>WSSedB1CaDRAFT_10000191_pt1 | contig 29596 bp, 27 predicted proteins | sample WetSurSB1Cattail_FD_9460 | JGI IMG/M metagenome (IMG submission 9460)
GACCGCGGATGGAGATCGCCGCCCCCGCCGAAATCGAGATTCTCGACGCTGCTCCTATCCGCTGAGCGTCGCTGGCGAGTCTTGGCTGCGATTTGCGGTTTCGGCATCCTCGCCCTCGGCGGTTGCGCGCAACTGGAGCAGCAGGGACAGCTTTTCGAGATTAAGCCGGCGCCTTCACGTTCGCCGCAGACCGCGCCGCGCGTGGACAACCGTAATTCGGTCCAGCACAAGGAACTCGTCGCCCAATTTGGCGGCGAGTATCAGGCGCCCGCCGCCGAAGCTTATCTTGACGGCATTTTGGTCAAGCTGGCGCATGCCAGCGACTACCCGAATCAGGCGGCTTATAAGGTGACTATCCTCAACACCCCGGTCGTCAACGCCTTCGCCCTGCCTTCCGGCAACCTTTATGTGACGCGCGGCCTTTTGGCGCTCGCTGGCGACGCCTCCGAGGTCGCGGCGGTCATGGCGCATGAGATCGGCCATGTGACTTCGCGCCACAGCGCGCTGCGCGCCGAGCGCGAACGCGAGGCGGCCGTCATCACCAAAGCCGCCGAGGTCATCCAGAACAAGCAAAAAGGGGAGGAGATTCGTTCTTCGCAGCGTCTCTCGGTGGCGAGTTTCTCGCGCCAACAGGAGCTGGAGGCTGACGCAATCGGCGTGCGCGTGATCGCGCGCGCGGGCTACGACCCTTACGGCGCCTCGCGCTTTCTCACGGCGCTAGGGAAATCCTCGGACCTGCGCGCCGCCCTTTACAGCAAGAATAAATCGTCGATCGATTTCGACATTCTTTCGACCCATCCTTCGACGCCGGATCGCGTGGCGCGCGCTGTCGCGGCGGCGCGCCAGATTGGAGCCCCGGGAATAGGGCAGCGCGATCGGGAGGGCTATCTCGCGGCGATCACTGGGGTCGCCTTTGGCGACGATCCCGCCGAAGGTTACGTGCGCGGGCGCGTGTTCACGCATCCCAGGTTGGGTTTCACCTTTGTCGCGCCGGAGGGCTTTCTTCTCGAAAACTCCGCCGAAGCCGTATTCGGCGTGCGCGAAAAGGAAAACGAGGCGTTGCGTCTCGACAGCGTGCGAGCGCCGACCTCCCAGTCACTGGAAAGCTACGTCGCGTCGGGATGGGTCGACGGGCTGTTGCGCTCTTCGGTGCGTCGCGTCGAGGTGAACGGTTTGCCAGCCGTAACCGCCACCGCTCGGGCTGGCGAATGGAATTTCAGGCTCGCGGTGATCCAACTGGACAATGAGGTATATCGCCTGATTTTCGCGGTGCGCGCGCTCGATGAAGACGCCGAGCGTCGCTTCGACGCGTCGATTGCGAGTTTCCGTAGACTCACCCCGCAAGAAGCCAGCGACGTTCGTGGCCTCAAAATCGCGGTGGCGACGGCCGCGCCTGGCGACACGATCGACACCTTGGCGACGCGCATGGTCACGCCAAACCGTCCGGTGGAGTATTTTCTGCTGCTTAACGAACTGGATCCCGGCGCGGCGATAGTTCCCGGAGAACATTATAAGATTGTAACTGAATGACCGCGTCGGCCCCAAAGGCTGGACTTCTCCCATGTTCGGTTTTTGATGGATGCGGCGGCGCCATCCCTTGACGCTGGCGAAAGCGGAGGCCACGAGCCCCGAGAGATCAATCCATAGAACCCTCGACGCTCGCAATTTCTCCGGCTCGCGACGATGAGTTCCTCATTCTTCCGGTGACGGATCCGGCGCTTTCCCCGAGCCATCACCCTCGAAAGAGCGGGCCTGCAATTTCCGCCATTCCTCGGGCCAATGCTCATCATCCCACGCCGTGACAGGTTTTGGTCGCGCGGGTCGCGGCGGGGCCGGTGGTTGACGAGATGGCCGCGGGTTTGATGGCCGTGGCGGGGTGGTCGCCGTCGATTGGGCTCGGGGCCACGCCAGAGCCGGCCGCGGCGCCCGCGCGACGCTCGCAATCTCGCGCGGATCGCTAATCAAATCGTTCCGAGGAGGAATTAACAGCGCGCAGAGGAAGGCGAAGAGCGCCATCATGGCCCCCGTGCGAAGGGGATAATCGCCTATGGAATGGAACAGCAGAAGAAGGATGGCCAGTGTCGACGCGCGAACAAGGAACCTATCGATTTGGAGCCCGCCAACATATGAGCGCCGCCACACTTGAAGAGATCGCCACAGCAACCACGCGATAAAAAGCAGGATAAGAATCAGCCCGGCCACCCCGGTTTCAAGCCAGATTTCGAGAAAGTCGTTGTGAGCATGATTGGCGTAGCCTCCAGCCATCAAATCTCGCGGCTTTTCGAAGGTCGCATAGACGGGAACGAAAGAGCCGACCCCGGCGCCGAACGGCATGAAGGTCTTTGCCGCTTCGAGCGTGTTGCGGGCGAACGCCGCGCGAGCGTCCGGCGCCGCTTCGATCGCGAATCTCTCCAAGGCGCGGTAAAGCGAAAACTGGAACGAAAGAACCACCGCCAAACTCGCGGCTCCAACCATCAACCAAGTCGGACGCATGCCGTTCGTCGCGCGTTGCCCCTGTCGAATCAGCAGAAACGCGCCAAACAGCGCGCCCAGGGTCAAAATCATGCCGGCGCGTGAACGGGTCACTACCTGCGCTCCGATCAGCACGGTCAGGATGCAGAAACTCGCGAGTTGCGAAACGATCGACGCCGTGCTGAACTTGTTTCGATTCTTTTCAAGACCGAAGGCTATCCCATTGTTTCCAGCCCAGGCCGCCGCCAATAATGTGAGCGTATACAGCATCGCCGCGAAGTGGTTCCGGTTCGCGAAAAAACCCACGGCCTCTTGGGCGTTGGTGAACTCGAAGAACCTTAGGGAACTTGACGGCCCTTGAGCGACCTGCGTCAGCCCCAGGAGAACGCTCAAAAATCCCATGGCGAGGGCCACGAGGCTCAAGAGCCTGCGTTCGGCGTAATCAAGCTGAATCACGCCGAGGAAAATGGCGAAAGTGGGCAATAGAGAAAGCACGCTCAGCCAAGTCGCCGCCGGCGCCAGGCTAAGAGGCGCCGAGGGAAGGCCGCGATTGATTAAATCGTATGGCGCTCCAAGGATTGCCCGTCCCGGCAAGGCCATCCATATCGAGGGCGGAAGCGGCGCCAATTGCGCCAGGGGAACAGCCAAAATAGCCGCGCAAAACAGCAGGGCGTAAAGCTGCCCCCGCGATAACGAACCACTCCCGGCACGCCACAGACCGACGAGAAGAATTGGAACCGAGATAAATTGAAGAATCACGTCCGATAGGAACCCGCCTCGGGTGCCGCCTCCTAACAGGACCGCGAATATCAGGCCGAGGGCGCATAAATAAAAGAGCGGGCTGATCTGCTCCCTCATCCGCGGTTGCGAAGAGCTCACGATCCACGCCGATCTGCTTTGTAAGACTCAATTCGGGTGTTGAGCGGGCCGCGCCGGCGAAGGCTAAAGCGCCTAAGGTTCATTGTTCCTTCCTTTGTTCGGGTCCAAATCGGCGAGGCGTTCTCCGCTCGTTTTTGACGGCCGGCGTCCGCGATTAAACACGCTCCATCGCAATCAACGGAACGTGGATGTCTTGCATGGTTAATGAAATGGATCGTCCGCCTTTTTTCGTCGAGCTTGCAAGCGATGACGTTCAACTTGAAGGGTTGAGAGCGCGGAGGGCGCGCGGCCCTCTTCGGTTGCTCGAAGAGGCTATCGATCCCCACGGTGCCGGAACGCCAGCCCGCAGGCCGTCTTCGATATCCGCTATTCGAGCCGGTCCGCCCCGAAAACGCAAGAGCATTTTCCCAGCAACTCGGATATGCGGCCTCGGTTCTCTATGAAAAAGAGCTTTATGAAACGCCATGGTTGCTCTCGCCACGCCATGTCCAAAAATTGCCGGTTCCGTCTTTCGAAAACCCCGAATGAAGAAGCGGCCATGCGCCGTTCCGCGCGAATTTCCCAATTCCTCGCGCGCGGACTATAGGTCTCCCGCTCCCCGGTCGCGCCGGTGCATGCTCAATCAGCTTGGGAGTTCACGCAAGCGTCGCGTGAAAGATTATCAGAGCGTCCGCCCAAATCTCATCATGGTATGCCCGGCGGTTTAAAGGTCGCCGCCACCGGCACGGTTTTCAATAAGCTCTGGAAGATGAATTTTCCTGTGGAGGTCGGCACGACGACCACGTCGCCACTGCGCAATGACGGGTCTGGCGCGTCTCCCGTCCTTATCGAGTCGATGTTGTATTCCAAACCACTGCGCAGACCGTCATGCGTACGAAACACCATCACGTCCGAAGAGGCGTAGTCGCGATCCGGCCCTCCGGAAGTGGCGAGAGCTTGCATCAAAGTCATTTTGCCGCGGATCGGAAATACCCCAGGCGATCTCACCGACCCTTCGACGGTCACGCGTTGGCTATTATATTCCTTGACATAAATATTGACCTGCGGGTTTTTCAAATAGCTCGCGCCAAGTCGCCTGGCGAGATCATGCTCGACCTCCTGCGATGTCAAACCCGCCGCCTGTATTTCCCCTATCAGAGGCAAATTGATCGTCCCCGAATCGGAGACCTGAACGCTGCGGGTGAGTTCCGGCACCTTGAACACGACGATTTCGAGAACGTCTTGCACACCGATCTGATAGGTCGCGCTTCCCGGCGACAAAGCCGCCACGTCCGCGCCAACTTTCCGCGCCAATTGTTGTTCGCCCGCCGCTTGCGCCGAATTCGCCTCGGGACTTTGAACCGTCGAGTCGCATGCTCCGAGCACGGCGACGCCGCCAAACAGCATCGCAAGTTTCAGCGCGGTTAGCGGCGTGCCCATCTTCCCAATTCTCCACTATCCCGACGCTCGTCGAGCTTTGACTAAGCGAATTTGATAAAGTTTTAGTTGAGTTCGGCGCGACGCCTCGGAGCGATTGGCATGAAAGCCCCCGTTCGACAAAGCGCTTCGAAGTTAGGCTGTTGGCTCAAGATCCCGCTCGCTTCCAGCGACCACTTCCTGATCCCATCCGCCCAAACCTCTCCATCGACCGCCGCCGGCAGACTATCGCTCGATTTTGTCCCAATATTGACGCCGTTCGCGTTTGTCGAGCTCATGCAACAGAAAGACCTCGCGTTCGGCCCGCGACTCTTCCGAAGCCTCTGGCGAGAACGCGGCCGACGGCGACGCGCGGAATTCGGTCTGTCGGCGAATTCCGTTCTACTATGTGAAGAGGTCATTTTCGCTCGATTGAGAGATCGGCGAAGCGAATGAGCCCCGCGACCAATTGCTCGGAGGAAGAGCGCGCGGCGAGGTCAAGCCGCACTGTTTGCACCTCGCAACCGGTCGGGGGAACCTTGAAGTCGAATTCAAATTGCGTCTCTTCTGGGAAGGTTCCCAATATCATTTGACTTTCTCCGATCACGCTCCCTCCGAGACAGAGCGCGCGCCATTGCATTCCACGTCGCCCAGTGACGTTTCCCTCGTAGGAACCCGTCAATCGATACGCGCCCGGCGGTAGAATGACCATCTGCCAGACGCCGCCGAAATTCACGCGCCCCTGCCCAAATTCCACGGATAAAACGTTCTTCTCGGGGGAGTCGGGCCGTGGAGCGATATCGACAAACGCGCCATCCGCCGACTCCAGCTTCCAGTCAAAAAGAGCTCCCGAGGGCTTCGTCTCGAAGCCGCCATTGAACAATAATCCCGTGTGAGCCAGTTGATCCGGAGGCAAGAATTGCCGCCAAACGAAATATGCAAATTTATAAAATTTATGTTGGAATAAAAATCCAATATAGCCTTGCAATTCTCCAGGAGTTGGTGGGGCGTCTGTATCCTTGAGACTCAAAAGAAATTCCAGCGGCGTGCGTGCATCGGCTATAGCCAGTCCGGGTTCGATGAAAAACCAGAATCTCCATGGCGGATTGGTGGCGAAAAGCTTCTTGATTTCCTTCTTGCCAACATCGTCTTCCGCCATGCGTCCGAGAATTGGCAACGCAAACTTATACAAATCCTGATGCATTCTGAGCAGGACGTCCGCGTAATAGGCCGCGGAGCGATAATCCTTGTTCTGAAAGCTGTTCCGCATCGCCCAGTCGACCGCAATGACTTCCTGGGAAGAATACCGCGCCGCCGTTTGCATCGCTTTCGTCGCCTTGGCGTCGTCGCCGGTTCGCGCAAGCAGCTGGCCCAGCAATCGCAGTGCGCGCGCGTTAAGGGGAGACACGGAAAGCGCCTCCTCCAACCTTCCACGCGCTTCGTTCAGCGCCTTCGTGTCGGGATCTTTGTCGAACAGGATGGCTTTTTCAGCGAGAGCGACGAGCGCCGATGGATCGCTCGAGTTTAACCACAAGGCGGTCTCCGGCTCGGTCTGAGCGAGATAGGCCACCAAATTCCGGGATATGATCAGCCAGACGAGCGCTGGCGCGAGCAGCGCCAGGAACCCCATCCAAACCAACGGGGGCCGGGCGAGCCCGCGCCGTTTGTCCTTGCGCGAATAATCCGATGGCGACATGCTCAAGCTTCGAACATTCGAGTATATCCGCGCGTGGTCCACTTCGGCGAAAGAATTTCTCTAACCCTAGTCATCGAGTTCACCCATCAGCAACAGCAGAAGGCGATGAAGAAAACTGTCGTTCTTACGCCGAGGGACTCTCTCCGTCCGCGCCGGCGGGCTTGTTGCCGCCCTGGTCGTGAAATCTTCATGAAGCGTCACATTGCTGGATTCTGGAATGGCCGACATATCCATGAACCACTCATTGCGTCGAGTATCCTGTTCCGCTTCGCCGGAGTCGCGGGCGATGTCGTAGGCCGCTCGCTTTTCCGGCGTCTTGAGGTCGTTCCATGCCGTTGTGACCCGCGTCACGAAAATTGACCTCTGGGCGTTTCCACTAACGTCGGGGTGCAGCCATCGAAGCAGCAACGCGAGATGTTGACGCAATTCAGGCGCCGTCGCATCCGGTCCCAAGCCCAGTATGTGATAGCTGTCGGCGCCTGGCCTCAACAATATTTGCTCGATAAAAAAGGCGGCCGCGGCTCGCAGTGTCTCCGGCGGTTTTCCGGTCAGGGCGATCGCCTCTCGCATCGCCTCCTCGTCGTTCGCCGCGACACGCAGCAAAAACGCAACGCCAAGGGGAAGCGGTCCAGTCCTCAGCGAGCGGACGCGCGAAGGGATCAACATCAAGTCGACCGCCATCCTCAGTGCTGTCACGTCGCTCATCAGCCAACATCTTGCGCGTTATTTGAGTGACGCGCGCCGCCAGCCCCCAATTGAGGGTGATCGTCCTCTTCCGCGAAGTCCTCCGATTTGTTTTCCAGTTCGTCGTTGACGTCCTGACCGTAGCCATAGCCATAGCCATATCCGTAGCCATAGCCGTAGTCATAGCCGTAATTGGCGGTCTTCGCGTCAAACTTGGTGACAACCGCGCCGATAATCGGGGTTCGCGAGGTCTCCAGTCGTTTCAACGCGACGCGGACCGGGCCGATGCGTGTTTGACCGGCGGCGACGACGAAAATCGTCGCGTTCACGGCCGCGGACAGCAACGGCGCGTCGGCCAATCCCAGGACAGGCGGCCCATCGATGACAACGAGATCGAACACCTCCAGCCCTCTTGTAAGCAGCGTCATCAGTCGCGAACCGACGAGCAAGTCGGCGGCGTTGGGGGGCAATGGCCCGGAGGACATGAAGAACAGGTTCTTGTGCACTGTCCGCCGTATCGCGTCCGGAGGCGAACAGCTGCCCGTCAGATAATTACTGAGGCCGACGCTGTTTTCGACGCCAAGCTTCTTATGCAGTGACGCATTGCGAAGGTCTCCGTCGACGAGCAGGACATTAAGGCCCATCATGGAAAATTGCCTGGCGATCGCTAGGGATGTGACCGATTTGCCCTCGGACGAGGCGCAACTTGTCACGCAAATCGTCTTCGGCAGGCCAGCCTCGGTGGAAAATTGCAGCGCGGTGCAAAGCGAACGATAAGCCTCGGCAAGCGCCGAGCGCACATCGGCGAACTCCGCTTCGACAGTGGACGGAGGTTTGATTTTTGGAATGACGCCCAGCGTCGGCAAGCCGAAAAGCCTTTCCGAATCGTCGGGGGAATGAATGCAGTCGTCGAGGTATTCAAGAAGGTAGGCGGCCACGAAGGCCACGCCGATTCCAAGGATAAGGCTGAGAGCGAGCGCCCGCGACATGACCGGAGAGGACGGTCCTCCCGGCAGTTCCGCCTTGTCGATGATGAACACGTTGTTGGCGCCGGAGCCGCCCGCGACGTCAACCTCCTTCATTCGCTGGAGAAGCCCTTCGTAAAGATTGCGGTTCGAATCCACCTCTCGTTTTATGATGTTGTACTCGATGCTGCGCCTTTGGAGATCGAGCGCTTCCGCGCGTAACGCCTCGATTCTCTTCGTCATCTCTCTTTCTTGGCTTAGCGACGACTCGTAAAGTGCTTTCATCGACGATTGAATGGTTCTGACCTCGACGGCGAGCTGGCGGTCTATTTCTCTAATTTTATTAGTAATTTGCACCTGACTGGGATAGTTCGGCTGGAAGGTTTCCGATTTTTCCTCGAATTCCGTTACGAGCAGATTGCGCTTGGCGCGCAAACCGTCAATAACATTATTGCTCAGCAATTGCGGAAGGTTGATCGCGGTCGCGCTTTGGACCTGCTTCCACAGCTGTTCATTCTTGATGCGCTCCGAGATGATGTTTCCCAGCGCCGTGTTCGCGGCGGCCAAATTGGATTCCGCGATCGAAGCCTTGTCCGTTGTCGCGACGATTTGCTCCTTCTGCGCGAACTCCAACAGCGCCTTTTCGGATTGCTCAAGGCGCAGCTTCATTTGCGTTACTTGGTCGTCAAGAAAGGTCTTCGCATAGGAATTCGCCTGAAAGCGTTTGTCGAGGGTCGAAGCGATGAACGCCTCGGCATAAGCCTGGGCGATTCTTTGCGCTTCCGTCGGCGAGGCGTCGGTGTATGTAATATCGACCAGGCGCGAGCCGGAAACCGGCCGAACCGAACGGTGGCTCAGAACGACGCCGACGGCGGCGGCCGCGCGATCCGCGCTCCCGGCGCTTTTATCCGCCTGAGCCGCCGACTTGTCCCCTCCGCGAAACAGCCCCAAAAGCGAAAATTGCTTGGGTTTCAGAAACGCGGTGTCATTCCCGAGCCGGGCCATGGACACCACGCGTTCCGCGAGGCTGCGACTTTGAAGAAGTTCGTATTGCGTTCGCAGGAAATCGCCGTCGCTCGAATCCGACGGCGTAACGCTGCCGTTTTCGATGATCTTGCTAACGCTGCGGTCGATCTGAATCCGGATCGTCGACGAGTACTGCGGTATCGACATCAGCGTCTGCAGCCAGCCGATCACCACGAAGGCGGAAATGATGCTTCCGATTAGCCATTTGCGCTTCTTTACGATGCGCCAATATTCGCGCAGATTGACGCCCGCGGCGTCTTGAGGTTCTATCTGTCTTGGCGCAAATCCCGCGAGATGCCCCTCACCGCGACGAGGCGCCGAAACCAAATGACCGCCGGAACCGGAACCATCGATCTGGAAGCGGTTATGGTCTGGCGAATTCTGTTCGGCGTTGGTCATTGGTTCACGTCGCGTTCGAGCATTCGTCAGTGGGTCAAGCAAGGAAGCGATCCAGGATGCACGCTCGCGAACATCTGCCCGGATGTCAGGACGCTGCTGTTTTCGGGGAGCAACCCCTGGTCGACGGTTTACCCATTCGGGCCCGTCCCGGTTTCCATGCTAGCGGTCCGACCTCGAGAGTTTGACGGTTCAAGGCGCGAGGACATTCCCGCCGACTCGTCATTCCGGAACCGTTCCGAAAAGATGAGTCGAAAGCGCCGCTCGGTCGTTTCACAAGCGCCGCCGCGTCCGCGAAACCGGCTCTCATGGTCGTCCTTGCGGAACTTCACCTACGATGAATCAACTCATTTCCAGACTGAAGTGACGCTATTGATAGAAGGATCGCAACCAGTCCGCAAGACGGCTCGAAACGCGAGCCTCATCGCTTCTCGCGGCGCCAGAGCGCGCGCGCGGACCCGCGCGTCGATGGCGTGTCGCGCGCCGGGCCTCGCCGAAATCTCCGCCCGCCTGGGCGCCGCCGGGTTGCGGCAACCGAGAGGGCGATTCGTTGGAAAGAACGCCGCGTGGACGCGTAAGGACGAGATGGTTGGCTTCTTCCTCGCCCACCCATTTCGCGGCGACGTCCCGGCCTTCCCGCAAATTGGGGCGTCGCCTGCCCACGCCATGGGCATCGGTGGCGAGAATGTGGACGCGCCCCTCCTTCATCATTTTCTCCGCCCAATATAGCGGGCCGCGCCCGAAGACGCCGGTGAGCGATCCAGCCGTGACCTGCATCCAAACCCCGGCGTCGCACATTTGCTCCATGATCGGATAATTGGCCTCGATCCAGGTCAGCCTCTCGGGATGCGTCAACACGGGCACGTAGCCCTGCACCAAAAGGCCGAAAAAGAACTCCTCGATTCTGGGCGGCGCGACATGATGCGGCGGCTCCACGAGGACGTAGCGCGTGTCGGCGAGAGAGAGAATGTGTCCCGACTTCAATCCGGACAGGAAATCCGGAACCAAATGGGCGTCGGCTCCGGTGGTCAGTTGAAGCGCGATTCCCTGCTCGTCGAGGGCCTGCTGAAACTTTGCGACCGCGAAACGAATTTGGGGACCGGAATTATTATACAAGCCCGGAAGGATGTGGGGCGTGCATGCCTGCACCTCCACGCCGTTGGCCACCGCCATTCGAGCCATTTCCAACGCTACGCCAATATCCGCGGCGCCGTCGTCGATGCCCGGTAAGATGTGTGAGTGGAGATCGATCACGAAGACCCGCCATGAAAAGGGGTGACGGCCGAGCGATTTCGCCAAGCGGTTGCCCCGGACTTTCGAACTGGATCGTTTGTCCCAAAAGTGTATCAGACATAACAGGCGCGCTCAAAGTTGTCTATTTTGAGAAAAGTCCGGCTGTCTTGTTTGGCAACTCGTCCGGCCACTCGCCGGGGATTATCGCGAGCCAGAAATGATCACTGGAGGGACACAAGTCTCCAGGGAGCTTATATGCGGTGACGCGAACCGATTCCGTCGTGCGCGAATACGGGGTTTGACGATCTGATCTGGGCGCTCAAGTGTTTGGCTTCATGGCTCGGCCTGTTTGCTACGCGGGAATGAACGGGCAAATGAACACTTTTGCAAAATGGGCCGATTCCCGGATTCATCGGACGCGCCGATTTTCGCGGCCGAGACGCGTGCATGCTCCCCCCATCCGCCCACGTTGGGCGTCGCACCATCCCCAATGCGACGCCGGCGCCCGCTTCCGCCAAGGGATCACGGGCTAGCGGGATTTCTATTGTTGTTGAGCAGGAGCGTGTAAATCAACTGATTCTGCTGGGAAGAACTTCCGCCGGCTCCGTTGCCATTGGAGGAGCTGGTGGCGACCGCCGCCGCGATTCCGCCGCCAATCAACAGCGCGCCCGCGCCCAGGTAAAGCGGCGTGTCGCCGCCAAATAAACCGGGATCCCCGGCGGTCGGATCGATGTATGCGCCGCAGGGCACCACATATCCGTTAGCGTCGTGCACGACTTGCCCGTTGAAGTCTACTCTCTGGTTGTTCACGCAGTCGCTATTCCTGTTCGGGAGGTCAGCCGCCGACGCCGCCTGAATCCCAAATATTAATGCGATAACGCAACCAAAAGTCTTGACGCCACGGGACATGCGAGCCTCCTTCAAAACCATTGATTCGTTTACTCAGCGCCGACATTAAAAACAAACGCTTTATAAACCGTTTCGCTCGCTCCTCAAAAAGATTCGTTCCTCCCGCGCCATCTTTTTCATTCTTTCGTGTCAAAATGGCCGATCGCGTTCAAGAATCCATTCACCATCATTGAATGACCGACTCGAGAAAGTCGAAGCGAACGCTCCAATGATCCAGAGCACGCCCCGGTCGTAAATCCGCCGCCATCGCGCCGCGCTCGAGTAACATGAAAATGCGACTCGCGGATTGGGAACAGCCCACGAATCCCAAGTCGGAGGTTGAAAATAGCGGGGTAGCGCGCCAAACCGCGACGACGACGTCAGCGCCAACCAGCAAGTCGCCGTCCCTATCCACGGCGCGCAAGCGCCGGCGCGCGTCATTCACGCTGGCGCCGTAGGCCTTCAGCGCTTCCGGCTCCAAACTAATGTCGCGAAATTCGATCTCCCCTGCGGCCACCGCCGCGCGCAGCCGCTCCTTTTGCGGGGATATGCCGGCCTCGCACACCGGACATTTGCTGTTATGCTACATGGTCAACGCGGGCTTGCTCACGATCGCCACCCTATAGGCGAAACTCTCCAGCGCAAATGCGCTGGCGCATCGCCGCATCGAGCGGAACATAGCCGCTCGCGCCCGGCCGCGCGAAATATAGCGCCCCCGCGCTCTCTTCCGTCTCGAACCCTTGCGCGGCGAGGGCTTGCTTCTTGTGCTTGAATGTTTCGGTTGTCTCTAAAGTTTCGCATAGACGCAAAAAGAGAGGTCGGGCGTAGGGCGGCAGAGCCGCGTCGACGCTTTGGCGAAGCCGGTCGAGATCGAAATCATCGCCCACAACCAGCGCCGCCATGCCGGCGCTTCCCTCGAAACCCGGCACTTCGACCCCATAAACATTGGCGTCTCGCACGCCCGGGCAGGCGGCGAGAACCTGCGCGACCTCGAAGCTCGACACGTTCTCGCCCTTCCAGCGAAAACTATCCCCGAGGCGATCGGAGAAATAATAAAAGCCGCGCGCATCCTTGCGCATGAGATCGCCGCTGCGCATCCAGGCGTCGCCTGGCTCGAAGACGTCGCGCAAAATCTTCTTTTCCGATTCTTCCTTGCTCACATAGCCGTCGAAACTGGCGCTGGAGCCTTCCCGGGTTTCGATCCTGGCGATGGCTTCGCCCGTTTCGCCGACGCCAAGGCGCATGCAGCGTCCATCCGTCCCCCGCGCCGGCGCCCGCGTCGCTTCATCGATAGCGACGAGCGCTATCTGGAAGCGATGCCCGAGAAAGGCGGGGACGCGGCCGATGGCGCCCGGCTCGCCCTCGACGTTATAAAGCGAGAAATTGCTTTCGGTCGCGGCGTAAAATTCGAGAATGCGCGGGATCTCGAAACGGCGCTGGAACCGTGTCCACACATCTGCGCGCAGCCCATTGCCGACGACGAGCCGCAATCCGTGCCGCCGCGCCGCCTCGCGATCGGGCGCATTGAGCAGATAGCGGCAGAGTTCGCCGATATATTGAAAAATCGTGCAGCGCAACGCGGACACATCGTCCCAGAAGCTGGAAGCCGAAAAACGGGCGCGCAACACGACGCCGCCTCCCGCCAGCAACACCGACCAAACAGCGACGACGCCCCCGACGGAGTGATACATCGGCAGGCAATTATACATCCGGTCCCCTGGACCCGCGTCGATCAGGCCGGAAAACCACAGGCTCCAGTTCATCACCTTGCGGTGCGTGACAATGGCGGCCTTGGGCAGTCCCGTTGTTCCCGATGTATATATATAGAGCGCGCGATCGCTCAAAGTGACGTCGCGGCTTTCGCGCTCGCACAGCGGCGCGCCGGAGAGCCCGGCTATATCCGCCCCGAGCCCCCCCGCGACTCGCTCGCCATCATGGACCAGGACACGGACCGGCGCATCGAGCATCGCCGCCGCGTCGCGGCAAGGCGGCGCGAGAGCCCCGGAGACGATCACGTTCCGCGCCTTCGCGACGCACAGGCAGTGCGCCAGGGCAGGCGCGGAAAGATGTGTGTTGAGCAACGCCACGACCACCCCGACGCGCGTGAGTCCGAGCCAGATCGCTGCATAGTCGGCACAATTGCCCATCAGCAGAGCGACGACATCGCCCTTTTGCAATTGATCGTCCAACGCCCAACGGGAATAACGATTCGCGCGCTCGGCGAATTGCGTGAACGTAAGGCTCTCGCGGTCGTCGATCACCGCCAGCTCGGCCCCCCGCGTCGCGACGACTTCGTCAAAGGCGACCGGCAGGATGCGGCTTTGATCCTGCTCGATCGGCGCGGTTCTTTGCAGCGCGCGCAGCCAATCCTTGTTGGCGGAACTTTTCATGGCCGCGGCCGAATTGGCGCGTCCGGAGGCGTCGTCGGTCATCGGTGGGCCGCCGTTGGAGGGGTTTCAAAAGTATTAACCGAACTCGATGGAAGGTCGGCGAAATAACGGAACCTATTTAAGCACCGCGTTTTTAAAGAGAAAGCGCGGCGAGCGGTTAGGGTTACCACTCTCATTCCCTCGCTATTTCCGCGAGGAGAGAGATTATTGACCCGTGAGGTTCAGAAACGCGGGTCACGACGCCGCACGGGACTTTGGGGACATGTATTCGTCGAGTTGCTCGAGAAAATCAACGGAAAGGCGCATGGATGCGTAGCGAAACCATCGCGGTGCATGGCGGATTCGACCATGATCCGACGACCAATGCGGTCGCCGTTCCGATCTACCAGACGGTCGCATATGAATTCGACAGCGCCGATCACGCCGCCGCCCTGTTCGATCTCGAAGCGGAGGGGTATCGCTACAGCCGCATCGCCAATCCCACCAACGCGGTGCTGGAGAAGAGGGTCGCCGAGCTCGAAGGCGGCGTGGGCGCGCTCAGCGTCGCCACCGGCCAGGCCGCGCTCTATTACGCCTTCGCCACTGTCGCCGACCACGGTGGCAACATCGTCGCGGCGCCGACACTCTACGGAACCACCCACACTCTGTTACAGTACGTGCTTCCGCGCCAGGCCGTCGACGCGCGCTTCGCGCGGAGCACGGCGCCGGAGGACATGGCGCGCGCCATCGACGTCAACACGCGCGCCCTGTTTTGCGAGAGCGTCGGCAATCCCGCGGGCAATATTTGCGACATCGCCGCGCTTGCCGAGATCGCCCATGCGGGCGGAGTTCCGCTGATCGTCGACAATACGGTCGCCACTCCGGCGTTGCTGCGGCCCATCGAGCATGGCGCCGACATCGTCGTCCATTCGCTCACCAAATTCATGGGCGGACATGGCGCGACGCTCGGCGGAATCATCATCGACGGCGGGCGTTTTCGTTGGCGCGATCATCCCGAACGCTTTCCGATGTTCAACCAGCCGGACGCCTCCTACCACGGGCTCGTTTACGTCGATCATTTCGGCGAGACCGCCTATATCGCGCGGGCGCGCAGCGTCTATCAACGCACCACCGGCGCCGTTTTGCCGCCGCTCTCCGCCTTCCTGCTGCTTCAGGGAATTGAGACGCTCCACCTTCGCGTCGAGCGGCACGTCGAAAATGCTCGAAGAATCGCCGAATTCCTTCGCGACGATCCGCGCGTCGCCTGGGTGAATTACGCGGGATTTTCCGACAATCCCCATTTCGCTCTGGCCGAAAAATATTTCAACGGCCGCATCCCGTCGCTGCTCACTTTCGGCGTGAAGGGCGGACTTGATACGGGCAAGTCGTTTTACAACGCGCTGCGGCTTGTTAAACGACTCGTCAACATCGGCGACGCCAAATCACTCGCCTGCCACCCCGCGTCAACGACACATCGACAGATGTCGCCGGCGGAGCAGGCCAAGGCCGGGGTCTCGCCGGAGATGATTCGGCTGAGCATCGGCATCGAACATGTCGACGACATCATCGAGGATCTCGATCAGGCTCTGGCGGCGGCGGCGCGTGACGCGCCACGCCTTGCGATGCAAGGCGTCGTCTGAAATGAACGCGATCTCTCCCCGCCAATCCTTCGACGGCCCGGCGCTCCAAATCGCGCTGGTCAATAACATGCCAGATCAAGCGATCGACGCGACCAGGGCTCAGTTTATCAAACTGCTGCGCGCCGGCGCCGGCAAACTTCCATTTCATATACGCTGCTATGCATTGTCCAGCGTGCGGCGCGGGGAAACGGCCCGCCGCGCCCTCGCGCGAACTCACGAGGATATCGAGGCGCTCTATGCCCGCGGCGCGGACGCGTTGATCGTCACGGGAAGCGAGCCGCGCGCCGACAGGCTCGAAAACGAACCCTATTGGGACGATTTCGCGCGATTGGTCGATTGGGCGCGCGGTCATACGATCGCCGCGCTATGGTCCTGTCTCGCGGCGCATGGCGCGGTGCTGCGGCTCGACGGCGTGACGAGGCGCCGCGAGAGGGAAAAAATCTCCGGCGTCTTTGCTTGCGAGGTCGCCGCGAATGATTGGGCGACACGGGGGGACGCCAGTTCGATCCTGGTTCCGCATTCGCGCCACAATAGCTTGTCGCGAAGTGAACTGATCGAACGCGGTTACCACATATCCTCTTGGTCCGGGGACGTGGGAGTCGACTGCTTCTGGCGACGCGAACCCAGCCTGTTTTTGTTCACCCAGGGTCATCCCGAATATAACGCCGACACCTTGGCGCGCGAATTCCGCCGCGACGCCCTGCGATTCCTGAATGGCGAGAGCGACTGTTTCCCCTCTCCGCCGCGAAACTATTTCTCGAACGAAGCCGAGGCCGCGCTCGACGCGTTGAGACAGCCAACGAACTCGGTTGAGCGCTCGCATCTCGCGCGAATGCTCGGCCAGATCGTCGAGAGCGGCGCGCCATCGCCCGCCGCTTGGGCGAACGACGCGGCGCGCCTGTACCGCAACTGGCTTGAACTCATCGCGTTCGAGAAAATGCGCGAGCGACGAGCCGACGCTACCGCGTGAGCTCTTCGACAAGCGCGGCGACACGCGCGATCGAACGGAAGTTCGCGGGAATGAGTTGTGATCCGGGAATCGTGAGGTCGAACTCGGCTTCGACCGCTAGCATCAGGTTCACCATATCCATCGAGGTCAACCCAAGTTCCTCGAGGTTTCGGTCCAGCCCGATCTCTCCATTTGGCGCGCCTCCCTTGAGGAAATTGCGCACGATGGCGTCGATGCGCGCGGAAATATCACGGGTTGGAACATCGAGCATGGTGCTTCCTTCTTCTCTGATCGCCAGGCGGCGTTCGCGTTTGGCTACCCGCGCCGGGCCATTGGCGCGATATGTTCTTACATCGCATTGAAGTAAATATAATTTGCGCGGAGCACTCAACTTTACTTAATTTGCAATGCGTATGATTAACCTTTACGAGCTTAGCGCAGTATTAATTATAGCGTTTTCGCGAAATCGCGCGTAATCTGCCGGGCGGCGTAGGAGTTTACGCTTGCGCGTCGCTTCTCGCCCCAGAATGTTGGCGATGCCGACGCCTCGCGCCACTCTCTGCCCGAGTTTTTCAACCAAAGGCGTGTCATGGCCGTTTCCTTCGTCACGAAAGCCAACTCGATCGTTGAGGCCGGGGAGGCTCCATCGCGGGAGATGGATCCAAGGATCGCCGCAGCGGTCGCGGTCGCGCGACGTCATGCCGACACGGTCGACGTCGAGGCGCGATTTCCGCGCGAGGCCTTCGAGGAATTGCGCGCCCAAAAGCTGCTCGGCTTGCTGCTTCCGGTCGAGGCCGGCGGCGAGGCCACGCGCGTTTCCGATGTGGCGCAAATCTGCTATGCGCTCGGCCGCGCCTGCTCTTCCACGGCGATGATTTACGCCATGCACCAAGCCAACGTCGCGTGCATCGTCCAACATGCCGACGCCACGGCGAAATTTTCGGGTTATTTGCGCCGCATCGGCCAGGAGCAAATGTTGGTCGCCTCCTCGACGACCGAAGGCAGCAATGGCGCGAATGTGCGCACGAGCGGATCGGCGATCAATTCCAACGCGAATGGAATTTCGCTGAGCCGCGACTCTTCGGTTCTATCCTATGGCGCGGACGCGGACGCGATCGTTTCGACCGCGCGGCGCGCGCCCGAGTCCATCGGAGCCGACCAGGTGCTCGTGCTGTTCTTCAAGGAACAATACGCTCTCACCAGAAGCGCGAGTTGGGACGCGCTCGGCATGCGCGGAACTTGCAGCGAGGGTTTTCGGCTCGAAGCGTGGGGAGAAGCCGAGCAGGTTCTGACGACGCCTTATGAACGCATCCACCGCCACGCGATGATGCCGGTCACTCATCTGCTTTGGGCCGCTTGCTGGGCCGGAATCGCGGCCGGCGCCGTGGAGCGAGCGCAAGGATTCGTGCGCAAGGTCTCTCGGCTCGCCAAGGGCGCCTTGCCTCCGGGCGCGCCATCGGCGACGCAGGCCTCGCTGTCGCTGATGACCCTCGTCAACATGGTCGGAGCCGCGCTCACCGATTACGAACACCGCGCGGCGAGCAATAGCGGGCTCGACGAGATCGCCTTTCAGACCTCCCTTAATCTTCTCAAGGTCGGCGCTTCGCAGCTAGCGATCGAGACCGTCATGCACGCGCTCAACACCGCCGGAATATCCGGCTATCGCAACGACAGTGAATTTTCCATCGGCCGCCCGCTGCGCGACATCTTGTCGAGTTCGGTGATGATCAACAACAGCCGCATTCTGGCCAATGTCGCCGTGGCCTCCCTGCTCGGCGGCGTTCCCGAACGAATCTGACGCGCAAGCATGATCGAAGCCCAAACAGTCCCGCGAGGCGCCATGAACATCGCGATCAATCCGCTCCCCGAAGGCGACGCCGGCGGGAAAGATATGCTCGATTATCTCTTTCGACCGATGGGCGTCGACGGCGTCTATGCCCGCACCGCCATCTATGAGCGCGTCGTGGAGGGGCTGCAGCGCGCGATTTCAAACGAACGTCCTGATCGCGCGGAGGTGTTCCGTTTTCCGCCGGTCATGAGTCGGCGTCAGCTCGAAAGCGCGGGGTATCTCAAGAGCTTTCCGCAATTGCTCGGCTGCGTTTGCGCCCTGCATGGAACCGAAAGGGAAATTCTCGACGCCGCGCAGCGTTCAGGAGCCGGCGGAGACTGGACCAACGCCACGAGCCCGACCGATCTCGTGCTCAGCCCGGCGGCCTGTTATCCGGTCTATCCCATCGCCGCCGCACGGGGACGAGCGCCGGAAGACGGCTATATTTTCGACGTCGCGGCGGATTGCTTTCGCCACGAGCCTTCGCGCGATGCGGATCGTCTACAGTCTTTTCGCATGCGCGAGTTCGTGCGGATTGGTTCGCCCGAGCAGGTTCTCGCCTTCCGCGCGAGCTGGATCGATCGCGCCCGGGCGATCGCGACGCGATTGCGTTTGCCTCATCGGCTCGAAACCGCCAGCGATCCCTTTTTTGGCCGCGTCGGCCAGTTGATGGCGGCGAATCAATTGGAGCACGCGCTGAAATTCGAATTGCTCGTCCCGCTGCGCCCGGCGGCGGAGCCCACCGCTTGCATGAGCTTCAACTACCACAAGGAACACTTTGGCGAGATTTTCGGCCTCGCCGGCGCGCGGGGCGAACCGCTCCACACGGGATGCGTCGCTTTCGGGATCGATCGACTCGCGCTGGCGCTGTTCGCGAACCTCGGGCTCGAGCCAAACCTTTGGAGCGACGACGTGCGCGCCGTTCTGGATCTACGCGCCATTTGACGCACCGCCACTTGCATTTAGGAAGATCGCCTTGGAAACGACCAGGAAAATCGAATTCGGCATCGCCGATCACGCGCCGCTTAAGCCCGCGCCGATTAACGCCGACTGGATTATCGAAGGCGCGCCCGCCGCGCGCAACGCAATGTTGTCCCGTAGCGAGGACGGATCCGCCTTCACCCTGATCTGGGATTGCACGGCGGGTCTGTTCGAATGGCGATACAGCATCGATGAGACCGTTTACATTCTCGAAGGGTCAGTGATCATCGAGGACGCGGAGGGCGCAACCCGTCGCCTCGAAGCTGGCGCCACCGCCTTCTTTCCCTCGGGCTCGCGCGCGGTATGGCGGGTGGAGTCCTATGTGCGCAAGGTCGCCTTCTGCCGGAGACCCATGCCGCGCGGCTATCTCTATGCGAAAAAAGTCGCCAAGGCGGCTTTGCAAAAAGTCGGATTGCGCAAGCCCGAAGACGACGGGACCAACATGTTCGACGTAGCGAGCTGACCTTCGAAGCAATTCCGCATGCGGCGGATGATCCCTCGCCTCACGCAAGGTTCGACATGAGCAACATCGAAACCGTCTCCCGCTCGCCTAGCCAGACATGGACTTACTTCGAAGGTATTTGGCGCGAGGGCAATCTGCCGATTCTCGGCGTGCGCACGCATGGCGCGTGGCTCGGCTCCGCGGTGTTCGACGGCGCCCGCGCCTTCGAGGGCGTGACTCCCGATCTCGACAAACACCTCGCGCGCGTAAACCGCTCGGCGGCGAATATGCTGCTCGATCCGGTCGTGTCGGTCGAACGCTGGCTGGAACTCGTCGCCGAGGGCTTGCGGCGCTTCCCGAATGACGCGCAACTCTATATCAGACCAATGTATTGGCCGGAGCAGGGGCTGGGAGGCGGCGTGCGTTTCGATCCCGCTTCGACCAATTGGTGCCTGTCGATCTACGAGGCGCCGATGCCGGCGCCGCGCGGCGCGGCGGTGACCTTGTCGCCCTTTCGCCGCCCCACCGCCGAATCAGCGCCCGTCGACGCCAAGGCCAGCTGCCTCTATGCCAATGGCGCGCGCGCGTTGCTCGAAGCGGCGCGACGCGGCTTCGACAATTGCTTGATGCTCGACGCACTCGGCAATGTCGCGGAATTCGCCAATTCCAACGCCTTCATGGCCAGAGACGGGGTGGTCTTCACGCCAGCGCCAAATGGAACCTTTCTCGACGGCGTGACGCGCCAGCGCGTGATCGGACTTTTGCGCGCGGCCGGCGTCGAGGTGGTCGAGACGATCCTGTCCTATCGCGATTTCGAGGCGGCGGACGAGATTTTCTCGAGCGGCAATTTTCAGAAGGTCGCGCCCATGACACGCATCGACGCGCGCGAATTGCAACCGGGACCGATGTATAAGAAGGCGCGCGCGCTCTATTGGGAGTTCGCGCATCAAACTGAGCTCAGATTGCGCGCGGCGTCCTGACCGAAGCCGCCCGCTACCCTCTCGCCAAAGCCGCCTTGCGAATAGTCGCGAGACTAGCGGTCGGCGTGATTCGATCCGGGTCCATCCTTACATGCACGATCGCCGGCTGTCTTGACGCGCGCGCCGCTTCGAAGGCGCCGGCGAAATCCGTCGTCTTCTCCACCGTCACGCCAAAACCGCCGAACGCCCGCGCATAGGCGGCGAAATCGGGATTGCGCAAATCGGTCGCGATGACCCGCCCGGGAAAATGCCGCTCCTGATGCATGCGGATCGTGCCATAGCTGGCGTTGTCGCAAACGATGACCACAATAGGCAATTCATATTGCACGGCCGTCGCGAACTCTTGCCCGTTCATCAGAAAATCGCCGTCGCCATTGATCGACACGACGAGACGGCCCGGAAAAAGCTGTTGCATCGCCACCGCCGCCGGGACGCCGTAGCCCATGCTGGCGGAGGTCGGCGCGATATGCGTCGCGAATCGCCGAAAGCGATAATAGCGATGAATCCACGAGGCATAGTTGCCCGCACCGTTGCAGATGATCGCGTCGTCTGGAAGATTGTCGTTCAGCCACATCATGACCCGCGCAAGATCGACATCGGCGGACGCCATGCTTTGCGACGAAAAATCCAGATAGTTTTGATGCGAGAGAGCCGTTCTCTCGCGCCAGGAAATGTCTTCCGGCGGACGCAAATCGCCCAGCGCCCGCGCGAAGGCGCGCGGCGAGGCGTGAATGGCGAGACTGGGCTCGTAGACGCGGCCGAACTCCTCCGCCCGCGGATAGACATGAACGAAAGTCATGCGCGGCGAGGGAATATCGAGCAGGCGATAGGACTGCGAGGGAATTTCCCCAAGCCGCCCGCCGACCAGCAGCAGGAGATCGCTGTCCTGCACCAGCTTTATCAACTGGGGATTGGCGTTAAGGCCAAGATCGCCGGCGTAGCGCGGGTCAAGCGCGTCAAACAGCGGAAGGCGGCGATAACTCGTCGCGACCGGCATGTCGAAACGCTCGGCGAATTGGTGCAAGGCGCCGCGCGCTTCCTCGTCCCATCGCGTTCCCCCGAGAACGAGAATCGGGCGCGACGCCGCCGCGATCAGCCGCTCCAATTCGCGCATGTCTTCCTTGCCCGGCGCGGTTTCCACGACGGCGGCCGCGGGATAGGGCGTTACGCGGATGTGCTCTTCGAGCATGTCCTTTGGCAAGGACAGCACGACCGGCCCGGGCCGGCCGCCGCCGGCAAGGGCAAAAGCGCGCGAGACAAATTCATTTACGCGCGACGCCTCGCCAATTTCCGCGACCCATTTGGCCTCGCCCCCGAACATGGCGGGATAATCGACCTCCTGAAACGCCCCGCGGCCACGCGCGAAGCGCTCGACCTGGCCGATGAACAGGATCATCGGCGTCGAATCATGCGCGGCGATATGCACGCCGGCGAACGCGTTGGCCGCTCCCGGGCCCCGCGTCACAAAGCAAATCCCGGGCTTTCCGGTCGCCTTGCCATAAGCGTCGGCCATCATTGCGGCGCCGGCCTCGTTGCGGCAGACAGTGAGGGGAAGACCGCGCTCGTAGCAGGCGTCGAGCACCGACAAATAGCTCTCCCCCGGCACGCAATACGCCCGGTCCACGCCATTTATCAGCAATTGATCGACGAGCGCGCGGGCGGCGTTGACCTCGAACGGCGGCTGTTTCATTGATTTCCCGATCTTTCCTGAGCAGGGCGCGCCGTTTGCGATTGGTCGAGCCGTATTTAATGGGTTCGACGGAGAGGATTGACTTTTTTCATTCACCATTCGCCACCGAACAACTTGCCTGGCGCTTATAAAAAGAGAAATCTCTTGAGACTCTGACAACAGCGAGGCCAAAGCGGTGTCAATACGGTTAACGATACTTTCCCAAATCGAAAATGTCGCCACCGAACAGAAAAAAAAGATCGCTCCGCTGCGAGACGATCTGACCCTGACCGAATCGGGGCTCGATTCCCTGTGTTTCGCGATTCTTGTCGCCCGTCTCGAGGACGAGCTGGGGGCCGACCCCTTCACCGCGTCCGAGGAAGTCTATTTTCCGAAAACCCTCGGAGAGTTCATTGGACTCTATGAACGCAGCCCGCGCTGAGATGCCTTGCCTGAGAGAGTTCGTCGCCCGCCGACCGGGTTTGCGTCTACGTGGGCTGAACGCGACCTTGCACGGGCAAGACATTGGCGCGTCGACAATATTCGCCAGCCGACGCGAACTTGCTGGCAAATCGGTGCTGATCGGCGCCCAGTCGCAATTCGTCGGCGCGCGCGCGCTGATCGAACTCGACGGCCTCGCGGCGCGACTGGTGATCTGTCCGCTCGATTTTTCGCCGCGGCGGCTCGCCAGCGTCATAGCCCAAGCCGAAGTCGACATTATTGTCAGCGACGCGGCGGACAAGGATTTCGGCGCCGAACGTGAGGTGCGCCTTTGCCGCGATCCCGTTCCGATCGACGATGAGGAGCGTTTCCCGCGTCTCGCCAGCCAATGGGTGCTGCCCACGTCCGGCACGACGGGCGAACCCAAGCTCGTCGCGCATCGCCTCGAAGGATTGCTCGGCGCGATACGACCCGCATCCGAGCCGATCCCGGTTTGGGCGACATTCTACGACATCCGCCGTTACGGCGGTTTGCAGATTTTCCTGCGCGCCTGCATCGCCGGCGCTCAATTGCTGTTGTCCGACGAGGAAGAATCTCTCGGGGACCATATGACCCGCTGCGCCAACGCCGGCGTGAGCCACATCTCAGGCACGCCGTCGCATTGGCGCCAGTTGCTTATGAGCCCCCATGCCGGCCTCATCGACCCGAAATATGTCAGGCTCTCCGGCGAGATTGCCGATCGCGCCATTCTCGACGCGTTGCGCGCCACCTATCCCAAGGCCATCATCGCCCATGCCTACGCCTCGACCGAGGCGGGCGTCGGCTTCGAGGTCGCCGACGGCCGCGAAGGATTTCCAACGGCGTTGCTCGCTTCCAATGGCGAAGTGGAGCTGCGTCTACGCGAAGGCTCGCTGCATGTTCGCTCCAAACGGACCGCGACCTCCTATATCGGTCGCGACGATCTGAAACTGCTCGACGAAGAAGGTTTTGTCGACACGGACGACATTGTCGAGCAAAAGGGCGACCGATGCTTCTTCAAGGGCCGGCGCGCCGGCGTCATCAATGTCGGCGGGTTGAAAGTGCATCCCGAGGAAGTCGAACAGGTGATTAACGAGCATCCCAACGTCCGAATGTCCCGCGTCAGCGCGCGACGCAATCCGATCATGGGCGACCTGATCATCGCCGAAGTGGCGCGAAAGGGCGCGGCGGAGCCAGGCGAAAGCGGCACGCTGGAGGCGGAAATCTTCGATTTATGCCGCGCCCGGCTCCCGCGTCACATGGTTCCCGTGACGATTCGCTTCCTCCCCGCGATCGACATTCTCGCGAGCGGCAAATTGGCGCGTCGTCATGCGTAACGTCATCGTCACCGGCGCCAGCCGCGGCCTTGGCCTCGCGATAACACGTCGTCTGGTCGCGGAAGGTTATCGCGTAATCGCCGTTGCGCGGCTCCAGAGCGACGCCTTGCGGAGCGAAATCGGCGCCGCGCCGCCGGGCGCCCTGGTCTTCGCTCCTTTCGATCTTGGGGAGATCGACGCCCTGCCCGGCTTCGTCGCGGCGCTGAAAAAACTGCATGGCGCGCCCTATGGCCTCGTCAACAACGCGGGACTCGGCACGGAAGGCCTGCTGGCGACCATGCATAATTCCCAAATAGAGGAACTGCTGCGCCTCAACGTGACGGCGCCGATCATTCTGACGAAATATGTCGTGCGTCAAATGATGGCGGGTGGAGGCGGCCGCGTCGTCAATATTTCCTCGATCATCGCCTCGACGGGATATAATGGCCTTAGCGCATATGGCGCGAGCAAGGCTGCGCTGATCGGCTTCACAAAATCCCTCGCGCGTGAGGTCGGACGTCTCGGGATCACCGTCAACGCAGTGGCGCCCGGCTTTATCTCGACGGAAATGACCGCCGGGCTGCAAGACGACGACCGAGCCCGGATCGCCTCGCGCGCCGCCCTACGCCGCCTCGCCGAGCCGGCCGATGTCGCCAACGCCGTGAGCTATTTGTTGGCCGATAATGCGCGCAACATCACAGGCACGGTATTGACGGTCGACGCGGGCGCGACCTCCTAGACATCCTCGGAAAAATATCGTTTCCAGATCGGCGTCTTGCCGAGGCTTACGGCGAAGGCGCGATGCGCCTCGTCTTCTTGCACGGTCAGGCGAGACGCAAGCGGCGCCGGCCTTTGCCGTAGCAATTGCGCGTTGGATTGCGTGGCGACCTTTCGCTCGACGCTAAGCGACATGGCCGTCTGACGCCCGCCCATCAGCTCCGCATAAACTTCGGCCAATAAATAGGAATCGAGCAAGGCTCCGTGTTTTTCGCGCCGCGACGCGTCGACTCCGTAACGCTGGCACAGCGCGTCCAGCGTGTTGGAAGCGCCGGGGTGACGACGGCGGGCGAGAGCCAGCGTATCGATAACATTCGCCATTTCGATCATTGGGAGATCGAGGCGCGCAAGCTCCGCGTTCAAAAAGCGCACGTCGAACTCGGCATTGTGAATGATGAGCCGCGCGCCGTCGACGAATTCACGAAAGTCGTGAACGATTTCCGCGAATTTCTTATGTTCGGCGAGAAACTCGCGAGACAGTCCATGTACGCGAAAGGCTTCCTCGGGCATGTCGCGTTCCGGATCAATATAAACGTGAAAAGTTCGTCCGGTCGGTATCAGATTGCCGATTTCGACCGCGCCGATTTCGACAACGCGATGGCCTTTGGAGGGGTCGAGACCCGTGGTCTCGGTGTCGAGCACAATTTCCCGCATCAGCCTTTTTGCGCCTCTCTTGCTTGCAACGTCTTCAATATGGCTCGCACCTCGTCGCGCGCGGCTTCAAGTCCCGCGTCGGTATGAACGATGAAATCAGCGCGCCGACGCTTTTCCTTGTCGGGCGTCTGGCGCGCCAGGATGGACTCGAATTTTTCCTCCGTCATGTTCGGCCGCGCCAATACGCGGGCGCGTTGCAGCGATTTGGGCGCGGTGACCACGACAGTGGCGTCGACGTCCTTGTCCGCGCCGGTCTCGAACAGCAGGGGAATGTCAAGCACCGAGATTTTCGCGCCCCTTCGCTCCTGCTCCTCCAGAAAACGCCGTCGTCCTTCCCAAACAAGCGGATGCACAATTGCTTCCAGACGCTTCAGCGCCTCCGCGTCGCCCAACACCAGACTCGCAAGCCGATTGCGGTCGACCGTGGCGCCGACCGTGGCGCCGGGAAAGGCGCGCTCGATCTCCAATGCCGCCGGTCCATTATAGATATCGTGGACAAGTTGGTCGGAATCATAGACCGGGACGCCTTCGGCGCGAAACATATCCGCCGTGGTCGACTTTCCCATGCCGATCGAACCGGTCAGGCCGAGCAGCAGCATGTCACTCGCCTTTGTCGCGTTAGTCTAGCCAAGAATCGCCCCTTCACGTCGCAAGGCCTCGAGAACCGGCAATATCGGCAGGCCGAGAATGGTCCAGTGATCCCCGGAAATGGCGGCGAAGAGATGAACGCCCACCCCCTCCACCTGATAGGCTCCCGCGCTGGTCAGGGCCGCTTCGCCGGCAACGGAGAGATAGAAGTCGATAAAGGTCTTATTTAGCGGGCGCATCCGCATATCAGCGTGGGAAACGGTTTCAAAGACGATAACGCCGCCGCGCGCCAACGCCGCCGCGGAGTGCAGCCGATGCGTTCGCCCGGCGAGAAAAGCGAGTTGCCGCGCGGCCTCGGTCAGATCGGCTGGGTTGCCAAACAGCCTTTGCTCGCAGCTCGCCGCCTGATCCGCGCCGAGCACAAAGGAGTCCGGACTCTCGGCGGAGATCGCGAGCGCCTTGGCGCGCGCGAGTTCCGAGACGACCGCATCGGCGCCGCCGCCCTGGCCGAGGATTGTTCGCTCAAACCCACGCTCGTCGATCTCCGCCGGCAAAGCCTCGAAGGGAATGCCCGTCTGCTCCAGCACGAGCCGCCGTCCCCGGCTTTTCGAAGCAAGAATCAACGGCTTTGGGTCTAGCCAAAATAGGTCCCCGGAGGCGAGGACTTCGGGAGCTGTCATCGGAAAAGCCATCCACAGGAGCCCCTGGTCGCGGGATACCGGGGATAATTCGGGTCGGGAGCCATCATTCTTGTATAGGTGGGGATAAGCCTAGCCAATCTTCAACAGGTTTAAACCTGTCGACAAAAGACCGCGACGTCCGGGTTTTCAGCGGAAGGAAAACGCGGGCAAAGCCACAGCTCGCTAAAATTGTATGCAACATATTGATATATAATAACATTATCAATTAATCCACATATTAACAGGCCTATGGAAAACTTTATCACATCACGTCAAGCTGTGGAAAGACAGTTAATAAAAATTAACCACCTGTTGGGTGAGCGTAATAGGAACAGGTTAATATATCTTTAAGTAATCTCTTTATTTTTATGAAAAATAGGTTTAGCAGCTTCCTTGCTCTCCGAACAAACGGATTATTGGCGCTGGCGCCTCCCAACGCTACCTGGACCCCTTCGCATGAACAACGAAAAGCCACTCCTTTCGGTTTTGCGCGGAAAAACGACCACGAACCCGCCACTCTGGCTGATGCGTCAGGCCGGGCGATATTTGCCGGAATATCGAGAACTCAGGGCTAAGTCGGCGAGTTTCCTCGATTTTTGCTACTCTCCCGCCGCGGCGGCGGAAGCAACCTTGCAGCCGATACGGCGGTTCGGTTTCGATGCGGCGATCCTGTTCAGCGACATTTTGGTCATTCCCGACGCTCTCGGTCAGAAGGTTTCCTTCGAAAGCGGCGCCGGCCCCAGGCTGGAGCCGATAGAGGCGCCAGAAGGGCTTTCGCGCTTGCGCGAAGCCGCCGATTATAGCCGTCTCGCGCCGGTTTTTGAAACGGTCGGCCGGGTGAAAAGCGCCTTGCCCGCGCAAACTGCATTCATCGGTTTCTGCGGAGCGCCTTGGACGGTCGCAAGTTATATGATCGCGGGCCAAGGCACCAGCGACCAGACGCCCGCGCGTCTGTTTGCTTATCGTCACCCGGAGACCTTCCGCGTTCTTATCGAAAGGCTCACCGAAGCTTCCATCGGCTATCTTCTGCGCCAGATCGACGCGGGCGTCGAAGTTGTGCAAATCTTCGATAGTTGGGCTGGCGTCTTGCCGCCGCATGAATTCGAAAGCTGGGTGTTTTCTCCTCTGCGAAAAATCGTTTCGCGGATAAAGTCGGAGCGCCCAGACGCGCCCGTGATCGCCTTCGCGCGCGGCGCCGGGACGCATTTGACCCGCCTGGTGGCGGAACTTGGCGCCGACGCCTATGGGCTCGACACGGCGGCCGATCCAGTCTGGGCGGCGCGCGAGACGGGGAAACGCGCGGCCCTCCAGGGAAATCTCGATCCCTTGGCCTTGCTCGCGGGCGGCGCGGCGCTCGATCGCGAGGTTGAGGCGATTTTGGACGCGCTCAAGGGTCATCCGCATATCTTTAATCTAGGCCATGGCATTTTGCCTCAGACGCCGATCGCTCACGTCGAGCGGCTGGTGGATCTGGTCCGTAAATCGAGGTGTTGAGAAATGTATTTGTGGATCAAAGCTCTGCATGTGATCGCGATTATCTCCTGGATGGCCGGGCTGCTCTATCTGCCGCGGCTGTTCGTTTATCACGCTGGCGTCGGGCCCGGCGCGCAATCGGAACTGTTCAAGACGATGGAGAGCAAACTGCTGCGTTTTATCATGATTCCCGCGATGTTGCTGTCCTGGGTCACCGGCGTCACTCTGGCTGTGCAGGGCGCGCACTTTCATGCGGCTTGGTTCCACTCAAAGATGCTCGCGGTCGTGCTGCTGACAGGCGTTCATTTCTACGACGGCTTTCTCCAGAAAGCCTTCTCGGAGGACCGCAATACGCGCTCGTCGAAATTTTTCCGCTTCTATAACGAGGCGCCGACCGTGCTGATGGTCGCGATCGTGATTTTCGTGATCTTGAAACCGTTTTAGGATCGCCGCGGAGCCGATGGCGGAGTTTGCGCGCATTTTGATTGTTGGGAATAGTGGCTCCGGCAAGAGTTGGCTGTCCCGGGAACTCGGCCAAAGGCTCAAAATCGCGCCGATTGATCTCGACACGGTCCATTGGGAACCGGGAGGTTTTCAGGTGGCCCGGGACAAGGCTATGGCAAGAGCCATTGTTCGTGAGATCGCGTCGCAAGACATTTGGATCATGGAAGGCGTTTACGGCTGGTTGGCGCAAGAAATTCTATCGCGGGTGACGGCGTTGATCTGGCTGGATATGCCCTCGGAAGATTGTCTCGATAATCTGCGCTCGCGCGGTCCGAACGCAGAGAGGGATGAAAAGGCCTTCGCCGCGCTGTTGGCTTGGTCCGCGGCCTATCAAATGCGCCAGACTTCAAGCTCGGCGATGGGTCACGGGCGAGTTTTCACGGCTTTCAGCGGTTGGAAGAGGCGGATGTGCTCGCGCCAGCAGGCGCGGGAATTCCTCGCGGGTATCAAGGTGACCTAACATTTCCATATTGTTTTGGGGCGATCTTGCTTTCCAAGCCAAATGTGTTTAATAAGCTTTTGTCCCCTCCGCACGGCAGATTGTCGTTCTAGCGACCGCCGCTTCAATCGGCGCCTCGGGAGAATCTCCCGCCTTCCTGCCGCTCTTCTCTCCGCTCTATCCGATCGCCTATCGATTCGAGGCTTGTCCCCCA
>WSSedB1CaDRAFT_10000193_pt1 | contig 29587 bp, 18 predicted proteins | sample WetSurSB1Cattail_FD_9460 | JGI IMG/M metagenome (IMG submission 9460)
GTTGGCTCACGGCGAGCCACCAGCTATGGCTTGCTGACAACCAGCCGCCTGGCGGAAGCCCTTGCCCGGCACGACATTGCCGTGGTCTCCGGCATGGCACGTGGAGTGGACACAGCCGCCCACAAAGGAGCCTTGGCAGCCGGCGGAAGGACAATCGGTGTATTGGGATGCGGAATAGACAGGATCTATCCCCCCGAAAACCGCATACTCTTTAGCGAAATGGCCGCACAAGGGTGTCTGGTGTCTGAATTTCCCTTGGGTACGCTCCCCCTGGCGGAAAACTTTCCCCGTCGCAACCGTATCATCAGCGGACTGTCCCAAGGGGTGCTGGTGGTGGAGGCCGCCGAGAAAAGCGGTTCCCTGATCACCGCCCAGTTTGCCCTGGAGCATGGCCGGGAAGTCTTTGCAGTGCCCGGCAATATCACCTTTGCCACCAGTCGCGGTACCAACCGGTTGATCAAGCAAGGGGCCAAACTGGTGGATTGCGTGGAAGACATCCTGGAAGAGTTGCCTGGGTACCATGTTCAACCTGATCAGGCTTCGAGACCGGCGCACCTCGCTTTTGCCCTGTCGCCACGTGAGGCGGCCGTTTATGAACTACTGGCCCATTCGCCGCTACACATTGACGAAATCATCGCCCAAACTGAATTGACAGCAGCGGAGGTTTCCTCTATGTTACTTCACCTTGAACTCAAGGGTGCGGTCACGCCTTTGCCGGGAACGCATTATGCCGTGTCCTGAAAAACCGGCTGTTCACGCGGAAACTGTTTTTTTCCATATCACATTGATTTTTCAGTTTCAGTATTTTTGAAATCCATCACAAGGGATACAACAGACATCATGCCGCAGAATCTCGTTATAGTCGAGTCGCCAGCCAAGGCGAAAACCATAGAAAAATTCCTTGGAAAAGATTTCAAGGTTCTGGCCTCGTTCGGCCATGTCCGGGCGCTCCCCAGCAAACAGGGCTCAGTGGATATCGAACATGACTTTGCCCCCAAGTACCATGTCCTACCCGAGAGCAAAAAACATCTTGACGCAATCAAGGCTGCGCTCAAAAATGCAAAAAACCTGCTGCTGGCAACTGACCCCGACCGCGAAGGAGAGGCCATTTCCTGGCATCTGCTGGCGGCTCTGGGGCTGGACAAGAAAAACCCGGGCAAATCCATCCAGCGGGTGGTTTTTCACGAAATAACCAAGGACGCCATACTCCACGCGGTCCAGAATCCCCGCGATATAGCTACCGACCTGGTTGACGCTCAGCAGGCCCGCTCGGTGCTGGATTACCTGGTCGGGTTCAATCTTTCTCCCTTCCTCTGGAAAAAAATCCGTTACGGTCTTTCGGCCGGACGCGTCCAGTCGGTAGCGCTGCGTCTGATCTGTGAACGGGAAAAGGAGATTCAGGCCTTTAAGGAACAAGAGTACTGGACCATTGCCGCACGCCTGGGTCTAGCGCCGGGATCGGAATTCAAAGCCGGTTTGGTGGAGGTCGGCACAAAGAAACTGGGCAAATTCGATATTCCCGACGAAGCCGTGGCCTCCGCCTTGAAAACGGCTCTCCAGTCGGGCCACTACCAAGTAGCAAAGATCACAAAAACGGAGCGTAAACGCAATCCGTCGCCCCCTTTCACTACTTCGACCCTTCAGCAGGAGGCCTCCCGCAAGCTCGGTTTCTCGGCAAAGAAAACCATGTCCACCGCCCAAAAACTGTACGAGGGAATCGACATCGGCGCGGAAGGCACGGTCGGCCTGATTACCTATATGCGTACCGACAGCGTCACACTCTCGACCCTGGCGCTGAACGAGGCTCGCGACGTCATCACCGCAGCCTACGGAGCGGAGTATGCGCTGGCCAAGCCACGAATCTTCCGCACCAAGACCAAGAATGCCCAGGAAGCCCACGAAGCGGTCCGGCCGACCTCCATCGCCAAGACGCCTGCCGAACTGAAGAAATACCTGTCCCCCGATCTGCACAAACTCTATGAACTGATCTGGAAACGCACCGTGGCCAGCCAGATGGCCGAAGCCCTGCTTGACCAGACCTCGGTGGATATCAGCGCCGATCTCGGCACCGCCATTCCAACCGGGCCGTTTGCCGGAACACAGCGCTGCGGATTGCGGGCCGCCGGCACGGTGATCCGCTTCCCCGGTTTTATGAAGCTCTATATCGAGGGGCTGGATGACCAGGATGAAGAAAAAGAGGGGCTGCTGCCCCCCATGAACGAGGGGGCGCCTCTGAAACTAAACGAATTGCTCCCAGAACAGCACTTTACCCAGCCGCCGCCGCGCTATACCGAAGCCACCCTGGTCAAGACGCTGGAGGAGTACGGCATCGGCCGTCCCTCCACCTATGCCTCGATCATGAACACTCTGGTGGAGCGCAAGTATACCCGTCTGGATAAGAAGCGTTTCTTCCCCGAAGATGTGGGCATGGTGGTTAACGACCTGCTGGTAGCCCATTTTTCACGCTATGTGGACTACAACTTTACCGCCGGGCTGGAAGAGGAGCTTGATCAGGTCTCCCGTGGCGAAAAGCAGTGGAAGCCGCTCCTGAAGGAATTCTGGGAACCGTTCATTGCCTTGCTGAAGCAGAAAGAGGGGGAGGTTAATAAGGATGACCTGACCACCGAGACCCTGGATGAAGCCTGTCCCGAGTGCGGCAAACCGCTGGCCATCAAACTGGGCAAACGGGGCAAGTTCATCGCCTGCACCGGTTTCAAAGAGGGGTGCAAGTACACCCGCAACCTTGAATCCGACACCAGCGAAGTGGCCGAGCCGGTACTGTCGGAGGAAAAATGCGAGAAGTGCGGCCAGCTCATGCTGATCAAGGATGGCCGCTACGGAAAATACCTGGCCTGCTCCGGTTACCCGGCCTGCAAGAATATCCAGCCGCTGGTAAAACCACGTGGCACCGGCGTAATCTGCCCCGAATGCAAGGAAGGTGAGCTAACCGAGAAGAAATCCCGCTTCGGCAAGATGTTTTACTCCTGCAACCGCTATCCCCAGTGCAAGTTCGCTCTGTGGGATCCACCGGTCGAGCGCGCCTGCCCTAAATGCGGCTTCCCGCTGTTGGTGAAAAAGGTTTACAAGCGCGAAGGTGAGTTCCTCAAATGCCCCAAGGAGGGATGCGATTTTAAAGAAGGCGGGAATGAAAAAAAATAACTGAATTGATGTTGAACGGGTTGGGAATTCGAAAACGATTCCCGACCTGACAGTCGATAGAAACGACATGCCGCAGCAAAGTTGTCTCCACCGCTTACCCATCCGCATGCCCTCACCAAAACTCCGCATCGGTACGCACTCAACAAATATTTTCATCCTGAACTGAAACCGCTTTTTCATGTATTGGAGACCGATGAATATGACAACATCACATGCTCAACTCACTATCATCGGCGCTGGACTGGCAGGCTGTGAAGCCGCTTGGCAGGCCGCACAGCGCGGCGTGAGCGTTACCCTGCACGAGATGAAACCGGAGAAGTATTCTCCTGCCCATCATCTGCCCGGCCTGGCCGAACTGGTCTGCTCCAACTCCCTACGGGGAGACTCGCTGGAAAACGCTGTCGGACTGCTCAAGGAAGAATTGAGACGGTGCGGTTCCCTGATCATGGAGGCGGCCGAAGCCACCCGTGTCCCAGCCGGTGGGGCATTGGCCGTGGACCGGCAGCTCTTCTCAGACTACGTGACAGCAAAGATTACGTCTCACCCGCTGATCCGACTTGAACATGGTGAAATCAAGACGGTCCCCGGCGAGGGCGCCGTCATCATCGCCTCCGGTCCGCTGACCAGCGATACTCTGGCCGCTTCCTTGTCCTGCCTGACCGGTGACCGGCTCTACTTTTACGACGCCATTGCACCGATTATTTCTGCTGATTCGCTGGACATGGACAAGGTTTTCGCGGCATCGCGTTATGGCAAGGGGGACGGCAACGACTACCTCAACTGCCCGCTGAATGAGGGAGAGTACCTGCTCTTTGTGGACGAACTGCAAAAGGGCGAGAAGGTTGCGGCGCGGGAATTCGAAAAGGTGGTCCATTTTGAAGGATGCATGCCGGTGGAGGAACTGGCTGGGCGAGGCATTGAGACGCTACGCTTTGGTCCGATGAAACCGGTTGGGCTGGTTGATCCCCGCACAGGGGTTGAGCCGCATGCCGTGATCCAGTTGCGCGCCGAAAACCGCGAAAAAACCATGTTTAACCTGGTCGGTTTCCAGACCAAGCTGACTTGGCCGGAGCAGCGTCGCATCTTCAGGATGATACCGGGACTGGAACGGGCCGAATTCGTCCGGCTCGGTTCTATGCACCGCAACACCTTTATCAACGCACCGGCCCTGCTGAATGCCACGCAGCAACTAAAAAGCAACCCGCGAATTATGTTCGCCGGCCAGATCACCGGAGTTGAAGGGTATGTGGAGTCGGCAGGAAGCGGCTTTCTGGCCGGCATTACCGCTGCCCGTTTGGTACAAGGATTGCCGGATCCGGTTGTCCCGCCGCCGGAAACTGCCTTGGGTGCGCTTATGGCGCATATTACCAACACGGATGCCCGTCATTTTCAACCGATGAACGTTAATTACGGTCTTTTCCCGGAACTGGAAGGGCGCGTCAAAAAGAAGGAAAAACGGGGAAAACTGGCTGAGCGGGCCTTGCTGGCGTTGGAAGAATGGCTGAAAAAAATATGATACTCCACTCTGACACGGCCATTACAGGGAAAGAAAGACACAAACCGGATCAAAGCAATTGAATTTAATATCGCTATTGTTTATCGTAGTGACAGTTTTTCAGAATCATTCTGTCCTCATGTTGTTGTGGTGAAAAGGAGTTGAAATTCATGCCCGACCAGACCATCGCCCCGCTCAAGCGGATCGAAGATCAACTCAAAAAATGCGTCAAATGCGGCGCATGTCGCGCAAATTGTCCCGCTTTCAGCGTCTTTGGCCGCGAACCGGCGGTGGCCCGCGGCAAGGTGGCTCTGGCACAGCATATCCTCAAGGACGATATCGAACTGAATGAGCAGACCTATCTGGCCATGTCTAAGTGCCTGTTGTGCGGCAGTTGTGTGGAAAAATGTCCCAATGACGTTCCCACCGACGAAATCATCATCGCTGCCCGTGAAGCCTTGGCCCGCAAACAGGGGCTGACGACATTTCACGCGGCAGTCGGCCGGGTGATCAAAAATCGCTCCCTGATGAATATGGGGGCCTGGATGGCCGGACTGCTCGGCCCGCTCTTTTTCAGAAAGGTTCCGGCCACCTCCGGTCTGCGTCTCCGCTTTCCTGTTCCATTTCTGGGAAACAAACGCCACATCCCAACCATTGCCAAAAAGCCCTTTATGGATCGCCACCCCGAAGTTATTCCTGGTGAGCCGGGCAAACCCAGGATCGTATTTTTTGTTGGCTGCATGACGAATTTTGTCTACACAGAGGTGGGTGAGGCAGCCCTGGCGCTTTTCCGTCACTTGGGCTGCACCGTGATTATTCCCAAAGGGCAGCAGTGCTGCGGCTTGCCCGGCATGTCGGGCGGCGATCTGGACACGGTGCGAGAACTGGCCGAAAAGAATCTGAATGCGATCGAAAGGTTTGAGGCGGATTACATCATGAGCGCCTGCGCCACATGCAGCGGCGCACTGCACCGTCTCTATCCGCTGGCAATCGGCAAGCGCAACCCCGAACTGAAGGCCCGGTTGGAGGCGTTGGCCACCAAAACGGCCGATGCCTCGCAACTACTTCACTTGTTGGGATTGAACCCTGCGGAAACCGGAGCCGGAGACGATATTCGCATTACCTACCATGATCCCTGCCATCTGCGTACCCGCGGCTTAACCGGCCAGCCCCGCCAGCTGCTGCGCGGCGTCCCTGGCCTGCAACTGACCGAGATGGAATCCGCGGACCGCTGCTGCGGCCTTGGCGGCACCTTCAACGTCTACCACTACGGCTCATCCATGAGCATCAACGAAGCCAAGAGCAGGGCGATTATCGACACGGCAGCCCAGGCGGTTGCCACCGGATGCCCAGGCTGCATGATGCAACTTTCCGACGGCCTGAAGCAGCACGGTTCCACGGTAAAGGTCGTGCATACCCTGGAACTCCTCGCCAGAAGACTGAAATCAGTGCGTTCATAAACATTGTTTTGCTTTTCACCCCTTCTGAATACCGTATTTCCCATGTCTGACTACATGCTATAATTCCACGAAAAAACACAGTTATATTTTTTTACAGCAATACACTGCCGGCATTTTTTTACTGGTAATAAATTTGTATTGACTTAGGCTTTACATACCGTATATAAATATACAAGTGCATACTGTATACAATTCAAAAGCACAACTTGGTTTTGTTAATAAGGTGATCCAATGAACAGTTTAAATATCGGCTCTAAAATCAAAAAACTTCGTCAGTCCAAAAAACTGACACTCCAGGCAGTGGCCAAGGAAATCGGTTTTTCTCCGGCGCTCATTTCACAAATTGAAAACAACAATGTGTCCCCTCCCATCGCCACCCTCTCCAGGATCGCCAAATTCTTTGACGTCAAGATAGGCTACTTCTTTACCGAGGACGAAGAGGAGTGCGGATTTGAAATTGTCCACGCCAACCAACGCAAATCTGTCCCAAAGGTTTTTGCTCCACCGGGCACAAACCACGCCTACTCCTACGAATCCCTCTCCTACCGCAAACAGAACAAAAAAATGGAGCCGTTCTTCCTGACCATAACCGAAAAGGCTCTGGAAGAAAGCGCATACAGCCACGATGGCGAAAAATTTCTCTTTGTTACAAAGGGTGCCGTCGAATTGATTCTGGACGACAAGAGCATTCCGCTCTCCGAGGGAGACAGCATTTATTTCGACTCGTCAATTAAACATCGTTTACGCTCCAAGGATGGCAAAGAAGTCAATCTGCTGACGGTTATCACACGCTGAGACAGCCTCCACAATTTGCTTGAATGTTGCCGGGTCCCTCCTTCCTGTCCAATCTCGAAGGGGGGACTTTTGATAGTGCATCCCTACAATACCCTTCCACAAATTCAATACTTCCATTTGCATTTTATAACGGCGTTAAGAACTCGTCAATCTGTAACATTCTGATTATCTGTTCTTTTTTATTGACAATTGTTTGTTTTATCAGCTAAAACATGCAAAAATTGTGAATATCATGAAACACGACGATCCGAATAAGTAGCTACCAGGTTGATATAGTGCCGCCCCTTGATGGGAGAGGGAACACCCCAGGGAGCGAAAACAACACTGTGACACGTTTCAGAGAAGCATCATAAAAGGTCATACCATATTACCTTTGAGGTGTCCTCAGTTGCGGGACCTTTCAAGGGTTTTTGTGTTTACGGAACAACTCCCTGATCTACAGCGAACGACTAGCACATATCTAAATTAGAAAGGTGGTGAACCGACCTCACAGATTGAACAAACCCATTTCAACAGAGAGCAGTACCTGCACGAAAATACATGCAGAATTTTTATTTATCTGAAGGAGGAAAAACATGAAGTTGAACAAGAAATTAATGGTCCTCGCGGCTGCCGGCGCATTGACCGCTGCAACAGCCACGTCGGCATTGGCATTCGAGAACGAGTTTCACGGCTTTTACAACCTGAAGTTTATCTCTTCCAACTATGAGACCAGCAGCTATGGCTTTCTCGGGCTGGCCGACTCTGTTACGGTTGGTGGAGTAAAATACTCTACGGGCGGTTCAGGAGTGACCTTCGCTGAAAAAAAGAAAAACGCTAATTTCTTCGATCAGCGCGCCCGCATCTTTTACACAGCCAAGGCCAGCGACGATCTTAAGCTGGTGACCGGCTTTGAAATTGACTCCGTGTTCGGCGACAAAGCACAGGGCTCTCTAACTGCAACCAATATTACCAATGGCAGCGTCACCTTTCGCAACTCCGGCGGTGCCCTGGAATCCGACTCAGTCAACCTGGAGACCAAGTGGGTCTATCTCGACTTCAAGATTCCCTCTACCACGACAAGGGTGACCGCCGGCATCCAGCCGATCAAGGACGCCTTCAAAGGTATTTTCCTCGATGCCGATATCGCCGGCATCAACACCGTCAGCACGTTCGGTCCCGCAACCGTCGGCGTCGGCTACTTCCGCGCCTATGATGAATCTTTCATGTCCTATAATTCAAACAGCACCAAGATCAGCCGTACCACCCGTGGTATCGACGACCTGGATATTGTGGCAGCCACCATTGATTACAACGTCAACAAAAATCTCAAAGTCGGAGCAGCCTACTACCTCTACAACGATAACCGCAACGATATCGATACCGCATTAGTCCAGACTCCAATGACGCTCCATGTCTTCGGTGTCAACGCCGATGCCAAGATCGGCAAGCTCGGACTGAGCGGTTTTGCAGCCATGCAGCAGGGCTCGGGGCATTCAGCGTTAAGCGGCCGTACAACTGTCAGCAGCTATGCATTCAACGCCGCCGCCAAACTGCCGGTCGGTCCGGGTACGGCCCGCACCGCTTTCCTCTATACCAGTGGCGATGACGGCAGGGACGGCATCGACACATCCTGGAAAGCAGTTGTCCAGACCCAGGACGGCATTATAGGTGCACCGGCCAACACCTACAATGAATCCAACATGATGCTGCTGAACCGGGCCTCCAACATGGAAGGAACCCAGGCTGACGTCAACCTGATCAACTCTATCAATAACAGGAACCAGGGCACGATCATGGCCACTGCCGGTTACGACATCACGATTACTCCGAAACTCTTCACCAATGTCAATGTCGGCATTGCATGGGCAGCAAAAAACAATTTGCAAACCCGCCTTAACAAGAACAACGGCACCAACTTCCTGGGTACCGAGGTTAACTTTGAAACCGGCTACAAGCTGTATGACAATCTGACCGCCAAGATTCAGGCAGCCTACCTTATCCTCGGCGGCTATTATAGCGGTGTTACCGCAGACGCAAAAGACCCAGATGATCCGTACACCGCTCGCGTTATGCTGAGCTACGCATTCTAGGGTACGGTATACTATCTACCGGGGGTGACATGATTCACCCCCGGATTCCCAATCCGATTTACGGAAGAAATGCAATAAAAAGATCGTACTTGATGTAATGATGCTTAATTCCTGATAAATCTTTCCGAATTCAATATCCGGTTGGGCGGCATGTAAATGTGCCGCCCTTTTTTTTTGACTTTGATGGGCAGTTTTGCGATACTTCATAGGTTGACAATCAGTGGTGGAGGAACCATGAACAAACAATTCGTACTTATAGCATCGTTTCTGTTAATCCTGCTCTCGATCCCGGCCCTGGCTGCGCCAGTCAGGGTTTTCGTCGCCGATATGAATGCCGTCGGCGTCCAGAACAAAGATGAGCTGAGGCTGACTTTGCAGACACTGCTGGCGTCGCGCCTGAACAGTGACAAGATTACAGCTGTTGGCAGCGCGACTGAAGCCGACGCTATTGTTTCCGGCACTTACGTTACTATTGGCAAGATTTTCAGCGTTGATGCTATAGCAAAGACCAGCGCCGGCAGAACCCTTACCCGTGCTTTTGTTCAGGGAGAAGGCCAGGACGAGCTGATACCGGCTGTCGGCAAACTGGCCGATAAGCTTTCGGCAGAGCTGACAAAAATTTATTTTACGGATCATACTGCCACGCTTACTGCGCCCCCAGCAATTTTTCCTGCTCCTACCGGAACGTCTTCGGCAATTTCAGCTCCAAAATCCGACATCATCAAGAGGGAACAGGTACGTCCGGCTCCAGCCACCGAATTCATCAAGCCCGAAGAATACGAACATGGTTCCGCTTCGGGCTGGGTCAGCAAGAGACTGAATGGTGCTGCCAACCTCCTGGCCATTGGCCGAAGTCTGCCGGACGGCGACCGCGAGGTATTCCTGGCCGAAGACCATCGGCTCACTTTCTTCCGCCAGGGCAAGGTGATGAAGCTGGTAACAGAAATTGAGTTCGCGCCTTCTGAAAAGATTGTCTCCTTGGATACCATCGACAACGGTAACAACTCCGGGGATGTCTATATCACCATCATACGCTCGGACGAGCTTGCCTCGCAGGTCTGGCAGGTCAAGGATAACAAACTGGTCAAGGTTGCTGAAAACCTTCCTTATTACTTCCGCAGCTTCAGCCTGGCCGGAGGCCCCAGAAAGCTCTATGCGCAATCGATGGGCCGCAACGCTGATTTTTATGATGACCTGGCCGAGGCCGTTCGCAATGGTGTGAAGATTACCCTTGGCAACCGGATCAAGGTGCCCAGCTTCGGAAACATCTACAGTTTTAATCAATTCACCGATAGTGATGGAAAGACCTTCAGCGTCGTGATCAATCTGGACGGCTACCTTGCCGTTTATGACCAGGATTTGAAAGAGCTCTGGCGCAGCAATGACAAATTCGGAGGTTCTGAACTGTATTTCCAGGTAGATGATTCCGCAAACGCACGGGTTACCGGGCAAAACTTTCGCTGGATATTCATGAATCAACGGATCCAGGTCACCTCCAAAGGGGATGTGCTGGTTGGCAAGAATGAGGGTTTCATGGTCCTGGGCAACGCCCGCAAATACAAAAAAGGCTCAGTCTACTGCTTCTCTTGGAACGGCTCGAGCTTGGAAGAGAAGTGGCGCACCCGTGATACCCAAAACTATATGCCTGACTATTTTTATGATGAAGCGCGCAACGAACTGCTGATTCTGCAAACCGTGCAACGTTCCGGCATTACCACTCGCGGCGCGGCTTCCCTGGCAATCAAAAAAGTTGAGTAACCCTTAAGATCTCCATGAGTGTTATGAGAACAGATATATCCCTGCCATTCGGAGTAAGTGACTTTCTTCCCGATGCTGCCGCCAAGATCGACTACATAGAGGACAAGATCCGTCGTATATTCGAGCTTTGGGGTTTTCGCAGGGTGATAACGCCGAAGCTGGAGTACGAGGATGTCATGGCGCTCGGACTGGGTGATGGCCTGAAGGACAAAACCTATCGTTTCGATGATCGGCAGACCGGAAGACTGCTGGCATTTCCGCCTGACATCACGCCGCAAATCGCACGCATCGTCGCCACACGTCTAAACGGATATCCGTTACCTCACCGCATCAGTTACAGTGGCCGTGTTTTGCGCCAGACCGAAATACAGAGCGGACGAAGTAGAGAGATTTTTCAGTCGGGTGTCGAACTGATCGGCCTGGACTCGCCCGAAGCCGACGCGGAAATGGTGGCCATGGCAGTGGAGGTCATGCAGGGACTCGGCTTCAGCGACTTCAAGATCGACCTGGGACAGGTTGAGTTCTGCCGCGGTATCGTGGCATCCTCGGGGCTTTCCGGACAACCTTTGAAACAATTGCTGGAAGCGGTGGCGCGCAAGGATGCTTCAGCAGTGGCAAGGATAACATCGGACAACACGCTTTCCGAGGACTCTAAACGCGAAATCAGCTCACTCCCACGTCTTTTCGGGGGTTGCGAAATAGTAGACGCGGCCAGAAAAGTGGTTTCCAACAGCCGCTCCCGCACTGCGCTGGACAATCTGCAACAAGTATTGGACATCCTGGACATTCATGGTGTCACCCGGCATCTGACCATTGACTTGGGTGAAACCCGCGGAATGGATTATCACACGGGTGTCACCTTTGAAGGATTTGTCACCGGACTCGGCGGACCGGTTTGCAGCGGTGGACGTTATGATACGCTTGCCGAACGTTATGGTTTTAATGCTCCTGCCACCGGCTTCACCTTTGATGTCCTCAGCCTGCTCCAGGCACTGGGGCGCCGTCCCGAGCTGGAAGCAAGTACTGCCCGTGATTTCCTGCTGTTCAACTGTAACGCCGAACGGCGTGAAGTATTGGAAATAGCGCGGTTGCTTCGATCACGAGGATATACGACAGCCCGTGACATCATACGACGCGATTATCAAAGTTCGCTGGAATACGCCCGCCGCATGAACATCCGCTGCATGCTGGTTATCGGTGACGAACCGGATGCAGATCATTATCAAGCAGTGCGAACCCGGGACGGCATGACTGAACGCTTGACCAAGGAAATGCTGAATCGTGACGGGCTGCTGAAATTTATTGAAGAATACCAGGGAGAATAGCCAAAATGGCAAATGTTGTGATTGTGGGTGCCCAGTGGGGCGATGAGGGTAAAGGCAAGGTTGTTGACATCTATACCGAATATGCAGATGACATCGTTCGTTATCAAGGCGGCAATAATGCCGGCCACACCTTGGTTGTCGGGACCGAAAAGGTGGTTCTGCACCTGATCCCCTCAGGCATCCTCCACGAAGGCAAACGCTGCATTATCGGCAACGGTGTTGTGCTCGACCCGGAGGTTTTTATCAAAGAGATAGTCAAGCTCAAGGAATCGGGGCGCCTCAAGGATGATTCCTGTCTGCTTCTGTCCGAATCTCTGCACATCATCATGCCCTACCATAAACGGATCGACATCGCCCGTGAATCCAAAAGTGGTGACAAGAAGATCGGCACCACCGGCCGCGGCATCGGTCCCTGCTATGAGGACAAGATCGGCCGTCGCGGCATTCGCCTGATGGATCTGCTTAACAAAGAGGTTTTTGCCCGCAAACTGAAAGATTTTCTGGTTGAGAAAAACTTCCTGCTGGAGAAAATGCTGGGCGAGGCGCCGTGTGATTACAATGCCATTCTGACTGAGTACAGCGGCTATGCCGAGGTGTTGGGTAAGTATGTTGCAGACACATCTTTTATTATCAGTAAAGATCTTCAAAACGGGAAAAAGCTGCTTTTTGAAGGCGCCCAGGGAACTTTGCTTGACGTGGATTATGGCACCTACCCATACGTAACTTCGTCATCGACCTGTGTCGGTGGAGTCTGCACCGGATCCGGCGTCGGCCCCCGCGAGATCAATGAAATTATCGGTATCTCCAAGGCCTATGTCACCAGGGTTGGGAGCGGGCCTTTCCCCACCGAACTGTTCGATGCGGATGGCAGCCAGCTTCGTGAATCCGGTGGAGAATTCGGCTCTACAACCGGTCGTCCCCGACGCTGCGGGTGGTTTGACGCCATGGTTCTCCGTTACGCGGTGCGCATCAACGGTCTGACCGGCATCGCCCTAACAAAACTTGATGTGCTATCCGGCTTTGACAGTATCAAAATATGTACCGGATACACACTCAACGGCAAAACACTGGAATCCTTGCCGGCAGCCCTGGAAGCTTTTGAAAACTGCCAACCGGTCTACGAAGAGATGGCCGGCTGGAAAAGCGACATTACCAGCGCTAAAACTTTTGAAGAACTGCCTGACAACGCCCGCGCCTATGTCCATCGCTTGCAGGAACTGTCAGGCTGCCCGATTGTTCTGGTATCAGTCGGCCCGCGTCGCGACCAAACCATCGTCCTGCGAAACCCATTTAATTAAAGACGCTGTTTGCAGACAGAAACACGAAAGCCCTTCAGGATCGAACAATCCTAGAGGGCTTTTTTCTGTTGACCCCGCTCAGCCGTCCGTTCCCTGAGCAAAGTCGAAGCTCAATTAGTAGCAGTGAGAAGCGTAGCTGGGTGCTGTAGTTTAATCGGGGATGTGTTATGTTTTTATTATATCCTTCCTTGCGACCTTGTTTGGTTGTATGGTTGTATCATTAACTCTTTTCCCGGCGGCGCTCTTTGTTAACGGCGCAGTCAGGCTGAGAAACAGCGCTGTCCGATAACCGGCATGCGACGCTAGTTCAGCGAGACGTCGCAGTTCGCGGCCCGATGCTCCACACCATGCCGAAAGTGTACGCACAGCCGTTCGCCGTGAAACCATATCACACAACCTGATGATAAAGAGCCATGTCGTTAACGCTTCAAAACGCTCCTTGTTAAACCATATCACCCCGCCGCTTTCATGCACCAACATATAACGGCTGCAGGAAGGAATCTTGAAAACATCCTCGAATACATTGCTTTTTTTCATCCGCCCGTCATAAACATACGCCAGAAGCGCCCGAAGGAGCTGAACAAAATCACCCGCTCTTGGTATGCCCTGCACCGCTTCGACAGAATCCATGCTTTGACGCATGGTGAAGTCAAGGCCAAAGATGTCCAGGGAGTCCGGCGACACGCCCCGCAATAGTATCCAGGAGATCAGTAACCTGGCACCGGCAAGAGAATCCGCATGGTGCTGTACAGCAGCAAGAAAATCTTTCGCATCACTGGAAGACGGGTTCAACGATGTCAGCCCTGCCAAAAAGGAGATGGTTTTGAGCAGGTCCGGCGTTTTTCCGGGGGAAACAACACCGTCCTTGCCGGCCTGCTCACATAAAACGGCACGGAAATGGACGCAGGAGTCGTTCAAGGCCGGGCCGACTGCTGCCAATGCCGTCAGCAGGTTGCCTGATACTGTCGGCACCAGTTCCAGAACCGTCCGGAAAGCAGTATTCAAGGCAGCAAAACGCACCTGCCGGCGTTCATCCTCCAGGTTCTCCACCCCCCGCCCGCTGAGGGCTGCACAGAGGTCACGCCAGGAGCCGTCGCTGTCGTCTCGTATTGCACGAAAATCAATGAAGACGTGGAATTCGTATGCCCCCAGTTCGGCGTAGATCCCCTTTTCGAAGAGTTCCTGCCCACTGCGTAGAAATTCGAGTCCGCTGAATACATCGCGGAAGGCGTAGAACCCCCCGTGGTCGGAAACAAAACCCAGACTTTCCGCGAGCGTTGTCCTGTGCAGTTCCAACTCGTCACCACCTCTCCTGACGGCAATGGGGGACGACTCCCTGATCCAGCCTGCCGTGACGGCGAAGCGATTATGATAAAATACCAGAGCCCGCTGCTCACCTGCACGGTTTGAGTAGGCAAAAACGTTTTCATCAACTCCGCTCTCTGTATGGAAGTCATAGAGCACAAAGTTTTCCGAACCGGAAAAGAGGCTGCGACGATGCAGCAGAGGAAAGACCCACATCCGGTGTCCCTGCATCAATCCCTGATCAACAGGCTCATCCCAATAGGCGCGTTTGTATTCCATGCCGTATTTTTCGCGTAGCCCCTCCAGTTGGCCATGACCGAACATGGGCAGCCCAGGCATGGTTACCATCATAATACAGGCGCCAAAGTACTTGCCCTGAGTACCGAACTGTTCTACAGCTGTCTTTTCATCCGGATTGTTCATGAAATTGACAAAACGCTTGAGTACTTCAGGGTTGAACTCCAGCACATTCTTGATGGTCTGGCGGTATTTGGCATTCTCCTCCCTCACCAGCATATTCATGAAGGCGCTGTTATAGACCCGGTGCATGCCCAATGTCCTGACGAAATAGCCTTCCATCATCCAGAAGGCCTCGGCCAGGAGAAGCGTATCGGGCGCCTCGACCGCCACACGGTCCACCACCTGACGCCAGAATTCCACCGGAAACAATGCGTCAAACTCCTCGCGGCTCATGCCATGTTCGGCCCGGGAAGGAATCCCGCCGCCCAAACCGCGAATAGGAAACCAGAGTCTCTGAAAATGCTTTTTCGCCAAGGTCATGGCCGCATCGAAGCGGATTATGGGGAAGTTGCGGGCCACGTGCAGAATGGTCTGGATGACCGCCTCGCGCACCTCCGGAAGCAGATAGTTGAGCTGGGCGGTATCGTTCCAGGGGAAACTGGTGCCGTCATTTCCATGATAGATATAGCGGATACGACCGGTAAGCCGCTCCACATAGCGAAACACGACCGCGGCGTCGCTCCTGGTCCAGTAGCCGTCTTCAATCTGAACCGTGACATTTTCGCTGGAGGAGAGATTCTCGCCATTGAACTGATAGGTGGGAAAAGGGGGATAATCGGTCTGGATAAACCAGTCAGGATGTTCGATCACCCAGCGGGAGTAGATGCCGGTGTGGTTGGGAACCATGTCGCTGGCCAGGCGAATGCCGCGTGCGCGTGCCCGCTCCCGCAGGTTGGCCAGGGCCTCCCATCCCCCCAGGTCAACGGCAATCTCGTAGTCATAGAGTGAATAAGCCGATGCAATGGCATCGGAGTTCCCGCAAATCTGCTTGATATGCCGGGAGGCGGGAGAGCGTTCCCAAACTCCGATCAGCCACAGAGCGGTAAAACCGGCGTCGGCCAGGCGATCAAGTTCCGTGTCCGGCACCTGATCGAGGCAGGTAATGGGGCGGCCATGCTGACGGCTAAGCTGGTCGAGCCAGACATACACCATCTTGGCCATCATGACCACGTTGGACATCCAGTCCGCATCGCTGGAAAACCGCTCATACTCGGGATAATCATAGCCGGCCAGCACAGAGCCGCCGCCATGGGAAGGAAATCCCGGACTCGGCTGAGCAGAATGGCCGAACTCCAGAACATGTGTCGGTCCCGGCTCGCCCCCTCCCCAACCCCTTTCACGTTCCTCTTCAAACAGGATGTCCAAAGCCCCAACCAGCGTTTCCTGCAACTCCGGAGGAAGCAATGCCCCCCACTGCTCGCGTATATACGCCACCTGGCCTGCCAGAGATCCCGGCGCAGCCTTGATCGGAGCTAAAAGGATATCAGGCAGCGTCATATCGAATCCGGGCAGTTTCGGGCCGCTGGACAGAGCTGTGATCATGGCGGCCACCAGCCGTGGGTACTCCCCGCAAGCTGAAATCAAAACGCCATCATCCAGAATCTGCCGAAAACTATCAACAGCGGGATTTTCCGAAGCCAGCTTCAGCAGAAGCAACTCCCGCAGCACGGTTCGCTTGTGCTCACCATGGGAATCGGCGATGCCGAGCCACGTATCAACCGTGATCGTTCCATCAAGTACACGTGACGGAGGAAACAGCTCAACAAAGCCGGTACCGGCCACGCGAACCGTCTCGTCAGCCGGATCAATACCGCTTCGGCGTAAGGCATCCGCAAGCAAACCCCGCGCCTGCTGCTCTGCCACCACATCGATCAGATAACGAAACACTGTCTGCAACGAGGCAAACAGGTTGAGTTGGCCGGCATGGACCAGGGCTGCGCCCCGGGATCGTCGTCGATTCAGCCTGAAAGCCAGTTGGCGAAAAAAAATGATTTCGGGGATATCATGTTCGGTGATCTGTCGAGAGAGCGCTCCCAGATCATGGGAGCGCCAAAATTTTGCAGAAATCTGAATTGCATGGGGAAAATATACGGCTGCGCCGTGCTGTTCTTTCATATCTCCAACCACCCATGGTGTGAATCGGCACGTTGAAAGAGTTTGTTCGCACAGACGGTCACGAACAAGCAAAAAATGCTACCGTTTTTTTGCTTTAGCCTTGCCGCTTGTCTTGGTCTTCTGATGCGTACCGCGTTTCTTAGTCGAACTTGCTTTATGTAAAGCACCGGACTTTGATCGTTTCGAACTGATCTCGGATTTTTTCGACTTTCCGCCTCTGCGGGAATGTGAGCTTCTGAGGCTTTTGCTGATCCCGCGCGGCTCAGGACTAAACTCATCGCGCACGTTGTTCAACAAGACCGTGGTTTCCTCCATGTTGGGGTCGGCTTTTTTTGCCGCTTCCAGTGTTTCTTTGGCTTCGCTGATCTTGCCAGTCTTCATATACAGCCGCCCCAGCGCATTGAGAGAGCGGGCATGGTCCGGCTTCAGTTCAACAGCCTTTTTATAACTGGCAACAGCACCTTCATAGTCTTTCCTGAATTCCTGAATCAGACCAAGTTTGTAATGATTGTTGGGATCTTCGGGAAAAAGCGCCACTGCCCCCTTGAGCAGATCGGTAATCTCATCGTACTGTTTGTTTTTGACATAGATCGAAACCAGTGCGTTGCGAGTATCGGCATCATCCCTCTGCTGGGCCAGGGCTTTTTTGTAGTGTTCCACCGCTTTACCGTCCATTCCCTTTATCTTGTACAATGCAGCCACCTCGCGATTGGCATCAAGATTGTCGGGAGAGCTCTTCAGGACTGCATTGTATGCATCAATGGCCAGGCCGGTCTCCTTGTTCCTGGCAAGAATTCTGGCCAGTTTGAGCTGGATATCCGGACTGTCGGGTTTGAGTTTGAGAAATTCGCCATACTGCTCCACCGCCTGGGTGTGGCTCCCCCGTGCAAGATAGATATCAGCCAGACGCAAGCGGGCATCCGCGTTATCAGGCTTAACCTTAATAGCCTGCTTGTACGCTACCACCGCCTCATCCAGGTTGGCATGCTTTTCGTGAAGAAGTCCCAGGTTGAGATAGACATCGCTGTTGGAGCTGCTCCGGTACACCGCCTCATTATAGGCTGCAATAGCCTCTGCGTCTTTTCCAGCGGAACGATAAAGATTTCCAAGAGCGCCATAGGCATTCACCGCTTTGTCGGGAGACTCCTTGATAGTTTCCTTCAGTACCTCTACCTTCTTTTCCAACTCTGCCGCGTCAATCGGCTCAGCAGTCTGCTGTTTGCCGTTGATTAGCGTCGCTGCCGGTGCCGTCGCCACGAGCACCATCGGCGGAGCTGATACCGTAGCTGCTGACGCCGGTGTTTTGCCTTTCCCCTTGCCGGCAAGCAGATATTCATAATCAGCCAGTTTCGTATTTCCCTTTTTCTCGTAGATACCGGCCATCATCAGGTGGATCTGACGATTTTGAGAATTGGTCATCTCGGCTTTTTTCAACTCATCCAGGGCCTTGTCCGGTTCATTGCGTCCCAAGTAAATCGAGGCAATACCGGTGTGAGCCTTTTCGTTGGCCGGGTCCGCACTCAATGCACGCCTGTATTCTTCAAGAGCTTTGACAGGCTGTTCCATGGCCAGTTGAATCTCGGCCAAGCTGGTAAACACTTCCGGATCACTGGTCAAAACATTTCCGGCCTCGGTCAGATGATGGATTGCCAAAGGATAGACCTTCATCTCCGCCAAAATACGCCCCAGCGCTTTATGGTATTTCGGGTTGGATGAGGACGCCAGGCCACGAGTAAGCTCCACCGAAGCCTCGCTATTCCTGCCCAATTGGGCGTAAAGCAACCCAAGGTTCCCGCTGGCCATGGCGAACGAGCTCTCTTGCCGAAGGGCCTGGCGATACTCATTAATGGCTCCATCCACGTTGCCGACCCGCTCGAGCATCAAGGCATTGACATAATGTCCAGCCGCACCATCAGGGCAGAGCGCCAGGATTTTGGCCTCGGTCTGGCGAAGTTGGACATCATCGCGAGCGGATTCCAGCGAATCCACCAGCGATTGCGCTTCCTTGCACGAATCACCGAAAACGCCCCAGCTGAAACCACACAACAGCAGCATGGCGCACAGTAAAAAACCATATGAACGAAGTATTTGCATAGAATTAGTATCCTTGAGATAATCTGATGTGGCCGGTGGAGTATACATACGATTCAATAAAAATTCAATTATTTAGGCTAATCCTTTGATTGTATGCAATATTGTGCCATAATATTGCGCAATTTTCCGGAAAGACACAACCAGGTTTGATCTCACACATGAATGGAGAACTCTGCATATGAGCATGGAACTGAATCAACTTATTATGAACGCCAACGATCTGCCGACCATTCCGGTAGTTGCAACAAAAGTGCTACAGCTCATCGAGAGAGAAACGACAACGTCCGAAGACCTTGCCAAGGTGGTGTCATCCGATTCAGCGGTGGCTGCCAGGGTACTGAAGATTTCCAACTCCTCTTTTTTCGGCTGCAAACGCCAGATCAACACTTTGTCGCATGCCATCATGATGCTTGGCTATAATACCATTAAGAGCCTCGTCATGGCGGCATCGGTCAAACAGGTTTCCAAAACCTACGGCCTGGCGGAAAAAATGCTCTGGGAACACTCCTTCGGCGCTGGGCTGGCGGCCCGCATCATTGCCGGCGCAACTCAACAGGTCAACACAGAAGAAGCTTTTCTGGGAGGGCTTTTCCACGATATCGGCAAGACCATCATGAACAACATCGACAGTCAGCAGTTCCAGATGGTCATGCAAAAATGCTATAATGAAAACATATCATTCCAGGAGGCCGAACAGCAGTTCTACCCATACAGTCATGCCGATGTGGGGGGATTGGTGATTGAAAAATGGAACTTTCCGGAAATGCTGATGAAGGCCATCCTCGAACACCATCGCTTCAATTTCGGAGACAATGAGGATCCCTATCAGGTTTCGCTAACCTGCATCGTGGGGTTGGCAAACCTTTTCTGTCACAAGATCGGCCTCGGCCAGCGCGAACCGGAGCAGGATCTCGTGCTGCACGAATCAACACCAGCCCGCATATTGAATTTGGGGGAAGAACAGCTTGCCGGCATGCTGGCTGCCTTTGAAAGCGCCTATATCCAGGACAAGAGCTTTTTCGACTAAACACCAAAGTCCGTTCGCTTGTGTCCAGTATCGAGCAGAAGCCTGCTACTTTTTGCCGGAAGCGCGATCACGGGCCTCTTCCGAAATATCCACGCTGTCATTCTCGACTTCATCCAGGCGCCGTTTCGGCTTTCCGCCCTTGATGATCCCGTTCCGTGTATTCTTTCTTTCAGTTTCCCTTGTAGCGTCTATCCTGTCTACCGGGTCTGTCATTATGATTTCCTCTATTGTGGACGGAAAGATGAAAATTGATTTTTAGCACCTATAACTATATACTGCCGTGTAAATATCGTTGTAAGGACGTCTATGATTCGCACCATTCTCACCTACCCAAATCCCGAACTGAAAAAGAAATCCGCTCCGGTGACCATCATCACCGATGCTGTTCGCGAACTTGCGCGGGATATGGCGGAAACCATGTACGAGGCCCCCGGTGTAGGCTTGGCCGCACCCCAAATCGGTGTTCACCAACGCCTGATCGTCATTGATGTCTCGGGTCGCGATGAACCGAACGAGCTGATTATAGCAATCAATCCTGTTATCGTCCATTCCGAGGGTGAAACCTATGAGGAAGAGGGCTGTTTATCTGTACCCAACTATGCCGCTAATATCCACCGTCACGCCAAAGTGGTTGTCAAGGCGCTCGATCTGGACGGTAATGAGAAGGCCTGGCACGCAGAAGAGTTGCTGGCCATCGCTTTCCAGCATGAAATCGATCACCTGGACGGCATTCTTTTCGTTGACCACCTCTCACCGCTCAAGCGGGATCTGTTCCGGCGCAAGGCCCGCAAAGCAGCCGAGGCAGCGGCAATGGGGGCGAAATGACCGGCCAACGTATCATCTTTATAGGAACCCCCAATTTCGCCTGCCCCACCCTGCAAACCCTGATTGACCGTGGTGAAAACATTCTGGCGGTTGTCACCCAGCCAGACCGTCCCAAGGGGCGCGGCCAGAAAATGATGCCGCCGCCGGTCAAGGAACTGGCGCTCCGCCATGACATTCCGGTTTTCCAGCCACCCAAGGTGCGCGATCCCGCCTTTGTGGAGACTATCCGTGGCCTTGCTCCCGACTTGATCGTGGTGGTGGCCTTCGGCCAGATCCTCCCCAAGGCGCTGCTCGACATCCCGCCCCAGGGATGCATCAATGTCCATTCTTCGCTGCTGCCCCGCTATCGTGGAGCAGCCCCGCTCAACTGGTGCATCATCAACGGAGAGTCCGAGACCGGCGTCACCACCATGCTGATGGACCCGGGACTGGATACCGGCCCCATATTGCTGAAGCGTTCCACCGCCATCGATGAGAACGAGGATATCGTCTCGCTGCATGACCGCATGGCGATTATGGGGGCGCAACTGCTGGCCGAAACATTGGACAAACATCTGGCGGGGCGGCTCGCGCCCGAGATGCAGGACGATAGCAAAACCTGCTACGCGCCTCTGCTCAAAAAAGAGGACGGCCTGATCGACTGGCAGCGCTCTGCCCGTGAAATCCATAACCAAGTGCGCGGCATGGCTGTCTGGCCCGGAGCCTATACCTATCTTGACGGACAAACTCTCAAGCTGTACCACACCCAGGTGGGGGAAGGAAGCGGCGCTCCGGGAACAGTGTTGCGCTCGTCGCGGGGGATATTGGAAGTGGCCTGCCGCACCGGCAGCCTCTATATCAAGGAACTGCAGCTGGCAGGAAAAAAGCGCCTGGACAGCGCTAGTTTTCTGGCTGGTTGCCCGGTCGCGGTAGGCGCGGTTCTCGGTAATGCACCTGCGGAGAGACAGACGCCGTGACACAGAACAAAGACGTTCACGAACCGCCCCGCAAACGGCTGTTCATCTCATTGATGGGACTCACTTGTCTGATCCTGGTGGCCCTGATCTTCCTGGCTTGGTGGGTACCCAACCGGGGCCTGGCCAACATCCATCCCGATCTTCCCAACATTGTCGGCATTGCCATGGCGGCTCTCTCCGGCCTGGCCATTCTGGGTACCGGCCTGCTGGTCCTGACCACAGCCCTGAACAGGGATATTTTCTTCACCCGTTTCATGCGGTTGATCGTGATCAAGTTCCTGCTGCCGATGATCGAGCTGGTAGGACGAGTGCTGGGCATCAACAAGGACAGTATTCGCCAATCATTTATCGCCATGAACAACAGCCTGGTACAGTCCCAATGCCACTCAATCAGCCCGGAACGCATCCTGGTACTGCTTCCGCATTGCATCCAGCTGTTCGACTGCGAGATCAAGGTCACCGGCGATATTCACAAATGCATTCGATGCGGGCGATGCGATATCAAGGGTCTGGTGGACATCGGCCGCAAGTACCGCATCGATATATCCGTGGCCACCGGCGGCACTCTTGCCCGCAAGGTCATTGTGGAAAAGCGTCCCAAACTGGTGCTGGCCGTGGCCTGTGAACGCGATCTCACCTCGGGCATCAAGGATTGCTATCCCTTGCCGGTAATCGGCATCCTCAATGACCGCCCTTTCGGCCCCTGTTTCAATACCACGGTTGATGTCGCCAAAATCGACGATGCCCTCATGCGGATCATGCCGCACCCAATGCCTCCGAAGCAAAACCCATAAAAAACGGAAAAGGGCAGGCATACGCCCACCCTTTCGGTCAATCCTCCGGTCGAAGCGGCGCGGTTTTCCCTGTATTCCCGGAACTCCGCGCAACTCTTTTTATTGCCCCGCCCTTTCCCCCAGCACCCGGTCATAACAATCCCGGATCTTGCTGACGACCTCCTCATAATCGCTGATCAGCGCGGCGCCGGGATTTTTCAGGACCGGGTCGTATCCCAACCGGCGGGCCAGCTTGTTCATGTAATTCCTGGAACCGCTCAAGTCGTTGACCGAATGGTCATGAATGATACGCAGGCGATTCTCGAGTTTGCGCAAAAACCGGTAGCCGGAAACCAGCGTTTCCGCAAACTCCTCCGGCACCAGCCCCAGCACACCCGCCTGCGTGAGCGCTTCAATGGTGCTGGTTGTGCGCAACTCGGGATAACGAAAACCATGGCGCAGTTGCAGGAACTGGGCAATAAATTCCACATCAACCATGCCGCCCCGCCCGGTCTTGATATTATAGCTGCCGACGGTTTCCCTGGCCAGTTCATGCTCCATGCGCATGCGCAGCCGGTGGATCTCGGCGCGCCCCTCCTCACCGAGAGTGGAACCGTACACCGTCTTCTCGATAACTTCGTGCAGATAGTCGGCCAACGCCGCATCACCCAGCACCACGCGGGCTTTTGCCAAAGCCTGACGCTCCCAGACCTGGGCCTCTTTGTTGTGATAGTCGAGAAATGAATCAAGGGAGGTCACCAGCGGTCCGGCATTGCCGGAAGGACGCAAGCGAGTGTCAATCTTGTAGACATACCCCTCACGGGTCTGCAAGCTCAGAATCGAGATAATTTTCTGAGCCAGCTTGGCAAAGTAATCATGGTTTGAAATCTGCTTGACCCCATTGGTAAAGCCCTGGCGGTCATACACAAAGATAATGTCCAGGTCGGAATGGTAATTGATCTCCCCTCCCCCCAGCTTGCCCATACCGATCACCACCAGACTGGCCTCGGCCTCGCTCCCACCGCAATTGTACATGGGCCGCCCAAAACGGCGCAGCTCGTGTACCGCCATACGATTGGCAGCTGCCAGACAAGCCTCACCCAGCAGGGAAAGTTGGCTGGTGGTCATAGTCTGTTTCACTCTTCCGTGAATGTCGTTCAGGCCGATGCGCAACACCTCCTCGTTGTGGTAGCTCCGCAGCGCCTCCAATTCCTCCTCGAAGTCATCGCACTGTTCCAGCAGCCCGGCCAGCTCCTTTTCCATGTCCGTTTTTGATTTTTCGGTGGAGACGTAAGAGCGGACCGCCATGCTTTCCAGCAGTTCCGGGTGATTGAGCAGGATTTTGGAAAGGAATTCCGACATGCCGAACAGGGAAACCAGAACCTTGAGTGTCTCGCGGTTCTCGGCCAGCAAGGCGTAATAGCTGGAGCGGCAACCAATGATGGTCAAAAAACGTTCCAGATTGGTCAACGCCATATCCGGATCCGGGGATTCAAGCAACTCCTGCAGCAGAAGCGGTGAGATTTTCTCCAGGATCCGGCGGATGCGTTCGGTCACATTGCCCCTGACCGGACCGTTGCGCAATGACAGCAGGTTGTCGTAGGCCCGCTCCACATTCTCGAAGCGCCGTTCCGCCAGCATATCCTTGACCATGTCGGCATCGGCCTTGGGGTCGAGCAGATACAAAACCTCCGGGCTCACATCCTGCTGCAGCTTGTCGTCGCGGGAATGAAACAGGTTGCCATAGATGACGGATACATTGCCGCGATGTTCTTCGAGCGTCTCGCGGAAGCGCTTCAGTCCGTCGCTGCCCAGAAAACCGCTTCGTCGCGCCAAAGCCAGTATTTCCTCATCCTTGGTTGGCAAGTTGTGTGTCTGACGCTCCTGCACCACCTGAATGCGGTGCTCCACCATCCTGAGAAAACGATAGGCTTCCGAAAGTTTGCAGTAATCCTCATCCGAGATCAGGCTGGCCTCCAGCAGCCTGGTCAGCGCCTTGAGCGAGTTGCGTTCCCGCAATCGGGAATTCTTGCCGGCATAAACCAGCTGCAGCGCCTGGATGAAAAACTCTATCTCACGAATTCCGCCCCGCCCCAGCTTGAGATTAATCTCACCCTCCATGGAGCGGGTAAGGGAAGCATCAATTTTCTGCTTCATGTTCTTCATGTCCTCGATCAGGTTGTAATCGAGGTATTTGCGATACACAAAAGGCTGCAGGATCTGAAGCAGCTGCTCTCCCAGTTCCAGCGATCCGGCCACCGGACGCGCCTTGAGCATGGCGGTGCGTTCCCAGGACTGCCCCCATGACTCATAGTATATCTCCGCTGAACGGAGCGACGCCGCCATATCACCCGATTTGCCCTCCGGACGCAACCCCACGTCAACCCGGAAAACAAAACCGTCTTCAGTCACCTGGGAGAGCGCCTTGCTGACCATCTCGCCCAGTTTGGAAAAAAAGGTATGCAGCGAGACACTCCTCCGGACATGGCCGGAAGCACTGTCCACACCGCTGGTCATGCCCCGGTCCGATTCGTAGAAGTAGATTATATCGATATCGGACGAGAAATTCAGCTCACGGCCACCCAGCTTACCCATGCCGATTACCGTCATTTCCGCTTCGCGATGGCCATGCTCGGTCTCCACCAGCGGTACGCCGTATTCAGCCACAAGACAATGCCGGCAGACCTCGTATGCCACCTGTAGCGTTGCGCTTGCCAGACTGGAGAGTTCATCGGTAACCTCCTCCAGGGTGGCCAGACCGCATAAATCCCTGGCGGCAATTCGTACGATCTCTGCCCGTTTAAAGTGACGCAGCTTCTTCATCAAACCGGCGAAGTCCGTCTCTGTCCCCATCTGCACGCGCAGGGCAGCCAGCATTCCTTCAGCGCTGCGGGAGACGCCCACGCCGTTTTCAAGAAAGAGTTGGCGGAACAGGGAAGGTGTCCGGTAGATCAGGTTGACAAGAAACGGAGAGGAACCGCACAACAGCACAAACCGGGAAAGAGATCTGCGCCGGCAGGCAATGGCGGACAGGTCCTCGCCAGGAATGACACTCGCCAGCCGTTCAAAGGCGTTCAGAGCCATATCCGGCATTGGAGTCCGGAGCGAGTTGACCACGATGCGGTGCAGGGTTACCACGGAGAAGCAGGGCTTGAGCAGAAGAATATTATCGGCGGAACGGGCGCCATAACTGAAACCGTGCTGTTCCAGAAAACCGGACAGCTGTTGTTCGCGCTCGGAAGCATCATTGTTGGAGATGATTCGACTGAAGTCGTGCAGGAAACGTCTCACTCGCATGTCAGGTACCCGTTATCCTGCGCAGTCCGGAGCGGTAGTCACCGCTCACAATGCCGTTTTCGGTGATAATGGCGCTGATGTAACGGGCCGGGGTAACATCGAAGGCGGGGTTGCGCACCTTGACCCCCTGGGGCGCGATGGCGATCCCCTTGATGTGCGTCACTTCATCGGCCGGCCGTTCTTCGATGGGAATCTTTCCACCGTCGCTGAGGCTCAGGTCCAAGGTGGATACGGGCGCGGCCACATAAAAGGGGATAGCATTCTCCTTGGCCAGCACAGCCACCGAATAGGTGCCGATCTTGTTGGCGGTATCGCCGTTGGCGGCAATGCGATCGGCTCCCACCACACAGCAGGTGATCTCGCCCCGGCTCATGAAGAAACCGGCCATGTTATCGGAAATCAGGGTAGTGGGAATCCCCTCCTTGACCAACTCCCAGGCGGTCAGGCGGGCGCCCTGCAACCAGGGACGGGTCTCGTCGGCAAAAACCTGGATCTTCTTGCCAGCCTCGTGAGCAGCGCGGATCACCCCCAGGGCTGTGCCGTAACCAGCAGTTGCCAAGCCGCCGGCATTGCAGTGAGTCAGAATCGTGGCTGACTCGGGAATCAGGGTCGCGCCCCATTTGCCGATGTTGCGGCAGATAGTGAGATCCTCCTCTTCCACACGAATGGCCTCTTTTTTGAGAAGTTCGCGGATCTGTTGCAGCGGTTTCTCACGTCCCGCCTCGGCAACCCGATTCATGCGCTCGATGGCCCAGAACAGGTTGACCGCCGTGGGACGGGTGCGGGCCATGACATCGCAGACATTCTCCAACTGGCGGAAAAAGGATTCATGGGTATCGGCGATAATGTCTCGCGCGCCAAGGGCAATGCCCATGGCCGCGGCAACCCCGATGGCCGGCGCCCCTCTGATGACCATGCCCCGGATTGCTTCGGCCACCTCCCTGAAATCGGTATACGTGTTGTAGATCTCTTCACCCGGCAGGCGGGTCTGGTCGATCATGATGACGCTGTCATCGCGCCACTCGATGGTACGGAAGGACATGCTGAGCTCCTGGACAATTCTTTTCCCGTGACGGAAAAAGAAACTGATTATTGACCATTACGTTGTATCATGGGGCCGCCAATTCAGGCAATCATTTCCAAGTTCACCCGGCCACACCATCTGCCTGTTTCTGCCCTAATGGGGAGTGTTGGCTGGCATCGGAAAGCAGCTCATGGAGGACGCCGGCCAGCTTATCCAGGGAATAGGGCTTTCCCGCAATACCGCTAAATCCGTAATCACTGTAACATGAAAGAATCGGGTCATTGCAGTATCCGCTGGAGACGATACCAATCACCCCCTTGTCAATTTTCAGGAGCTCATTCATCGTTTCCTTCCCACCCATTCCTCCGGGAATGGTCAGATCCATTATGACCGCCGCGAAAGGCTCTTGTGCCGCAATCGCTTGCCGGTACAGTTCAATAGCCTCTCTACCATCGCAACAGACCACGGCGTTGTAGCCAAGATGCTCCAGAATTGCGGCAGCCACCTCCCTGATTATTTCCTCATCATCCATTACCAGTATTTTTCCCGAACCGGCATGGAAATTTTCCTTTCTCTCCATAACCTCCGGCAATCCGTTTTCAGACGCCGGGATATATACTTGGAACGTCGTGCCGGCGCCTATTTTTGATTCTACCCCGATAAATCCGTCATGATTCTTGATTATGGAATAGACGCTTGCCAGACCGAGACCGCTCCCCTTCTGCTTGGTGGTAAAATAGGGATCGAAAATCTTATGGAGATAGTTATCTGAAATGCCCGTGCCATGGTCTTTGATGGTGATTTTCACGTAACGTCCCCCTTTTAGCGACATAGTATTCTGGGGGGCAACCGTCATGTTTTTGATACCGGCTTCTATGATCCCACCCTCCGGCATGGACTGATCGGCATTGATGATAAGATTGTTTATGACCTGGTTCATCTGTCCTTCATCCACTTCAACCGGCCAGACACCTTCCGGAACCACGAACTTGCACCTGACATTGGAACCGCGCAGGACAAACGAGGCCGAATCCATAATTATCTGTTCTATGGACGCGGTCTTTTTGACCGGAGATCCGCCCTTGGAAAATGTCATCAACTGCTGTGTCAGTTCACTGGCGCGACATACGGCATTTTCAGCCTCGTCCAGCCTCTTGAAAGACTTCAAATTTGGATCCGTCATTATCTTGGCCAGAGAGATATTTCCCAGAATGCCGGACAACAGATTGTTGAAGTCGTGTGCTATCCCTCCGGCGAGCACTCCCAGGGATTCCAGTTTTTGGGCCTTTCTTAACTCCTCTTCCATCCGTTTCCGTTCCGTGATGTCTTGCATAATGCCGTCAATATAGAGGAGTTTTCCATCTCCATTGAAGGTGGGGTGGAGGCTCACAAGCGCCCACATCATGCTCCCGTCTTTCCGGTAGAATTCCGTCTCGTAATTCATCACGTCCTGTCCGCTCATCAGTATGGCGAGCAATTCTCTACGGCAATGGGGATGCACATAGTGCTGTTTTGCAATATCATACATGATCTCGAGCAACTCTTCCGGACTGTCATAGCCCAAAATTGCGGCGGTTGCAGGGTTGCAGCTGATGAATCTCCCTTCTGGAGTGGACTGGTAGATCCCGTCCAGGGATTTTTCGAAGATACTGCGGTACTTTGCCTTGGCAAGGCTTTCCTGTTCCAGCGCGTTTTTCATTTTCGCGTAATAGAATTTGTTTTCCAGTGACGATGAGAGCAACTCCGCGAAATTGCCAACGCCCAGCAGCGTGCCTTCACTTTCTTCCACACGCCGGTAGAACCGTAAATCCTCCCCGGAGTTCCCGACCACCAACAAAGCCAGCGGCCGGGAACGAGAACCGAGCTGGTAGATCAGGTACTCGTTCATCAGCAGCTTTGACCGGTACCCGGCAAGCAGTTCCTGGCCTGCTTCAGTGCAGACAAGATATCCCGGGCCTTCACGAAGGTCTGTCAGCAGAGGGTCTTCACGGGGAATGGCAAGCGCCATGACGCGGTTCTTATCCTGTTGATCATAGTATCCGTCAACGGCAAAGACGGTATAGCTGCCCGTAGCATCGTCTTGCTGGAATAACAGGACCCTCTGGTAACCGAGATTGTTGATGGCGTATGCGACGGCGCATGCAAATACATCCTGGAGATCAAAGACCTGATTCAACGTTTTGTTAAGTTCATACAGTCCGGCGTATTCATTGAGCTGGGCGTCGAGAGTCTCCTGAAATTCATAGAGTTGCGCCTCGGCCTTGATCAGCCGTTTCACCTGATGGGAAAGTGCCTCGTTTTCTTTCTTCAGCGCCGCTGTTTGGCCGGGCTGTTGCACAATATTTTCCATTACTGCCTCATTTATTGGTAGTTCCGGACTACGGTGTTTTAATAGACGGCAACAATGACTGATGTAAAATTGTGGAAGCAGTTGCTGTTCTCGATCGGTCCGATTTCCCCGTAGGTGTAAAGCCCGATCCACGGTATGTCTTCCCCCAGATCCTTCTGT
>WSSedB1CaDRAFT_10000194_pt1 | contig 29556 bp, 42 predicted proteins | sample WetSurSB1Cattail_FD_9460 | JGI IMG/M metagenome (IMG submission 9460)
AAGAATTTTAAATTATGTCTAAGATAAAAACAACCGATTGGTTAGCTGACTTACAAGGTTGGATAGCTTATTTTAAATCCGGAGATTCTGATGTATCCCATGTTACTTGTTGGCAAGACTATATAGCTATGATTGTTTATGAATATCTTGAAGACATTCCAGAAGTTTCTTTGGTTTTGTTGTTATGCGAAGCAGAAAGATTAGAATTATATGAAGATTGTGTTTTACTTAGGGATGAAATACAGTTTAGAAAAATTAGATTGTTAAAAAATCTTTAAAATAAAAAGATATATAGATCAAATGACAACGCAAAACAAAATAGAATTTATTCAAAACGAATTCAATCAAGGTTATACTCGTATCGAATTTGAACAATTGTTCCAAAAATATAACTAATAATATGTATCAATACATTTTAAAAGACGAATTCAAAGGATTAACTTTTAGCAAATATAACATTTCTAAAGATTATACTATCTATTTCGACTCTTTAAAAACTCCTGAAGAATATTATCCTAACTATTATAAAGCAGGATTTGAATTTCTGTTTTATTCTGAAAAAGAATTAATTGAAAAATCTTTAAAAATAGAATTAGAATCCAATAAAAAACAAAAACAAATCTCTAAAAAATGATGGAAAAAATCCAAAACGAAATTCTTTTTTATAAAAAACTAAAAGAAAATTCTACAAAAATAATAAAAGTAACAGGTTCTAAACCAAGAAAATAGAACAATTATTAAAACAAAATAAACAAAAATAAACAAAAACAACATGGAAAACCCACAAGAAGAGACAGTAAATTTACAAAAAACATTCGAAGAAACAGGAGTTTATACTACTGCAAATCCTGAAGATTTTAAAGTAATTGATGCTTTTTATCAAGCAGCTCCAGATGTAAGAATTATGCAATATATGGATAGATTCTTTATCCAAACTAAAATTGCAAATATCATGGAAACTTATACAGATTTAGGAGATGAAAAAAATGGAGTAGTATCTTATCAAGTTGCTAACACTTTATTGATGCCTAAAGAAGGTTATACATCTTTAGAAGTTGCTTTAAATGCAGTTAAGTTAATGCAAACAGCACCTACATATACTTATATTGAAAATACACATTCTAATGATTAATGAAGAAACCCCAATGGAACTCTATAGATGTGTCAGGTTGCATTAATAATAATCAAACTGATATAACTTATTTTTTCAATACAATAAGTCCGTGGCTGAATTATCTAACGTTTAATAACGAAGAGTTAAAACATGACATATTTTTGAAATTATTGAGTAAATTGCCACAGTTTCAACCGTCCAAAGGGAAACTCCACAATTTCCTTTGGACGGTTGCAACAAATCATTATAAAGAATCTAAAATAATTAAAAAACGTAAAATTCTTTTTCATGATGTTGATATTTCTAACATAGATATTATTGAAGAAGAACATATGTTTTTTTCAAATAACCTAGAATTATTAGATAAGTTACCACAAAATGACCATCTTTTTTTAATTAATCACATAATTAAACAAAAAAAAGATCAATCTATTCAAGACCGAAAACGCTTTCAACTTATTAAAAAACAACTACTTAAACTAAAGAATTAAGTAACAGTATCTAATTGATTGAATTTCAATTAGATAAACTTTAATATAACCACACCAATCCAGTGATTTCAGACAAACAACAACTATTTCTTGATTATTACTTCGAGCAAGGATGTACAAACGCTTTGCAAGCTTATGTGAAAGCTTACGAAACTTCAACACAAGTGGCAAAACCAGCAGCACATATGCTTTTAAAGAATCCAGAAATAAAAGCTCAGATTAAATTCCACCAGGCAACACTAATAGATGATTGTGGAATTACTAAGTTAGAAATTCTAGAAAGACTCAATCGTATTGCTAAAAAGAACGAGGATAAAGCTCCAAGAGTTTCCATAGAAGCATCTAAGCTAATAGTTTCCATGTTAGGTTTGAATGCACCTATTGAAACTAACAACACACATTCCATCAATGTAGAACAGCCTTTATTCGGACCCCTTGAAAATCAAGAACAGACAAAACAATTCCATCTTCAAAATATCTTAAGAATAGAAGATAACTTTCCAGAAAATAACCTCTTAGAAGAATGATAGATTTAATATTTTCCACGATTATAATAACTTTAGTAGTTATATTCACTTTTAAATTAATGAAAAATTTGTTAAGATGAGTGATTTCATTTATACTACGGCTTTGAATAAGATTCGTAAGATGAAATCAAGGATAAAGATTATTCCAGGAGGATCATCTGCTGGAAAAACTTATTCTATTTTGCCAATTCTCATCGATATGGCAATTAGAAATCCATTAATTTCCATATCTGTAGTTTCTGAGAGCATGCCTCATCTTAGGAGAGGTGCTATGAGAGATTTCATAAAGATTCTTAAATTCACAGGAAGATATATCGACATAAATTGGAATAGAACAAATTCGATTTATTCATTTACAAATGGTTCTTTCATCGAATTCTTTTCGGTTGACGAAGAGTCTAAACTAAGAGGAGCTCGTCGTAATGTGTTGTATATCAATGAAGCAAATAACATTAAGGAAGAGTCTTACATACAGTTAGCTATGAGAACTTCTGGAGATATTTTCCTGGATTACAATCCTAGTCATAAATTCTGGATAGAAAACATAGACAAAAAAGATTCTGAAAAGCTCATTCTAACATATAAAGATAACGAAGCTCTTCCTCAAACAGTTATAGATTTCCTAGAATCTAAACTTGAATTAGCAAAAACAAGCAATTACTGGAAAAACTGGTGTAATGTTTATCTTTACGGATTAGAAGGTTCTTTAGAAGGAGTAGTTTTTAATAACTGGAGTGAAATAGATGGAGTTCCTAAAGAAGCTGAATTAATAGGTTATGGAATGGACTTTGGGTTTTCTAATGACCCATCAACTTGTATTGCTGTTTATAGATATGATGGAAAACTTATATGTGATGAATTGATTTATCAAAAAGGTTTAAGTAATTCTGAATTATCTAAGTTAATGTATGATAGAAGAGTCAACGGAGAAATCTATGCAGACTCAGCAGAACCAAAATCTATAGATGAATTAAAGAAATATGGTCATAAGATTTATCCAACAAAGAAAGGCCCAGATTCTATTTTACACGGTATCAATTTATTACAAGAATTTAATATTCTTATTACAAATAATAGCATTAATTTAAAAAATGAGTTACAAAGATATTCTTGGAAAAAAGATAAAGAGGGTAACACATTAAATGTTCCAGAAGGAATATTTGATCATGGGATTGATGCTGTAAGGTACTTAGCTTTAATGAAACTAGGAAAAAAATCCATAACTTCCATGGTACAAGGTGCTGCAGCTCCTAATATGAAAAATCGTTTTTAATTTTGTTAAACTAATTAAATTTAATTTAAAATATAGTATATAGATATAAGATGAACAGATTTTTAACATTTGCAGACTATCAAAGTCAAATACAGTTGGAAGACCTTCAACAAATAGTTTTAACTCCTGGAATTACTCAACCAGGGGATGCTTTTACATTAGAAGCACAACAAGTATTGTTCAATATGGAAATGGTTGCTCAAGAAGAAATCTCTTCTTATATCAGAAACAGATATATAGTTGACCAGATATTTTCCGCAACACAACATTTTAATATAAATACCACTTATTACGGAAAGAATCTGATTCAATATTCAGAAACAGAATACGATCCAGCAATAGCATATGCTGTAAATGACAGATTTTCTTACAAAGATTTCATCTATAAAGTTTTAGTTCCAGGTCCATATCTTAGTCCACTTATATCAGATCCAAGTGTTTCTACTGATTTTACATTAATATGTCAAAATAATCAATACTATTATGCAAATTTACCGATTGCAGAATATAACAAGACTGTAAATTATAAGCAAGGCGATTTAGTTTGGTTTCTTAATAACATTTATGTAGCATTACAAAATGTTACAGGAATTACTCCAGGTGATACACAGAATCTAGAAGCTAGATATGGAATTCCAAGTGTTTATTCCAATTTCATTGGAAATACTACCATGGTTAATCCAGCAGGAGATCCAAGTCCAACATTACAAAAAACAATTTGGCAATTATATCCTTTACCGCTTCCAGGAATTCCAGTTTATAATAATACTTTTTCATATAACATAGGTGATAGATTTCAGTATTCAAACAATACATATCAAACATTAATTCCAGGGACTAACATAGGTATAGCTGATCCTTCTACTTCTCCCTTAAATTTTAGAAATGTTACAGGTTCAACTTATTCTTTTTCTGGAATCATGCCTGAAAACACTACTTATTGGACTTTAGGAGATAATAGAAATCCTTTAATTAAAATGTATTTGATAGACATATTGCTTTACCATGTTCATTCAAGGATTAACCCTAGAAACATTCCAGAATTGCGAGCAATAAGATATGATGGAAACAACAGCTTTCAATCAGGTGGTGCTATTGGATGGCTTAAAAAGATAGAAAAAGGTTTAGTTAGTTTAGATGCACCGGAAATAGTCCTTACACAAGGGGGAGATATTCGGTTTGGATCCTCTCCTAAGAAAAACAATTACTTTTAAATAAATGAAAAAGACTAATAGAACTTCAGGTTATCAATTACTTAAAGATAAACTTAAAGAAAAAGAATCTGAATTGAATAGTATAAAGAATGTTAAAGACCAAAAAGTTGGGAAAAAACAATTGGTTAGTTCCACTATTCCTCACATTACCACTCTTTATAGAATTCAAAGTGATTTGACCACATTTTCAAACGCATTAATATATGCTCAGAACATATTAAATCCAAATAGAACAGAACTTTTCAGACTTTATAATGACATAATGTTAGATGCACATCTAACATCAGTTATTGCAACAAGAAAAGCAACAATTCTTTCTGCTGAATTCATGTTTACAAAAGAGGGAAAAGAAGACAAAGAATTATCTTCTGTTTTTAAAACAAAATGGTTTTATGATTTCTTAAATCTTTCTTTAGATTCTTTATTTCTTGGATTTTCATTGATAGAATTTGGAAATCTTGTAAACGACGAATTTGAAACCATAACAGAAGTTCCAAGACAGTATGTTAAACCAGAATTCGGCGTAGTTACTCCTGCTTTAGGTATGATTACTGGAACTTCTTATTCAGAATTACCGTATTCTGATTGGGCAATGTTAGTCGGAGAAAAAACTAATTTAGGATTATTAGCAAAGTGTGCTCCATATTGTTTATGGAAAAGAAACGCGATGATTGCTTATGCAGAATTTGTGGAAATGAATCAAGCCATCAGAATTCTAAAAACTGACGCTTATGATGAAACCACAAGACAAGCTGGTGAAAATTTCATGAGAACAATGGGTAATTCAGCATATGCAGTCCTTGGAAAAGATGACGAAGTACAGTTTGCAGAAACAAGAAATGCTAGTGGAGCTGAACAATTATACAATGGATTGATAAATAAATGTAACGAAGAACTTTCTAAATTGATTTTAGGTGGAACTGGAATGACAGATGCTAAATCTTTTGTAGGTTCATCTAAAATCCATCAAGAAACTTTTCATTTATTAGGAACTCAAGATAAAATATTTATTCAAAATGTTTTAAATAAACAGTTAATTCCATTTTTGATAAGACATGAATTCCAATTAGAAGGATATAAAATAGAATGTAAACCAGAAGAAGAACTTAGTTTGAAAGAAAGATTTGAAATAGATTCTAAACTTTTAGATTATTTTGACTTCAAACCAGAATATTTCCGTGAAACTTATGGAAGTGATGTGTATCCAAAAGCAATTAAAATAGAAGAACCTAAAATAAATGAGTAGTGTAACAAATCCTATATCAGATCAATTAAAAGCTTATGATAATGCTTCTATAAAGACATTAAAATCTATCGGTTCTGAAGCAGTAACAAATATCAAGAAACAATTCGATAGGGCTGGAATAGTTTCAAGAAGTGGAAATCTAAGAAGTCATATTGAATATGAAATTGTATTAGAAAAAGATGACATGAATGTATATATAAAAGATGACATGAATTATGCTTCTTATGTCAATGATGGAACAACTAAGATGAAAGCTCGACCGTTTCTTTTTATAAGTCCATATATGGAAGAGATAATCAGGAGAAATCTTGAAGAACAAATAAATAAAGCTTTTAAATAAAATGTTAAAACAGTTTTATTCTGATTTAAAACAACAAATTGCAACTTCTTTACCTGAAATAAAGAACAACATCTACTTATGGAATAATCAATTTGATCATTCTAATGGAGATTCTAACAATTCTAAAGGTCGTGATGAGTCAGCGTTCCAATATCCTGCAGTTTTTATAGAATTTAATGATTTTGAATTCAGACAATTGAGTTTAGGAGTTCAAGAATATGATTACATATGTACAATAAGATTAGGAACAAAAAGTTATTTGAAAGAAGATTTAAGTCTATTTGATTTGTCTACCAGATTATATTATGTTGTACAAAGATTTCAACAAGGTAACAAATCAAGACTATCAAGAATTTCAGAAGTTAAAGATATAAATCACAATAATGTAACTATAACTACAACCAGATATAAAGGTTATGGAATTGATGATTCTAGATATGTATTAGCAGATCCAAATTTAACAAAAGGTTATATTACTGCGATTGATCAAACAGATGATATAGTAGAACAAGTTGATCCTAATATTCCTTTAGACCCTTCCATCCAAAATGGGGATAATAGATTTTTAGGATAATATAAAATATACAAACACATGGCAAGAAGCATAGTTACAATACAAAATCAAATTTTATTAGAGAAATCTAATCAATCAGCATTAGATGGTTTGAATTCTCCATCTAGAACTTCTATATACAATCTATGGTCTTATATAACTGCTGTTGTTATCAATTTATTTGAGCAACTATACGATGTATTTCAAACTAATTTAGAATCTGAAATAGCATTAGCTCCTGTAGGAACAGATGATTGGGTAAAAGCACAGTGTTTGAAATTCCAATACAATGCAATTAATCCACAGATCATAACATTAACAGATTTTGTTCCCAGTTATAATCCAGTTAATATAGCTTATCAATTAATATCAAGAGCAGCAGTTTTAACACTAGCATCAAGAATAGTATCAGTTAAAGTAGCTAAATCAGAACCACCAGAAGCTTTAACTTCTACCGAACTTACAGCTTTCCAAGGTTATTTAGATGAAATATCTTTTTCAGGAGTTCAATACAATGCAATATCTATTCCTCCTGATGAATTAATGATAGGAGCAACTATCAATTATAACGGTTTATATGCTGCAGTTATTCAACAAAATGTTATTAATGCTATTAACAATTACTTGACAACATTACCTTTCGACGGTTCTGTAGTGGTTTCTCAAATAGAATCTGCTATCCTGTCAGTAACAGGAGTTACTGATTGTGTGTTGAATAATGTAAGTTTGAGAGCTTATTCAGTGCCATTTGCAAGTGCAACTTATCTAGTTCAGAGTAACACAGAACTATTACGTAAATCGTCAACATTATCAGGATATGTTATCGGAGAAACAACTTCTGGACATACATTTTTAGACACATTAATTTTTGTGTCATAATAATATAATTTTAAATAGATGTTCAATACAAATATATTTGCTATCAATTTTAAAGGAATAACTGAACTGTTGTTGCCTCCAATTCTTAGAAAATCTAAAGAGATTGCCTGGTTAACTAGTTTAACAAAACCTTTACAGTATGACAATGATTTATTTCTTGATTATATAAACGGTTCTAACTATCCTATATATAATTCCGGAACTACTTATGTTGCTGGAAATCGAGTAATTAATATAGATAGAGGAGTTTACGAAAGCATTAACGGTTCAACAGGAATTGTTCCAACAGATACAACTAAATGGACTTTAATAAATGGTAATTATATAGGAGCTGTCGAAAGAAGTAGATATAATTCTCAAAAATACTTGAATGAATATGCTTTAAATAGATGGTTTCAAGTTTCTGGTACAACTACTACTTCTCTATATGGTCCAAGTTATAATAACATATATATAAAAACAAACGTGACAAAATCAAACATGTTTGTTATGGGACAAACTGGACCTTATAGCGATTACATGTTGAATAGATCAAGTTCAGAATACATGTTTAATCATTATATAGTTCCATCGTCAACGGATTTTACAATATACGTTCCAACTACAGTCACAACAGACTTACAAAGTGTAAGAACATTTGAAGATTTAGTTGTTATAGCAGGCATAACTTATGATGTAGTAAATTATTAAAAATAAATAAATAAAAATGTCAGATTTCATTTTAACTAATAGTATTTCCGATCCGTTGATCGGACAACCTTGGACTGGTCCTTCTTTAAATTTCTTACAGAATGGATTTAATGTTCAAACTTCAGGACTTGCACAATCAATAATAGGAAGAAGCTATAATAATGCTAATACCTATGTATTAAGCGGATTACAACCATACGGAACTAATCAATATTATCCAGGATATATTTTTTATCAAGGGGAAATATTTTATTGTGCTGGAAAAAGTTCAACCACATCTTTTACTCATATTCCTATATTAACATTAACAATAACAAATGATCCTATTGCTGATCCACTATTATTTACTGATGCAATTTCTAGAAATGTTCATAACATAAGAACAATGGTATTGAGCGATGGAATAAGCGGTTCAGGAACTGTAGATTTGAGCACTTGTATTTACACTCAACAAGATTGGGTTTATTATCAAATACAATCTTCTGATTTACACTTTAATACTTCTGTTGCTTCTGTAAATGGAGCTGCAGCCCATGATTTAAGGTATTTAAAAATAAATAATACAGTTACTGTAGATTTTAATTTTTCGATGTTTGCAAATCCTGGTCCTTCAGAAGTATTTGTTTATTTGAATCTACCTGCAGGTTGTGGAACTACTGTCAGATCATTTTCTAGTATAGGTTATTTTTTAAATTCAGCTTGGCCAGATTTTGATGATGGCCATGCCATTGGTCAAGCTGCTATGTTTATAAAAACTCAATCCGGTGGAGCAGGAACTCAATTGTATTTAACCCCAGCAATGTACAGAAATTTCTATTTTGAAACTTATCCGACTCCGGTTGAATTCCATGGACAAGTAACATTTCAAATATTTTAAAAAAAACTCATAAAACATGAATAATTTCAAATATATAAAGAATTTATCTTTAGAAGATTCAGAAGCAACAATCCTTCTTTATAATACAATAGGTATAGTAGAAGATGAGATCGGAAATATAACTGAAGGTATAAACGGAGAACACTTTGCTAAAGAATTAGAATTTCTTTCTACTCAAGTAAGTAAAATTCATGTGAGAATAAATTCTCCAGGTGGAAATGTAATGGATGGTTATAGTATCATCTCAGCAATTTTAAATTCTAAAGCTGAAATCTACACTTACAATGATGGAGTTGCAGCTTCCATAGCTAGTTTGATTTTAATTGTTGGAAATAAAAGATTTGCAAAAGATTATTCTATCACAATGATACATAATCCATCATCTCAGACAGCAGAAAATGAAGTATTGGAAAAAATTAAAGAAAGTTTGATAACAATTTTAAATAAATATAGTATATATAATAAAGATACTTTAAATATTCTGATGGATAAGGAAACTTATTTCAATGCAGAAGAAGCAAAAGAAGCAAGATTGATTGATGAAATAGAGAATAATACTGAAAAATTTCACATTGCAACTAAAGATGTAAGAGAAATGGCAGCAGTTTTTAATCTTTTAATTAACAAAACAGAAATGAAATCTACAAAGAAAAATATCATAGTTAACACTTTAGTCGATAAAGCAGAAACTATCGAAACTATTGAAAATAAATTAGGAATTGAATCTCCAGAAACATTGACTAATGAATTAACCCCAGATGATGAAGCGGAAAAAGCTAACGAAGCAGCTAAAGAATCTAAAAAATCAGAAATGTTAGAAGATTGTTCTCCTTTAACTAAAATCAAATCGGATTTAGGAATGGATGATGACACAGCAGACGAAGATGTATATGATTTCCTTAAATCAATGAAAGATGATCTTGAAAAAACCAAATCTACACTTGCTGATATGGTTAAAGAAGCTAAACATGCTCACAAACAAAGAATCGATCAGATGGTAAACCAATTAGTAATATCTAAAAAAATTACTAAAGATGAAGTTGTGAATGTTACAAAATTAGCAGAAGTAGATTTCGAAACTACAAAAAATCTTTTCGATAAGATTTCCACTGTTTCGAAACACACTAGTATCAGTAATGTTATCAAGCAAGAAAGTACTAATCCAAAAGCTAATTGGACTATAAGAGATTACGAGAAAAAAGATCCTCAAGGATTAACAAAAATAAAGAATGAAAACCCTTCTGAGTATACTAGATTATATAACGAATTTTACAAATAAAAACTAAAAAAACAATAACATGGCAGGATTATTAAAAGAAGTCTGGATCGCAGACGTAGAAGAATTACTTTATCCAGAGAATTCAATTCTCTTCAGAGCAACAGATCATAGTGCTTATGTACATAATAACATTGTCCACGTTCCAAATGCTGGAGCAAATGGTGCAATTGTTAAAAACAGAAACTTAGGTGGTGTTCCAGCGACAACTTATCAAAGAACTGACGTTGATTTGACTTATGCAATTAATAGTTATTCAGTTGCTCCAGTTATTATCTCTGAACTTGAGACATATCAAATTGCTTATGATAAAAGAAAAACTATCATATACAATGCTACGATGAACTTGGAAACTATTATAACTAATAACTTCCTTAACAGCATTGCGCCAGCAGTATCTTTGGCAGCAACAAACTTTGTTTACACTACAGGTTCAGCACAAGGAACTGACTTACCTTTTACCACTTCTGGTACAGGTACAGCAACAGGAACTAGACTTTCTATAACATTAGCAGATATTTTTGCTGCTAAATCTTTGTTGGATAAACAAAATGTTCCACAAAATGGTAGAGTAATGATTGTTCCATCTGATATGTTTAACTTGGAGCTGTTACAAATTCCAAATGTATTACAAGCATACCAATTAGGTGCTATTGGACTTTCTGAATCAGCATTAGCAACAGGTATGTTAGCAAGAGTTGCTAACATAGATCTTTATGAAAGACCAACAACTACTGTTTATACTAAAACATCTTCTCCAGATGCAGTTCTTGCAAAAGCAACTTGCGGTGATGATGGTCAACCATTAGTAATAAATGCAACAGATGCTTGGGCAGCTTTAGTATGGCACCCATCAACAGTTTCTTTTGCTAAAGGTCAAACTGATGTATTTTATCAAGAAGTAGTAGCAGCAGCATACGGTTCTGAAATTTCTTTCTCTGTATGGTTCGGTTCAGCTCCTCTAAGAGCTGATGGAAAAGGTATTGTTGCAATTGTTCAATCTTAATCTAAGATTAAATAGATAAACCTAAAGGGATTTGAGGTAATCTCAAATCCCTTTTTAATTTAAAATATATAAAACAATCATGTCGAACAACGTCAATATAATCTACAGTCCTTCAGGATTAGGAACACCAGCAACTGGTGAGGATTTCATCTCAGGGATGATCTTTTATTCATCAGTATTGCCATCAGGTTTTACTTCAGGAGTTCCACAAGAAATCTTTGGATTACAACAAGCAGCTTCTTTAGGAATAACTAATACTTCTATAGGAGAAACTAAAGCTAGTGGTGGTGGAATAATCGTAACTAATGCAGGTGCAACAGGGGATAAAATAACAGTTTCTATTGATACACAAAGCATGTTTGGTATCATAGAACTAGGTTCTTATGCTAATTTAGCTTCTGACACTATTAATACAGTTGCAGCAGGACTTACTGCTTCAATCAATGCATCTAGTATAAAAGGATTTACAGCTACTGTTGTAGGTGCAGATATTACAATTATAGCTCCAGCTCAAACAGGTCTTGCCGGAAATGCATTTCTTCCTATATTATCATCTACCGGAGGTATCACATGGAATCTTTCTTCTATAGCAGTATTATCTGGTGGAATTGCTTCTAAAATTGATCCTATTTGGTATCACATATCTGAATTTTTCAGAGCTAATCCAACAGGAACATTATGGACTTTGATTTCAACAACATCATCTTCATCTTCTGCTTATGCGGAAATTTCAACTATACAAAATGTAGCAATCGGGAAAATAAGACAATTAGGTATTTTTGAAACAATTGCTTTTTCAACTTCTAATTTAAGTTTGATGGAAACTCAAGCAAAAGCTTTAGAAACTAATAACAAACCTTTAGAGATAGTTTATCAAGGAAATTTTAAAGCTGTTTCTGATTTAACAACATTATCAGACTTACAAGCATTAACAGCACAAAATGTAACAGCTACATTTGGACAAGATGGTGCTAATACTAACTTAGGCGGTGGTTTAAGATTGTTCTTAGCAAGTGGATATAGCATTGGTTGTGTTGGATTAATATTAGGTGCTATTTCAAGTGCTTTAGTTTCTACTTCTATCGCATGGGTTCAAAACTTTAACATGGATAATGGATCTGAAATGGATGTATTAGCTTTTGCTAATGGAACTTTACTTTCTTCTGTGTCTGATAATCTTATAAACAATATTGATTCTAAGAATTACGTGTTTTTAAAGAAATTTGTAGGTGTTAGTGGAAGTTATTTTAACAACAATTATACTTCTATATCTAATACAAGTGATTATTCTTCTATATCTAACAACAGAACAATCCATAAAGTTGCAAGAAATGTAAGAGCAAGATTGTTACCTTCTTTAGCTTCTCCAGTATACTTTAACAAAGACGGTTCTATCGCATTGTATTCAATAGCATTCTTTCAAGACGAAGCTAATACCGCTTTAAGTTTCATGAAAGCAGCAGGAGAAATATCTGATTATAACACAATCATCAATGCAAAACAAAACGTTTTATCAACTAAAACTTTAACCATAGGTGTACAAATAGTTCCAGTTGGAACTGCAAATGTAATCAATGTTAATTTAGGATTCGTTTTGAGCATTTAAAAATATAAATAAACTATAATACTATGGACATCCCAATATTTCCTATTCGCGTTAATGGACACTGTTATGAATGGGCAGACATCCAACTATCAATTGCAGGATCAACTCCTCAATCAACATTACAAGAAATCAATTACTCTTCTGTAAGAGAAGGTAAGAACATCTATGGAACAGGTTCTGAACCTATAGGTGTTGGTTACGGTAACAGAGTTTATTCAGGTTCTATAACTATGTTGATGGACGAAGTACAAGCTCTTCTTGCAATAGCACCACTTAAAGATTTATCACGTATTCCATCATTTAGTATAACTGTATCTTGGTTAGATGCAGAGAATGTTACTATTACAGATGTTCTTAAAAATTGTAAGTTCATGAACTACGATATTAAAACGAAACAAGGAGATACTTCAACTCCGGTTACATTGAATATCTTATTTGCTGGAATTGCTTAATAATTAAAAATAAATAAAAACCCCACATGAAAACACAAGAAGAATTAGATGCAATTAAAATTGCATTAGAACCAACTCACAAGACTATCTATACTGTTGAAATCCCAGTTAACGAAGATGAACTTGAAACAAGAACTATTTTCTTAAAGAAATTTGACAGAGCAACTTTAGCAGCAACGCAAAAAATGGTTTCTGTAGACTCTTTAAAAGCAATTGAGGTATTCGTTAAAAATACTTATATCGGAGGAGATGATCTTCAAGAAATCTTAAATGATTTGTATATGTTAAGGAGTTTAGAAGGTGTTATCGTTGATTTGATTTCAGTAAAAAAAGCCTCTCTAAAAAAAAATTAAGTTCGTTAGAGGAAGATATTCAAGATAATTTCATTGCTCAGAATGACGCACTTATAAGATTTTATTACCACGTGAATCCTGATTTATTATCTGATAATAAATGGTTAAAATATTCGAATGAAATATTATGGATTCTTCGATTTAACGGAACATTAAAAATAAAAGAATAACCAAAAGGTGATGAAAATTTCATCACCTTTTTTTATAAAAAATGAATAATAAAAAAATAAAACAAAAAGAATATAGAGATAAACAAAAAAGTTATCAGAAAGAATATCAGAAAAAATATAGAAAATCTGGTAAAAAATTATTTGGAGAAACTATTAAAGGAAAAGAATATCAAAAAGAATATAGAGAAATGGAAAAGAATAAAACAAAATTATTTTTAAAAAAATACGGAATTACAAATAATGATTATAATGAAATGTTTGATCAACAAAAAGGATGTTGTAAAATCTGTTTTATTCACCAAAAAGAATTAAAAACAAAATTATTTATAGATCATGATCATAAAACAGGGAAAGTAAGAGGATTACTTTGTAATTCATGTAATTTAGTTTTAGGATTTGCGAAAGATAATATAAATATATTAGAAGAATCTATTAAATATTTAAAAAATCTTTAAATTAAATGGCAAATGAAATAAAGTATAAGATAACCGCTGACAATTCGCAATTCAAAAATGCGATGAGAGATGCTGGTAGTAGTGTGAGTTCATTAGGTTCACAATTAACCAGTCTAGCTGCAGCATTTGGAGTTTCATTTGGAGTTTCAAAGATTTTAGAAGCTGGTATGGCTTATGAAAAAGCAGGAATTCAATTAAAGACACTAACAGGTTCAGCTACAGAAGCTAAGAGAATAATGGAGGGTCTTCAATCTGATGCACTTAAATCTCCATTTAATCTTGATGCTATAGTGAAAGTAAATAACTCATTAATGAGTGCTGGAGTATCAGCAGATAGATCTAGAGAAGATGTTAAAAATCTTTCTAATGCTATTGCTGCTACAGGTGGTGGAAATGATGAATTGATGAGAATGGCTGTTAACTTACAACAAATAAAAAATGTTGGAAAAGCAACAGCAGTAGATATAAAACAATTTGCTTATGCTGGTATTAATGTTTATTCAGTTTTAAATGATTATGCTGATAAACACAAAATCAAGATTGATAAGAATAATATATCTTATGAATTATTAACTGATGCATTAAAACAAGCAGCAGACAAAGGTGGAATATATTTTGGAGCTTTAGATGCTTATGCTGATTCAACTACAGGAAAGATTTCTAATTTAGAAGATCAATTCTTTAAAACAGCAAATACCTTATTTATAAAATTACAACCTGAAATAAATTCTTTAATCACAAGTTTAAGTTCTTTATTAACATGGATTGGAAACAATGTCGAATTATTAAAAGGAATAGGTAAAGCAGTATTAATATTAACTGGTTTATGGGCAGCATATAATACATCTATAGCAGCAACTACAACAGCACAAGCTGCTTTAAATTTTGTAATGAGTGCTAATCCTATAGGTCAAGTAGTTATTGCATTAGGATTATTAGCTGGTGCATTAGAAATAGTATTAGGTTATTATGATCAATTAAAAAAATCTTATGAAGATACATTAAAAGGTTCTAACAAACAGGGAGAGTCTAAAGCATTAAGAGAATTAAAAGCTGAAACTGCTGAAATGATGAAGCAAAAAGGAATGAAATCCGAATTAGCTGATCAATTATCACGTAATAAATTAGAAAAAAAATATGCTGAAGATTACAAGTTAGAATTAAGAGAGATTTCCAAATTAGAAAATGAAATAAAAGATTTACCATTTTTTACATCAATAGATACTAAAAATGAATTAGGTGCACAACTTGGTAAACACAAAGCACAATTATCTTTTATTTCAGGAGCTAGAAATGCTTTAACTGGAAATTTAAGTGGATTAGATTCTGGTAAAAAATCACCAAATGCTTCTTCTACTCCTTCTGCTCCTTCAAAAAAGGAAGCAGTTAGAGAGAATATAACTATTAAGATAGATAGTTTAGTTAAGCATTTAGAATTACATGCTTTAACTTTAAAAGAAGGAACTGATGATATTAAAAAAATTGTTGGACAAGCATTACAAGAAGCAGTATATGGTGTAAAATATGCAGGACGCTAATTTTTAAAATAAAATAATAATAATAAATGAGTGATTTTAATATACAACCAGATAAAGTACATCAAGCTTCTATATTGCCTGAAGATTATCAAATTCGTTCAGAAGTAGTAACAGATAAAGCATTCTTAAAACATTTAGAAGCTGAAATAAATCCTTTATCAAGACAAAGTCCAATTAATGCTATACCTGTTCAATCAGTTAAAACATTTGTAAGGAGCTACACTATTAAAGAGATTGAAAAAACAATTTTAAAAAAACAATTAAATCTTTCTAGTGATCCTAATTTTAAACCGAAAGGAATCTTAGAATCTTCTGGTTTTTCTGATTTGTTAGGTTTAAATGTTTGGGACTCTTTATTGTTACAAGATCCTTTAAATCCAGGATTATTAAATCCATACTTGGAAATAGCTTTAGTAAATGTGTCACAAACACGAAACATAGTAACAACTGCTGTTCAAGGTTTAGATGGAACTATAAAGGAATACATTTCGGATGGGGATTTCAATATCAACATATCGGCAACTCTTGTGGGGGACGAAGCTGATGTGTACCCATCCGATTCTGTTAATACTCTATTGAACATGTTTAAATCAAAAAATGCGATAGATATATATAGCACAGTATTAAATAAATATTTCGGAATAAAATCTATTGTTATAACTAATTATAATTTTTACCAAGCAGAAGTAGGTATGAGAAATGTTCAAAATGTCGATTTCACTTGCATCTCAGACAATCCTGATGTTTATAAAATAATATTACAACAAGTATAATGTTAAAATTAACTTCAAGAATTACTGTTATAAAAAATATAAGCACAACTCCTACTGATGGAAGTACTCCAATCTTGTCAGCACGTTATTATATTCCACCAGAAGACACAAGAGGATATGACGAGTCTGTAAACACAGGAGATTTATTCGTAGAAAAAGATTTTTTAGAGTTTTATAAAACTGGAAATGACTTATCTTTGATTTTCACATATGCTAACACAATAGAATGTGAGAGTAATTTTAGAAATCTTACAAAGACAGGTAAATTGATATTACCAAGAAATATTTCTGCCATAGCTAAATTACCGTTGATCGCTAACACATCTTCTCCAATATTTGGGAGAGGAGATAGAATAATAATAGAATGCGGATATAATGGAAATCTTCAAGAGGTTTTCCGTGGTTACATTACAAAAATAAATTTCGGTATACCTTTAATTTTAGAATTAGAAGATCAGATGTTTCTTTTGAAACAGATAAGAGCAAAAATTGGAGATAAGAACAAAGGTGATGACAGGAAATTGACTATAACTGAAATCATGCAAAGATGTTTATCTTCTAAATTTAATGATAACATAACTAACACTCAAGATTATTTTACTTTCATAGACATTAATTTACCTACAGATTCTGGAGATAATCAAGTGAATACAGCTACAGTTAAAAGGAAAAATAATCTTATTCCTGTTATAATCAATGCAACCACCGAACCTTTTACTTATAACACAGCCATTGAAAAATCTGTTGCAGAGATATTTGATGATTTGAAAAAGAAAACTGGATTATTTATTTATTTCGATGATTATGGAAATTTAAGAGTTGAATTGCCTTTCATAAATTCTGAGAATTTATTAAGTAATACTCTATTACTGTTCGAAGGACAGATAATAAATTCTGAGAATTTGAACTATCAAAGAGCAGATGAACTTGCTATCAAAATAATATATTCTAGTAAACCATCTGACAAGAAAAAACCTATAATTTTCGGAGAAGACTCTCCTAAAAGGGGTTTTGTTGGAGATGGAAACGGTGATAGCATAACTGTAAATGCTCCTATGGATCAATCTCAGGAAGAATGTAATGCTAATGCATTACAACTTTATAAAGCAAATAAATATGATGGATTCAGACCTAATTCAACACTGCTGACATTCGGAGAACCTGCAATATTTGTAGGAGAAGCTGTATATTTATATAGCACAAAGTATCCAGAAAGAAACGGTGGATTTGTGGTAGTTGGAGTTAAAAGGACATTTGGTATGGATGGATACAGACAGGAAATTGAATTAGGAATAAAAATTCCTAATATAAACAACTCTTATATCTTTAGCAAATATAATAAATATTTTTTACCGTATAATTATGACGGTACTCCACAATTTCAAAATATAGCATAATATGAGCACGATTTCACAAATAAAAGATTCTATACAAGAACTGGCTAAAATGGCTATGAATGACATGGACAATCATAACATGGTAGTCGGAACTGTGATTCCTGGTTCTGTAGATTTGATAAATCAGACTTGCAGTGTACAACCTATAGATCCTTTCAGAACTTCTATAAATAATGTAAGTTTTAGCAATGAGGATGGAGTTCCTGCTAACATAATACCTGCTGATACAGCAGTTGTTACAGTTTCTTTATATGATTCTGGTAGTGGTTGTATAGTACAACACGGAAAGATTGCTGGACAAAAGATTGCTGGAGAAGACCATGGTGGACTTATCATAGCTGCAAGCATGATTTCAATTTTAAATAACTTAGCAGATTTCTGTAATAACATCAAGGTAGAATATAACGGACACATTCATAGCACAACTGTAACTGTTTCAACATTAGGGGTTCCAACTCCAGCAGTAGTTTTACCTACCACATCACAAGCAACAACTATAGTAAATGATGGAAATGTTTATTTAGAAACACAGTTAACAACAAACATAAATACTGGAAAACCATCTGCGGGTTTTCATGGTTCAGGAAACCCAGCTAATTCTACATTAAAAGCTGCTTTAGAAGCTGCTTTAGGAATTCTAACATCTGCTATCACCAACACAAACGATATACAAGATCAATTAAATCAATTAAATCTTGTGATAGCAACTCAATTAGGAGTGACATCAGCATCACAACAGCAACAACAAAAATCTTTAGAATCAAAATTAGCTAAGGCTCAAGTGTTACAAGCTAAAGCACAAGCTAATTATGATTCTTTAAATAACAACAGTCAATAATGGTACAAGATATACAACTCATAGACTATGATTTAGTCATTGAAAACGGAGATTTCAATTTTATAGAGAGCGAACAACAGGAAACAGATTTGTTGTTAAACACTTTTATTGGAAATTGGAAACAATATCCGTTAGTAGGAATTGGCATATTAAATTATCTAGCTGGTCCAATATCATCTAATCAATTAGAAACTTTGATAAAAGAACAGATGATTGCTGATGGTTTTACCGTCCAATCTATCGATGTAAAAGGAAGTACTTTAGATAGCATCAAAATAAATGTTTTAGCTCATAGATAATGAATATAATAGTTAAAGAAGGAGAAAGCATATTTGATATTTCATTGAGATATTATGGAAATATATCTGATTCCATACAGATAATGTTAGATAATCCTATAATATCTGATATAAATAGTGATATTTATGGAATGACTTTAGTCATCAACAATCCAGGTAAATTAAATACTATTTTACAACCAATTATAAAGAAAGTAAAAACAACTACTTCTATTATAGTTGAAGAGCTAGAAAGCATATTTGATGTTTCTTTGAGATATTATGGAGATATTTCATATACTATAAATTTACTATTGAATAATAAAAACATTGAAAATATCAACAGTGAAATTTATGGGTTAAATATATTGGTAGATCCTATAAATACAGATTACAATGTAGTATATTATAATATAAACAACAGCAAACTTAGAACAGGCTTATCGATATTTGAAAATGAAATTTTAGAAAGCAGGTCATTTGATATGTCTTTTGATTTTTCATTCGATTAAAAATTATAAAAAGTAATAATGAGTAATAAAACTAAAGTATCATTAAAGGCAGAAATAGATGCTAAAGTATTTGAAAACACAAATAAATTAGTTACTGCTATAAATGTAAACGGAATTTTCAATGATATTGTTGATTCTAGTAATTGGTATTTTTCATATGCTCAGAATACAACTATCGGTAGTACAACAGTTTTAATAAACACATCATCTTTCCAACAATATTTTACAGGAACTTCTTCTCAGACAGTACAGATGCCAGATGTGACTACTTTCACGTTGGGTGGATCTTTCAAGATAATAAATAAAAGCACTGGAGATATTAATGTTGTATCTAGCGGAGGTAATCTAATACAAGTAGTTAGTAGTGGAAATTATGCATTAGTTACATGTATTTTATTGACTGGCACTGGAAGTTCTTCTTGGGATGTCATTTATGGTACTAACTCATCTATTTATAAATATGGAACAGGGACAATAAGCATTGTCCCTGTTTTAGGAAACCATACTTCTACTGGATATGGTAATTTTGTTGGTTCTGGTTTAACAAATAATGCTTCCGGTGAGAGATATTCAGTCGTAGTTGGAGGGGCTTTGAATAATTCTACAGACAGATATTCTGTCATTGTAGGTGGGGAATATAATAACGCTAATGATATGTATACTTTCATCGGTGGAGGTATCTTTAATACAGTTTCAAACGAATTCGCTTCTGTTGTTGGGGGTGACAATAACACTGCTAGTGGATTTAAAAGTTCTGTTGTCGGTGGAAGTGGAAATACTGTTTCTGGAACTTCTTCTTCAATATTAGGTGGTGACAATAACACAAATAATAATAATAACACATTTATTCTTGGAAGTAATATAACAAGTTCTCAAGATAACACTACTTACGTTCAAAACCTGAACATATCTACTTTAGGTTCAGGAACTCCAGTAAATAATCTAGCTTTAGACTCAAGTGGAAATGTAGTTGCTGCTGCTGGAATTTCAGGATATTCCGGAGTTAGTGGTTTTTCAGGAGCAAGCGGAATTTCTGGATGGTCTGGAGTTTCCGGATTTAGCGGTTATTCAGGAATATCTGGTATTAGTGGGGAATCTGGAACTTCAGGTTTCAGTGGAGTTTCCGGTTATTCTGGTATTTCAGGTTTCAGTGGAGTTTCTGGAACTTCAGGATTTAGTGGCATATCAGGAACAAGTGGTATTTCAGGTTTCAGTGGAGTTTCTGGAACTTCAGGATTTAGTGGTGCTTCAGGTTATTCCGGATGGTCAGGTACATCTGGATTTAGTGGTGTATCTGGATGGTCTGGCACGAGTGGAGTTTCAGGTTATTCAGGTGTATCTGGTTCCAGTGGGGTTTCTGGATGGTCTGGAATTTCAGGATTTACTGGAGTTAGCGGAGTTTCTGGTTATAGTGGTATTTCAGGTTATAGTGGAGTTTCTGGCCAATCTGGTTATTCAGGAACTTCTGGTTTTAGTGGTATCTCAGGTTATTCAGGAACAAGTGGATTTTCAGGTATTTCAGGATGGTCTGGAACTTCTGGTTTTAGTGGTATCTCAGGTTATTCAGGAACAAGTGGATTTTCAGGTGTTTCTGGATGGTCTGGTATTTCTGGTTACTCGGGATCTTCCTTTAGAACAATCCAATTCGCTGCCAGTGATACATCTTCAGCATTAACAGTATCAACTCCGTCAATTGTTGTTTATTCTCCATTTACCGGAACTATAAACGAGATTATAATAACATTAGGTACAGCTCAAACAAGTGGTAGCATATTTACTGTTGATATTAAAAAGAATGGAATAACAATTCTAAGCACATTAGCAACTATTGATAATACAGAATTCACAAGCTTAACCGCGGTTACGGCTCCTGTTTTATCGGTAACAAGTTTAACAAAGGGTGATAAAATTACTTGTCAAATAACACAAGTTGGCGATGGAACTGCTAAGCAATTGGGGATAATAATAAATGTTTTAATATGATTATAGACCCTTATATTTTTGGAGTAAATCTATTACTCGACTACTATCCGTGCAATGGTGCGGCATTTTCTTTTTATAAACTATCAAAAAACTATAACGGTGGTTGTTGCACTGTCATGCGGTCAAGTGACAACACTTATATTGATGTTGGCTTTGTCAACAATTACGTGGACACAGCATATATTTTATCATTTGTTGGAAGTGGTAACGGATATGTTGCTCAAATGTATGACCAAACTGGGAACAATAGAAAAGCTATTGGGGCTAGTAGTATTGGTGGAACGGCTTATAATCCAATCATTGTTCAATCAGGTGTCTTGTGTACAGACTCAAATGGTAAAGTAGTAGCACGTAATCCTACCGCTAGTTCTGGAAGATGGTTTAATTTAGCTCCAGCATTAGGAGGTGTTGCATTTTCAACATTACAAAATTTGCCAGTTTCTATTTTTACAACAGCAAAAATTACAACACTGCCAACCAATATATATAATAATGCCGCACATATAGTTGGTGGAACAGCGTTTGGTAGATATGAACAAGCTTTAAATGATGTTGATGGGTTTGGTTGTCAAAGAAGGACAACGACTGGTGCGGATGTATTAATCGATAAAACACCAGTAATTTACACCCCTTTTATTCAAACTGGATTATATAGGTCATCACAATTAACAGGTAGATTTAACGGAGTAGATGCAACACCCATTAGTTACACAGGAACGGCATTTAACACTGCGAGTAATTTTCAATTGATGACAGGAAATAGCGCAACAATGATTAACCCAGCGATGGATTTTTACGAGTGCATAATTTATTTAAGCGATGAGTATAGTAATAGAGCAGCTATAGAGTCAGATATTAATTCAAGATATTCAATTTTTTAAAAATAAAATAAAATAAAACAACATGAAAAAATTAATAGATTCTGTATTAACAGACCAAACATTGGTTTTAGACTATACTGAGTTAGGTAGTTCTTTGTCTAAAACTTTTTTAAGATCAGACCTTGATGAAGGTGAGCTACTCATAATTACCACTTACGATAACCTTATTAACACCATATTAAACTCCAATAGGGTGCCCAAATTATTAGACCTTGTTAAGAGCGTGTCTCTTACTAATGGTAATTTAAGTATCGTTGGGGAGAGTAATACGACTAAAGATTTTGAACTTATTAATTTATCTGATACTACTCTAGTAGGTACTACGGGTAAAACGCAAAAACAAGTGTACGATGAGTTAGAGTCTGCTGTATTGTCCGCTACCGGACAACCATTTACTCAACTGTTTGCACCATTTGGGACTGGCTATGTTTATTTGAATAATGAAAAAATGGTTTATAATTTAATAGTACAGCAGACTGGTTATATTATGGGAAACGCTACAAAATTAGCGCTTGATTTACTAAATTCTTAAACTATGACTAAATAATAAGCGGATGTAATGCTGACTTTACCGATTCTTACGATGAAATTGGACAATGGACTGATTCAGATGTTCAATCTAGAATAATAGAATTATTAAATGGACTTTAGGAGCAGTTTGGAGTAATTCTGGAATTTTAACAATAGTTTAAAATAACAATCGTTTTATGTTAAATGAATTACAAATTTTAATAACTAAAATTAAAATATCAACGTCTGGAATAATAGGAGTTATAATAGCTTTTTTAACTCCTATTATTCCATTAATTTTGATAGTAGGGTTTGCTATTGCATTAGATACACTATTTGGAGTGTTAAGAGCAAAGAAATTGAAAGAAACTGTTACATCTAGAAAATTATCACAAGTAGTTTCTAAGATGGTTCTTTATCAATCTGCTATAATAGGGTTTTTTGTTATAGAAAAATTCATATTAGAAGATTTTATAATAATGTTTACTAGCATACATCTAGTATTAACCAAACTAGTTGCAACTACTTTACTGTTTATAGAAGGTAAATCCATCAATGAAAATTATTTTATAATCTCAGGAGTTTCAATTTTGGATAAGTTTAAAGAGATGTTAAGTCGTACAAAAGAAATAAAAAATGATATAAACATTTTTAATAATTAAAAAAACAACAAATACAATGCCAATAGTTATATTACCTAAATCAGTAGTTTATACTACTCAACCTGCTCAAACAGTTACATTGAGCACATTAACTATCAATAGAGTAGTAGATCTTCCAGAAGAAAAAATTGTAAGATGCTTTTTGAAAGAGATAAACACTGCAATTATTCTATGGGAAGGAGATGATTATGATGCTGCTGGACAATGGTCAGATGCTGACGTTCAGGCTAGATTAACAGCCATTTTCTCAGCTTAATATTTTTCTATTATATTAAAATATAATGTAATTGTATCATTATACCTATTTATGCTAGTTACTGAATTATATTTTATACCATCAATAATAAAACAACTATCATTTATATAATAAGGTTCAAAAATTTTATTTTCTAAATGTAGATTCTCTTTAATTATAATTGGATAAGTCAAATATTTAATATTCTTCTTATTTGTTTTAATAGGTATAGCATTTTTTAAAGTAGTACCATCATTCAAAACTAAAACATTTGAATCATGTTTAATTTCATAATGATATGTGTTTTTTATACTACAAGAAGTAAGAATAAATAAACCAAATATTAACTTTTTCATTTTATCAGTTATTTTTTATAATACAAATATATAAAATATTTTAAAGTAAACAAAAACCATTTTTTACTAATAAATAAGTATAATCAACATCTCTTTCCATAATATTACTATATCCAGTACTTTGTATAGCAAACATTAATTTAGGAACATACATATTCATATTTGATGCTGCATAATATCTATCTAAATGATATGTTGTAGGATCATAATCTTTTAAAACTGTATCATAAGCAGTATTTTTTATTACATAAAAATGTGTAGATGAAAAGTTTTTAATCTTCCACCAATGTTTTTTAGAATCTATAGGATTACTACCTTGATAAATACCTCCAAATAACATATCATAATCTTCTGGTACATCATCAAAACAAGATTGAACATACTCCATAGTTTTTTCTTTCCCTTGGAATATACAATCATCCTCCATTATAATAACATTCTCGTAATTTCTTTCTTTAGCTATTTTTATTATTTCTAAATGAGAATTACCACAACCCATCATACCAGCTTTATTACGGTTAAGCTCATTGGGGTATTCTACGCCTTCAAATCTTTCAAAATTAGGATTATCACACAACCATTTCATTTCGTTTGTTATTTGAGCAAGCCTATCAGTTCTATATTTAAGATTGATTACAAATTTAGGAGTGTTATTTATATCTATATGCATTTTATTTAGTTTTTTATGTATATATCATTTTTAATTTCTATATTTGCATTATAAATTTAAAACTGATAAAAATATGGGAACTCCAACAGCAGTATTAATAATAATTCTTTTATTTATTTGTATTTTTCTAATTTGTAGAGAAATATCTTTATGGTATTTTAGAATTAATCAAAGAGTTAAACTCCAACAATTGACATTAGAAACAATGTTAAAGATTTATGAACAAAATGGAGGTTATATTAATTGGCCAGAAATTAATAAATTAATAAAATGATTCCAGTAATATCTTCTAATGTTAAAAGCATTGGATATAACCCTAAAAACAAAATAACATACGTCAAATTCAATAACGATTCGATGTATGTTTATTTTGGGGTTCCTCGAGAAACTTTTGAAAATTTTAAAAAAGCTGAATCAAAAGGTAAATTTCTACATTTACATATTAAAAATTCATATTCATATTTAAAGTTTAAATAACTGAAAAATCTATAATTCTTTTGTTCATAGATACTTCTTCTCTTACATTTTCAATTAACTCTTCATCTAATTGTTTAACTACATAAAGTAATGAAGAATTAATATTTCTTAATTTATTTCTTATTATTATATAAGCAGTTTCCTTACCAGAAGTTTTTATAAAATCTTCTGCTATTATAATTTTTATATTAAATAATGCTCTATGTTTTTCTAATATTTTTTCTAATGCTATTTCTTTTTGATCAGTGATAAAAAATTTCATTTTATAATTAGATTTTTCATTTGTTTTAGTTAAACCTAATTTACGTTTTTCATTACATCTTCTTACAGCTTCAACATGTGCAAATTTTCTTTCTTCTTCAGTATTATATTTTTTCTTCATAGATTGTGTGTATCATTAATACTTACAAAAAATATTTGAGTTTTATTTTCTTCATCCCTAGGATTTAATTGCTTAAATTCTTTTGCAGCACCAAATTTTATGATTTGACTAAAATATGCAAATACATTATCTGTTTTTTCTGGATTATAACTTCTCCAATATAAAGCACAATCTAATATTGCTCTACATATACAATCTTTTCTATCATCATCATTCTTATAACTGAATTTTCTATTTATCATGTTCTTTGCTATTAATGAAAACATTCTATATGCTTCATCAGTTAAGCAATCTTGTTCTTTAGAAATTGCAAGTTGCTTTCGTAATTCATCAGCTTTTATATAGTTTCTATTTTCCATTGATTTCTAAATTCAATTGCTTCTTCTAAAGTGTTAAATTTTTTAATAAATTTATTATGCTTGTATAAATAAAAATAAAGACCATTAGTTGAAATGTTCTTTTCAACTCTTTTCTTTTTAGCAACTTTTTTCTTATCTCCGAATAATTTTGTACTATGTGGTGTAGATGTACCTGTTTTTATTCTAACTTTTTTTAAGAACCTACAAACATGACCTCTTATTGTAACTTCCTGTAAGTTTAATATAGCAGCAACTTCTTTATATGAACCATTATGCTTTAATAAAAGCTCAAAAGATCTTTTATGAATTGAATCTGGCATATCATTTATTATGTTTTTTATATAATTATATTGAGATTCTACATTAAATTCATCTTCTTCATCAATAAAATCTTTATCTTCTATAGAAGAAGTTCTTTGTTTTTTTTTCTTTTTTGTAATGCAAAATTTTTTGCAATAGTACATAACCATGTATTTATAGCAGCCTTTTCAACATCAAACAAATATTCTTTTTCCATTCCCTTTAAAAAGGTCTCAGAAACTATATCATTAATATCATCTTCATCTAATAAAATGGAACTAACAGTATTTCTTACTTGTCTTTTGTATTTAATGAAAGTATCATCCCAATTTATTTCCATAATTTAATTGTCTTTATGTTATATATACAGAATATAAAAAGTTCCAGAAAAAAGGAACGGCTTTCTTTTTTAAGAAAGCCGTTCCTANCAACCAAGGTAAATCTCACTAAACCATGAATTGAATACTATCTTTTAAAATTTTTGATATTCGTAGGAATACTTTCTAATATGTTCTTCAAAAGATTCTTTTTTACTTTTATCTGAATTCTTTTTAAATTCTACGGAAGCTATACATATTTCAAAAATATCTTCGTGATTCCAGCCATCTAATAGAGAATATGTTAGATTTGGATATTCAATTTCTTTTGTTCTTATGTTAAAACCTAAAAACTTAATATATTCTATACGTTTTTCAAATACATTAGCTACATTAATAGGTAAACAATCTTTTCTGTCATTTATGGAAATAGTACTCGACTGCAAGTGTATTTTATCAATATATATAATCATTTCAAGTGATTTAACATAAAACCTATCTTCGTCTAGTTTTATTATATTATTTTTCATTTTATAAGCAATATCTAAAATTTGCTTATTTTTTTCTGTTGTTTCTGTTATTAAGTCTTTTTTCATTTGTTTTTTATTTTTATTTTTATATTTATACTATATACCTTTTTAAATTAACGTTTCTTTTTAATTCCTAATTTCAATTAATTTAATTTCTTCTTCTGTTAATTTAAAATGTTTATAAAATTCTTCGTCTGTTGTTAATCCTTCAATTCCTTCTATATTCAAACATCTCCAAAACCAAAATGGGGTATGTGGAGATATTTTTAATGGATCCATAATAGACTCTCTTAATTTCATTATTAATTTACTATTAATTAAAGCTGAAATTGATTTTCCAAAAGATTCTGTTTTTGGTAAAAAATAATGAACTCCCTCAGAAATTCCAATTTTATCTATTTCAGAAAAATATTTAGACCTTGGTTCTCGAAGAGCACATAAAATTACTTTTTTTTCAAATTGATGTTTATGAGGAATATTTGAACATATCCATTCATTTTTTATCCACCTAGAACCATGCGCTAATTTATATTTACTATCTTTTTCAATTTTCAAACTTGTTCTTTCCCATCCAGGTGGGTTTAAAATGATTCCATTATCTTTAACATTTATAACTTTATCAAATATTTTATTTATTAAACAATCAGGATGTATTCTTAAAATTGGATAATTTTTTTTAACCAGTTTACCATTAAATACTGTACCATCTGGATAAAATATTTTAGAATTTCCATTTCGTCCATTTTGGAATAAATACCAATCAGCACTAACTCCAATTCCTTTAAACGCGGAAAATTCAATTGGGGATTCATAATATTTTCTCCAGTCATCTGGGTGTACAAAACACATATATCCTTTGTTATTTAAAGACTTATACGCTTCTAAAACAAATTTTTGCCAAATAGGTTTTCCGCTGCCTCCACCTGTTCCTTTATTTTCTCCATTATACGGAGGATTACTTATTATAACATCAAATTTCATATCAAAATCAAGATTTAAAAAGCTCTGGTTTAAACAAATTTTTTATTTCTTTCATATTCGTTTTTTTTATTTTTATTTATCAATTAAAATAATTTTGTTTGCTCTTCGTTTTTATTCAGCCTTTCAACCATTTGGTTATAGAATGTCTCATCTTTTTCCATCATTATATATTTCCTATCACAATTGTATGCTGCTATTCCAGTTGTACCAGACCCAGCACAATTATCTAAAACTGTTTCTCCAGGATTTGTATAAGTTTTTATAAGGTATTCAAATAATGCAACAGGCTTTTGAGTTGGATGAAATGTTTTAGAATCTTTTTTAAACTTTAAAACACTTGTTGGATAATTTGTAAATTTTTGTGTATAAACTTCTCCAGCTTCTCTTTGTTTTTGTAGTTTTCCACCTTCTTGAATAAATGATGTAGCATATTTAGGTTTTTTACTTCTATTTAAAAGTTGTTTATATATTTTGCAATCTTTTCTAATTCCAGCATAATCCCTTTCTTTTCTTTTTTCTAGCCACTCATCAGAAACAGGTTTTATACCTGCACAACCTGCAGATGGTCTGACAACAGCAAATCCATCAATAGATTTCTTATTGATTTCTATAATACCCTGAGGATTATATGTTGGCAATTTTTTATAAAAAACACAAATGTTCTCGTGTTTTTTCATTGGAAATCTATTACAATTAGGAAAACCAGTTGAATGACCTTTCTCCCATATCCATTCATATCTAAACATTTTTAAATTACTTGCTATCAATAAGGTTGTAAATGGTTGAGAAGCAGTTAAAACTATTGCACCATTTGGTTTAATTATCCTTTCGTATTGTTCCCATAATTTATCAAATGGTATTATAACATCCCAAGAAAGTCGAGTTGTATTGTAAGGTAAATCAGCAAGTATCATATCTATACTTGCTGATTTTATTTTTTTCATTAGTTCTAAACTATCTCCTTGTTGTCTTTGATTCATTTATTTTTAATTTTATTTTTTCCAAACCAGTTTTTATAAAAAATTCTTTTTCTATTAAAATCAGCTACTGTTTTT
>WSSedB1CaDRAFT_10000195_pt1 | contig 29526 bp, 17 predicted proteins | sample WetSurSB1Cattail_FD_9460 | JGI IMG/M metagenome (IMG submission 9460)
GAAAAATAAAAAGTGAGCCATTGGATTTTTCCAGAATATATTTTGTAATTATCGGCTCGTATGTACCTCTGCCAATAAACACTCCCCGCCATTTGCCTGCTTCCTTTTTATCCAATGATAATAAAGTATCTACAAATAATTCAAGCCCTTTTACTTCTTCAATCCTGCCAACAAAAAGCAAAATATTCTCTTCAACAGCTCCGAGAATTCTCGATTGTGTAGTGTCTTTGTAAAAAACTTTATCGTCTACAAAATTTGGCAATAATATAGCCTTTTCCTGTAAATTATGTTTTTTTACAAGATTATAGCATAATGGATCTATTGCTATAATCTTTATTGCTTTTTTTAAATTAACTGTCCGTACATACTCCCACATATTTTGAAAGAGTCTGTTCCTGAAAAACTTTTTCTTCGATTTTTCAAGAGCATTGGTTGCCCCATGCATGTGAAGCAGAATGGAAATGTTGGATTTTATCCAAAATGATAATTCAACTGAATGAGAGTAAACCGACCTGATATTATTTTCTTTAAGAATTGAATTTATTTTCCTGCCAGCCCAAAATGAATGAAGCCGGACAGGAATTTTTGAATTCTTAGGAACATACGCAACTGGAATTATATAAATATTATCACCAAAATGAATCTTTCTGAAAAGGTTTTTCCTTTCAGATGTAATTCCCAACAAAAATATATTTTTCGCTTTCAGATATGGCAGAATACTTTTTATTACTCCCGTTATTCCTCCCATACTAAGAGAGTTTGTATTATTCCAGTTCTCAAAATCTTCGAGTGCCAATACTGCGATATTTAACATAATGAACGTTTATATTTAAATGTATCCTTTCCAAGTACTATAAACCTCTGCCCGAAGAACAGGGGTAAAATCGTTATCAACTGTATAAAAATCAAAATGAGTAAGATCCATATTTCAGGATCTTACTCATTTTACAAATTTATCCTTACTCTGGAAATCGTTATTTAGTGTTTGATTATTTTAATTGTTTTGAGATTCATGTTATTATCTACAATTTTTATAAAGTATGTTCCGGATAAGTAACTCTGCATCGGAATAAGTGTTTCACTGCCGGTTATTGGCTGTTTATCCAGAATGTTACCCCGTGGGTCAATGAGTATATAACTCAAATTATCACTATTAGAATTTACAACATTCAGTTTAACAAAGTCAGTTGTCGGATTAGGATAAACGGAACATGAGAATTTTCCGCCGTTTATTTCCTCAATACCTGTTACAACTGTAATATTAGCTGTAAGCCCTTCCGGCTGAGTTAATGTATAGTTATCAGCATCTGCTCCTGAAATAGCATATCCGGTAACAGTAACAGGAATGTTATCTGCAACATCAGCAGAGGCAAAAGTAGCTATTGGAGTGCCGCCCAGATCTACCACGTCAGGCACAACGACTCCATTGAGTACTGCTGTTCCGCTAAGAGTTGCATCTGTATTACCGTCGTGAGGCTTGTTATCAGCGGTAATTCCTGTTATGGTGAGTTCCTTTGGTGTTATGTTGGCGGTGAGTCCAGCAGGTTGGGTAAGTGTATAATTTCCGGCACCTGCACCAGTGATAGTAAATCCTGTTACGGTTACAGCTAACCCTGTTCCAACTGTTTTATCGGGGAATGTTGCTACGGGTGTGCCGCCTAAGTTTACTACATCAGGGACTATTACACCCGAGAGAGCAACTGTACCACCAAGAGTGGCTGATGCATCACCATCGTAAACCTTGTTATCGACGGTAAGTCCGGTTACTGTGAGCGCTTTTGATGTAATATTGGCAGTCAGTCCTGCAGGTTGTGTCAGAGTATAATTCCCGGCATCAGCTCCTGAAAGTGTGAGTCCCGTTACAGTAACAGGTAACGCAGTTCCAATGTTTTTAGCTGCAAATGTTGCTGCCGGAGTACCGCTGAGTGTCACTACATCAGGTGCAATTACGCCCGAGAGAACACCTGTTCCTCCAAGTGTAGCCGTAGTGCCACCGTCATAAATTTTGCTATTTGCAGTCAGTCCGGTTACAGTAAGAGCCTTGCCTGTTATCTTCCCAGTAACTGTTGGTTGGGTAAGGATATATTTATAAGCATCTGTCCCGGTAATTGTAAAACCAGTTGTAGTAACTGTTTTCCCCGTACCCGCGGTTTTATCGTCAAAAGTTCCGGCTGCTCCTGTCGATACCAGAGTAACGTTATCACCTGATATAGCGCCCACAAGTGCAGCACCACTGGTATTTAAAGTAGCAGTGGTATTTCCATCATATACTTTATCGTTGACTGTTACACCCGAAATTGTCAGATTGGCTGTACCATATACCCTGAAGTCACTGATATGAACACCCGGGTTCAAGGAGTTTAAAAGCATATTTACTCTTAAATACCTGGCAGGAGTATTTAAGCTATATTCATCACCATCATCAGTTGCTATATTATCATTGGTTTTTTCAGCAATCTGTGTGTAATCAACACCATTGGTACTTGCTTCGATATTGTAATGATAGAATCTTGATCCATCTGTATAGTTACGAATAACAATTCTATTCACATTGTAAACGCCTTGCAGATCAACCGCCCACCATGTGGGATATGCAAGACCTGCCCAGTAACTATTATTTGATCCATCATTGTCAACCGCCAGTGAGGGGACAAAATCAAGAAGATGATTTTCTGAAGTGGCAGGCTTGTTCAATGCCAGATGTGGTAATACCGTAAAGGAAGCCGAAATAGTATGATCAGCTGTTACATTAGTAAAGGTATAGGTCGTAATTGGACCCTTGGAAACACCGTCTACCAGAACATCAGATAACTGAAAATCGCTATTTGCAGCAATAGTATATGTAATATCGTTACCACTTATGACATTCTGTTCTCCTGAGGGATCAATTGTACCACCGGTATTTGGACCTGCTGTGATAGTATAGATTGGAATTAAGGAAAATGTTACAGCAATTGTATGATCTGCTGTAACATCACTTAATGTTAAATTAGGTACAGCGCCAACTGAAGAGCCGTCTACGAGAACGTCCGTTATCTCATAATCTGTATCGGGAGTTATTGTAAATGACTGTGACTCACCATCTTTTACAAGCACACCACCTGAAGGTGAAATGGTTCCACCGGCATTGGAAGTTGCTGAGATAGTATGTGTTGTAGCGGCAGTACCGAACACCTGGAAGTCACTTATATGAACCGCCGGATTATTCGAATTATAAAGCATATTAACTTTTACATAGCGGGCAGAGCCGGTGAACGTGTAAGTCTCTCCGGCATCAGTGGCTGGATTGTTGTTTGTTTTTTCAGCTACTTGTGTATATGTAACACCATCAGTGCTTATTTGAATGTTGTAGTGATAATATCGTACGCCATCCACAAAATTCACTATAACTACTGAAGATAAATCATAAATACCGCCAAGATCAACCTGCCACCACTGAGGAGCTGGAATTGCACCCCACAAAGTAGCACTATTACCATCGTTTGCCAATGATGACTCATATCCTGTGCCCTCAAATGAACTGCAGGTAGTTGGCTTATTTAAAGCAATATCCTGAGCATAAACTGAGAATTGCATTATACCCAGTAAAAATAATAATGAGTAGAGTTTTTTCATAATTTCATAGTTTATAGATAATAATTTTTTAATACCGGATCAAACTTTTCTGTTAATTTAAAATATTTACATTGTCTAAATAATAATAAAAACTCCTTACCAAATAATTAAAATATATAGGATTAAAAATCAACGATCTTTCCATTAGTTATAAATATTGTCTGATTTTTAATTGCAATATAAAGATATATTAAAAAAAAATATCTTGCAAACCCGATTCAGGCAGATAAACTTTTGAACGAGCTAAATATCCTGATAAAATGCACTGCTATATATTCAATTTGATTATTTAACCCATCTAAAGTATCATTCATCAAAAACAATAAAAAATCAGGTGAAAGTCCATCCTTTATTTGTAGAAATAGTTTTTCAGATTCAATTTTATTTTTTCAAATTGTTTAGGGTTCAATTTGATTATCATCAATGTGAAGATGAAATAAACTAAAAAAAAATATTACTATCTGAGTATATTCACTACACCTTTAATGATACCCTTCGTTGTAGATTTAATTATATAATAATATGATGCGGAAGGCAGAGGATTCGTATTCCACGTTCCATACCAATCATTTTTATAATCATTTGATTGGTAAACAGTTTGTCCATATCTATTATATATACTCACTTCCAGCTTGCCATATTGCTCCAGGTTAGGAATTTTCCAGCAGTCATTTACCCCGTCATTATTAGGAGTAAATAGTGATGGGATTTGGTTATATTCATCACCGACAAGAATTGACTGTGACACCTCAGGTGCAGGATTCCAATTATTACTACCATCCTGAGTAGCTGTGATTACTATCTTGCCGTCTCGTTCAATAGTGAGAAAATCTCCATTTAAACTTGCAGAATTTGGATCTGACACTGTATAACTTACCGGGAGACCGCTTGTAGCCTTTGACTGAAGCTGGTATCCCTGATTGATTTTTAAATCTGAAGGTATTTTTTCAAAAATAATTTCCTGATCGGCTTTATTTATGGTAAGTGTTCCATTCGCGTATATAAAGCTGTAATTTGAATCGGAACCTCCTGAAATGATAATACTATAGATTCCGGCATCTGAATTTGTATCTGCATCTGTTTCGACAACGGGAAGTTCATCCAGAACATTCGAATTCTGCCCGGGAACAAAACCGGAATAACTGATGGTAAGTTCGGGGTTTATCTGATTATATTGTTTTGTTTTATCGTCAGCAATAACATAAAGAGGAGCTTTCAGAACACTCAGACTTGAATTGACCAATTCGATCTGGTAATTATCATTGTTTCCGCCTGTCAGCGAAATAGTATATATTCCGGCATCAGCTGATGAAACCGCTCCCGGGCTACTAATTGTGATATCCGTTACAGAATCTCCCGATATAAGTCCATCGAATGTTACTTCTGTTCCTGAAAATATCAATGAGGTTCCATATACTTTCGTGAGATCATTTGCAGTGATTATCAGTCTTTTAGCCGATATGCTGCCAGTTAATAAAGGCTGCAACGCAAGATAATTGGCTGCATCGGGTCCTTCAAGTGTAAAACCTGAGGTTGTAACCGTTTTCAATACGCCGGAATTTTGATTTTCAAAAGTCCCTGTCGCACTTGTTGAAACAAGATGAACATTATCACCGGTCAAAACTCCATTTAGTATTGCACCATCCGGATTTAAAGTTGCAGAATTAGTTCCGTCATAAACTTTGTCGTTAGCTGTTGCGCCTGTTACAGTCAGTTCAAGTGGCATAATATCAGCAGTTACTATCGGTTGTGACAGACTATAATTAATTGCATCAGTTCCATCTATAGTAAACCCTGTTGTAATAATTTCTTTGTTGACGCCAACATTTTTATCTGCAAATACACCTTTGGAACCTGATGAGATCAGGACAACGGCATCACCTGGTACAACCCCAGCAAGCACAGCGTTTTCAGTATTCAGAACTGATTCTGTTGTCCCGTTATATATTTTCCTGGCTGCCAGAACACCTGATATTGTCAGCCCGGAAGTTGTGATACTTGCGGTAGTCTCAGGTTGTATCAAAGCATAATTGACAGCATCCGCACCACTTATGGTGAATCCGGATATTGATACCGGCTTATTCTCCCCCACATTTTTATTCAAAAATGTTCCTCCGGCGCCTGATAACACAAGATTTACATCATCACCAGGCAAAAAACCTTCGAGCGATGCGCTCCCTGTATTTAAAATCACACTGGCAGATCCATCATAGATTTTGTCTGTAGCTGTTACTCCGGAAATTGTAAGATCAGCAGCATTGATATCGGCTACCAGTGAAGGTTGAATAAGAGTATAATTTCCGGCATCGCTCCCCNCAAGTGTAAATCCAGAAGTTGAAACTGCTTTTCCAACTCCGGCTGTTCTGTTCACAAAAGTTCCGGTGGCTTCACTTGTACCAAGGACAACCGCATCGGTACCCAAAACTCCTGTAAGAATAGCATTATCGGTATTCAGAGATGCTGAAGTTGTACCGTCATAACTCTTATCAAAAGCAGTAATTCCTGTCACTGTCAGTACCTTTGAATTGATGGTAGCCGTTGTTGTCGGAGCTCCGGTTAAGGACAATGTATAATTTAAAGCGTCAGTGCCATCAAGTGATGATCCTGAAAGGGTCACAGTCTTCCCTGTATTTGCGTATGCATCAGTAAATTCAGACACAGAAACCAGATTTACATCATCCATGGGTTCTTTTGACACGAGGGTCAGATTATTGGTCAGGATAGTGGCACTGTTTGTACCATCATATCCCTTATCTGCAGCAGTAAAAGTACCATCAATGGTGAGTTCTTTCGCATAGATAGTTGCTGTTGGAGACGGTTGTGTTAAATTATAATTTACTGCATCGTTACCATTTAGAGTGAATCCTGATACTAATACAGGAATTTCAGTTCCAGCATTTTTATTTAAGAATGTTCCAGTGGCATCAGTAGAGAGAAGGCTCACATCATCACCGGTAACAGCACCAATAATGTATGCGCCTTCAGTTATTAAATCCGCTCCGGTAGTCCCATCATAATATTTATTGGCGGCAGTTAGACCTGACACTGTCAGAACAGCTGAAGTGATATCCGCGGAAGTGGCTGGCTGTATCAGTGAATAATTAGCATTATCAGCTCCCACAAGGATAAAGCCTGATGTTACGACTTCCTTTCCCGTTCCGACAATTTTATCTGAAAATGTTCCGGTAGCATGTCCTGAGAAGAGACTTACATCATCACCCAAAATAACTCCGGCCAGAATAGCGCTCCCATTATTCAGTTGTGCAACGGTAGTACCATCATATATTTTATTATAAGCAGTCACTCCAGAAATTGTAAGATCAATTGCAGTGATAGCAGCAGTTATTACTGGTTGTGCCATAGAATAATTATGTGCATCGGCACCAGCAAGTGTAAAGCCTGAGGTAGTTACAAGCTTAGCAGTACCAACATTCTTATCTGCAAAGGTTCCTGAGGCTCCATCTACAACAAGACTCAAATCATCTCCGGGCAAAACATCTCCAAGTTGTGCACCTTCTGTATTAATATTAGCTTCGATTGTTCCATCATAACTTTTGTCTTTGGCAGTAACACCTGATAGATTAATTGATGATGGAGTGATATCAGCAGTAAGGGATGGTTGTACTAAGGAATATTTCGATGCATTAACTCCACCAAGGGTAAACCCTGAAGTAGAAACTGTTTTAGACGAACCTGCATTCTTGTCTGCAAAGACTCCTGTTGCTCCCGAAGAGTTAAGAGTAACATTATCACCTGGTTGTACTCCAATCAGAGTTAAATTATCTGTATTCAAAGAAGCTTCAGTTGTTCCATCATATACTTTATTGTCAGCTGTAAGGCCTGAGATTTTAAGGCTGTGTGCAAGTGCAGCTATCTCGCTGTCTGTTAGGGCATGATCATAAAACCTCACATCTGATATCTGTCCTTCGAAAAAGGATGACGTTTCCTGTGCCTGACCAAGGACAAATTCCGGCGAAAGATAGGTGGCAGGTGTACCTGCTGCAACGCTTCCCTCCAATATCCCGTTAATATAGATCTTCAAGTTACTTCCATCACCTGTCATCACAATGTCTGCCCACTTATTTGCAACTAAAGCTGTACCTGAGGTGACAGTTTTTGACTGTCCGTCAAAAATGCGGGCTGTTAACTGTCCCGTGCTTTGAAGGTAAAAACTACGGTCACATGTCGGGGCTGACGGATATTCAGACATCTTTGTTATATCCATTTCTTTTATTACATCAGGCCTTACACTCATAGCGATTGTAAAGGTTGAATAGTTATTGCCTGACAGCGTAAGGTAGTCATCTATTCCATCAAATATATAAGCACCAGGCACATCCTGATAAGGGCCGGGTGTGTTTACTGGTTCACCTGTAAAAACAGCTGACTTATCAATGCCTGCATCAACAATTTTAATATAGTTATAGGGTCCTGTTGGTGTATTATCATCCCAGGTCCAGTAATAATTAGCCTTATAAATATTTCTTATCCTTGCGTACAGGGCTGAATCATAACTTCCCGTTGTATAGGTTATACCAGGAGGTATATCGACATTTATAAAATTACCGTTATCACAACCTAACATCCAAACATCTTTCCGGTATTTCACTGCTAGTTCTCTTACAGCTATATCAACACCTACATGATGGTAGTGACCATATTCTCCCCAGATATTATGCGTCATTATTCTAGAAATGGCAGGACTTGCTATATACTGTTCAATTTTAGCTTTTAACTTGTTAATTTCGGCCTGAGACATAGGAAGTGACAGATCTGCATGTTCCTCTAAATGATCAAGTGCTATAGAATCATAAGCAGGGTTTTTAACCCAATAATATTGATTGTATCCATCATCGGTGATATCTGCCCAGGGGGTAATCCAGTTATTTTCGTAATCAACTCCATATCCTATGCTATCCATGTGCTGTTGCTGCTGATGAATAAGTCTTCTGGATCTTGGAGTAGGAGGCATTGCCCCGCCAATAAATTTTTCAGTGACTTTCCAGAAAGGGAGCATCCATATAAGATCGTCATCCTGGTGAGCATAGATGAGTGCCGTGCCTGTTTTTGGAATACTGTTCAGATCAACATAAATGCCCTGTCCGAAAACCGGAAGATATAACATGGCCCACAAAAATGTGCCACTCAATAATCTTTTTAAAAATAAAACACCCATATTGTAGACCTGAAAATATCAGAAACAAAATAATAATAAAGAAAAGATTTTGCCAAAATCTTTATCATCACCTGGACAACATTAGTCAAAATGAATAGTTACCCGATCCATCCTGAAATGATGGTTAGTTGTTTTTGGCAATTTTAATTCAACCATTGATTCTATGAGGGTATGAAAAGGATATTGAATTAAAGAGATTCTGTAGTTTTGTCATATTAAATTCATTTGGTTCATCAAAGAAGATGATAAAAAGAGCCGTATTGCCCTCAATATTCAATAAAAATCAACCGGAGTCTTAAATCTGACGTTTAAATCATAAGTAAAAAAAAGTATAACTACCTGATAAAATATTTAACCACTGTTTAAAAAAATATTAAATCTGATATCGTTTTAACTATAAAAATTGCACATTTCATTTTTTTTGATGAAAAATACTATTTATGACACTAATGACCTGTTTTCTGAGATATTCATATTATATAAGATGCCAAACGGATTTTTTCCTGTTATAATATACAGATTTTGTGAAAAATCAATTTGGGAGTATATTCTTTTGTAATTACCTTTATTCCCTTATTTGTATCAAAATAAAATGAATCTATTTCCCTTGTTTATAGATAAATTTGTTGTATTATTAAAGAGTATATGTGGTACTTATTAAAGACGCTGCAAATTTTTTAAACACCAGAATTTTAATATTTTATAATCTGAACCTATGCAAAAGAATAGAAATTTCAAAATAGAATTGGTTCTGCTATTGTTCATGTTGTCAATTATTTCCTGTGTTCCTATCAGGGAACTGAGTTATTTCAATGATATTAACGAAATTGAGGGACCTGTGGTTAACCCGAGAACTCAAAAGACAATAATGCCTTTTGACAGGATATACGTAAAAGTATTAAGCACCGACACTCAGACAAGCCAGATTTTTAACCCTACTGATGAACTCCGGACCTCTGGTGTAGGAACCAGCCTTCTTGGATACCTGGTTGATGAATCGGGAAATATTACTTTCCCTTTTGCAGGCAAAATAAATGTAGGTTCCTTGACAACCTCAGAGGCTGAAACCAAAATTCAAAAAGCTCTCAGCGATTATGTCCCCAATACATCTGTCACATCTGTAAGTGTTAAATTCATTGACAATCAAGTCTCTGTGTTAGGCGAAGTTACAAACCAGGGAGTTTATACATTTCCACAAGATAAACTTAACATTTATGAGGCATTAGCTTTCGGAGGAGGTATTACCCGTTATGGAAACCGTAAAAATGTAGTTCTAATCAGACAGGAAAATGGCAAGATAGCCTATCACAAACTAAATCTGTCAGATACTAAAATCGCCGGTAAGGATTACTATTATGTACTCCCGAATGATGTAATTGTTGTGGAGCCCTTGAAATCGTTGTCAACGAGCTATTCGAACAATACATATACTACAATATTAACATCAGTTACAACCCTTATTGCAGTACTATTATTTTTAGGGTATAAGCTTTAAAGAAAAAAATTAAACTATGATAAAGAAAATTGAATCTGATTCCTTAATGGCTCCCGTTAAGTATCTATTATTAAAAGCATTTTCGTTGGTATATTTTTATATTATCTGTTTGGTTGTATGTATAGCAGCTGCTTTTCTTTATAATAAGTACTCCACTAAAGTATATGAAGCCTCTGCTTCATTAAGCCCGGTTGAAAACAAAACATCCTCGTTACTAAGCTCTAATCAGCTCTTTAGCGGACTTGATGCTATGAAATCCTTAACAAATATTGAGGACGAAATGAATAGCCTTAATTCTTTTACTTTAGTTTATAAAACTATTGCAAATATGAATTTTGAGGTCAGCTATTACAAGGAAAAAGAAAACTTTCTCAAGCAGACAGAAGAGCTTTACAGACAATCTCCGATCATTATCACTATTGATAAATCACATGTACAACCACTTGACGTCAAATTTTATTTTACTATTATAGATGAGTCCTCTTTCAGATTGACTGTATCACAAAAGAAAGTATCTTATTATAATTATCTTGATAACGTAGTTACAAGCCAAAACAATACTCTGGTAGTCGACACTATATGCAAATTTAATGAAACCATAAACAATAAAACATTTAGATTTTCAGCATCTCTGAATAGTGATGTTCCAATAAAAAAGGCCAATTCTGAATATCGTTATTATTTTACTTTCCGTAATCTCGACTATATTGCCAAGGAATATCTGAATAGTCTTAAAGTTGAAAAAGTATCACCGCTGGCCTCAGTTCTGCAAATAAAATTTCAGGGCCAGAATGCTGATAAAACGATAGCTTTTCTGAATACGTTTCTTGACACTTTTCTCGATAATAATCTTGAAAAGAAAAATAAGATGGCCAGAAGCACTGTTAAGTTTATTAACACACAGATTTCCACTATTTCTGATTCACTTACGCAATCGGAATCTGCGTTGAAAAACTACAAATCAGATAACCAGGTTACAGACCTTAGCTTTCAGGGACAGCGTATATATGAGCAAATACAACAAATTGAGGCAGAGCGTGTCACATTGCAGGTACGCGAACGATATTACAATTATGTTATCAACCTTTTTAAAGCAAATAAGGATATAAAGGGTGTTGTACCTCCTTCTGCCATGAATGTTGACGATCCAATAACGAATCAGCTTATTTCTGAACTTCTCAACTTAAACACACAACGCTCAAATATAACTTCAGGCAACAGTAATGAAAAGAACATATTCCTTGGGAATATTGATAAAAAAATAAGTTCTCAGATTCAATACATCATTGAAAATTTTACGAATAATCTGAACACACTTACCTTAAATCTTAACGAACTGGATTACAGGGAAGATAAACTATCAAAGGAGATATCCAAGCTCCCGAAGACTGAAATGAATATGGTAAGTAAGCAGAGGAAATTCAACAATAATGACGTAATTTATTCCTACCTGCTTCAAAAAAGATCTGAAGCTGCTATTGCCCTGGCTTCAAATTATCCTGATTATGAGATTCTGGAACCTGCAAGAGAGATTACCACATATATTGTTTCGCCGAAAAAAACCTTCAATTATCTGTTAGGGTTTTTCTTTGGATTATTTATCCCGACATTATATCTCTTCATAAAGGAGATCTTTGATTTTAAAATCAGAAGTATTAATGATGTAGAATATATGATGAATCGTCCGGTTTTAAATATAATCTACAGTAACAAGACTAAAAGCGATCTGGTTGTTTCCGAGTTCCCCAAATCAACAGTGTCTGAATCTTTCAGAAACCTGAGAAGCAGCCTGTTCCTAAAAAGTGAGCAAGGCAAATCCAAGGTTATTATTATATCTTCTTCTCAGCCAATGGACGGTAAAAGTTTTGTATCTCTTAACCTTGCATCTTCAATTGCATCAGTTGGTTATAAGACAATCCTTATCGACAGCGACCTCAGAAAACCTAACCTTCACAGCAAATTGAAATTAGATAATGTTGTTGGACTTTCCACATATATGACAAAAGATTCAACAACCAGTGAAATTATCAGGAAAACGTCAGTAGAAAATCTCTCGTTCATATCTGCAGGACCAATTATTCCAAATCCTTCGGAATTAATTGAATCAGGCGTACTTGATGAACTGATAAATTATCTTAAATCGAATTACGATTATGTTATTATTGACACTACTCCTATCGGAATTCTATCTGATGCAACTCTTCTGATGAAATATGCTTCCAAAATTCTGATTGTAATAAGAAACAATTATACACATAAGGATATTTTTATTGAAGTTTTAAAGAATCTTAAGTCAAACAAATTCAATAATTACGATATTATTTATAACGATCTTAATTTACAAAGAAGCACTTATAAACGTTATAGCGATTACTATCTTAAAGAGTAATTTATCAGAGATAATGGTTGATTTTTTCTTTCAATGGGAAATTATAAGATCTGAGTAACAAATAGTTGAATTTATTCATTTTCAATAAAAAACCCCGATTAAGCTTATTAAAGCTAAAATCGGGGTTATTTGTAAAAAGATTATCAGGACAATCCGGATAAATCCCGCATATTAAAACATCGTAATCTTATATTACCCTGTTTTTAAACCTGAACTAGGAGTCAATATTTTCTCTCTGATAACCAACCAGATAAAAATTGTATTCCCCTTCAGATATCTCTGCCACATCCGGCGAGGCTCTTTTAGTAACCTGTAAAGCCATTCCAGTCCAAAATCGATCATCCATTTAGGTGAGCGGTTAACAGTTCCTGCATAAAAATCAAAAACAGCTCCAATACTGCATATGTGCTTAACTTCAAGTTCATTAAAATGTTTATAAGCCCATTTTTCCTGTTTAGGCGCTGTAAGTCCAATAAAGAGCACATCGGGTTTTATAGTATTTATTGCCTGTAACATTTCTCTGTTATCATCCTCAGAGAACTCACTTTTATAAGGAGGTGAATATGTATGGACATTTATCCTTGGGAAATCCCGCCCGGCATGTTCCCTGATAAGCGTAAGGGTAGACTCCTTGCTTCCAAGGAAGAAACAAGTGCCTCCGATTTTATTGAGACGATTCATTTCGTAATAAAACAGATCAGCTCCGGCTATCTTTTTCAATCTTTGCCCTGTAAGAAAGCGTTTTGCCATTGTAATACTTACTCCATCAGGTAGTAATATATCTGAATTCTGAAGGGCTTCAGAATAATATTCATCTATCTGGGCTAAATTATAGCAATGTGCATTTATTGTATTAATCAATAATTTCTTGTCAGGAATATTAACTAAATCCTGATTAAACAGTATCGTTCCTGATAGATTTAATTTATTCATATTAATATATCGTGTCTTTAAAGATTCGTCGAATTAACCTGAGGTATTTATTCATATATCCCGTGAAGCAGGGAAAAAACTATTTCCTGATTTTGCAGAATATTCAGGACAGGAAAAAAGAAACCAGGAATTATCATTTTTGAGTTATCAGAAATTCATAGAATTCATTTGCGAGGTTATAAGAGTCAAAATATTTTTGGGCCTTTAATTTACCACAGGTACCAACCTTTAAGGCAGTTTTATAATCGGTTAATATCAGTCTGAACATCGATTCAATTTTTAAAGAATCGCCGGGCTCATAGATATATGCGTCATCATCATTGACATAATCTGACACATCACTGCTCCTCGATGTTACAACAGGTTTCCCGGTAGCAAGATATTCTGCCAGTTTAAAAGGAAAGCCTGCATTGGCCTGAATTGTGTTATTCCGGGGCATACATAAAATGGACATACTGCAAATTGTCCGGAAATAGATTTTTTCATCCAGAAAACCTAAGAACATAATACTGTTCTTATTAACTATCGACTCTTTGAGCTTGAGTTTCATCGTATTATCAATATTCCCACTTAAACAGAGTTTCACATCCGGGAACTCTTTGTTAATTGAATTAAAAGCTTTAAATAAGGAGTCAAAATCATAATTACTTCCATAACTACCCCCATAAAAAATTGTTGGATAAGGATATTGTTCTGCAGTTACATTGAAATCATCCGGATCGTATGAGACTGCCAGAAGGAAAACTGGCAGTCTGCCTTCAAAGTCTTTTGCAATTTTGTCTTTAAGTAACTTTGATACCACTATAACAGCATCCGCATACCAGGGAATAATTCTATAAAGAAACAAGAAATAGAGTGTTCTTATGCTTTGCATTTTGGATAGGGAATACTTAAGCGAATTTGGATTCTCCACAATGTCAATCAGTATCTTATATCCCAGTAATTTTGCCAGAAAAATCCTGTGAAGTAATAGTTGTCTGCCCGTATAAAAATATAACACATTAAGGTGTCCTTTTTCCCGTTCATGAAAAAGAACAGCCATGATTCTGAAAAGATCAATGATTTTAAAATATATCTTCTGAGCGACAGAATATATGCGGGCTGATTTTCTTGATCTTGCCATTGAGGGATTAAAAAAGCAGATCTTCACATCTTCTTTCTCTCCCAGGTACTTGGAAAGATTACCCAACCTCTTATTCCCGGCTGTATCGTGCTCTCCTACCGGGAAAAAAATTATTTTCAACTTGTCCATCTGAATACTCTGATAACCGGTCTGGTCTTATAAAATTTAATATTCTTTAATCAACGGATAAGCATTTCCTGAAATTCTCTCTAACTATTTCAGCATTATCGTTTTGCATTACAATCTTCAAAGCTTTCTCTGCAAGTTGCCTGCGAAGTGAAGAATTCAGATATAGCTCTTTAATTGAATTTTTCAAGATCTCCCGGTTATTATCAGTAACAACATAAGCCCATTCGCCTTTAGCAGCGTATTTTGCAAGAGCTGTTTGCCTGTCTGCATAGACTAGAACAGGAGTTCCTGATATCATATATTCAGGTATTTTAGTTGAAAATGAGTAGCGTAAAAAAGCCAGGCTGTCTTCATCAAAATCAAAGGGAATAACTAATAAATCGACGCTTGCGAACTTCCTGGCAAGTTCCGAGTAATCAATTGGCTGCATCCATTTTATATGCTCACCTAATGTTACGATCTTTTGCAGCGCTGAAATGTCGGGAGTCTGCAATTCAAAAATTAAGTCAGTATCAGATGAGCAGAGGTCCATCACAGCATTTGCGATATCAACTATTGAGTTATTAACTCCATTACCTAACCGGCCTGCATATAAAATTGTAAACTTCCCGTTTATCTCCCAGTCAGTTTTTGAATAAGGCAGCCATTTTTCAACCTCAATTGGATTATGAAATGGAATAAAATCTTTTCCATATCGCTTTTTGTACTCTTCACTCATAGAATCCCCTATACTCAGAAAAACAGATGATTGATCCAATAAATTTATGAGCTCATTGTTAAGCGATTTCTTCCAGTACCAATAGAGTAAACCAGGCTTATTTACAGTAGACGGCCAATCATCCATTATGTGAACTGCAATTGGCTTTCCGGTCAATAAATGAATTTCTTTCACCAGTTTTATGAGCTCCAGAGTTTCGAGCTGGGAATATATAATATCCGGATTATAATTAACCAGCCATTCTCTAAAGTCAGGAGTTATCTTTAGGCGATACAGAACATTGTACAATCCTAAAAATATAAGAACCTCACGTACCAATCTGTATATTGATTTGAATTTTCCAGGCTTTGGTGTATTTTTTGGTTCTTGTGAAGTCTTTGGTTCAGATATATTGACCGGGCCACAGTTAATCCTGGGAAGAATCAAACTTAAGGGAAACGGATGAAGTTTCCCATTGTATCCTAATTGATAATATTGTTCGCAGACTGATATATCAGGATTATTCGACAAATAAGACGCCGACGCAACAGCCAGCCTTTCTTTAGGCCACCCCTTGAACAAATTTGACATTGTAATACCCCCACCCGACCTATAACTAAATATTTGTCCTACAACAAGAACCTTAGGATATTTATTCTTCACAACTTTAAGATAATATTAAAAAAATTCCACACAGAGAATTAAAGATATTTTCAAATGTCCCTAAAAAAAGCTTTCAATCGTTACTTATCGACTGAAAGCATTTAATTATTAAGAGAGAGAGACAATTAGATAATGATTATAGCAGAGGATTTACAGATTTTAAAAACTATATAACTGAAAAATTGCTCAACAATCCAAGACTCCTATTTAGCAAGTTCACAACGGATTTCATCATCTGTCATACTACGTATATCAGGATTGTAACATATAGCTGCTGACAACCATACAAGTATATATTTCAAAGAGAAATCGCCAACAAAAGAAGGAATAGAATACATTAAATATAATAATATCCAAATCGAAGCTGCTTTTGTAAGAAGATTATTTGAATAAAAAAATCCTTTAAATGCTGCAGGAATCAACATTAGTACAAAAAGCAGGACACTAATTATACCTCCTTTTAAAATAATCTGTAAATATCCGGTTTCGATCACGCTTCGATACAGTGTGAATCCTGTCCCATCCTGATCAATTCCGGGACAGAAATATTTGCCCTTTATACCTCTGCCAATAATCCAGTCAGTTGTATTCATATCTCTGTAAAAACTTTGCACAACGTTTGTCCTTGTATCGGCATCAATACGCTCCGTAATTAATGCGAACATGCCGTTTCGAGTTTTTGAATAAATCTGGCTTCCGACAATAAATAAAAGGACTATTAAACAGAAGGAAAGAAATATGTTTAAAATCCTACTTTTTTTAAAAACGACGTACACAATATAGGAAGCAAATAGTGTTGTAAACGACATAAACATAAGGGTTCTGCGAGCTCTGATTGAGGCAAGTATAAACGAAAGAAATAAAACAGAAAGCGAGAATATATTGCGCCTGTTCTTATGATACATAAAAGTAAGCAATATAAATCCACAAGGAAGACCAAGATTCCCAACAAAGGTTTCAACCAGTCCGGTAGCTTCTGTAGTTCCCGGTGTTCCCCATAATAGTTTACGAATGAACAAAATATCATAAAGCAGGAAGAAAATACTCAATATAACGATAACAAGAAATACTTTTTTCATAAATGAAATATTTCTTGGGAAAAGGATAATTAATGGAACCATATATAAAAAAATCCCGGTCCCTCCATCCAGGAGAAGTTGTTTGATAGAATTATAATTAAATTGAACCCCTCTTGAAATTATAACTAAGGACCAAAAACAATAAAAATAAAATATAAACACTAAATAAATATTGTCAAACTTCCATTTGATCAGGCTTATTGCGGAAGCAACAAATATCACCATCCCAAGAACCTGAGCCGATTGTGTAAAATAATAACTGGAGTGGGTCAAGTTGGGATAGGAAGCACCAAGTATATAAATTACAAGTCCTGTCCAAAAGAAATTATAACTTCTGCTTAATGCATCAGACGTGCTCTTACTATTAGGCATTATTATGATGTTTGATTAACAAGTAGTTCAGGGTCAGTGTTTAATTCTATTAATTAAATCAATATGTGATTTGATTATCCTATCTTTCTCAAAAATCGGAAGCATAGAACCTTTGATTTTTTTGTCAAGACATTCTCTTATACCATTAGCGAGATCTTCAGAGTCTTTGTATCTGGCAAGGTATCCGTTCACTTTATGCTTTATTAAATCAGGTATGCCTCCAACTTCAAAACCCACTACCGGAGTTCCACAAGCCAGGGATTCCAGAATTACATACCCAAATGTCTCTGCCAGAGATGGAGCGATGAATACATCAGCTGCATTATAGACGAGACATGTGGAATATTCGTCTGCTAAAAAGCCCATAAATCTGACCTTAAATGGAATACCATCAGCAACTGATTTATTATACCCGCTGCCAAATACCAGAATGGATATATTGTCCGAACTATAGTTTTTCTTTAAAATTTCCAGGGCTTTTTTTAAATATGTCCAACCTTTATAGGGATTGTCAACCGATGTCGCTCCGAAGGCAATGACTATCTCATTTGGGTCAATATTTAATATGTTCCTTGCTAATTTTTTATCTGTTGGCTTGAAGGTATCGGTATTTATAATATTTGGGATATAAAAAACAGGTTTATTTTTTGTAACAAAGGCATCTTTCGCACAATTATAAAGCCATTCACTGGGTGAAACAAAATGTAAGTTGTTAAATTTTGAATATAGTTTTAGTTTCCTGTCAAATTGCAATCTTGGGAAGTCAATAAATTTATTCTCCGGAAACATCTGGCAATGATTACAATTTATTTTAAATTTATCACAGGTAAAGCTATAGTGGCATCCTCCAGTAAGATCCCACATATCATGCATAAAAAAGATTATTGGTTTACCCAGCCTTGCGAGTTGTTCAATATTTGAGAGACTTAAAAATCCACCCTGAACCCAGTGTAAATAAATGACATCAGCATTTTTAATATGAACATTCTTTGAAATATTCGTACCAAGAAGCGGGTATGAGTACATCCCAAATTGTTTGTAATTATTCCGCGTTATCCATGATTGCAATTTATTACTTACCCAAGCAATGATTTTAGATTTCCGTCCAATTTGAATTATCTTTTCAGAGTCATTTATGCCTGAGCGCAGTGTTAAAATGACAGAATTTACATTGGCTTCCAGTAAAGCATTATGAAGCCTTAGCGCAGCTCTTCCGGCAGAATCCGATGATTTTTGCAAATGAACAACGTTTATCATTTGGACTTTTTATAAATTTCAATAAAAACTCAATAAAACCGGACAAATTTCAAGTTCAGGATACACATAGTCTGTTTAAAGTAACAAGACTTTCTATTAAAGTACGCCACTCTTCTTTACCAGATATATTTTATAAAATAATTAAAATCAGACCCTTAGTTTAATCCACTCCTTTGGAAATATTCCCTGGCTAATCTCCCTGTTAATCCATTTATCCGGCATAATTACAATTTTTTCCTTATTTTTATTCAACCATGCCCCCCACCAGCTGAAAGTACTGTTGGCTATTATATTATGCTTACATAAGCTCATTAAGTACATATCGATATAACTTGCTTCGTCCTTATTATGATCTACATAGGTACAACTTGCTAATTTCAGATTATCTTTTGCCCATTGGATATCATCTGAAAATATGAAATAATGTGGGTTTGTGATTTTTTCTTCAATATATTCAATTGAATTTTTATAGTAAGTTATTCCATTTATTACCGAGAGAAGTTTTCCCCATTCGCTGTTGAGATAATCGCCTCTGCGAATATGTATACTCACTGAATTGCAATTGATAATTTTCTCACTTATATCACGGTTCTTTTTATCCTGAGGAGTTTTAAAAGAAAATTCCTGAAACAGCAGGTCATTTATATCGGCAAAATATTCAGTTGACTGCCATACTCCAATTATCAACTTGGATTTCTGATCAAAAACATGTTTGTCAAACTCAAACTCTTTCTTTTCTGTGTAGACACTGTACCTCCATTTTTGATATCCTCTGATCAATCTTCTGAAAATTGAAGCAGCAATTCTATTCCTGTAAATGAATTTACAATGTAAAAGGAAAAAGTTTAACAGATATAATCGAAATGACAGTCTGATTTTAAATGCCTTACTTAAGTTAAATCCCCCATGATGATCATAGTAAAGGAAGTTTGAAATTATTATTCTCGATTTATTGCCTTTATTATTTAGTGCCCGACAAAGCGCATATTGGAACATCTGGTTCCCGAGTCCTCCATAAATTGATACCCTGTTCATATAAAATTGTTATGCATACCAAATTCTTGCCTTTGATTTTTTTATAAATATATGATAGTACTGTATTGGTGCAAGTAAATAACCATAAACGTTGGAAACGATGGAAGCGATCAGAATTGATTCAACTCCAAGATGAAATCTCTTTATCAGCATAATCGAAATTACAAGAAAACCGATTGAGGTTAAAATTGATGTAATAAACTGAATCTTTAATGCTCCTATTCCATTAATCACAGCAACGAATATGCTTGCAAACATTCCGGTGGAAAAAAATATATAGCATAACAAAGAGATATGAAATTTAATATCGACAGTGTTTTTCCCAAGCCAGAGATCGTAGACAGGTTTTGCAAATGCGAGCATAACAGCGCCAAGCATGATAAGTGGTATTAAAAATAAAAGGTATTTCTTCACAACTGATTTTATCCATTGTATATCGCCGGAATTATACGCGTCGGTTGCTCCGCTCCATAATGGAGACAGTAAGATCATGAAAATCATCTGAAGGGTGAAAAAATATTTATAGGCAATATTATAAGTAGTTACCTGCAATGTACTGAAATAGTGGGCAATGAGAAAGGACGTTGTTTGAAACTGTACAATACTTGAAATTTGAAGAACAAAGAACTTTAACCCAAGATTCATTATATCTTTTGCATACTCTTTTTTTGCAAGCTTTATTGATGGCTGATAGTCTTTGTACTGTGTCTTGAAGAGTATTAAGTTTGCGGCTAAGATTACCATGGTGGGTGCAATACCAATTGCTAAGCCGAGATTTATAAGCGACCCTTTAGTGAATCGGGTAAGAAGGAAAATGATAATTAATGATACCATCTGCCCTGACAGATCAAGAAAGGATGCTTTTGCAGGTTTCTGGTCTGCTATCAGCATTGTATTGATTATCCTGAAAACAAACTGGAAGCAGAAGTAAGTAAATATTATTATAACAACCCTCGATACCTCCTTTTCGAGATCAGCCGGGATATTTAAGAGAGTCTGCCAGTTAACGATCTGACTAACAATAAGCAGGACTACCCAAACTATAATGAAAATGAGACCAATATAGAAATAGGTTGTACTTACATAGATCCTGGCAAGAAGTATATCACCTTTAGCTTTAGCTTCTGCAAATTTGTTCCGTAACCCCTGGGTGAAGCCAATATCAAAGAAGGAAATCCAGGCAACCATGGAGCTTAATGTAAGCCAAATGCCATATTGCGATGGATTAACATATTTCAGAGATAACGGAACTATTAACAGGCTGATTGCAATACTAAAGCCTTTGATAAAAAATGAAGCTAATATGTTTTTTTTCGCTAAAATACTTCGTTCGTGTCCCTTAGTAAAAAAGTCATATATTTTACCGATATATCTGTTAGTGGGTCTATTCATTTATTATTTACTTATAAACAGTGTTTTTTAACTTTAAGTGATTTTGTTTTTGTCTTTTTAATTTCAAAAACGTATTGAAAATTTTACTATTGTTTAAATCCGACCATGGTTGGGAAAATTCATTCTGAGATATAAGAAGTATACTGTGAATTCGATTTATAATCAAAGGCTTTAACAGGGTTTTTATACTCCTTTATTAGCAAAAAAGTAAAAAATACTGCTATAACTACATATATCATTCTCTTATAGAACACCGGGAATACCCTGAATATCGTAAAAAGAAGCAGAAGCAAGGGGAATGCTACTGCCATATGTCTTACCCCGAAATAAATTTTAGATACAGGAATGAATACTGCATATAGAGCTAAAAGAATGAAAACCACAATAATAGTCCCATTTATAAATTTAAAAAACGGGTCATTGGATATATGCCGTTGCCTGTATAAAATATAATATGAGACTATCAACAGAAGGGCAAAGCCAACTTTTATTATCCATCTGATCTTTACAGTAAAAGGTTCTACAAAATAGCCAAGCATCAGGTTCTGAGGTCCATACAAAACACTTTTTAAGGATCCCAGGAAAGAATAACCTATCATCTCCGTCTGAGAAACTGATATTAGTTTTCCTATAATAAACAGGTTTGGAATAAAAAGCAAAACCACTACAATTAAGTAAGCGCAAAGTTTGAAAAACTCCTTAAACCCTTTAAAAAAAAGTACAGAAATGCCAATAGAAAATATCAAAAAAGAAAAGTAATATTGAGTGTATAAACCAATCAAACTAATAATTAAAAACCACCATAAATATTTTTTCCTGTTTTCTCTATAAAATCGCATGATAGTATAGATCAACAAAGCAGAGAGAAGAATAGCAAAAGCATATAAACGTATCTCAAGAGCTGCCCAGACCGTATACGGATTTAAAAGAAATACCAGTAAAAGCCACCGTGAATTTTCAATATCAAGTACAAATCGTACAATTTTATAGAAAATGAAGGCAGCCAGCCCTATACATAATGGGGACAGCAATCTGGCAAAGAATACTCCGGAATTTATTGTTCTCCATAATGCAAGCAGCAGAAAATAAAAAGGCGCCTGTCTTTCAGCAATATACGATTGGCGGATTACTTCGTGAAAGCTATTATCAGAAGTATGGAGCGAATAAAGTTCATCATCCCATATGTTTAAATAATAACATAAATACACGATGAAGTAAGCATATGCTAATATTAATAAACCAAACAGAAGATTAATTCCTTTGATTTTTTTTAGTTCATTAATTTTTTCCAACATAGATTAATCTAATTATTGTATTCCAGACTTCTCTGTCTTCTGCAGAGTGTGATTACTCATAACTCAGTTTTAAACCGGTATAAAGAAATCAGATTATTGATTTATAGTTTTACCGGTTACTCTGATGCCAGACGAAAGCCAATAATGTTAATACAGTAATCCGGGAAAAAATCATACCGGAACGCACAGCGGCAATGGCTGGCGTCACTTCCCCATCCGCCTCCTCTTCTTACTCTCCGATAACCGGTTTCAGGACCTGTCGGATTGGTCTGCGGTTTCGACGATAACAAATCAAACCAATCGCTGCACCATTCGTATACATTTCCATGCATATCATATAATCCCCAGGCATTAGGTGGAAAACTGCCAACCGGCAAAGTTTTTTTTCTGTATTGCCCTTTTTCATTGTTGAGGTATGGATAATTAGCATTGAAGTTAGCCAGTGAATCAGGCAGGTTAAAGCCTGTGTTAAATGGCGTGGTTGTTCCTGCTCCTGCACGGCAGGCATACTCCCATTCAGCTTCGGTTGGCAGACGGCAACCCATCCACTTAGCGAAGGCGCTGGCATCATTCCAGCTAACATATAGGACAGGATGATTATAATCTTGTTCAGATCGAAGGTTTCCTGACTCATCACATCTCCAGGTCAACCCCGATTTAAACTTATATTCTTTGCCAGTCCAGATAAGACTTTTGCAATGTCCTTCCGATACTTTCTCAGCATCAGTTAAATACCCTGTTGCATCGACAAAAGCTTTAAACTGAGAAACTGTAATTTCATACCTGCTCATCTTAAATGCGCTGAGAGTAACCTGATGCTGTGTTTCATCAACAATTCTGCCCTGTTCATCAGTTGGACTTCCCATTAAAAAGGTGCCGGCAGGTATATCTGCCCATTCGATAGCTGGTTTTTGACCAGAGGCGATGGTCACTAAGAATGATGTTAAAAATATCGTTAAAAAACTTCTCATAAATATTTAAGGTGTAACCATTTCCCCGACAAAGCTATTCAAGCAATCATTACATTTAAGCAAATTTCACAATTCACATGTGACGGATCTTCTCAGTAAAAAAACTAAAAAGGATATTTACTTTTTATTATCATCTTCATTTTCTACCAGTTTGTTATTTCCTTTTAAGATAGAAGTATTCAAATGGAATAATTCTTCGAAGTACCGTTTACTCTGCAGACTCAGGAAACCCAGACTCAAAATCTGAATAGACAGCATCAAAGTTATCCCCCCAACGAAGAATGCATGAGGACGTGCCTTAAACACCGCCCCGATTGCCATAGAGAATCTGTCGTCAAATACCTGGGGATCAATGTGAATAGTCGGCATTATTTGGAAAGTATTTATAAAAATCCATCCAATAATATAAAGTGCCAGTACCATAAGTATTGCTCCAATTCCCAGGAAAAAGATATATGGTCTGAATATAAATCCTGCCATAAGTCCTGAGAAAAATGTCCTTAATACCCTCATCCCGGATGTTCTTTTATTTCCGGCACTGTTTTGAAAACTCCAGTCGAGATGAGCAGGAATCTCTATAATTCTTGCTCTTAGGATCATAGCCTTATATAAGATTTCAGGGCTTATCTCATAATCCTTGGTTTTCAGATTCAGATTTTTAATGAATTCTGCTTTATAGGCTCTTGCCATTCCAGTAAAAGTGTAGTATTTCTCCTGGGCTGCAAAACGCATAAATCTGTTGACTGTCCTGCTGAGTAAAGCCCGTACAAAAGGTACTCCTGTAATTTTTCCTCCTTTCATGTACGGAGAAGCAATTACTATTTCCGCGTCAGTCATAATCTGTTTGTCAACCATCCTTTCAATATGATCCACCGAATAGCTTAAATCCATGTCGAGCACAACTATAATATCACCATGAGCATTTTTAAACCCGGTCTGAAGAGCACGTCCAAGATTCAGATTAACAGGATGATGAATAACTTTCACATTCTGGTATTTAACGGCAAGCGAATCAGCAAGGTTACCGGTATTATCCTTACTTCCATCATTAATAATGAGTATTTCCCAGGAATATTTTTCTTCCTTACTTTTCATATACTCAACAATAACTCCAATACTTTCTACAATGATTGATTCCTCATTGTATGCCGGAAGGATTAACGAAACGAAAGGTTTCTTTTTCATATTTTATATATATTTAGAGTCTATCGGTATTAATATTTCTTTTTAAAACAGATCTGAAAAATATTATTATCAAAAAAATTCAAAACACTGAATTACAGACAATTGCACTAATAAAGACATGCTTCCGCCCCGTCAGTCACAGTTCAGTAATCCTATAACTACTTACTGTAGTGACTGTTAGATAGCCTTTGACAGGATAATTATTTCAGCCTTTTTTAAACAGATAATACCAGTTTTAACAAGATCAGGAACCAGTATTAACAGGGTAAATTTACCGAGAGAAATGTTCTTTTCCAAATTACCTACTCCATTAACTGGCAAAAAGAGAGCCATTTTAAGAGCGTCTGTCCGTTAAAGTTATAATTAAGTCCATCAATCTATTTTGCTTGTATCTTAAATAGTATCATTCATCAAAATGATCAGAATTATAATAATTGGCTTGTGTAATGGACAGCTTATATTAGCGCAATATTTAGGGTAATCATGATGGAATTTTATCAAGACTGATCTTTCTGCGTTTATGGAATTGCAAAATCCTTACTATAAAGAGCTAATGATAAAAAGAGAGATTTAATTAAAAGACTATACTCAAAAATAATATCACCTGGTCTGGCCATTAACTAATGCTGAAGCATGTTGATTCATGTTTACCAGATTAAAATTTTTCTTAAGGATCTCCATAACAGTTTTGAATACCTTAATCTTCTTTTCACTTTCGACATTCATACCGGGAAAGAAAGCAAGCTCCTTTATTTTATCTCCACCGATAATATCAAGAGGGTGCAGCAGAAAACTGACAGGAGTTCTGGTCAGTTTACAAAGGAATATAGCGAAGTGTAAATATGCTTTCATCAAAACAGGTGAAACATTATTTATATATATCAGGTAACTCATATGAAATGGAATCCTGATAAATGGAACTGTAGTGATAGGAATTTCCAGAATCTTATTACCTGATTCAAGTTTAAAGTAATAAGGTTTCATCCTTCTGAATCCTTCTGAGAAAGAGCCGAAGAGGCTCTGTCGTTTTTTCTTTTCATCTTTAGAAAAATCTGATTTCCAGAAATAATACATCCTGGCAAACGGGCCGATAAAACTTGGCAGTGTTGTTGCATCGTACAGATATTGCCGATCTACAAGAGTCTCAAGGATAGTGTTGTTCCAGCTAAAACCAGGTCCTCTGAAACCGACAGTTTTTTTCCCGGTGGCTTCGAAGATTGCCTTTTCAGCCATTCCCAGTTCTTCATTCAGTTGTTCTTTGTCATATTGATTTATCCATACTTCATGATTAAAAGAATGATTTCCAAAATCATGGCCCTCATCAGAAATCTGCTTCAAGGCAATTTTATTTTGGGGCACTACTGCGTCACGACCTACAATAAAGAATGTAATCTTTATGTCGAGTTCCTTAAGTATCTCCAGAACATATGGAACAAAAATATCATAATAGGAAGGGTAATTCTTCCACTCCTCATCACCATGAGTCTTCATATAGGACCACTGATTATCAAGATCGAGTGAGACGCTTGCTAATGGTTTACTCTTCATTTTTTATAATTTTTAAAACTTTAGGGAAATAAGTATCGGCTACCTTAAGCGTTTCATTTACATTTAAGGTACCATCGGTAATAAAAGATGAATTAATCACAAATAAATTGTCAACAGAAGTTTTAAACGATGGAAGATTCGATGAATACCCCATTTCAGGCAAAGTTATAACATATTTTGCTTTTGCGACCTGACAGGAAATTATCTCATCATCTTTAAGTGAAGGGTGTATTAGTTTCAACGACGCGATAAAGCTCTCTTTTAGATCCTGATCTGATAAATTAAACATCTGATCCTCAGAATTAACGTATTTTGGAAGATAAACCAGGGAATTGCCTCCAAAAAATGAAGTTCCCACAAGAGCAGTCATTTCGATTACTCCTGTAAGAGGAATCCTCTCATCGGTGATATTGGTAACATAATAAGGTGTGAGCTTCTTATTCAGCAAAAGCGATATACAAATTACACCGAGGTACTTTATATTTTTTAATTTTTCACGCTCGATGTCAGTTAGATCGTGACAAACGGATGCTGTTACAAAAGAGGGCAGACTGGTAATTACATAATTAAAAACCATTTCCTTATTATCAACTGATTTAACTATAAGGTCGTGTTGTGGAGTCTGGCTAACTGATACAACCTTGAAATTTGTAATGGTATTAATATCTTCCGACTTAATTTTTTCTTTCATTGCAGCCAGAATACGTGCATAACCTCCGCGCACAAATCCGAAAACTTCTTTTTTTGCACCTTTCTTTCTGGCACCATAAAGTCTTTTAATTGTAGCACAGATAAATGCCGCAGAAGTGAGCTTATAATCATCACCAAGTTTTGCTTTTAATAACGGAAGCCAGATTCTGTTAAAAGTATTTTTGCCCGACCATCTTTTAAGCCATACTGTAACAGGGATGGTTTCGAGCCGTTCATAATCTTTAATGTAAGAACCTGCCAGGATTGTTAATCCAAGCCTGAACTTATCAATAAGATTTAACGCAGGAAATCTCAGAAACTCAATAACATCCGACATTGAATGATATTTATCGTTAATAAAAAATCCTGTTTTTGTTTCATTCCATTTTATTTCATTCTCCAAACCAAGCTCTTTTATCATGTTTAATGTAAAGAGATCATCTGGCAGAATTACATGATAAAATTTATCCCAGGTATAATCACCGAATTTCGAAGGACTTGCTAATCCGCCAATTTCCGGGGATCCCTCCATTAAGGAGACCTCGAATCCTTCCCTGCAGAGACGACGGGCTATATCAACACCCATAATACCGCCGCCTATTACGCCTACTGTTTTTCTATCCATATTAACCTACTTTTATTACTGCTTTAAAGTATATTGAATCATTTTTTAAATAACTCCTTCTGCCACTTAATAGTTATTTTCAGACCTTCCTCCAGTTTATAAGCAGGCTTATAACCAAGCATTGTTTTTATTTTCGTTATATCGGGTACTCTTCTGAGAACATCCTCATATTTCCCAAAATTACTATATGGAATTAATTTAATATCCGGTATTGAACCACGATCATTCATAAGATCCCATATTTTGTAAGCCAGATCTTTGATACAAACTTCCTCATCGGGATCAGAGGCAATATTAAATATGTCATTTTCAGATTTTTCTTCGTAGATACATTTCATAATGCCCTGAACAGTGTCATCGACATATGTGAAAGTTCTCGTCTGCAAACCATCTCCATGCACCTCTATGGGTTTACCTTCGAGAATATTTTGAATAAATACGGCCTGAGGACCACCCCACCATGTGGTATTCTGATTTGGACCATAGGATCCGAAAAATCTCATGATAGTATATTTCATATCAAACTCGTCATGGTTAGCAATAATTAATTGCTCTCCAATCAGTTTTGATGAGGCGTAAGCCCAGCGCTTTACCGATGTGGGACCTAATACCAGATTTGATTCTTCATTAAAGGGAACCTCAGGATTTTTTCCATAAACATCAGAAGTTGATGAAAAAACAATTTTTGATTTATCCTGAAGGCATTTATGAATTACATTCCTCAGCATAAGATAATTTTCCTCCAGGGTCCGAAGGGCAGAAGTATATCGTGGAATCTTTTGAGATGCCAGATGAACAACTATATCTGAATGAGTTTGATTGAGAAGCAATGGGTTTGCAAGATCGCCTTGTATAAAGGTAAAGTTTGGATGATTTATGAAAGGTTCAAGATTTCTTATAGTACCATAGCTCAAATTATCAATTCCAATAAGGGTATCACCCCGTTCAATAATTTTCTTTGCCAGATTTGAACCTATAAAACCGGCAACACCCGTAATAAGTATTTTCATCAATTCTATTATTTAGCGTTCAACAAATCAAGTTTAAATTAAATCTTCAAGTAGATGAAGTAAATGAAAATAATATTAACAAACAAACACAAGCAAATATTTAAACGTAATAAAGATCATTAAAGTTCAGTTCCTTCGGATATTACAGTACGTTACAATTTTATTAAAACTGACTTAATAAAATATCTGAACATTAATAATATTTTTCTCTCCAAGTTTTACAGATCAAATAATTTTTTCAAAAATAAGTCATAAATCCCACTGAAAAAATTACTTTCCAGTCTTTTATTGCATTTAATTACTATCTGATAAAGAAGCAATTATCGCGATCAAAATGTTTAATAAGAAACAAATATGATCTTAATTACAAAATCTGATTTTCGGAAATTCCTAATAGTATACAGAATAACTCCTGAAAAAATTCTAATAAATAAACTTAAGAATTTATGATAAAGGATGATTCATGTCAGGACATTACAGATCAATGAGATGAATCATCTTTCTTTAGGAATTTTATGCCAGCATCCAAAAAAGACAAAAGATATTAACATTGGCATAATAAATCGTACTTTTCATAACTAGAATAGTCGTTTTTGTCAATTTTTTCTTTATGTTTGTCAAAATTAAAACCTTTTCCTGAACTTTTTCACAAATGTAGTATAGCAAAGTCACTAAGAATGAAGAGGATACTTACTGCACTTTTTGTTGTCATAACCCTTACTGCAAATGCGACGACCTTCTATGTGTCACCAAATGGCAGTGATGCTTCAGGAAATGGGTCTTCAGGCTCTCCATGGAAAACACTCTCATATGCATGTTCAAAAGCGACATCTTCCGGAGATATTAT
>WSSedB1CaDRAFT_10000196_pt1 | contig 29501 bp, 20 predicted proteins | sample WetSurSB1Cattail_FD_9460 | JGI IMG/M metagenome (IMG submission 9460)
GTTGTAGTCGTCGTATGTGTACGCTATTGTAAACCTGCCGTCGCCGGTCTCACGCGGGTCGCTCATCTGTATGCAGTTGTCGTTTCTGTCGTAGGCATATGTTATTGTATTACCCAGTGCGTCTGTTTCTGCTGCTTTTTTGTTCCGCACGGTGTACGTGTATTTCTTTGTATTCCCTTCTCCATCGGTTTCCGCAAGGACGTTCTTGTCTCCGTCATATATTTTCGTCACGGTACGGGTATCGTTTCCGCTGCCGCTTGTCTCTCTGATGAGTCTTCCAAGTCCGTCGTACGTATCGGTGACTGTACGCCAGGAATCTGCATATCCGCTTCTTTTTAAGAATGGTAATCCGTCGTCATTGTAGGTAATGACATCTTCGGGTGTTACTGTCTTTGTCATACCATTTTCATATATGTCGACTGAGGGATGTTTTACCACAAGTTCCTTTCCGAACGCTGAATACGCCGTTGTCGTTATCTGTCCGAGCGCATCGGTGACCTGTACCGCTCTGCCCGTTCCGTCGTACACGGTTGTCGTTGTGAGGGCGAGTCCCGTATAGTCTTTTATTTCCTTTTCGGTGTGTCCGTCAAAATCAAGGTATTCTTCCTTTTTATTTCCGCACTCGTCTGTCGTGAATCTGATTCCCTCGTAATCTTCATACCGGTACGTTATGGCCGTGCCGTCGGGATTCATTACGGCTGTTTTCCTGTTCAGGGCGTCGTATCCGTACTGCGTCGTGTGTCCGTTCTGGTCAGTAAGCGAAGTGACACGGTCGTAGTTGTCGTAGGTAAGTGTGACATCCGCCTGCTGCGCCTGAGTACCCGTGTAGTCGTATTTCCGCTGCCGGAGCAGGTTGTTCCGGCTGTCGTACGTGTACAGTTCGTACGGATCGTTCTTTCCGTCATGCCGGACTGTTACGGTGTGTGCGTTGTCGTCGTAGGCAATGCTGTTCACGACGTTTCCGGGAAGGGTCTCTTTTGTCACACGGCCAAGTGCGTCGTATGCGTATGATGTTACATTTCCGTTTCCATCTTTCTTTGCTTTTATATGATCCGTTCCCGTATCATATGTTGTTTCAGTCAGTATATCTTTTGTGCTGCCGTCGGCCTGCACAACACCTGCAGCGGTGGTGCTTTCCGTATACGCACTGCCGTTCTGTGCATAGGTATATAAGGTGTGCTGGCCGCCTGCGCTGACAGTCTCCTTTACGCGTCCGCTTAATCTGTCGTGGTCTGCAGTCACACCGTAATATGATGTTGTACTTCCCGCCCAGTGGTCTTCATTATAAATGCCGCTCCATACCTGCCGTGCATATGAATCGTATGCGTATCCGGTGTATGCCGTAAAGTGTCCGTCGTATACGCGCTGTGCGGTGAGCAGGCCGCACGTACCGTCGCCGCTCTGGCCTGCCGTTCCCGGAATGCCTGACGGAAGACCGGAAGGTGCTGCAGATCCGCTGTCGTAATACTGCGACTCGGTTACTTTTGTTGTCGATCCGCTGCTGTCAGTAGTCGTGACCGTTTCCTTTGTCTTATTGCCCCAGCCGTCGTATTCGTTTGCCGTATTTCTTTTCTGCCCGCCGCGGAGGATACTTTCAGACTTAAGCCTGCTGTTTCCGGTATCCCATGTATAGGAGGCCGTTTCATATACCGTACCGTCCTCTAATGCGGTCGTCTTTGTCTTAAGCAGTGCGTTGTACGACGTCTCCCATAAACTCGTTTCCGTCATCATCGTAGGCGTCGACAGTACTTCCACTGCCGCATCGTCCCAGCATACATACCGGAAATAGGAATGGCTCCTGATTCCGTACTGACTCGTCGTCACCGTCCGTCCGTCGTTTACAACCGCCCTGCTGACAAGATGCTGGGAACCGGCTGATGTCATGCTGTAGCTGTAAGAGGTATGGGCCGAACTGTTTCCGTTGCGTACCGTAACGCCGTCCGTCATAAGCTTCTGGTAGTAATCATATGAAAATTTTATTGCCGCAGGAATGAAGCCGAACAGATAGTCTGCGGGCTTTACCTCGAACGTACTCAGATCCTGTACACCGTATGATATTTCCTGAACGCCCTTACCGGGTGCGGTTATCGAATCGATGAACAGCGGCCATTCAAGGCTGAACCGTGCGGTAAGCGTGAGCGAGTAAACACCGAGCATATCTTTCACTGCCGACACAGGCGGCCAGATATCCAGAATGGTAAGCGCTATGTTCAGTTTTACAGAGCCGCCGCCTGACATAAGGAAATTGTCATCGGTCTTGTACCCGTATTCAGTCTTTCGCCCCCCTATATCCTCAGCTTCGGTAAGCACAGGAGCGGTATAAAAAAGACAGCTCTGGGCCGTACTCAGAAAACCGGTATCGTATGTATAGCTGCACGAACGTTCTGTACCGTCGTCGCCTGTCGTCGTTATCTTAGTGATGTACGGACGCATAAACGTGCCCTTGCTTCCGTACGTAAACGACGTAACATTGCCGTCCGGGTCTGTCATTGTTTTAAGAACAGAGCCGCTATACACAAAAGTCGTCACATTTGAACCTGAGGCATCGCGTATTTCGGTTATACGGCCGTGACTGTTGAATTTGTATACAGTCCCGTCCTTCATAGCAAGTTCGCTGCTTACAGTCACCCAGTCGGGAAGATTCCCCGGAAGGGGGGTTATGCTGGCTCCGCTGAACAGCTCCTTCACGACATCGCGGAGATCGCCGCTTATATCATCGTCCCCGAATCCCATGGCACGCGCCAGAATCTCTCCCCGCACCTGCGTTACTTTGAATGTGAAATCAGTTCCGTTATGATTTTCAAGCACCAGATCGTGATACATTACCGGAAAGGATGTGTTTTGCTTCATCTCCATCTGCTGTATGGAATAACAGGAACCGTCGGGAAGCCTGACCATGACGTTTGTATTGTCTGCCGACACATACGGCAGGGAGAGACGCCATCCCGCTCCCGTCGAAAGGTTATAGTCACCGTTCCGGGAAAGATAGTTCATAATCCTTGTCTGAAGTTCCTGCATTCCCGCCTGCTTGCCCATTCCTTCAAGCTGGCTGAGAATAGACTGTCCTATATTGGCGTTGAAGTTCATGCCGAGACTCATGTTTGTATTGATGCTCGGCCCGTCAATCCGTGCTGTCTGCGTATCGTAAATGCGCTTTATGGGAAACGTGTACCCGTTCTTCCCGTGAATGACGAACTCCGTCGCTTCCGTTGACATTGTCCCGCTTTCGGGCGACACCGTTACGTCTCCGGTAACACTTTCCGTTTTGTCAGGCCGGTGGCCTGTCGCACGCAGTTCTTCAGGATTTAAATCGGTAAGCATCGTGGGCTGCACGCTGAAATTGGTAAAATGATTTGTAAGGAATATGATGATATTCTGTTCCGTATCAATTCCCGTCTTTTCAGCTTTGAACCACCGCGCCCACAGCGGATCGTAATAGTACACGTCAAGATCGCACTCGGGGAATCCCTGCGGTACGTTGCTGTCGTCATAGTGTATCATGACAAGCGCTTCGTCTTTCAGTTCCGCATGATCCGTTTCCTGAAGCTTTCCGTTTCCTGCATCAAGCAGCGTGGTAAACGAATAGATGGGGCCCACAATCGGATTCGCGCTCCGTTCGTCGAGCGTTTCGCTCTCTATCTGTTTGACGAGCACCGCCCTTATTTTACTGTCCTCTCCCTGCGCGGGAACGGCAATCTTTACGTTTTCGTATTCAACAAGGGTCGCTTCCGTCTTTTTCAACGGCTGTACGGTCACACCCGCAATCGCTCCGGCCGCTTTCGTCACCGGGCCAAGATTATGCGCCCTGTCTTCCGGCTGTACGGTCATGTGAATGAACGTTCCGTTCGCAAGGCCGGTCTTTTTATACGACGTACCGGTCACGCTTTCCGTGCTGTCTGTTCCGCCTTCATTCCAGCCTATATGATACGTAATGATATCGGTATCGCCTGTCTCCCATTTCCCTTCCATATCCCCGTTGCCGGGAATCAGGCGGCAGTCCGTTACGGCTTTCGGCGCAGTCGTATCTATACGCAGGGGAAGGCTTTCCTCCGTCATATTGCCAGCCATATCAACGGCGCGGACACTCACCTTGTGTTCGCCGTCAGCAAGTTCCGCAAACTTGTATCCGCTTGCTTCGGTTGTCCATTCCCCGTCGTCGAGCTTCAGCTCATACCGTGCAACTCCCGACGTTGCATCAGTCGTTACAAAACCCACCACAGGCGTATTGTTGTTCGACCATCCGGAAATATCGGACGTTACGGTAAACGGCACGGGCGGTGTAACATCTATATAAAAAGTCAGTGAATCAGCAGTACTGTTTCCCGCCTCATCAAGCGCGCGGATGACCACTCGGTGCAATCCGTCGCTGAGCGCGCTGAACGTATACCCGCTTTCTATTTTTTTCCAGTCGTTTCCGTCAAGCTGCAGTTCGTACGACGCAACACCCGATGTTGCATCAGTCGTTGCAAAACTGACGGAAGGTGTATTGTTGTTTGTCCAGCCAGAAACATCGGGCTGCAGCGTAAATTTTTCAGGAGGAGTCGCATCGGTATACACGGCAAGCGATTCAAGCCGTATATTTCCCGCCTTGTCCACTGCGCGCACAAACACAGTGTGCAATCCGTCGGCAAGATCCTTGAGCGTTACCGGACTTTCGGCTTCCGTCCATCCCTTTCCGTCAAGATTGTATTCGTACCGGGCGACACCCGATACCGCATCCGTCGTCGCAAAACTGATGACCGGACTCGTGTTGTTCGTCCAGCCCGTCACGTCGGAACGTATGTCAAACGCGGCAGGAGGCGTTACGTCGACGGTAAAATGAACACTGGCCGTATTGCTTACGTTTCCGGCCCTGTCCTGAGCCGTAACGCTCCAGTCATACGTACCGTCGGCAAGCGTATATGTCCTTTTATGAGGATTGTCCGCATCGTATTCCCATGCTTCATCGTTCGTCTTCCACCATAACCGTTCCGCATCCGCACCGCCTGCTGCAAGAGCCGTAAAATCAATTGTACTTGAATCAATATACTCATCCGGTTCCGGACTGACGATAGATATTGCCGGTACGCTTGTATCCAGAATAACGACAATGGTCCTGCTCACGCTCCGTCCGAGCGTATCGCGCAGTACTATGGAAAACGTATTTTCACCTTCCGCAAGTTCTTCCGCACAGCTGAATCGTCCGTATTGCTGTTGAACCTGCGTTCCGTTTATGGTGAGCACGGCGTCTGTTACATTTCCCGTACGGCCCGTTATGGTACAGGCGGCAGTCTTTGTATACGCACCGCCTTCGGGCTCATCGATTATAAGGACAGGATCCTCCGCCGCTTTCCATATTTCCTTTACCCAGTACGCCTTTACATTGCTCCCGTCCCTGAGCTCTACCGTTATACGCTGATATCCGTCTGAAAGCGTTACCGTCGTTCCGAACTTTCCGCCGCTGTCCAGGGGTACGGACGTTCCGTTTACAAGGCATGTGTATGCTTTATCAGCCGCACGGCCAGATACGGTAAACGTACTGTCGGTCGTCGAAAGGAACGACTCTCCCTGATCAAAGCTGCCGTAACTGTTCGCCCCCTCCCTCAGAGGATACGACGCTGAATACGTCAGCCCGTTTTTTGTCCCGGTAATTGCAATAGTTCCCCTGACGGCACTTTTATCAGTGCGCGCTATGGGAAGCCAGAATATTTTGTCAGCCTGAGACGGGTGATATCCGTTTATAAGCGGAACGACGGAAGAATCGCCCAGCCAGCCGATAAAGGAACTGCCGTCACCGCTGTCCGCATTTGCAGCATCGCTGCGCGGCCACCACAGTTCAAGCCCCAGTCTGCTGTCCTTTTCTTCACTGCCATACAGTTCTATTTCATCGGGCATCTCCCCGCTGTAATCAAGTTCATCCGCACGAAGCCCTGCAGGAGTACATTCCCACCATCCGCTGCCGCTGTCGGTCCACGGTATCTCTCCGGCGCTCACGCCTGCAAGTTTGAATGCACATTCAGGCGCTGCCTGTCCGCTGTACCGCACCCGCAGTTTTTCCAGCCGGTACACGCCGCCGAATTTCCATGTATGCTGTGTGCCTTCGGGAACGGCAGTTTCAGGACCAGCTTCCGCCCCAGCGCTTATGCCGTCGCTGTACGGCCATCCCAGCGAAATCCGTCCGTGATTTTCATTCCGCCTGAAAAGGACGCTACGCACATCCTGCGCACCGTTGAGCTTTAAAAACTGTATGCCTTTTCTAAAATCCTCTTTCCTGACGGCATACCGGTACAGGGTGTTTCCGTTGAGCCATACGGACGGGCTGCACGTAAACGGTACTCCGTTCCATTCACCCGTTAGACTGTTTCCCGTCTTTCCCAGAACCGTGACTTCAATGAGAGAATCGGCCGCTCCGTCAGGAACCGGATACGAGCCTGTCGTATCATCTGACTGTAAACTGCTGCTTTCAATAGTAAAGAACTGCGAGCCGTCAGAAGAAACAGCACTCCGGGGAAGTTCACGCACCGCATCATTCTGCGCGCCCTCTCCCCATACTTCAATTTCACTGATGAACCGCGCCTGTTCCCATCCGCCCGGAAACGTAATCCTTATTCTGCCGGTCGTTACCGGCTGTGCAAGTGCAAGACGCTGCCATCCTGTCTGCGCTCCGTTCACCGCCGCAGGTCCGATTATCTGTGCATCAGTCCATGTACCGTTATCATCGAATTCAAACTCGACGCTCCTCCAGTACTGCAGGAAATATGCCTTGAGCGTTTCTATCCGGTATTCGCCGTCAAGATCCCAGATTATTTCCGCCGGTTTATCAGGATTTCCGTATTTCGCGGGAAAGATTTTTCCTGTCGGATTGTTTGCGTCGTTCGTCTGTGAAACGTCCCAGGGCGTGCTCCACAGCGGTTCGTACCAGGCGTTGTCTTTGAGCCCGTCCCACAGTCTCCGTGCCTGCAGATTTATAGTCTCAGTTAAGTTGCAGTGATATGTTTCGGGCAGGATTTTACCGTACCTGCCTGCGTTTTCTTTTGTTGTGTATGTTACTCCGCGTATTTCCGCTTTATACGCGCCCGTACCTTTGAGCGCTATATGCAGCAGACGGCTTTCAGGCGTGTCGTCAGGAAACTGAAACGTAACGTTTCCGTCAGCAGGCCCTTTTTTGACAGCGCCGGAAACGGCAGCAAGACTGCCGTCCGTTTCCACACTGCATGAAAGTTCACAGTCTTCCGGCAGCTGGACGTCAAGCGTGACGCTGTTGAATCTGACGGCCGAACCGATATATGTTTCAATCCAGCCGGAGCTTTCTCCGTCGGAAAGTTTCCAGTATGTCGTACTGTCGCCGTCAAACGCATATCTTGCCGGCGTCGTAATTCCGGTATTTGCACTTTCGCGGCATCCCGATGAATCAGTATCTCCCCACGATACTCCGGTTTCAGCATATATTCCGTTAAGCAGCAGCAGACTGCAGATTACAGTAAAAAGTCTCTCTCTTTTCATATTATTCTTCCTCAAGTGCATTCAGTTCTTCTTCGGTCAGGACTGTCTTTGTCCTGTCGTAATAAGCGGTTCCGTTTCCATCCAGTCTGGTCGTATGTATGCTGTACGAACCGTCCCCGTCTTCCTTGATTCCATATTCTTCATTACCGGTAATGCTGCTGTCCGTTACGGAAAGCGTTCCGCCAAGCAGATGCAGTCCCGTTATACACGAAGTTATTTCAGCGTTTTTCATCGTAAGAGAGCCTCCGCTGTAAAGTGTCATTCCCCGTACTGCACCGTGTATGAGAAGATTGTTCAGCACCGCCTTTCCGCCGATTGTAACGCCTTCCCACACTTTTCCGGATTCGCTGCATGTAATGCTGTTCGTCCCGCTGCCGGTTACGGATTTTAACGTTCCGCCTTTTTCCACCGTTAAGCCGCTTTTATACAGTTCCTCATCCTTGTTCCATATGCCGCCGGCCTGTACCAAGCTTTCGTCCATAGTAAGCGTACGCCCTGAGGGAACGGTTACTTCTCCCGTTATTTCGTATTGCCCTGTCCAGTATTCATCGACAAGCAGTTTTCCCTGCCGTGTATTTTCAACTTTTATCGTCAAATCAACCGAAGAGGCCTTACCGTACCTGTCCGTCACGGTAAGTGTTCCGGGATAATAACTCGTCTGTGCCTTTTCGGTTTTCTGTGTAAATACGACGCCGTGCTTCTGAGATTCTCCGTATACGCTCTGCAAAGACGCCCCGCCTGTCCATGACTGTACCTGGCTGCCGTTTGCCGGTTCCCACCGGTACGTGAGCGGATAGTCGCCGCTGCGGCTCCCTTCGTCGTCGTCTATTGTTACAAGCTCGTCTATTGTCCTCGTATGGCCGGGCCATACGGTAAGAGTTTCCGTCTGTACCGTTATCTGCGGTTCGCGGTTGTACCTGAGGTATGCCGTTGCACGGCCCGTATTTCCCGCGCGGTCAGTCATGGCAATTTCAACCGTATAGACATATGCTGCGGGATTTGCCCCGAACGGTATTTTCCCGGCTGCCGTATCAGTATAGGCGTTTACATCCTGTGTGCCTGACGCAGCAGTTTCAGGATACGTCTGTTTCGGAAACCACGAACCCTCACCGCTGATATCCCACTGCACAACCTCTCCGGCCGTCATGGTATACGCCTGCTCAGGTCCGTTTGAAATATAGACCGTCCGGGTGTTATCCTTTATGGTAAGCGACTGGCTTTCACAGCCAATCCATTCAGGCTTTCCGCTTATAAGAGATGGCGCGGTCCTGTCTACCGTCAGCAGCGCTCCGCAGCACACACTCCAGTGCCCGCTGCCGTTCTGAACGGCAAGCAGCGGTTTGTATTTGCCCTCTTTATTGGACGTAAGCCCGCCCTGTATGTTTTCAATCGTGAACGGATGCCCCTTTCCGTTGTCCGCAGCAACAGCTGCCACATTCTTCCAGTCGAAAGACGCTTCGTCCGTGTCTTCCGGCACCACAACAAGCCGGTACGCAAGTATACCGCTCTGCTCATCCTGCGCACTCACCGTCCAGCCGCCGACGCTTCCGCTTTCATTCGTCCACGCCCAGCTGCGCTCCGCTTTCTGTATTTCCGGCTCCGTCGTATCGGCTTCGACTGCCTGAATGTTCGTTATACCACTCCAGACACCCATGCCGTTCGCGGCACGCAGCCTGATGCGTACTGCCTTACCCTGCCACCAGGAGAGGTTTCCTCCGCGTATTGACGTGAGCTTTCTGCTCAAGTCAATTTGATTTACACCCGTCGTCTCCTGCCAGCCGGTAAGTTCTTCTTCTCCCGGTACAAGAACGGCGCTCCATTCGATGCTTCCCGTTCCCGTCTTTCCGCTGCCGTACTGCACGTGACCTGTTATGCTGTCGTACCAGCAGGTAACACGCTCCCCGTACGGTATCTTCGATTTTTCCGCATCGTACGCAGGAGGAGTCATATCTATGGTAAGTGTCAGAGACGCAGCCTTTCCTGCCGCACCCGTATATGAATATGCGCTGACGGTTATTGAAATGCTGTCTCCGTCCTTCACTTTAAAGGCATCACTGCTCCAGACAAACGATTCGGAACGGCTCTGTACAGATTCGGAAACGAGCACCATTCCGTCGGCCTTTACGGCCCGCACGGTATAGCCGCTCACCCATCTGCTTACGCCGTCCTCAAGGTTCCAGGTAAGGCCGATACGGTTTACATCAGCCGTATATTCCAGTCCCGTCACGGCAGGCACACTGCCCTCGACCATAAATCCGCCGCTTTCCGCGGCAGCCGATGCGTTGCCGCCTGCATCTTCCGCGCCCGCTTCAAATATCCAGGCGCTTCCTTCAAGACCGCCTTCAAGCTTAACCTCTGCGCCGTACGCTCCCGCATCATTCTTTTTAAGAACGACAGACGTTCCGTATGCGCTTCTCTTTCCGCTGTCGTCGATCCTGTATGCCTGAACATACGCTCCGTCAATCCAGCTTTCTTCCTCGTCGACATCTTCTATCTGCACGTATACGCTGCCGCCTGCTATATCGGACGCCGCAACATACCCGTATAATTTCTTTTTCATGCTGCTGCTGCCGTACACGCCTATTTCGTGGATGTACGGAGCTGTATTGTCAAGTATAATGCCGTCGCTGTATCCGGCAGTCTCAAGCCCCGCACCATTCACAGCCTTTACAGCAAACACAATTGTTTTCCCGTCTGCGGAAGCAGCAGCCTGCCTCAAATCAACGGAAGCAGTCTCTTCGGGAGACTCTCCCGCCTGCACGGTTACTTTCGTCCACTGCCCCGGCATAGTACCGGCCTTTCCCGTAACGGGCCACGTACCGGTATCAGCTGCCTCTCCCGCAAAATACCAGCCCCAGTAATATGCCTTTATCCCGCTTTCAGGATCTTTTTCGCTCAGCCGCCAGTTGCACGTGACGTTCTGCTTCGTATAATTGACAACCGCTCCCTGATCTATGACAACAGGAACAGGAGGTGCACTGTTGTCTATCACGATTCCACCTGTCCATACGGTCGTCTGCTGTCCGGCACCGTTTTCTGCACGCACGGCAAACCGCACGTACTCACCCGTCGTTACGGATGAAGACACATCAGCCGTTACCATGCCCTGGCGGCCGCTGTACGTATGCCATCCGCCGTCAGGCTCAGGAATCGTTGTCCATACACCTGCTTTGTTTTTCTGCACGCACCATTCCGCCGTTTTTATGCCGGATACCGTATCCTCCGCCCTGAACGACGCGCTTACTGCCGTACCGGCTGCAGCGTCCGGTATGTTTGTCCATGAAACAGACGGTGCACTGCCGTCGACAACAGCTGGAAGGCTGCTTCCTTTTTCAGTATTCTTCCCCTGCGCATCGAGTCCTTCTATTTCAAGATAAACCGTATCGCCTTCCGAAAGCCCGCTTGAAGATAAATCCACGACTGCCGAAACAGCGTCAGTTGTTCCGCTTACAACAGCCGTACCTGCTCCCTCTTTATACAAACTGTACCGGTACGACACACCCGTTCCGCCGCTCTCCCAGCTCGCCCCGAACGTTCCGCCTGCAGCCACGTAATCCGGCATATACACTGTCATTCCCTTACCTGACACGGGGACGGCTGCAGGAGCGCTCACACGTTCCGTACCCGCGCCGTTTACCGCCCTGCCTCTGACAAAGAAATTTCCCTTATTCCATGCAATATCACCCGTGCCCCAGCCGATTCGTACACCTGCAGCACCGGAAACGACCGGTACGCTGTTCAGGACTGTCTCCGCCGTTCCGTTTTTCTGATACAGCTCGACAGTCTTTACAGAGCCCGTATCGGTGTCATCTCCCCCTGTAACACGTACGTCGAACCGCTCGTTTTCATAGCAGGAACTCCTGCCGCCGGAAAAAGACGGGGATACTGAAATGTTTTCAGGAGCGGTCGTATCGATTGTAAACAGACAGCTTTCCGCCGATGCGGAAACACCGTTTTTATTTTTCAGTATGGCTTTTATCTTATAGGTACCGCCGTCGCTCCACGCACACGATGATGCCGCTTCTTTCCAGGCGGCCGCACCGCTGACGGCGTCAGATTCTTCATTGTCCTTACAGCGTATGATGCTCCAGCTTTCCGTTAATCCGCCGGACGAGGCTGTCTCCGCCGTAAAATGGACGGCTGCCTTCAGTGTACCCGTATCGGTAACATACATTCCCGTCAGTCCGTCTCCGGTAACGCCCGTAAGCACGACGGAAAAAGCCGGTACCGACGGATTATATTCAGCACTTCCGCCCTGATATTCCTCACTTTCGTTTCCCGCTTTGTCTTTTACTTTGAAGCTCAGGCTCACGCTGCTGCCATCCCCCGAAACCGCGCTCCAGTCGGGTTTTACACTGCACGCGCCGTCTTTCCAGGGATTCCATGGTTCCCACGAACCTTTTCCCTGCCGCCACGTCCATGAGAGAATGCCGCTTGTATCGTCAGATGCAGTAAGCGATGCGCCCGCCCGGCCGCTGCTGTCCGCAAAAGCGTTTACCTGCGCACCCGTAATGTGAGGGGCTGTCGTATCGAACAAACCGAATACGCTTACCGTACTGCCGTTCCCCGCCCTGTCGGCCGCACTGAGCGTGAGTTTATATTTTCCCGTAAGTGCAGGCGTTTCGACAGTAAATCCTGTCCCACCGTCAGTCTGCACGCTGCCCGTTCCGCTGCTGTATGAGGGCCTGCCGCCTGCCGTATCGGGACTGTTGTCATCCGCAGCCGGTTCCAGTTTCCACAGAATGCTCTTAATACCGCTGAGCGCGTCTGACGCGGTGCATTTGAATTTCCGGACATTCGACCAGAAACCGCTGTTCCACAACGCATCATCGGCAGAGACGACAGGTGCCGTAAAATCGCAGTGAGACGCATCATACGCCTTACGCTGACTGGTAATGCCTGTCTGTACCATCTGAGCAGGTTTTGCCCCCGTACTGCTGCCCGCCCACGCGTCAAACGTAACCGAAAGCCCGGACAGCGAGGCGGAAGCCTTTACTTTGTCCGCAGACACGCTGGTCAGCGTACCGTCTGCATTCAGCACGTACAGTTTATCCAGAGCAAAAATTGATTCAATACTATGAGTCCAGTCCGTATACCATGTATTCGTGCCGCTTGCGGCCCGCACACGGTACCACACGCCGTCCCCGTCAGGGTCTGAAGCGCTCACCCAGCCGATGCCGGGAGCCGAACCGATATAGTCAGGCCAGTTCACGTCGCCGGAGCAAAACACCGGCGCACTGTCGGGAACGGCATACACAGCTGCAGGCCCTTCCCTGTTGAGCATGACGATAACGTCTGCAGGATTCGTACCAGCTGCACCTGCAGCCGACGGGCCGCTGTATTCCGCCCGGATATGCATTCTGCGCTCAGTTCCTTCACCCCACGCTCCGGCCGCCTTCAAATCGTCGACGGTCCAGATATACCCGCCTGCACCCTCCCGGGCGCTTACATTCACCCCTTTCTCGTTCGTACCTTTTAAACCGATGCATGTATAGACTGTCTTATACGTAACTGTATACACCTTTCCGTCTATATCGGTTACCTGTATTCCCGGCAGAGTGCCGACCGGATTCGCAACTGACAGATAAAAAGACGCCGTATTTTTATGGGCATCAGTAGTCACGACCTTACCCGCACCGATGGCAGCAGGCACATCGGGTACGGTCACCGTCAGCACGCTTTTTTCATAGTTTCCGCAGCCGTCAACAGCCGCAAGATACAGTCCGGCCTTCTGCCCCTGTACGGCGGATGTGAGTGTCTTACCGGCACCACCCGTTCCCGAATTGCTGTAGACGGGGCTCTCCCCCGAAAATCCTTTTCCCGCCGCCGCGTCCATAGACACTTTATCTTTAAACTGATACACCGAAGTCTTTTCAGTACCTGCCGGCAGGTTGATTGTACAACTGACGTTTCCCTTTGCATCGGCTGCAACAGAGGAAAGCCACGAAGCAGCAGGTTTGGGCGCAACAGTATCTTTAGTAAGGACGAACTGTTTCGTCCCCGTATTGCCGCACCAGTCCGTAACCGTAACGCTCACCTCATACTCACCGTCCGCAAGGCCTTTTATGTACGCTGCATAGTCCGGCTGCGATACTGATTTCACGACAGCCGTATACCAGCTGACGCCCTTTCCGTCCTGTACAGCCGTTCCGCCGAAACTTCCCGTAAAGGTCTTTCCCCCGAGCGTCCATGTTACACTTTTGCCCTGCGCGCCGCCGTCAGTCTGTATCCTCACTGCGGGCACGGCATCAGTTATATCCGCCGTATATTTATTTTCTTCAAGAAACACAGTACCTGCACGGTGCGCATCCCCCAGAGCAAGCCCCGTGTCGTCGCCGCTCACCGCATTGTCATCGTAGAGCACCGTCACACTCTCTGAAGTACTGTTTCCGGCGTTGTCCGTTACCGTCAGCGTATACGTATGCTTTCCCGTCCCGGCATTTGCAATACAGCTCTGTATGACGTTCCCGTCCATCGTACCGTATACGACAGGGAGCGCACCGTCCACGGAACAGCTCCGCATTTTTATGCCGCTTCCTCCGATGTCGGAACAGGAACACGTCACGTTTTTTAGCGCAGCCGCGGAAAGGTAATACACCCCTCCTGATGCATCCGTTCCCATGCCGAGATCTATGCCAGGTACAGTCTTGTCGATATTGACGGAATATGCATTCCAGGCCCCGTCATTTCCTGCATTATCCACGACTCGGAACCACACGTTCCCGGTACTTTCTACTATATACTCATTTCCATTCACTGGCAAAATGGTTCCATTCTCACTCAGTTTATACTCATACCCCTTTACACCGGAAGCAGAGTCATTTCCGGTAAGTGTAAAAGTGACGTTGTTGTTCGTCCATGCACCGCTTGTATAATCATGTTCCGGAGAATCTGTTGCCTCAATGCGTAAATCAGGTGCTAAACTGTCAACATTAACCTCATACGGCCCTAAAACAGCCTCATTTCCGGCATTGTCAGTCGAATAAAAATAAAGCTCGTGTTTTCCGTTCGTTACTTTATATGAATATGTCCCGTCTTTTTCGGTCAATAGTGCTTTCTGACCGTTATCATCAAACTGCACATTGCGTACTCCTGAAAGACTGTCTGAAGACGTTATGGAAAAATTAACAGGCGTCGTGCTCCACGAGCCATTTATATATTCTTTATCAGGGGTTACAGTCAGGGTAGGATTCGTTCTGTCTATTTTCACCGTGAAAGTTTTCCATGCACTCATATTTCCAACATTGTCTCTGGCACGGATTCCCACCGTTGTTTCGCCCTCATCGTATATCTTATGAGTCGCCTCAAATTTAACAACAGTTAAAAATTCATCTAATGCACTTAAGGGGGGCTGTCTTTTTATTTGAACTCCATAACCACCGAAGCCTGAACCGATATCACTTCCGTTTAATAAGAATAAAATATACTCCTTATTTGTCCAGTCCGTACCAACATACTCGTTTTTTTCAGAATCTATGCAGGTCGCATCAAAAGAGGGAATATCTCCGTCACAAATGAGAGTTTTTGACCAAAGATCACCACGGTCGGAAGAATTAAAAGGAATTGTAACTCCACCCGGAATTACAGTTACTTTAGAATAAAAACGAACAAGTTTTATTGTAACATCCTGTGAAGCTGTATAGGAACCACTGTCCTTTCGTTCATCATTGATAAACAAACCTGTACCACGAACACCATAATCAACAAAACCTGTAAGAACGAATAAAGGCACATTTCCCCATACAAAACCAGCATTGCTATAACTGATCTTAAATGACGTTCCTTTCTGTATATATGTCCGCCCCGTGGCGCTGTTTTCATATACCGCATTTGCTGAAACGTTTAAACTATAATCTTGATCTCCATGTATTACAGTTGTCCCATCTGGTTTAGGGAGTGATCCACTCGTACTCCATTCCATTGCACCGCACATTTCCGCTGCAATTATCATCAGAAAAGCATATATCAGATTTCTTTTTTTCATATTCTCTCTCCTTTTTTACTTTTCAACTCTTTATAATCAACACCAGCTTGTTGATAAGGCCCGGGTTAGCTTACTGTTTTATACCAGTTATATTATTTCCCTACTGAAAACAAAATTTTTCGTTTGATTGCAATTTAAATCATAATTTTCTGATGTTCATAATAATCGATGTTATTTGCATTGAGATCAGAATCAGCTTATTTTATATATATTGGCATAAAAAAATCAATATTAGTGCATCCTTTTTATTTACATATTTCTGAATTTCATAAAATTTTTGCAACAGCCAGCACCGAAGCAAAGAAAAGTTTACGTTTTTTATAAGTACGTTTATTTGGAGAGAGAGAAACCCTCTACCTTCAAAGCTCACGGACATACGCACCTGCTTTGTCCGTGCTCTCTCTCCAAACCACTTACTTTTCCCAGCATGACCAGGGGACACCCCTGGACCCCGTCTTTTGATTCTTCTAAAAGTCGCCTGTTAGTCATGACATTCCGGAAAAAAATAGCATACAGAGTGTAAAAAGGAATGCGGGAGTATTCCTTTTTACAAGTGCACAGTAGTGTTTTGAAATTCAATGTAAAATAACCGTACATTTCTTTTTATTATATGAAACAATGTTGTCTCATGAATAAAGCCTTATATAATATCGATAACTATATCAACAAACCTGTCAATAAATATAGTATGTAGTATTATACATAGAAAGAGGAATACTATGAACACTGTTAATGCTGTTAATATCCTGGATTCAATAGTGCCAATCAGCAGGTTCAATAAAGGGGAAGCAAATAAGCGGTTATCCCAAAATGTTGATTATATTCCGCAGGAAGCTGTCCTGAAAGATCCGGATGTTACGGAAGAAGACTTAAAAGATGTTGATGTAGAACTGGAGTAGTCGATGTGGAAAACAGAGTACCATCTGGAGGCTGCACGGGAATTAAAGGAATACTGACTTTTTCCAAAATTGTGGTATATTTACATATAGAGGAGGTACTCGATGAATGCAGTAACAGGCTATTTTGACGGTAATACTTGTATTCCTCTGGATCCGAAAGCTTTCCGGCCTAATCAGAGAGTCATAATTACAGGCCTTGATGAATATATTCACCCCTCCAGTGACCGAAAGCAGACCGTACAGACTATACTTCGGGAGCTCACAGGAATTCTTCAGTCGAATACAGTTATTACGGCAGAAGATATAAAAAAGGAACGTCTTGAAGAAAAATATGGTCATTCTTCCCGATACTAAGTGCAGATGCTGACACATTCTGAACCGGATAACGGGTATCAGCAATACCGCGCGACGGTAAGCATTGCGGCGAACCTTCCGTCAGCAGGATTTCATACCCAGTTTTCCAGTTTCAATCCGGGGATCCGTTCAAACTCCGCTGTATTATTCGTTACAAGTATCAAATTTCTTGTTAATGCCTGAGCTGCAATCTGCATATCATAAGGACCTATAATCTGTCCTTTTCTTTCCAGATCAGCCCGTATAGCTCCAAATGCCTCCGCATCCACGTCATTAAAGTCAAGTAAATCAAAAGCTGATGCAAAATGAAGCAGTGCGATCCTGTTTTTATCCCGGTTATTGCTTTTAGATACACCGTATTCCAATTCCGCCAAAGATATTGACGATAAATGTATCTGCTTCGGTTCCAGTGCCTTTATGTGCCCAACAACCTGTACCGGCCGCTTGTTTATGATGTATATACAGATATTCGTGTCCAGTAAATACATTACAATCCTTCCCGGTTCTGGATTTGAGGCTGATTTCTTCCGTCACTCATGAAATCATTTGTAAATTCATCAAGACTGTTTTCAAAATTTTCCCACGGATTTTCCTTCGGGAAAAGTATTATTGATTTTCCAACCCTTTGAATAAATAATTCTTTGTCTTCCACCTGCAGCTCTTTCGGAAGACGTACCGCCTGACTGTTGCCGCTGGTAAATACTTTAGAAATCATCATAGTAATACCTCCTCCTTAAAGTATATACTTTTGTATATACACAAGTCAATCATTCCTGCATTCAAAACAATATTGCTGTAGAGAAGAAATAGTTACGTACTTTTCCCGAAAGTCTATAGCTGCTTGTAGAGCAAACATTATGGCGTACAGGACGATGAGTATTCCCGACAACCTTGCGATCTTGAAAGCTGAGAAAGCAGTTCTGACAGGAGACACTCCAACTTGATAAAGGAAAAGTAACATCAACACTACGGCGTTGCTCGCAATGAAAATGTACAAAACATTTATTTAAAAACCAGGATTTTTATATATATTTTCCGACAGCCAGCGCAGCAACAACTGATCCGGCCGTCATAAACGGAGCAAATGGAATTTTTACGTTCTTTATAGGTACATTTTTTTTTATTATATGAAACAGTGCAAAGTACAGCAGACCGCAGAAAGACGCGAGAGCACAGCCTGCAAGCACGCCGGGGAAGCCGCTGTACAGACCGCATAAGAGGCTGTACCTGACGTCACCGAAGCCCAGGCCTTTATGAGTCAGTTCCCGTATCAGGAAAAAAAGCAGGAAAATGACGGCCGCTCCGGTAAGGGCGTTCAGAAGATGCATTCTGCCGTATACCCCCGTATAGACAAGGACTGAGGCGCAGCCGGCATATGTCAGCCATGACGGGATGCGCATTGTCCGGATGTCGATAATGGAAAGAGGAACGGCAAAGGCCAGATATATGAGCGTGAGGATGGTGGCAAAGCTCATAAGCCTTCAAGGCGGGCAGCTGAATCGGGATCGTAGGTGGTGTCCAGATAGAGCTGCAGGTATTTTTTTGCGTTCACCTTGTCGGAAAGCCCGTATTCATATACATCCGCGGTAAAAAGATAGATATACGGCTGCGTATACCCTGCGTCCATAAGTTTCTGTAACTCTGCAAGAGCATCATCGTATGATTTTTTTGAATATGCAATGACAGCTCTCAGATAGCCGGTGCATACTTTACTTCCACCGGCAGTATCAGCCCTGACAAGATACGGTACCGCTGCATCGTATTTCTTCTGCTGTATCTCGTTTTCCGCCAGTCCCAGCAGTTGTTCGGATGAGTACATGCGTATATATGCAACCTCTGAAATACTGTTGTAAACGAAGTTTACGGAAGCTGTTTCATACCCCTGCTTTGTGCAGGTAATCGTATAGTCTGTATCTGCCCTGAGATTTTCAATATGAAAGTGACCGTAGATGTCGCTGTTTGTCCGGATTTTGTCGGTCACCTGTACAAGTACATCCACAACAGGCTCGTTATCCGAATCGTATATCATCCCGTTGAGAACCGGCTGGATTTGTTTCGTCGTTGCACATCCCGCAAAAAAAACACTCAGTACTGCTGAAAGCATAAAAACCGGCAGACTCTTTTTAATTTTCATACCATTTTCCATACAAAACTCCGTGTGCAAAAATCCTTTCAGAGATATCTTTTACTTATTTTTTAAAATTTCATATTCCGCACCGTCGATGATGAGTACATACCGCGACGCTGTTGTTTCCCTGATTTTATCCGGCCCAAGTTTATACAGCCTGCCGTTCTCAACGTTTTTTACGTACAGATACTGTATGCCGACAGCGTCTCTTACCGTGCCGATTATTCTAAACTTTGCAGTTCCCGATTCCGGTAGGGACGGTGCTGCTTCAGGTGTATCTGTCTCCGGCAGAGCGTCACGGACGGGGATGAACAACCGGGACAGCCTGTACCGCTCATCCTCACCGTAGTCCGTCACCGGCATAAAACGGCAGGGAGAGGCAGCTGCATGCATCACGACGGAAAGTCCGCCGTTTTTCTCCTGTTTTACCGATGCGTCGGCAATCGTATAACTGCATGATTCATCTCCCTCAGCAGATGAAATGAAACGGACGAATTTTTCAGGGGAACTGGTAAACACGAATTCCACTTTCTGAGTCCTGACATCCGTTCCGGTAATCTGATATCTGTCCGGCGTAATACCCTTTTTTTTAAGCAGTGACAAAATAAGGTCGGCTGCATCCGTTATCGAAACCGTCTGTACCGCTGCATGTACGGTGCCGGTTTGTTCACTATTCCGCACCGCTTCCGTTTTGAACTTCTGAATTGCAGCTTCATAGCGTTCAATGCCCTTTTCTGATTCATGGATTTTATCCTGCAGCGACGTTATCGTCGTATAAAAAAAAGCTGAGGCAGCGGTCAGTGCAAGCAGAACAAGCAGTATGGAATCTCGTTTACTCATCTTTTATCTTCCCTGAAATAATAAACCGTTCGCCGCCGTTTTCAAGCGGAACGGCCTGATACAGCGTCACGTTTTCAAGAAACTCAGACTTCTTCAGATTTTCAAGTACCGGAAGCGCCTGCGCATTTTCCGCTTCAAATTTAAAAGAATCTCCGTTTACCGTAAAGGAATCAAGCCTTATGCCCGCGGCCGCACCTGAAATTTCATGCAGTATGACTGCAAGGGGAAGGTGCACCGGTACATTGAATTCCGGCGCCGCCTGAGCCGGACCGTAGACGAGTGCCGCCTCCCTGCTCTTTTCATATTCTTTTTTTACCGCCTGCAGATTCTCCGCAGAACGCTCCGCTTTGCGGTAAAGCTGAAAATCAAAAATACCAAGTATTCCGGCTGCCAGCAGAATGGCCGATACTGCCAGTATTTTTGCAGCAGCGGGACTATTCTTCACTTCCCTGAATACGACTGATTTTGAAACGACGGAAGGTGTGAGCATGCTTCCGAACGGTTTTATTTCCGCGTTACGGCATCTTTCATACTGATGTATAATACGCTGCACCGGCGCATCAGGAAGCGTATAGACATGCACCGGCAGATCAGCGTACGCCTTGTCGGCAAGTGTCCGGGCAATTATATCATCCTCAGCCATATCGGACAGACCTGCGCAGAATAAGACGGACAGCACCCCCTGACGGACAACCTGCAGTTCAATCCACGATTCAGCGGCACACACTGTTACCGCATTTTTCTCCGACTGGCCGATTACAAGTGACGGGGAGACCAGCGGTTTATTGTATGAACGATACTTTTCAAGCCGTCCGGAAGGAACGGCGATACCGACAGTTTTTTCCCGCACGCAGCAGTAATCGAATACTGTAGACTCAGGCGTTCCAGGGTACAGCGTCCGGAGCGCATATACGACAGCCTCTTTTCTGAAAGCCTCTTTGAGCGGCGGCAGATCAAGAAGATAATGCCGGACTTCAAGAGGAGAAATAATAATCCTGTCACCTATGATGCATTCTTTCATTTCCATTTTTTTTCCACAACGTACCATTCCGCAGGTGCCTGACTGTTCATGTCTTGAGGAGGCATTCTGCACACAATTTCATCGCAGACGGCAGTACCGTTCCGCACTTCAATCTGCCAGAACCATGTAATCGTTCCGAAGAAGTAATACAGCCTGTTCGTTTTGTCGATTCCGAGCACATTCATAATGTCCTCTTCCGTCAGCTCCCTGCTCTCCCGGAGAGCCAGCAGCGTTTTGGCTTTCTGCACCGCACCCGCAAGATTATAATCAGGATACGAAAGTATGCTCTTTAAGACAACTGGTTCCACAAAGTGAACATTCATGACAGGCTCCGTATTTATATACGGATAGACTTTATCATACGATATTCCGCAGAACATTTTAAACTCTTCTTCCGTCTGCAGTATCTGCTTATCGCTCAAAAGAGTGCGCACCTTCTGCCGGAACATTTCCCCGTCCGACTCGGAACCGGTAAGGGCGGTTACAAACATACGCACTGCAAATTCATCCGTAGTATTGATATTCGCCCATCCGTACGGAGAAAAATACGTGTCATACGTTTTTTCAGAAAAAAAATCCTTACAGTCGGCGGCGGTAAAAACAAGCCCGTTGTCCTCCCGGTACTGAAGGAACTGCTGCGCGTTTTTTCCGGAAAGGAACAAAGTACGCAGTTCCGTTTTTTCATATATTCCGTTACGAAGAAAGTTCGGATTAAGGGAGCTTGAAAGCGACCGCAGCGTAACACTGCACCCGCCTTCAGTCCTCCCGTTCCACTGCCAGAACGCATCAAATTTCGAATCTGACAGGGGCGTCCGGTCTGCTTTTAAATCAGCAGCAGCTTCATCAAGCACTTTCTCTATCTGCGCACGCGTATCAGCTGCCTTACCGGAACGCGAGGCAGTAAGTCCGGCAGCCTTTACCATATACCCGGCGGCAAGCGCAAAGACAGAAAGAAAAACAAGCGCTAAAAGAAATTCTATTGATGAAAAACCTTCGTCCGTTTTATTCACAATTTTACTTTACCTGCAGGAAAAGACGCAAACGGAGCAGATGCCGCATACTCCCTCTTCCCTATTTTATACTGTATCCTGATACCGAACGGAGCTTTCCCGTCCTCCCGGACAAGTTCACTTTTTTCAATTATAACACCCTCCGGCAGCTGAACTGTTTTGCTTTCCTTCTCTCCTTCATACCAGGGAAGGTCAAGTGTATTTTCTCCCGCAGCCATCTCATAGTCGGTTACCCAGTACGGTATCTCTACGGCACCGGCCGCAGAACGGATAAGGTGATCCGCCTGCAGATGGCGGACAGCCGTCCGGACTTCTGTCTGAGCTTTTTCAATTGCCCTGAAACCTGTTGAAAACGACGCGTATAATACAACACCCACAAGAGAAATAATGAGCAGCGACACAAGCACTTCAATAAACGAAAAGCCGTCTTCCCAATCAGTCCGCATAGGAAAAGACCTTTTCGGCTGCAGCATTCTGAGACTGTATTCCAGCGTCGATTTTTTGAATCGTCTGCAGGGAAAAATGCATCACACCAGCAACGAGAGCACAAACGGCGAGAAGGACTACGCCTGCAATGAATATAGAAAGCGCGGCATCGACAAGCGAATAGCCTTCTTCATTTCCACGACGTAATGTCCGCATCGTTGCTCTCACCGCCTTCCGTTCCGTCCTTTCCGTAAGACATGACGCCGTACGGAAGCCCATTACTGCCGGGCATCGTATACTGATATTCATTTCCCCACGGATCCTTCGGCACCGGTTTCGTGAGATAGGGGCCGTTCCACCCTGCCGGTTCAGGAGACGAAGAAGGTTTTTCCCATAAAGCATTCAGTCCCTGCTCCTGACTCGGATACATTCCGTTATCCATATAATAGGAATCAAGGGCAAGCGAAAAAGTTTCTATCTGGCTCTTTGCAGTTACTATTTTTGCCTTGTCAAGCTGTTTGACGGCATTAAAGCCGACTGCAGCCGTAAGTATGAGTACGATTGCCATGACAATAAGGGTTTCTATAAATGTCCAGCCCTCATCTTTCTTTGATTTCAGCTTTTTTGCATTTTTCATATATATAACTTACAGTTTTTTTATGACTTATTCCAGAGCCGGAAGAACGCGCATCATAGATTAAATCAAGGTGTAAGTACATGCGGAATGTCTGCGCATGTACATAGACAATGATTGTCTATGTACATGTACAATGATTGTCTATGTACTTGCGCAATGATTGTCTATGTACTTGCGCAGGTCCTGGGCAAGTAATGGCCAAAGCCTGTATGCTGCACAGACAGCTTCCGTCCATGTCTTATCCGGCTACTGCGTATTGCATACGCAGCTCTTATGTAAGACTTGCCCGGAGCCTGTCTATGACATGCGCAATAGCTGCGTACGTCATGGACAGTTCCTGTACAAGTCTTACGCAGAAAGTGTCTATGCCTATAAAAAACGAACATTTCTACTATTATTTTAATTTAAAATGTATTAAAAATATAAAAAGGTTTCTGAAATGTCGTACCATAATTTTCTATGCATTCCCTTTCAATAGTTTCATTGTCAATCAAATACCGTTTTATATTTTCATACACAGTCATATATACCCTATAGCATTCTTTTTGATCAGCCGATTCGTTTATTTTTTTGAGTGCGTCCTTCAGTTCAAAATCATTTTCCAGTTCCGTCAGTCCCGTCGTGAGCCATTTAGTCGGAGGATAATAATTTCCGTTGATGACATATACAATCCGCAGCATTGCTTCTATAGCTCTGTATAAGTATATTTTACTTTCAACGTAATTATACCGGTTCAATGATTCCAGCGTGTTATATTCGCCGCTGTCATTCATTGTAATCCATAAGCCTCTTATTACTTTTTTATACATTCCTTCCGGAAAAAAATCAGTACGCTTTTTTATTAACGGCAGCAGCGATTTCGGATCCCAAACCGGCACGGCATGTTTTATATTATATAATGCATACGGGTTAAATTCGTTCCAGAATTTTTCCATATCATTCTTCAGTATCAAATCGAATTTCCAGAAATCACCGCCGAATCCGTATGAAATTCTGACAGATTCATAATCATAGTCTCCTGAGTTCAATACATTCCTGATCTGATTTTTTACAGCATTTTCGACATCACCGCTGATATAATAATCAATATCAATATCAGAGTTTTCATCGCAGAATCCGTATGAAACAGAACCTTCTATAAAGACCATCATATTTTCAACAGCTTCCGGTGACAGTTCCTTTAACTTCGGAAGTATTATTTTATCGAAATGTTCTTTTCCCAGTGCAATCATTTTTTGTTGTCTTTCATTCATGTTTTTTTCCTTATGTTCAGAAAGCGGATTTCTGACTGACATTCGTTCCTTGTGATGTTTCCTGTTTTACTTTAATCAGTTCTTTCTGGAATTTTTCAGGTTCTTCAACATTTATCATATGCGCAGAGTTTTCAAACCAGATTATTTTTACATCAGGCGCTCTGACTGTTTTGCAGTATTCGACAACAGTTTCCGGAGCACACGCGATTACATGATCATTAACACCCTCGAAAAAATAAAGAGGAACGTTTATTTTTGATAACGGCTTGTTGAATATCGATTTGAAGTTTTTATTTTTTGCCATGCATTCCAATGTATAGGCCTGCGATTTTTTTGCCAAATCGAAATAACCGTCGAAATAGTAAGGAGATGTCTTTTTCAAAGAGTCAAGGTCGATTGCCGGATTGTGATGACCTCCATACATGGTTACTATATCGATATAAGGAAAATGATCCTTTTCGATTCGTTCCAGATTCTTATAATCACCGGCCTTTACCAATGTTTCATGCAGCCATTTGTACGTAATTTCTACAGACTCTTTATATTTGTAGTTAATTACCTGCCCGACACCGATATAGGCAAAATAATATTCCGGATGATTTGCCACAAGCTGTAACCCGATTACGCTCCCGAACGAATGCCCCAATATATATATTTTCTGTTTTTTAAAACGCTTTATCAGATATTTGGTCAGCTCAAGCGCATCATCACGAATTGCATCCTCTGATATGTTTTTTGTCATTCTCTCATGATAGGAAAAAGCTGTCCCCCGCTGATCCCAGTTTACGAAAATAAAATTTTTCCTTAATTTATCATTATATACGTGTGAATACATGAACATTGATGATCCCGGGCCGCCATGCAGATACAAAAGCACGGGACTGTCCGCAACATCATCTGACTGGATGGATATTTTTTCCACACAGCCGTTTATGGTCACATCTTCGAAGCTGTCGATTCTGTTATCAACTGAACCATCTCCGATGACGTTATTCTGTGTTTCTAATACTGTACCAGTAACACAGCCTGCAAAAAGTATCGGTAAAAAAAGCACGGTACATATCTTACCTTTCATAGTATTACTCCTGCGCGATATTGTTTTTGCCCTATTATAAAAGTCTGTATTATTGTACAATAGATATAAATAATTCTCTACAAGAACCGTAACTATAAAACGACGGAGGAAAAATGGATACGAAAAAACTGATTGCTGATTATGCTGCAGGCGTTGATGATATAACGTCACTTATAAAATCACTTCCTGAAGAATCTTATGATTTTATGCCCTCGAAAGCCGATGACTGGTCAATCCGTCAGCACATTATTCATCTGGTTGATTGTGAAGTCAATAACTACATAAGAATAAAATCATGTATTGCCCAGCCGTTTTCAAAGGTGTATGTAATCAATGAATTGGATTGGACAAAAAACTTAGATAACAGAAAAGAAGATATTGATGATTATTTAGCACTTTTCTCTTTGATTCGCAAAATCATTTCTTCTTTTTTAAAATCTGTTCAGGAAACTGATTTCAGTAATACCTATTTTATTAAAGAAGAGCATAATGAAAATAAAAAAGTAACCCTTGCAGAAGCTGTTCAAATATATTGTAAACACGTTCGGATGCATATCGACTATATTAACAAGATATACGATGAATACAAAGGAAATTAACGTACCGACATTAATATGAAAAAGCTGAATCAGTGAATACTGTAACTGATTCGGGAGATTTCTGTGATGGGTATAATAATAGTCCGGAAGAAACACAGGCATCTTATTATGTATCAACATCCGGCAGCGATTCCAACGACGGCAGCAGCATAAGCAGTCCATGGAAAACGCTTGCATATCCTGCAACACAATTAACGGAAGGGATCGTTTATTCGTTAAAGCGGGACTTTACAAAGGAAATTTGTATCGCATGCGGCATACAGTAACACGTTCGAAAACTGCGTTGCCATTTCACAAAATTCAAATATGCATAACAATAAATTGTGGTAACAAAATTGCCACTGAAAAAGCATAAACTGCATCGAACCAGACAACCCTCAGTAAATTTGCTATGAAAACCAATACACATAACGGCATGCTGACAACTGCAAGAACGCTGCCCTTTTTTACTTCGTCTTTTGCTTTTATCCACAAAATGTCTGCATCCTGATTGGATGGAAATGCATGCATTCCGATTGATATACCGAGCCATAAATAAAAAAAGGTAATAATACTTCTGTCTCCAAATAAATAATAAGGAATAGATGCAGGAAGCGTTACAATTAAGCACAAAATGGTATTTATTACTAAAGGGCCTGTACTAATAAGAAATACAGATAAGAAATCCTTTGGTTGTTCATGGATTACATATCCTGATACATTCATATCAAATTGAAAAAATTTTGCATCATATACCTGAACGTTCCGTATTCTACAAAAAATGTAATGTCCCAATTCGTGTATGATAACACCGGGAAAAGTAAGTATTGCAATCAAAATACCTGGAATAAAAAGCATTACAGGGCACCGTCCTTTTTAAGTTTTAAATATTCTTCTGTAGAAATTATTTTCTTTGTTTTGAGTCTATATTCGATTCGTTCAACATATTCAATTATCTCTTTATTCTGTCCGTATGATTGTGCTTCGCGTATTAACTTTTCCGCCTTATCGAAATCCGTTGCCGAATCAGATTCGGTGTATATACATGCAAGAGCCGAAGCATATTGAAGAATGCAAAACGGATCTGTCACGTTTGATTTATACAATTCTGCAGAAACGTCAACCATTTTTTTATAATCATGCTGATCAAATGCATTCGAGATTTCTATATAAAGTATTATTGAATTTACAACCTTATCATCCTTGTCATATTTCTGATACTTTTTAAACAAAGGCAATGCATCATTATATTTATTGTCGGAATATAATTTGAATCCCGAGATATAATATTTATAGTATTCAATATCGGAATTATCGGGAACCAAATCCGATGCATGAGTAATATATTTTTCTGCATTGATAAAATCATTTTTTTTGAAAAATACTGTTGCCGTTTTATAGTCTTTTATACAAACATAAAATCTGTTGAAATAATAAAACCCAAAAACGACAGTACCAGCTAAAAAAAACAGGAACACAACAACCCACTTAGGGATATTAAATTTTTTATTTACTTCAGAGCTATCATCAGATATACAGCTCTGAGTATCTTCATCTTCCCTGTCACCTTTGATAGAAGTATCACATGGAGCTTTTTCTATCTCCTGAATATTCTCTTTTTCCAAATCCATAAAATCTCCTCTTATTCAACATATTTATCTGTACCGTTAATACCGGATGCGTCACTTCACTTACTCAGCCTCCTCAACGTCAGATGGTTTTAACACGACTATGGCTGTTGTTTTACCCGTATCTTGTATTGAAAATTCAACTTCAAAATTTCTATCTGGATAAATCTCTATGATATACCCTTCCATACCAGCTGACACTCCCTCAAAAGAAAAGTCATTTATTAATATCTTTACTTTATCATATTGTTTCATCGTATGAATCCTGTAAATGGTGTATTCAAAGTAATGGTTCCGCCGGCTTGTATCATCCAACCTGATTTTATATAACTGGTCTTGCCCATAGCACTGCCCACACCAGGAATTTAAATCGCGATATTGATTCTCTGGCCATATTCCATATGCAATAGAAAACTCAGTTAACAAATTGAGTATCAATTTGTATTTTCATATCATCTAATTTTAATTGAGTTGATGCTGCTTGCATAGCTTCCCGATTTGTAAGATCACAAGTGATAATTCCTTTTTTTTCATCAAAATCAACTTTTCCATCAATATCTGCATCAGAAGTTTGTTCATCTCCATCATAATCCAGAGGAGATGCAGTAACATCGGGTGTCTTAACGGTTGGTGCCGATGGATATGCAGATTCAGATGGCGTACTCACCTGGTAATAAGCAGAACCGAGTGAGTGCGTAACTGCCTGATCATATGCATAACTGCTCGAATCACTTCCCGGTTTCCCGAGACTGTTATAAAACTCACTCGCATCCAGCCCCGTGGGGTCCATGTACGTCATCGGGTTGTTTCCGCAATACCCGTACCAGTTGCTGCCGTCGCGTGCAGGGTCTTCACTGATAAAGAATGAGCCGTCTTCGCTCCGCCATCTGTTCCAATGATACGTCAGCCCTGTCTCTGCGTCAATGTCTTTCCCTGTAAACATTCCTGAGAAGTCCACAGAATCAGTTACCGTGCCTGCGACGTTCCCGAACGCAGTGTATTCGCTTGACCATACCACGCTGCCCGTCTCATCAAGAACCTTTGTCACGCTGCCAAGCATATCTGTTACAGCGTATTTTTTGCTCTCTTTTCCTGCTGCATCCGTATCCGTCCAGCCGGCAACTTCATTATTCAGATATGCATAACTTCTCACAGTCGTACCGGTTGTGCCTGTCGTCTTCTGATACGTTATCGCACCGCTTCTACCGTATGCATACACGGTCGTTCCGTCGGAACCTGCCCGCTCTATGCGGTAGTTTAGTGCATCATATACGTACGAGACATCAGCACACGTTCCGTTATCATCCGCATTGTACTGCTTCACTGCGGTCAACCTGTTGTGGAGGTCCCATGCATACGTCCAGTACTCTGCCGTCGTATCTATGGTAACATTATTTCCGCTAACTGAGGCTGCCTTGCCGCGTGCGGTTCTATTTCCGTTTGCGTCGTAGGTGTAGTACCATCTGCCGTCATACAGTACTCTGGTTGAATTTCCTCCCTGCGTATTCGCATAATATGTATATGCGTATGACGAATTCTCTCCGGTGTCCCCTGTTGAAAGACTCACGCGGTTTCCTGCCTTATCGTAGCCGTACGTTTCCGCAAGATTCGACGACAGTGTCCATACACGCAGCAGGTTGCGGGGTGTGCCTTTGAACGTTGCATAATTCTCTATGCTTTCGTTGTCGATATTTCTGTCATCCCAGTCTGTCACGACTTTGATGTACCGCGCTTCCACCGCTTCCTTAAAAATGAACGAAAGGCTGCCGTTCTTATCGTCTCTGGTGAAGTTCCAGCTGGTTACCTGTGTCCAGCCGCTGTCCTCCGACCCGCCTTTATAGAATATCCGTATATTACGCTCTTTCACCCGGTGCGTATTGCTTCCAGGGTACAGTTCCACTCTGTTCACCTTCTTGGTCCCGCCCATGTCGTATGAAAGCGACTTCGCCTGCGCGTCAAGGACAACCTCTTCGGGCAGTACGTCGGTATATACCGGGCTCTCTTCTCCCGTGTAGTCACGGTCCGTTTCTGCAAATGCGGGATTTATGGCATCCGGCGTCTTCCGGAAACTGCCGCTCTCGCTTGATGTCAGGAGCTGGTTTATTCCGTCGTAGGTATATACGTTTGCTGACGCTGCGCCGTACACCTGTTTCGTCTTCACGTTCGATACGTTGTCGTAGCCGTAC
>WSSedB1CaDRAFT_10000197_pt1 | contig 29225 bp, 27 predicted proteins | sample WetSurSB1Cattail_FD_9460 | JGI IMG/M metagenome (IMG submission 9460)
ACCAGTCCGCTCTGGGACGATGAAACGTATCTTCCGACCGAACCGATGTACATAAAATTCAGCAGAGACTGAGAAACGAAACATGTCCCCCGTCCGGACCACTACTCACAGCAGGAAAAGAATAATCGTGAGCCAGCGGTGGTACGGATGTGAGTTCTGCAACGGCACTTTCGTAAAAACGAAGGCTGACTGAACATACTATATAAAAGAGTGTTATAACGTGGTATTCAGAAATTTATAACAGCTATTTTATTGTAAATTATCCTGATGTTATTTATATTCCAAGTACAACATCATAGTGCTGAACACTACGATTATATTTTTTTAAGAGGTATGAATATGAAGGACACAGGAAAAACTATTATAAGGAGCGCAGCTGCGCTGTTTCTGGCAGGAACCTTAGCGTCAGGTACCGTTTTTGCCCAGGAGTCAGGACAGAACATAACAAACGGACTCACGCCGCAGCAGTTCGTCAGGGCTGAAGCAGAGCAAATGGACGTTATGAATATCACACCGGCATTTGAACAGTATGCGCTGGAACAAGCAGTACGCTCCGGATACACATTTTCGTATGACACGGAAAAAAAACACAATCCGATGACACAGGATGAATACGTCAAAGCGGAAGCTGCGCAGACGGGCGTCATGAACATTACACCGGCATTTGAACACTATGCACAGGAAAAAGCTGTGCAAGAGGGATACACATTTTCAGAGGATGCAGCAGAGACGCATACACCGATGACGCAGGCTGAATATGTGAAAGCGGAAGCAGGGCAAATGGGTGTTATGAACATTACACCGGCATTTGAACAGTACGCGGTGGAAAAAGCTGCCCGTACCGGTTACACCTTCTCCTACTGATGCGGTCAATCCGCATACCCGACGGCGCAGGCGCTTTCCATCGAACGTTTTGCAGTTTCAAAATCAATTGCGATAAAATCCCTATGCTGGCTCCCGATAATTTACATCCGCCGGTTACCGGAACAGAACAAACGTTTCAATGCATCCATGTCTGGTGTATCTGGTAAAAAGCGACAGACCAAGCATCAAGAAACGCATCGTCGTGCGTCAGCGGCGGTACGGATATAAGTTCTGCATCAATTTTTTCCTTGCGCATATTTTCCAGCAGCTCCTGAGCTATTGAAAACGGTACGGAATCATCTGCCGGACTTGCAACGATTATTATTCTGGTATTTTCAGGAACTGCAACGGAAAGAAGGTCATTTGCTTTTAAAATACGTAAAAGCAATTTTCCATTTTCAGTCTTTCCGGGTTCCGTGAGCCAGCTTTTCATGTCATCAGAAAATAAATTCAACATCGACCGGCCTTGTAAATAATCCTTTATCGCTCCGTCAATTTCTTTCTGAGTGTGGTACCCGTCCAGTAACGGCAGAATATTTTGTATGACATGCGGTTCAAATATATGCTGAGGGGCAAGCAGCTTCTGATCAATATCTCTCCAGCCCAAGAGAAGATATAACGGATAAAACGGGTGAGGATAATCAGTGCTGCTGATAATTGAATTCACCATTTTACCGGAAATATCAGCAGGGGCAGCCATCGGTACAGCTATATCAAGCTGCATCCCTTTTACCGGTGTATTATTCAATTCTTTTATCGCCGCCAATACGGCATATCCGCCTTCCGAATATCCTGCTAAAGCAACATGTCCCGAAAATTTTCCGACGGATTCGGACGAACAGTCGAAAAACTGCAGGGCTGCAGCAAGCGCGTCCCTGCAGGCATATCCTAATGCATCTGACTGTACATACGGATGAAAAGATGCACTGTCCCCGTATCCCGGATAGTCAGGCAGCAGTACGGCTTCACCTGAAGAAGCTGTCAGATAAGCCCATGCACTTTCAGAAAAATTAAGATTGCTTGGTCCTGCGTAAGGCCAGAGTTCCGTTGCATGATTCATTTCTACCAGCGGAAAAACAGAACCGGTATCCATAACAGGTACCAGCAGGAGCGCAGAAACTGCAACAGGCCTGCCTGCATAATCGCGTGTCCAATAATGAAGTCTGAAAAAACGGACTGCATAATCGGGAATATTTCCATCGGGAAACGAATCAGCGATATTTTTCTGAATCTGTTTAAAACGTTCCGTTCCAATCTGTTTCTTCAAAACAGGAGATGAAAAAAACTGAATCATTTTGTTTCCAGGCTGTCCACGCCCTGCAGGAAAAGAATCTATCAATTCACCGCGCACTCCGCTGTTTTCAGTAAAAACAGCGGGATTACCATCATAATCAATATTGAATCGATACGGATCATTCGTGGCACAACCTGTGCATAATAAAACAGAAATCACCAGTCCCGCTGCAAAAATAGTTTTCATAATACACCTCGAATAAAAGCCTTAGTCATGTTTTATTTTAGCACCTGCTAAATTGGAAGCCCATAGCGTTTTACGCAAATTCCGGAAAACTGCCGGATTTTATTCATATCATATATCCTTTTCCTGATATTGTAGTTTACTATGATGTATGTATGCTTTTAACAAAAGCATTATTTTTTCACAAGCTTTATTTCCTTCAACCCCACCTGTTTATGCTTGAAGTCGAAACAAACTATGTAGTTGTTAAAAAAAGGAGCTCCGAGCAGAACTTCAGGCTTCCATGTGCCTGGAAAAAGTATATCGGCATATGAACTGCTGTCATAAAACGGCATAAGCCGGAGGATATCCGAATCTGCCTTTATTTCGTAGATATAATATAATCTTTGAGCGACATTAGAAATTTTTCCGTACAAGGTATACGTAGATGGAAAAGTTGTAACGGCGGAAATTGGAATAGTATTCCGCATAATCAGCAAGTTTCAGAACATCAATTCCAAAAATTCCGTTACCCTCTGTCTGTATCTTCAACTCAGGTGTATAGACCATTCTGATATTTTTCTTACGATACTAATTTTTCAGGAGAATTGCATAATTTTTATTATAATCAACTTTTACAAGTCGTCCGTTTGATTTATCTTCTATCAGGCGAAGTGCATTCTCATAAATTATCGAAGAAGAAGCTTCTGTATTAACTATAATATCATACTGCCCCTTTCCATACAAACGTATTGAATAAAATGGCATACATGGCATTCACTGCATTCCACAAAGAATGTATACACACGCAGTACTGCATCTGCCTGTTCGACCGGAACCGGTACCGCACGAAAAAAGCACCGTAAACAGTCCCCACCTCATAAACAGATACAAGACTTTCTTATTAAGATGAAGGAGACTTATTATCAGGGCAAACACAATAAACAGGGCGAATACAATCTTTTTTGACTTGGCCTTCACAATAAGTTTAAAAACAAGTTCCCTTCCTACCAGTTCCTCGCACAACGGAGCAATCAAAACAGGAGAGAAAATATATATAATAAAAAACACCTTATATGAAGGAGGATTATCTTTAGATGTAATTTCAGCAAGCTTCGTTCCAAAAGAAGTACAGGCAGTCATTGTTTTTTCCCGGAACAGCAGGCAGAAAATACCAATAATAACTGAGACAACCAGCAGAAACAGCCAGATGCCCTTTTCCTTCAACACTACAGTATTATTCTGAATTGTAAGACAGCGGTATATAAAAAAACAGATATATGAGTAGGAAAGTATACAAAGGACAATGTAATGTACTGAAAAACAGGTGAGAGGGACAAACACAATTACACCCGCCAGTTCGTAAATCATAAGGCCTGCTATAAACGTCGGAACAAGTAATGACAATAACATAAAGCGCACTGTAATACAAAAACTTATCTGACACTTTTTCTCCACGACTGACTGACAAACCGTATATGGTTTTGTTTTGTCAAATACTGTAAGCCCGAAACTTGAAGTAATATCGAGCGGACGGTTCCAGATGCCATCAAAATATGCAACTATTTCCTGACCGCTTATAACAACGTAATTTTCATAAATCCATGTATTTGGAGTGGTCTCAATCATTGCTTCAGGAGTAAACACACTGCCGTCCGAGAAAAACACTTGTTCACCGGATCTGTTTCCGCTTTTACCATCTGCCGAGCCAGCTCCGTAGATACAATATATGACGGTTCTATTGAATAACACACCTCCAGCCTCGTTTCTGTAATTTATTCCGATTTATCCATTTGCTCTTAAAATTATATCCATCCGATATCAGGCATACCATAGCATTTTACGGAAATCCTGCATTCTTTGATTTTTTTCCGTATTTCTTCTATACTTCTGTATATAAGTGAAACATAAAAATGGAACAGTATCTTATCGGAAAGACTATAAAAGAGTTCCGCCTCAGAAACAATCTTTCGCAGGAAAAACTTGCTGGTACGACATGTGCCATTTCCACACTTTCAAGAATAGAAAACGGAGACCAGATACCGGGCTGGAAACTGGTTGAAGCGTTGTTCAGTAAAATGGGCATGTCAGCGCCATTACATACAGTTCCCATGTCAAAGACTGATCTGGAACGTTGGAAACTGGAATACGAAATAACAAATTCTGTAGCAAACAGGAACTACGAAACGAAAACAATGCTTGAGAGATACAATGCATGCGGTCCAAAACCAGACATTCTCGAAAAACAGTTTTATATGTTTTTCTCTGCAGTATACGATACTACCCATGGAATTCCACCTCAAAAAACACTGCCATGTTATGCAGACGCGCTTAAACTTTCTATAAAAAGTTTTTCACTAAATAAAGATATTTCTTCCATTTCAATCAATTTGCTTACAAAAATCGAACGCATGATTCTCAACAATATTGCACTTACTCTGTACGATTTAAATGAAAAAAAACAAGCAACATCTTTACTAACTTTCCTTAAAACATATTTTGAATCTCATACAATCGATGAAAACGAAAAAGCAAAAGACTATCCGGTCATTCTCTACAATCTTTCAAACTGGGAAGGTCTGGCAGGCAATTATAAGGAAGCGCTGAAGCTTGCAGAAACAGGAATTACACAGTGCATACGATACGGCCAGCTTACTTATTTTCCCTATCTCATTTTTAACAAAGGATATATTCTTCTGGGAATGGAAAAAAGAGCGGAAGGAAAAAAAATCATAGAGCATGCTTTCATAATTATGGATGAACTGTCAAAACATGCTGAAGTTGTTGCTCTCTCCAAAAAAATAAATGAAATTTTCGGCTTAGATTTCATAGAAAAATAGAAATTTCCGTAAAATGCTATGGTGTTTCCTCTCATTGCGCTTTACTATAAATCCAAATTGGAGGAAATCTATGAAAAAAATCGTAAAATCATGTATTGCAGCGGCACTTCTTGCGGTATCCTTATTTGCCGTCTCAAGCTGCAGTCAAAATATTGATGAAAATGCAACTCCTCAGGCTGAAATACAAACATTGCCGGCTGGTGAAGAAAATTCCCCTGAACGATGTATAGCAGGGCCTGGAATAACAGGTGTTCACGGAACCTACGGTCCTTCTTCATATTCTTCCGGTAATTAATCGGTAATACAATTGTGCATATCACCAGAGAATGCAAAGACGGAGTGTCGGTAATAATTCCGACATTCAACAGATCGTTATATCTCTATACTACACTGCTGCTGCTGCTTAACCAGCAGACAGACGAAAATCTGCAGTATGAAATACTGGTGATAGACTCAGGTTCTGATGATACTGATAAAATCATCGATTTTTTTAATGCTCAAAGTCCGGATATCATCTCTTATCACCGTATCAAAAACTGCAGGAACCGCTCACAGCTCTGCAATACAGGCGCGGCACTGTCGCAGTACAATGTACTTATTTTCCTTGACAACGACATACTCGTCCCGCAGGATTTTATCCGCCTGCACTACGCCAGGCAGCGGGAAAAAGAACATCTCGTACTGCTTGGCCTCCGCCGTTCGCTTACAGCGTTCGATATAAGCGGCATAGGAGAAGAAGCTCTTTGCACCGATTTCAGCCTGCTGGAAAGGCTCCCGTGGTATGAAGACGAACGCCTGTATCAACCAGCGGACGGACAGTTGTGGCGCTATGTTTTTTCATACAGTATATCGCTTCATTCGGACGATTTTTTTGCTGCAGGAAAGTTCAACACCGGGATCGGCGGCCGCGGAAGGTTTGAAGATTTGGAACTCGGGTTCAATCTCATGAACACAGGCTGCTGTTTTGAATTTCTCAAAGAGTCTTGTACATACCGCCAGCCGCATTTCAGTCAGAGCAATCCAGACCAGGATAAAACAAGGCGGGATCAGAAGCTGTTTGTAAAACTGCACAACTGTTTTGCAGCTGAACTGTATATCTCCTTTTATTCTCAGTTTGATACTTTATATCCGGTTCTCAAAAACATACCGTTCGTTCTGCCCGGCAGCCGTGTAACAGGAAAATATGACCTTATACTCGGCTGTCTTTTCAATTCTGACTCCCGGCTGCAAACAGATAAAATGTTTCTTGGTACATATATTCCTAAAAACAACAGCAGCTGCAGGAACATACTTATACTGAAAACATTCTACAGACTTCCGCATGAAGTTCAGGCCGCAGTTGTTGCGGAAGCGTTCAGAGTGTGTACTCATGTATGTTTCGAGGAATACAGCGAAATGCACACAGAGACTGTCCTTTCTGTATGCCGCTGTACCGGTTTTTTTGTGGAGGCATACAGAAAGGAAGGCCTGCTCTCTACCGTACTGCAGAAAACCGCGCCTTCCCGTTTTTATTCGTTCGTCTTTCCGGACATCCTGACACCGGAAAAACGGTACGTATATGCATGGCTTGCATACAGACTTTCAGAAAGCGGATATATGGTAAAAGTGCAGGACATTAAAAATGTAAGGTCATTCGACGGCAATGATTTTTCGCTCCCGTACAGGATGGCATCGGTTATTCCATCCCTTATCAGCAGTTGCTATGGTTTCATACATGGTCAATCAGTATATTCTTCTGCAATGCTGCTGTCTGAAAAAATGATTACTGTACCGGATATCACTGATAATTATATCATCCATGATGAAGATTTTATTCTCAACTATGAAAGTCTGGGAATCCGCGGACATACTCACTGCATACATCAGAACGACAGCTGTTACGAACTTCTCTCGTTTGCAAGTGTATACGATGCATTCTGCGTATATGAGAAAAATAAAAAAACGATACAGCAGGGCGATGAGTCATTCTGCTGTTTTATGGAGAACGGATATCTTGAAGACGGAATTGATATCCTGCTCAAAGCATTCAGTTCTTATAAAGAAGTCTCCCCTGCTGCCCGCCTGTCGTTAAAAATGCCTGATTATGAAAAGCTTTTCGACTGCTGCTATCCGCTGCACAACGATGCCTCCAGAAAAGTAAAGACGTTCAGTATACGGCAGAAAATAAATTCTGATTTTAACAGGCTGAACAGCACCATTGCAGAATACAATCTTGAGGGAAGTGTTGAAGTTATCAGACAGAATATGAACATTAACGGAATTTTTGAATTCATCGATTCCCATGCAGCCGTCGTAAACGCTTCCCGCGGATGCTGCACACCGCCACAGATATATGCAGCTATTCTTCTTCAGAGAAAAACAATTGTCGCACAGCATCAGCATCTTATCCAGCCGTTTTCGAATTACTGCATTATCGTCAAGTCAGAACTGCGCCCCCTTGCAGAAGAACTTGAAGTGCCCCTCATATGTGAAAACGCAGTCTATTCCGCAGGAAGAATAAACGGGCACGATCTCTGCAGCGCATTTGCGGAAAAAAAAGGAAAAATGATGACACCTGAAAAAGCAGAAGAAACTGCATGTTTTTTCAACCCTGAAATTGTATTCCGTCAGGTCGATTGACGATTCCCCTATGCTGACTAGCTCCCCCTGCACGGATAAAACGTACATTTATTATTCACGGGACTTCTGAAAAAATAATACATTGGAGTGCATTTGTAAAAGGAAATGCTCCCGCATTCCTTTTTACACTCGGTGTGCAAAATATTGTTTTTTCAAACCAACCGGGGAACCCCGTTGGTTTGTACCTATAAACTTCGTTTATTATTTCAGGCGGGAGCGGACTGTTTTTCTGTACAAGGCGGTAAAATCAGTTTTTTTGCAAGTCTGCAAAAAAATGTATAATAAGCGTACGTCGAATTAAGGCAAAAAACACCCGCCATGGATGGCGGTTCAGTCAGGCGGGAATCCCGGCGAGTTCATTGCGCGAGCCGGGCCAATTCCCGGTACGCAGGATTTGCATGGATGCAAATCCTGCAACACTCCTCTTAACAAACACATCCGCAGTGTGTACAATGCATCCATGAATCTTGACAACATTGTAATTATACTTGACCGCCCCGGAGAAAGCCGCAATATCGGGGCTGTATGCCGTGCTATGGCAAACTGCAGCATCCATACGCTCAGAATCGTCGGAACGGAAAAAAAAGACATAGACAGTGATGCCGTGTACCGGCTTGCAATTCATGCCGGGTATATTTTTGATAATGCCGCATATTTTGACACTATTGCAGAAGCCACAACAGACTGCTGCCTTGCAGCGGGAACCACGCGTCGTAAAGGGAAAAAACGGAAGGGAACTCTGCTGCTGCCGGAAGAGTTCGTAAAGATTGCAGACAGTTCCACCGATTCGGCAGGAACGAACGCGAAAACGGCCGTTATATTCGGCAACGAACAGGCGGGCCTTACCGATGAAGAAATAGCATCATGCGATTTCGGCGTAACGATTCCGTCAAGCGAAGAGTTCGGCTCGTTCAATCTGAGCCACGCCGTGCAGATTGTCTGCTACGAACTGTTCCGCGCAGTAACCATCCCGTGTCCGAACGGACGCGAAGCCGTTTCACGGACTGCTGTGGGAAAAATCGTTACCAGCGTACTCGACGACCTTCAGCAGATCGGCTTTTTCTCATACTGCGGCAGAGACAACATGGCAGAGCTGTGGACAAGCATTCTCTCCCGTGCCGCACTCAGCACTGACGAAGCGCTTCTCGTACAGAAAACGTTCGACCGCGCCGCTTCCATGATAACGCACGCCCCGCTGAACCATCCGTCGGCCGTCCATGCGGGAAATAAACCTAAACAAAAGACATGAACCGCCTGCTGCATAAAGAACAGATTTCTGTTTTTTTTATGCAGTAACGGGAAGTTTTTCTCTGGAATAAATTCCCAGAAGTAAATTCGGTACTGAAATATCTTCATCTAATTCATCCCAATGAATTCCGGCACCGCCGCCGCTCAACGTATACGATGAAAGAAGACCATCTGGAGCATCTTTTAAACGGGGAAAACAAATTTTCGGAACGGAAAGCTGACGGCCATCAGTCAAAAGCAGCCATAGATTTTCATTATCAAACCAAACTTTCTGCGCCCGTGCATTATCCAATGAAAAAAGCATTCCACGCCTCCCTACAGGCATTCAGTATACTCTATTTTTCTAAAACCGGCTATAATTCGTATCGTCTGCATAGAAGTATGACACGGTAAGTGACGGGCATCTCTAAAACCTGAAGTTTTTAGAGGTTCCCTGATGTAAGAAAAACGTAGGATTTGCATGGATGCAAATCCTACGTACCGGGAATTGCCCCTGCTCGCGCAACGAGATCGCCGGGATTCCCGCTTTGAACTAACCGCCATATCCATGGCGATTTTTTTTTGCCTTAATTCGACGTACGTCCTTTTAATTCTTCTAAACGCCGTTTATTAGTACATGACATTCAGGGAAAGAGATGTTTTGCATGTCAGGTGTAAAAGGGAATGCGGAGCAGAAAATAAGCCCGCGTGCGACCCTGAGCGAAGCAAAGTTGGAGCTTAAGCGGATTATTTTCTGCGGGAGCATTCCCTTTTACAAATGCACGACAATACTTTTTTCAGAAATCCCGTGAATAATAAACGTACGTATGATAAGATAACAACAAGTGAAACATATGATTGTAAAAAAGAATACCTGCCGTACCTGTTTTATGACAGCCGTTATCCTCCTGCTCGTGGTTCATACTGCAGCAGCTCAGCTCAGCCGGAACTCGCGTGTATGGCTCGTTACGCTTGACCCGGGAAAAGAAGTGTATTATGCGTTCGGACATTCGGGTATAAGGATTGAAGATCCGGAAAAACACAAGGACTTTCTGTACAATTTCGGCGTCATGCCCGACATGCCCCGGCTGGAGTTTGTCGTTAACTTTCTGAAAGGCGACATGCCGTATATGGCAGTGCGGACTGACTTTCAGAGAAATTATCTCCGTGACAGCAAAGAGCAGAACCGAATCTGGTATGAGCAGGAACTGTTTTTAACACAGGAAGAAAAAAACAAACTGTATGCACAGCTTGAAAATGCCGTAAAACCGGAGAACTGCATATTTTTATATAATTTTATCAGCAGAAACTGTGCAACGCTGGAACGGGATCAGCTTGAAACACTGTTCGCTTCAGAAGGTGCGGAACTACGGTATTCGTATACGCTTTTACACGAAACATACCGGAGCCTGATTTCAAAGTCACTTGAAAGCCGTCCCCTGTGGAAACTTATCGTTAATCTGCTGCTCGGACAGGCAGCCGACAGACAGCTTGATGCGCGGACATCGGCATTCATTCCACGCACGTTTTCAAGCAATATTACATCTGCAGTTGTCGTACGCAAAGGAGTTGCAAAACCTCTGTCAGGCCCCGTTCTCATTGCAGGTTCACCGGAAGTGACTCTCGGACAAAAAAAAGCAGAAGGCAGGACAGTACCACTGCAGTTTTATATGCTCGTAAGTATACTCTGCGCGCTCGTATTACTAAAGCACACAAAAAAAACGTGGTGCCGAATTCTGGATTCAATGACATTCTTTGCTGCAGGCGTTTTCGGTCTGCTTATTTTTATCCTTACGGTGTTCTCCAAAAATGAAGCGTGCATGAATAATTATAACTGGATATGGCTTAATCCTCTGTATATTGTGTTCTGCCGGATGCCGCTTATTAATGGAAGAAACAGGTTTACAAACTATTTCTTCGCAGCATCAGCCGTAGTATCAGCAGCAGGCACAGTGTATCTGCTTTTTCAGCCGGAAACGGCGGATGCATTTTTTCTTCCGCTGATCCTCTGCATACGCTCCGTTTCAGGACTGCAGCCGGATGAAGACGGAATATAAAGTCCTCATCATACAACACCGTCCTGCCGTAATGGCGGAAAATTGATTGTTATTTTCCTGTGAGTCTGTTACTGTTATAGTATATGAAAACAGCCGTCATACAGATGAAAGTAACAGACAATAAACAGCGCAACCTGGAAAATGCCGCAGAACGGATAACAGCGGCCGCACAGCAGGGCGCGGATTTTATCATCCTTCCCGAAATGTTCAACTGCCCCTACTCCAATTCCTTCTTCAGCAGGTTCGCCGAACCGGCAGGCGGACAAAGCTGGAACATGCTGTCGGAAACCGCAAAGCGGAATTCCGTATACCTTGTCGGGGGAAGCATCCCCGAAATTGACGGCAGCAGCATCTACAATACAAGTTTCGTATTCGACAGGAGCGGCACACAGATTGCACGGCACCGGAAAATGCACCTGTTCGACATCGATATAAAAAACGGCCAGAAATTCCGCGAATCGGATACATTTTCCGCTGGCAGCGACGTTACGGTATTCGACACCGGATTCTGCCGGATGGGACTGTGCATCTGCTTTGACATGCGGTTCCCTGAACTTTCACGGCTTATGACGCTGAAAGGCGCGCAGATCATCATTGCTCCGGCGGCATTCAACATGACGACAGGCCCTGCTCACTGGGAACTGCTTTTCCGCCAGAGAGCCGTTGATAATCAGCTTTTTACCATCGGCGCTTCACCCGCCCGTGATGAATCGAGCGGATACGTCTCCTATGCTAATTCCATCGTCTGTTCCCCCTGGGGTGATATCATATACCGCTGCGGGACAGCGGAAGAAACTGCGTTAGTGGACATCAATATAGAAGACAATAAGGAAATCCGTGCGCAGTTACCCCTGCTCAGTGCCCGCAGAACTGATGTATACGAAGTAAGGGAACTAATCACGTCAGTATAAAAACAACTGATGCTGCAGTGAGAGCCCCGAGAAAGTATCTGACAATCCTTTGTTTTTTCCCGTCTTTCATCCAGCTGTTTAAAAAAGAGCCGAAACAGGCCCAGAGAGAAATACAGGAAAATGTAACGATGATATAGATAACGGCAATGACGAACACGGAAGGAATGTATAATGCACCTTTCAGAGTATATACCGATACCGTCGTCACGGACATGATATATGCCTTTGGATTAATGTACTGCAGAACTATGCCGTGAATCAGGGACAACGGTTTATCTGCCGATGCGTCTTCTTTTTTTTCTAACGAGAAAAACGTTATGCTTACTGCTAAATAGAGAATGTAGACAGTCCCGATAACCTTCAACACCGTATGCAGGAAGGGGAACTTTTCAAAAAGAAAAACAAGCCCGACAGCACATAACAGGAGCTGGCTCAGCATGCCAAGCATCATTCCTATAATAAGTTTCAGCGTCCTTTTATAACCAAACCTGGCTCCGGAAGCGGTAAGCAGCATATTGTTAGGTCCCGGAGTTATAGCCATTGTAAAGACAAACAGCAGTACCGGCAAAATAATAGATTTCATAGAAGCCCCTCACTATGGCACTACTATAGCCGGCTATACTGCTGCATAACAGACACAGATATTTGACTTTTGTTACATAACAGATTACGCTTCTGTTATGGCCGATATAACCTTTATCTATGAAAAAATTGTAAGCGATATTTCAAATCAACTTATTGAAGGAAAGCCTGCAGGCATAGAAAAGTTACCCTCTCTCAGAATACTAAGTGCCCGATACGGTTGTTCCGTATCAGTAGCAATGCAGGCTTACAGCATTCTGGAAGCACAGGGAAAAATCTACAGCATTGAAAAAACAGGGTTCTATGCAGCAACACCGGCTCTCGCTCCGCTGCCCGCACCCGAAAAAGAACATTTCTCCTTAAAATCAAGCGAGGCTGCATCAGTCAGCATTTTTAACAGAATTGTCGAGGCCAGCAACGACCACACAATAGTTCCCCTTGGAGCAGGAATCCCGGACAGCAGCTACCTGCCTCTCGCAGCATTGAAGAATGAAATTACCGGAACACTGAAAGAAGACTATTCAATTCTTACAGAGTACAGTGCCGAACTCGGTACAGAAGAATTACGCTGCGAAATTCAAAAACGTATGCTCCTCAGGGGAGTAAAAACCGCACCGGAAGATATACTGCTTACAAACGGATGCACAGAGGCATTATCTTTAGCAATTCAAAGCTGCTCTTCTCCCGGTGATATCATTGCGCTTGAAAGTCCCGTATTTCTCGGAACTATTCAGATGCTGAAAACATTGAAGCGAAGAATACTGACTATTCCCACATCACCCAGTACAGGCATGGACCTTCAGAAACTGGAGGATGCGATGCGGCAGGAAGATATAAAAGCTGTCGTGATGAGCGCTCTGTTTCAAAATCCCTTAGGATTTGTAATGCCGGAAGAACAGCGGGCTGCCGTTGTCACATTGACGGCACAATACAATGTCACATTGATAGAAGATGATGTTTATCATGACTGCTCTTTCAAACATACACAGGAACGATGCCTGAAAAGTTATGATACGGACGGACATGTACTCTATTGCTCTTCGTTTTCCAAAACACTGGCTTCCGGTATACGTTCCGGCTGGCTTATAGGTGGAAAAAAACACCGTGCGGCAGCTGGTATGAAAATAGCACAGACACTCGGCAACAGTGTGCTGCTGCAGAAAGCTATTGCACGCTATCTTGCTTCGGGACGTTTTGAAAGTCATCTTTTCAATATGCAGAAGACAATGCAGCAGCAGATGACGGAAATGGCATCCATTCTTACAAAAACGCTGCCTGAGGGAACGGCAATCTCGCAGCCGCAAGGCGGCTACTATTTGTGGGTGGAATTGGCGGAACAGTATGACTGCCTTGAACTGTTTGAAAGCGCATTGCAGGCTGGAATCAGCATCGTTCCGGGACCGGCCTTCTCTCCTGAAAACCGCTACAAAAACTGTATGCGCATTACCTTTGCCTCGCCCCTGAATGAATCAGTCAGAAACGGTATAAAGGAACTGGGGCTTCTGCTGGACAGGCAAAACTGACTCATAGAATGGTTCTATCTGTACGTACTATTGGCAATTATGCGGAAAAAATCATATTCTTTATTGACTAGGATCTCTCCTCCTGGAGTGACCATGTAACCGAAAATGTAAAACATGCAGGCTTTTCTGCAGGAACATGTCCGCTTAAAAAGGCACATCATCCCTATGCAAGCCGGGCTGACAGCTCTGATTTATAATAGGTTCTCACTGTAGTAATTTATGTACCGGAAGCCGCACTCTTAAAAGCGGTTTCCGGATTATCACGAAAGTCTATTTCCGCCGAATCTTTTATCCAGCCCCATCATCAACCCCCAGAGAATAACAGCAATGATAACAACAAGTATCCACATAAACGCAATTCCCTTTGCCCCAATTACCAGCCCTGAAACAAGCGGGGCAAGCGTACAGCCGATACCTTTGGTAATAAGAGAAAAACTTGAAAAACGTCCACGATGATTAACAGGACTGTTGTCAGCAATGAAAACACCTGAATTAATCGAACTCAGGATTTCACCCGTTGTCCAGATAATAGTAATAAGATAGAAAAATACAGGACGGGCAAGAGGAATGATCATGAGCCCGAATCCTAAACCGTAGCAGAGTTGTGACAATGCAATCTGCCGGATGGGAGGACGATCATGAAACAGCTTATTAAGCAGAGGAGTCAGTACAAGAACGGTTATCGCATTAACAGACATAATTTTTCCGAAAATTACCGCACTCCGATCACCAAAGAGCGCCTGCAGCTGCAGCGGAATGATAAAGCTATGCTGTGTATAAACAAAGGCTGCAAAAATGGATAAAATGAGAAACCAGAACAACACCGGTATGCTCCTCAAAGCCTTTAAGCTGGACCCCTCTTTATAGCAAGAACTTTTAGTATCGCCATCTGTACTGCGGGCCGGTTCCTTTACAAAAAGCCCTACAAGCACAAGAGAAAACAGCGTTGTCAGCCCGTCTCCCCAGAAAAGCCACCTTCGATGAGCATTAAAAAGAAACCCCGCCAGTAAAGGACCGACAGATACCCCGATATTAATCCCAAGATAAAGCAGAGAAAAAGCGGCAGGCCGTTCCTCCTTCGTCGTTATATCTGTCAGAAGCGCCGTACTGATTGGACGCGCAGCCCCATTAAAAAGAATGAACAGGAGCAACGCAGGAATGACCATGGTACTGTCAGGGAAAAAGCCACATGAAATAACAGAAAAAGCTGAAAGACTATAGAAGAGAAGGATGAGTTTCTTTCTTCCGGATTTGTCAGTCAGCATCCCACCCAAAAGAGAACCGCACAAAGAACTGATTCCTACAAGCGAAACAACAATACCAGCCTGCTTTTCAGAAAAATTCAAAAAGGTCGTAAGGTATAACGTCAGAAAGAAGATAACAAAATCGCCCATTCTGTTGATTATTCTTGCAAGAAAGAGAATATAAACCTGAAACGGAAGTACAAGATACGGTTTAAACACGCTTGTCCAGAAAATAGTAAATTTTTTTTTCATCAGCTGGTACTCCTAAAAATCATTTCATTTTCTGGTCCGCACGAATAAAAAGTTACAATATTCTAAACCCCTGTTTTAGTCAACAGCGCACAACAACTCGAATTTTACTGTATGGAATATGATAAGCATTTGCATCTTTTAGAAACTGTTTCATCCCCGCCACAAACGTTATTTTCAAAACAAATAATGGTTTTATTACAACAGCAGTAGTATAATAAAATATAACGGCATTATTTTTTTCCATCAGCTGTATCTCCAGTAATCAGAAGGAGTTGTTATGAAGAAGAAACCGGTAACAGTAATACGCAGAGCATTGCTGATATTTTTTATTCTGTTTATTACCTTTGAAGCTTACCAGCATCAGGTAAAAGGAGGCGGTCCTGAAGGCTCCCCCTCAATTCATGCACTCTGCCCGTTCGGAGGACTTGAAAGCCTTCTGACATTTCTTACGACCGGCAGACTGCTCGATAAAATATATTTTGGAACGCTAGCACTCTTTATCGTATCAGTTATTCTTGCCGTTATACTGCGGCGTTCATTCTGCGGATGGATATGCCCCCTCGGCGGCCTGCAGGAATTCTTTGGCCTTGCAGGGAAAAAGATACTGCGGAAGAATTTCAGCATACCGGCTGCATTAGACCGCTACCTCCGTTTCTTGAAATATATCGTACTAATCCTTATCATCGTGATGTCATGGCGGACGGCCTCCCTCTGGTTCGCACCCTATGATCCATGGGCTGCATACGGACATATCAGTGAAGGCATTCCTTCCGTATGGAAAGAATTCACCGTAGGATTCATCATCCTCATACTTTCTTTTATCGGATCATTTTTCTACGACAGGTTCTTCTGCAAATACCTGTGCCCCATGGGAGCATGCCTTGGCCTTATTTCCCTTATCAGCCCGTTCAGAATAAAAAGAGAAGAAACGGTTTGCATCAACTGCAACCAGTGTACAAAGATCTGTCCGGTAAATATCAAAGTATCCAAAATCAGTTCAGTGACGACACCCGAGTGCATAAACTGCCAGCAGTGTACCGAAGCCTGTCCCAAAGAAGGTGCACTCATAAATGAATATACCTTCGCTAAAGGCAGAAAAATAAAACCTGTCATTATAGGCCTTGGAACTCTGATTATATTTTTTTCAGGAATCGGAATCGCCTCATTAACAGGAAATTACAACCTGCTTCCACCAGAAATATCAAAAACAGCAGGTACGCTCGAGGCAGACAGCCTGAAAGGATATATGACACTAAAGGACATATCAGCTGGTATCGGTATGCCGCTCGCTGAAGTCTACAGAAGGCTGGATATTCCTGAATCCGTCCCGCCGGATACCAAGGCAAAAGACCTTTCCCAATATATCGAAGGATTTGAGTTCCATGAAGCACAGAAGAAGCTGAAATAACAGGACAGAATACGCAGAAAAGGCACAGAGAGATAGTATGACCGATTATGAAATACTTGGAATTTCCCCTACGGATGATTTATCTATCATAAAAAAGGCATATCATAAAAGAGCGCTTCAACTGCATCCTGATCTTTGTAATGAAAGCGAAAGAATAGGAAACCATTATATTTTTGCACAGGTTTGTACAGCATATAAGCGATTATCAAAGAACAAAAGTACGGCACAAAAAAATGTTGTTAAACAAAATGCAGAGCAAACAGCCGGAACTGATGCTATCGCAGTTCATAAAGATCAGGCCTATGCATATTACAAGCAGGGAATAGTACTTTTCGAAAAAATACATCCTTCGCAGTGGAAGACAGAACGAAAAGGATTGATAAGTACTAAAATAGCAGGAAATGATGCAAACCAGAAGGAGATACAGGCTAAAATAATAGAACTGGTATCACTTTTCCCCAAGTCATATTATTACTTCAGCATCGTAGTAAATGAGTATCCGGATTCCATATGGGTACAGGATTCAATGGAAAAGATGAAGCTCATCGAAGAACGGATGAACCGGTATAAAGATATAATAAAATCATTCGTTTCGTGGGACGAATTTGAAGGGCAAAAAAGAAACCATTTTGAAGAAACGGACGATACCGATTCATGACAGGGGGACAGACCTCTCTTGAACCTGACGCTTTCCCTCTGTTTGAACTACTGAGGATTCCTCGGTAGCTGCCTTCCGGTCAAGTTCTTTTTCTTCATATATATGAGCAATGTAATACGTTATATTTGTTTCCGAACAGTCAAACAGTTCAGCCATGCGTTTCTGCTTCCGTACCCAGAGTCATTTGGACCATCATTTATATCTTCTCCATAAACTCATTGTAATCATCCACTGCTTCAAACTTTGCGGCAGTTCCCATTGCTTCAACGGCTTTCTTTCCGCAGCGGATTTTGTCGGCCTCACTTGTCCGCGTTGTTTTCAGGTTTGCTTTCGTTTCCACGACGAAATACAGTTTTGTTTCGTCATCTTTTTCTACAAGAAGCGCCCAGTCGGGATTATACGATCCGAGCGGAGTGGGAATACGGAACCAGCCGGGAAGTTTGGCATAGCACTTTATACTTGCATTGTCTTCAAATTTTTGAGCGAACTGCTGTTCGGTATCGCTGTCGTACACAACATATTCATAGACAGAATGGTTACTCGGCATCATGTTGCGTCCAAGGTAACCGGACAGTTATTCCGTTTCAAAAAGTTCCTGCGCATAATACGAATCGTCGCCGATACGGGTATATTTTATACCGTCGACAAGCATAGACTGCATCTGTTTTTGAAGAACCTTCGCCGACTCTTCCATATATTTCTGCGGATTCTTCCTGAACAAATCAAGTGTATCACTCCGTACCAGAATTTCGACAATACTTTTCCGAGTAAGATCCGTTTCATTCTGCAGATAGCTGACAATGTCGGGCAACTGTTTAGTATAATATGCAGCACGTACCTGCCTGCGCTCTGTTTCATGAGTTTCAATGCCGGACTCATTCACTTCCGCACGAGCTTTTGTAAAAATCAGTTTCTCCGCTTCTACTGACAGCGTATCGTGAAGTGCCGTTATACACTTTGTTATGAGTGCTGTATTGTCAAAAACAACATTGTACGTTGCCTTGTATTTTATATTGTCCCAGAGCTGCTTAAAATCAGGGCTCAGATAGACGGCCTTATTCAGTTTGACCGGCATGCGGTTTCCTGCCGGTTTGATATTCAGGCTGCCGCATGCCTTTGCAGCGACACTGATTACGGCGTCACGGACTTCTGCATACGCATCGGGGATATCGACACTCTGTGTCTTAATTGCGGTACGGAGAGTATCCAGCACGTTTCCTCCGGCGTCGATATACCGTTTTTCAACAAAATGATTGAACAGTGCTTCTGAAGCCTGATGACCAAGATACGTATCCGTACCGTCTGCCGCTTTTACCAGTATATTCGCAAAACTGTGCGTCTCCAGAACGCCGAAACGGATACCTTCGTCTGTCTCATATTCTTTCTGCAGCTTTTCCGCAAACGACTGATAGCTTTCATTCGCCATGACCGTAAGCGTATTCACGCTCGTATTGTGAATGCGTTCGCCGCTCTGATTAACGCAGAGACGGAGTCCGCGGCCTATTTCCTGCCGTTTCTTTACTTCTGAACGTGTTTCGTTCAGCGTACAAATCTGGAACACATTCGGATTGTCCCAGCCTTCCCGCAGTGCGGAATGTGAAAAGATAAAACGCAGTTTCTGCGGGCACTTTCCCTCATGCGTACCATCGTCAAAAGAAAGCAGAGCTTCCTTGTCTTTCATAATTGTGTTGTACGTGGAATCATCGCTCTGCGTAGTACCGTCCGTATCCTTCATAACGCCTTTTTTGTCTATTGAAAAATAACCGTCATGAATATGCGGAATATCGGCAATAACTTCTTCGAGCGTTCTGCCGTTCCAGAGCGGTTTATATTTGGGACGACTGATAAGCTCCCTGTAATTTTTTTCAAACAGCCTGCCGTATCTGCCGAGTTCCATATACGTCGTTCCGTTATCACTCTGTCTGTATTCACGATAATTTGCGACACGGTCAAGAAAGAAAAGGCTGAGTACTTTGACATCAAGATGGTTCTGCCGGAAGCGAAGCTCCTTTTCAAGATGTTCCTCTATCGTCTTCCTGATCTGCTGGTCCTTTATGCTTACATCATCTATTTCCCCGACAGGTTTGTCTTTATAGAGGATGACGTCATTCTGTGTAAAATCAACATACTCGTTTTCTTTTTCGCAGTAGATATCATTGACGATATAGTTTTCATACATCGCACGGTTGCCGAGTTTTTTTTCGCTCAGATCATCGCCCTGACGGACTTTTACAATTTTACGCGTTACTGTACCTTTTACATCCGCATCAAGTTCTATGCGCGCAGTGATAGGCGGTTTCGCATTGTCTACCGAAACAAGTTTAAGATAGGCATTGTTGTGTGCATCTGCCGTTTCAAAGCTGTCGACTTCTATCTGCTTTACTAGATTCATTCTGAACGCATCTACGGCATCGAGTTTGTATACCAGATTATGTTTTTCCACATGCGTCGCCGAATAACGCAGTGTACAGAGCGGGTTCAGGGTTTTTATCGCCTGCTTTGCCTTCGGCGTACTGTCGACAGACTGCGGCTCGTCGATAATCACAATGGGATTCGTTTCAGCAATTATTTCTATCGGTCTGGAACCGTTCAACTTGTCATTCGGACGATGGATGATATTCGACTTGCCCTCCATATCTGGGTTTTCAAAACTCTTTCGGAATGCATCGATGTTGATAACCAAAATCTGAATGGTATCGCTCACGGTAAAACTGCGCACCTGTTCGAGCTTCTGCGAATCGTATACGAATGAATCGTACACGACGTTATTGTACAGCCCTTCAAAATGTTCGCGGGTAATAGAAAGAGTCTTATCTGTCCCTTCCTTTATGGCAATGCCCGGTACAACAATTATAAACTTGGTAAATCCGTATCGTTTGTACAGTTCAAAAACAGTACGCAGATACACATATGTTTTACCCGTTCCTGTTTCCATTTCAATATCAAAATCAAACGCGCCTTTCTTCAGGACAGGTGTCGGTGCAATTCCGTTCCGCAGCTGTACCTGCTGCAGGTTGTGCAGAATATCGTCTTCATCAAGTTCAAGTCTGTTCGCAACACCGGTGCTGCTTTCAAAAAATTCTTTCTGATTGCTCCACGTCGTTACCGTAAAATTGGAGTTCATCGGCGTCTGTCCGATAAACAACCCGGTAACTGCTTCTACTGCGTCTCTCTGATATTCAAGTGTACTGTCGAATTGTAGTTTCATTTTTTTATGCCCTTATAATCGTATGTTTTTGTCTTTTCGGATTACTGATACGATTTTATCTGTAGTCATTGTATAATGTCCCAGTATCCGCTTTTATCACTGCCTTTACGAATAATTCTTTTACTCTGTTTTAATTCCGAAAAAAGCCGCTCGGCCTGCCTTTTACTTATACCAAGCATTTCGGCTGCAGACTTTGCAGTTATTTGAGCATCCTTCTGTATCAGGTCAAGTATTTTCTGTTTATTTACACCGACACTTACACCGTCATTTACACCAACACTTACACCGTCATTTACACCGTCATTTACACTGTTATCATTGTCTGATGTCTTCTTATCAAGACTTCGACGATAAAAGTTCACCCGTACGGATCCGTCTTCAACAGTATATTCCGGTACGGCTATACCGGCTTCCTGGCATACGGTAAAAACACGCTGGATCCCAGTACCCCACTTTTCCACAATATGCATCTTCTGGAAGATATCCGCAATCAACAGCCTCGACGCAGAGCGTCCGAGGTTGTTGTTCTCTAAAGGTATTGCAGTCGGGTTTAATCCCCCTTATTACGACCCAAAGGGTCGGGGTATTAAACCCTCCACACGAATAAGCCTGTTGCGGATACTCGAACGGCCGGAAAGCATTTCTTTCTTTGTAAGTCCGCCGTACAGGCCTCCGGGAGAAAGTACTTCTACACGGTCGTCAAACACTGAAACCTGAATACAGGAATGTTCAAGATAATTACGGTGCATCACGGCATTTACAATGAGTTCTCTTATCGCAGCAACGGGAAGTTCATATATATCCTCCCGTACAAGACCGTTTATCCGCGCACCTTTGTTTATATGCTGCAACACAAACGTATACGCATTCTCTATCTGTTCATACAGCGGCCCGTTGAATTCCTTGCGGTCTAAAAAATCAGCACGGTTTGTTCCTTTAAAAAGGGCACATTGTATCTGTGCAAAATGAAGATCATTATGGGCAAGTAACCGGAATGCAATACTCGGTATGAATCCGCTTCCCTCTTTCTTAAGGAGCTTCCAGCTGACAAGATTTTCTACGGTGACAGGTTTTGCCTGCTCTCCGTTATATCTTGAAATCACACTGCAAAGCGTATTGATGTCGTTCCGGTCAGCAGGTTCGCTATTCTGGAACAGTTCATCATAAGACTGATGTGTTCCCCGTAGAATAAACTCCTGTACTTTTTCATTCTCAGCTTTTCGTGTTGTTGCTCCCACTCTGATATATGTACCGTTCAACACGCCCTCACTCTTAAGGTAATACGGCGTATTCTGACTGGGATATACCTGTACTACAACGATTGTTTTATTGTTAATCGTCTGAAACGTAATAGAAGGAATTATCTGGGGAGAAATGTTATCCGAAATGGAATCGGCAATACCGTCCATCACGGTAAAGACAGAATCTTCCGGTATACCGATAATTTCGCGTGTACCGTTTTTTACACCGAAGACTATCGTCCCGCCGCCGCAGTTTGAAAATGCTGCAACCGTTTTGAGAAATTTTTTGTCTTCATCCGGTTCCATCAGTTTGAATTCTACGTTGTCTGTTTCACCATGACTAATTTCGGATACTGTCAATTGCTGCCTCCTGCGTTTCTATTTCAATACAAAAGGTCATACCTTCCCCGTTTCAGATTGTCACGAATTCCTGTATGCCGCCCTGCTTCAGGATTTCCTTGCAGTTTGTCTTTGCTACGTCGTCTTTGAATCCTGCATCGTTGAAGACAACCCGCATTTCTTCAACGCCGGTCGTCTTCTGCAGTTCGACAACCGCACGGGCAAGGTCTGTCGTAATGTCTTTATCAAGACAGATAATCAGAATACCGCGGGCAACTGAATAAACTTTTTTACCGGCAAGTTCTTTTTCTTCTACCGGATGAGTCAGTTTTTGTCCCATCTTGAGCATAATTTCATAGACTGCATCAAGTTCCGTGCGTCCATCTACAAAGCTGTTCACACTCTGCCACAGGCTTTCATCAAGATGCTCGTAATCGGGATTCCATTTCTTAATATTTGAAGAAGCAAGCTTGAATACTTTAAATCCGGTGTCTACCGTCTGTGTTTCCGACGGTTCTTTGCTGAACAGATCGGGCGACTCAGCTTTCTGTTTTTCAGCAAGTTCTTTTTCTATTTTGTCACCGGCACGGCGGATACGCTCCTTGCCGATTTCACAGATGTTCTTATAACCTGCCTGTTTTGTCTTTTCATTGATTGGCTCGGGCAATTGTACTAACAAAAACTTACAACGCATATTTTTTTCAACATTATATTTCATGAGAGCATGTGCAGTTGTAGCCGAACCAGAGAAAAAATCAAGAACTATTGAATCCTCGTCCAAATTTGCCAATGTAATTAAGCGTTGTAAAAGCCTTATTGGTTTTGGCCCATCAAAGACACCTTTATCGCCAAATAAAGAAACGACTTCCTGAGCTCCCTCCTGACTGTGCCCTACATCTTTATAATAAAGAATTGAGGTCGGAGCCATACCGTCAAATTTCAGTTCAGAGAGAAAACGCTTAATACAAGGTACACTGTTTCCGTCAGAACCAAACCAAATTCTATTGTCCTGGAGGCTCTACAACTTTCCCCGAAGGGGTCGTTATAGGATAATCACATGATGCTGTATATGTTTTTACAGACATATCACTTGGTTTCCAAACACCTCGACTGTCATTATCAGGATTTAAATATCTAGCATTTGCTTCTTCCGTCCTGTCTAATCGTCCAATTAGAAAATTATTTATACTTTTTGCATACATGAGTATATAATCATGACTATTAGAAACAAAACGTGCATCATTTTTGGGTGAATAAGCCCGTTCCCAAATCAATTGCGCAATAAAATTATCTTCTCCGAATATTTCGTCACAAATTTTCTTTAAGTTTGCCTGTTCATGATCATCAATACTAATAAAAATAGCTCCATCGTCAGTTAATAGATTTCGTGCAAGACGCAATCGCGCATACATCATATTGAGCCAGTCGGTATGGTACCGTCCGTTAGATTCGGGATTTGTTCCTATCTTTTTTCCATCAGAATCAACCTGTCCCGTCAATTCAAGATAATTCTCTATATTGTCCTTAAAATCATCAGGATAGACAAAGTCATTACCCGTGTTATACGGCGGATCAATGTATATCATTTTTACTGCGTTATGGTACGTTTTCTGCAACAGCTTCAAAACTTCAAGGTTATCACCTTCTATATAAAGATTCTGTGTGGCATCAAAGTTCTTGCTTTCTTCTTTGCATGGTATCAAAGTGCCCGTACTCGGTGACTGCGAAAGATGAAGCGCCTGCGATTTTCCGTTCCAGGTAAAATTATAGCGTTCCGGGCTTGTATCAACTTCTTTTCCCAAAAGCTGTTGAAGCTTTTCAAAATCTATTTTTCCATCGGTACATACTTCAGAAAACAGCGATTTGAGTGCTTCTATATTTTGTGCGGTAATATCCGGGGTTGTACCGGCAAAGTTGGTTTCGATCATTGTACGTCTCCTACAGTTTTTGTAGCTGGGTTAGTTTCTATATCCATCATTTGATTATAATGGTTTAGAAAATTGGTTTTTACAAATATTTCCCTAAATATGATATTGTACTGATGAACATCTATATTCTTAAAATCAGATATATTTTTAATATCACTATGAGAACCTCTGTCAATATATCGTTCAAGCGCAATAAAACAGGGATTTTTACTGGCAAGTGTATTTAATGCCTCTGAAAGTTTCTCATTCTCATGAACAAAGCAAAAATAATATTCAAGAATATTTCGCATAATATTTGGTAATACTTGTGGCGGAAGTTTTCCAGCAATGCATTCTTTATACAAATACCAAAATGCCTGATAATCATTTTGTATTTCATTCTCTTTCATAGTTACAATTTCAGAACAAATATTTTTTCGAACACGGTATAAATAATTTTGATTCTTCAAATTCATTTTTCTGATAATACATTCATTTAAAAAATACAAATTATGCGTCAAAACAAATAGTTGATTTATACAGATATCCCAAGAACTATCCTTTTTTTGTATATAAAAGTTGACTTTAATCAGATTCGCAATTTCATAAACATAGTTCTGCGACAAGCTAGAAACAGGATCGTCTATCACAACTATTCTGTTTTGTTGCTCACATACCGCATCTTTATCTAAGGTACCTTTACAAAATTCAATAAAATACAAAAAAGTTATTAATGTCTTTTCCCCTTCACTTAGTGTCTTATAAATGTCTGTATTTTCGTCAGTACCTTCCCTTTTTAAAAAATAGTAACCTGTATGCTGTTTGCTTTCTGCTAACTCAAAACCGCTCAATCCTAAAAGATTTAATTCTTTATTGATTGAATCTTTTGCAACTTCCAAATTTACAATTTTATCTTGATTTGCTTCTATTATTTTTTGCTGACTTTCATTATCCCTCCCAATATTCCGAACCTTTTCTGTTAATTTTTCCAGTTCATCGGTAAAATCCTTTTTATGTACCAGGTATGCAGTTATTTCCGTATTAAATTTTTTCCTGATTATTTTCCAGAATTTATTTTTTATAATATTTCGCGCGGTCGCAGGATTATTAATTTTTTCATTAAACTTTCCTATATATTCATTTACTATCGTAATTTCGTCATTAACATTTTTATATAAATATTCTGTTTTATTAAGATTTACGATAGATTCTGCTGATTCCGATTTTTTGATCATTTCTCGAAGATTATTTTCCATCTGAGAAGATAGCAAAGCTAAATTATGTTCAAGATTTACTGTGTTAGCAGTCTTTTGATACTTGTAATTTTCTATACTACTAATCGCTGCACTGTATTTATTCTTAAAATCTTCTATCTTCTGTTTTTGCTCATTATATGCAGTATCAAAAACATTCTCTAGTTCCTTTCCAAATTCATTTGGTAAATTTTGTTGACAAAAAGGGCATTTCCCCTGCGATAAAGGTAAATAATTATCTACACCATTTTTGAACCATGACATACTCTTCATTTTATTTATTAGTAAAGTCATATAAGAAGTTCCTTTGCTTATGATAGGTTCTTTCCAAATACTTGAATCTTCAATATTCTCCACAGCATCAGGTATAAAAGGAAACAGGCTCATGGTCTGCCCTGCATGTTTATCTATATCATTCTTTTCATCTGTTAATTCATCAAAAGTCGTTTGAATATCTTCATATGGTATTGATAGTAATGTTTGAAAAAATTGTTCTTTTTTCTTATTTCCTTCAAGACAAAAATCCAATGTCTGCCTGTCATATTTTTGCTTTATACTGAATACAGTATTTTGTACTTCTGCAAGAGAATTATCTGATTTTACTTGTACCTCTTGTTTTTTCTTTTCTATTTCACCCAAACTTTTATTATTTCTCTCAATATTTTGACGGGCGATATCTACGTTTTTTTGTGCAAGCACATTTTCACTTCCCAATGCAAAAATTCCTTTTTGTGAGATTTGTGCATAAAAATTAGCCTGTACAAAAGTATCATCATATACAAATAAATCCGCTTTATTCAAGGGACGATCCAATTCTAACCGACATTCTGGATATTTTTTTTCATCATTTTGATAATCTTCAATAACATGGACTATAGACGATTTACCTGTACCATTCAAACCATAAAACAAATTCACTTTCTTATCAGTATGAATTGAACAATCAGAGTCTTTTGGATAACTAGCTACATTTTTCATTATTATTCTATTTATCATTTCCCAGCTTCTCCAATCTCAGTAATAAAATTTTCCAGCAGATACGTCCACGTTCTCTCGTCCACCGTAAGGTTGAACATTTTTACTATCGTATCCCGTAACTCTATCATACTCTGCCGGCAGTTCTGATCCGGTTTTAGTACGGCACCCATCTTCCGTGTATCAACGGCACACTCATGATATTTAGGATTTCCGAATTCAAAATCAGGAGTATACAAGTTTGTATAGTCACTTTTGGAAACCCACGCCGCACCCATTTCATTCATGCAGGCAGGGCTTTCAAGGTATTTGTTTGACCAGAGAAATATCATATAGACATTACTGTTTATTCTGGAACGAAGATAATCGTATATATTCTGATTCAAAGGAATTTTGTGCAGCGGATGCGACGTGTAAATCAATTGGTCGTTTTTAATACCTAAACCGGTAATCAGTTTTTCCAACGCATTGCCGTATTTTTTATCATCAGACTTGTGACTGAGAAAGATAATTGGACAGGTATCCCTTTTGGTTTCCTGCTGAGGGGGTAAAACATAGGCGTTAAGCTCAATTTTATATTTATCGATTTTACTTTTACAATTCTGCAATTCGTCTCTGTTAAAAATAAATTTATTCTCTTCAATATTTGAATACTGTTTATTGAACCATTCGCAAATTTCAGAAACACAGTATTTCACAGCATCAAGTTTTTTGGGTTCTACAGACAAAACTGCTGTAAGTTCATTAAGGTATTCATTAATTCCACCTTTTAATGAATATTGCATAACTTCTTTTTTTATAGGCGGTAAGTCGAGTTTTAATTGTTCTAATAAGTCCATTTCTATTTTCTCTCCTTTTTAATGAAACATATCAGTATTTTCACCCTGCCGCAGCAGTTTCAAATCATGTTTTAGCGGGATATAATGCTTATTTACGACCGTACAGGTAAGAAATAAATCAAAAGTATTGTCATACCATTTTTCTTTCTGCTCTTCTGTCATCTGCTCAAACGTTTGTGCTGCGACTTTATCTTCTTCAATCGAATGACGGATACCACTTTTATTAAACAAGAATGTTGTATCACTATACAAATCATGGAATTCAGTACCTTTAAAATTGTACGCTTCGAGAGATTTGTACAAGGTACAAAGGATTTCCGCCTTTCGTGTCAAATCACCTTTTGAATCAATCCGCTGATATTGATGAATACTGTCTGCCAGAGAAGGACTTTCTTCCTCAACCTGACTCTGTAATTCAGATTTCTTGAACATAAAAAATTCTAATGTAGACGTATCCTGTTCAATACCATACGTAAGTTTACCGCAAAGCCGTTCTATAAGAATCATTGTAGATTGAATAAAAGCATCAATATCAGCAGGATCTACAAACTGTCCTCGATTCCTGTCCAGTGAATCCTGTACCTGAAAAAAACAGTTGTACGCGAATTGTAAAAAGGATATAAAAATATCTTCTGTAATATTGCTCTGTGTTATAGTCCCTTTTTTCAAGCCAAGACTTGCACGCATATCTTCTATGTCAGTATATGTGTCGGATAAAGACCATGTCTGGAAATAATTTTGATTCAGACATTCCGAAACAGACAGATACAGATCTGTATCATATAAATCTTTGGATACAAGTTGATGAATAAATTTTCTCTCTGAAAATTCTTCTTCAACTCTTCTGTATTCCTCATACAGATATATTTTATGCTCATCATTAATCTCCGATATTTTTTTCATTTTCCGCCTCTTCAATTCTGAACAGCTTGTCATTCTGAGACAACTCAAGCACGATATTGTCTTTTGTCAGAAGCGATGCAGGGACTTTATCTCTGAGAATGGGCAGAATGAGCTGAACGGTATTGCGTAAAGCAAAATCGGAAACCCTTTGCAGCTGGTTACCGTGGAGCAGTTCTTTTTTGTCATTCATCATAAATTCCATGCAGGGAATGTTCTCTTTCCGTGCAAACAGAATGTATGCCAGATCAAAACATAGTATCTCCCCCTGTTTTTTACCGGAACTGATATTTGCATTGAACGACTTAAACTCATACAGCCTTCCGGTTTTTTTTTCTGTTCTGATTTCTTTTGTCAGGTAATACATTTCACCGTACAGTGTTTTTGAAATATCTGAGAAAAAGGTATTGAACGTATTTATTTTTTCCTGCAGGCACGTATCGAAGTCCTTCGAAAAAAGTGGATCATTTATTTCTTTTATCTGCGCTTCTTCATTTCTGACGGAGTCTTCTGCAGCTTCAATCTGAGAAAGGATTCCTTCATATTCGCCTTTGTTCCGGTGATTCTCGTTAAGCTCAGAAATTATTTCTTCCAGCGTACCAAACGTTTCATGTTTTTCAACAACTGCGGTTAATTCCTTTTCCCGTGCAAGAAGCACGTTCATCTGTTCTTCATTGACCTTTATCCGGCCGGTAATATCCGCCAGGTCGGACGATATAAACCGGGCTTTCTGCCGGATCATGGTGTTGTGATAGGTAACAAGGTCGTCGAATGTTTTCTGAATACCTGTCATATTGTTTGAAGCTTCCGTATACAAGTCTTTCAACTGCTCCATATCAATATGTGACGTCTGCTTTTCAAGTTCTGCAACAGCCTCTTCGATGAGCTGTTTCCGCAGCTTCAGCCTGCTCTGTACGGAAGA
>WSSedB1CaDRAFT_10000198_pt1 | contig 29092 bp, 18 predicted proteins | sample WetSurSB1Cattail_FD_9460 | JGI IMG/M metagenome (IMG submission 9460)
TAAGGTAACAAATACTCCGTATGGTAAAGACATAGTAAAAGAATATGTTGAAGCTTTCAGGGAGGAGGGGTTAAAAGTCGGGTTTTATTATTCCCTGCTTGATTGGCATCATCCCGATTATACAATTGACAGAAATCATCCACAGCGTCAGACGTCCGACACTGCATATGACCGACTTAATAAAGGCAGGGATATGAACAGATACCGTGAATATATAAAAAATCAGGTCCGTGAATTACTTACTAACTATGGGGAGATAAGCATTATATGGTTTGATTTTTCATTCCCTGGTAAGCATGGTAAAGGACATGATGACTGGGACTCGCAAAACCTGTTAAAACTTGCCCGTTCTCTTCAACCCGGCATTATTGTGGACGATCGTCTTGATCTGGAGGATGTAGAAGGTGGTTGGGACTTCACCACACCAGAGCAGGTGCAGGTCTCAAAATGGCCCGAGGTAAATGGTAAAAGAGTGCCCTGGGAAACATGCCAGACATTCTCTGGTTCATGGGGCTATTACCGCGATGAAAATACCTGGAAAAGCCCGGCTCAACTGCTTGAACTTCTTATTGAATCAGTCAGTAAAGGCGGTAATTTATTATTAAATGTTGGTCCCACAGCCAGAGGTGTTTTTGACTACAGGGCACAGGACAGGCTCAGGGCAATTGGGGAATGGATGAAGTTTAATAATCGTTCAATATATGGCTGTTCTGAAGCGCCTGCAGAGTTCACCGCACCTGCCAATACGTTACTGACATACAACCCGTTAAGCAGGCGACTTTACATTCACTTACTGGCTTATCCAATGGGAAGCCTTACACTGCCAAATATGGCTGATAAAGTAAAATATATTCAGTTTTTGCACGATGCTTCCGAAATCAGATTTAAAACATTGGAGGAAGCAAAGAATGATCTTATTCTTACGCTGCCGATTCTGAAGCCTCCGGTGGAAATTCCGGTACTGGAAGTTTTCTTGAAGTAAAACAGGAATATTCTCAATTTATATCTCCGGATAAATCGGGACAAGTGGCTATACTCTGAGTCTCTCAGTGTAAACAATTATTTTGGTGATTTGAATCTGTCACTGACCAGATCTGGCCATTTCAGATCAAGTCCTTTTAGGGTTTTTAATACAATATCGGCCACAAAAAAAGTTTTTTGCCAGTTTGTATCAGCCGGTACTATATACCAGGGAATTTCATTGCATTTATTAAGAATATCTTCGTATACAGCCATATAGTCATCGAATTTTGCACGCGTATCCCAATCACCGTCTTTGTGTTTCCAATGCTTTTTCTTTAACTCGATTCTTTCCATTAACCTCTCTTTCTGGGCGTCTTTGGAAACATTCAGGAAAAATTTCAGGATCTTAGTATTATTACTCTCAACCAGCTTCTCAAAACTATTGATCATATCATAGCGATTTTCAATGATATCAGCATGGATATATTTTTCGACTGATGGCACAAGGATATCTTCGTAATGTGAACGAATAAATACCTGTAACTCACCCTTGCCCGGAGTAACCTTATGTACTCTCCATAGGAAATCGTGTGCAAATTCATCTTCAGTCGGTTTTTTAAAACTCTGTATTTTTATACTCACCGGATTGCAGTATTTTAACAGAGCTTTAGTCACTCCATCTTTTCCTGAAGCGTCAATTCCCTGAAACACGAGAAGAAGACTGAACTTATTCTGAGCCAGCATTTTATCTTGCAGGTTTCCGATTTCTTTTAATATATTCTTTGTTTTCTTTTTTGTTTCCTTTTTGTCCAGTTCTTTATCGAAAGTTGGATAATCATCTATTTTAATCTTCATATCTTTGGAATTTAAGTATTTACAATAATCATTTCTGATGTTATCATCAAATCGATCTATGGCCGATATTGAAAACAGAGCTCAAATAAATGCTAAAAAATACTCTTTCGCTTTCCTGAGCGACGGATTATTATTGCGAAGATAGTAAAATTGGCAAAATGCGACTTTTATCAGCGCTTTTACGCTTAAATCCTTTAAATTTGAGAATTAAAAGAATAAGCTAAAATGGAGATTATACTTTATATAATTATTGCGATGGCTACCGGTGCTCTGATTGCATATCTGGCTACAAAGTCAGGTTTAAATTCGTTGCACCAGAAGGAATTGATGTCGAAAGCCAATGAGAATAATATTCTTAACCTTCAGAATAGTGTTTTGCAGTCGAAAGTAGAGGCTCAGGCTAACAGTCTGGAAGAGGTAAGAAAAGCTATGGTCGATACTTTTAAATCAGCCGCTTCGGATGCATTAACGCAAAATAATAAGCAGTTCATCGATCTGGCAAAATCACAGCTTGAAACTCATGTTAAAGAGGCTGAAGGAAATCTTGACGAACGTAAATCTGCAATTGCCGAGATGCTCAAACCCGTAAAAGAATCAATCGACAGTTATAAAAAGCGAATTGAAGAGCTCGAAAAAGGTTCTGAGAAGACTTTTGGCCAGGTTACTGAGATGTTGTCAAATATTCAATTAACCAATGCGAGCTTGCAGAAGGAGACCGGAGCCCTTGTAAATGCTTTGAGGAATCCGCGGGTAAGAGGAAGATGGGGCGAGATTGGCTTAAAACGTGTTGTTGAGTTCTCAGGCCTTTCAGCACATTGTGATTTCATAGAGCAGGTCTATACTGAAGGTGAGGATTCGGTGCTAAAGCCCGATATGATAATAAATCTTCCTGGTAACAGCCATGTGGTTGTCGATTCAAAACTGCCACTCGACGCGTATCTGCAGGCTCTGGAAACTGACGATGAGAATGCACGGAATTTACTTTTTACAAAGCATGCCAGAGATCTGAGGGATCATGTGAACAGGTTGAGCAAAAAACAATATTGGTCGCAGTTTCAGAATACACCCGACTTTGTTGTTTTGTACATGGAGGTTGAATCTGCTTTGAATGTTGCCCTCATGACAGACAAAACTTTGTTGCAGGACGCTATGAATAATAAGATAATATTAACAACTCCGACAACTTTAATTGTGGTTCTGAAATCAGTGGCAATGTCGTGGCAACAACATAATATAACCGAGAACGCTCTGGCAATAATGGATGCTGCAAACGATTTCTACGGGAGAGTAAACGTATTTGCTGATCATCTTGATAAGGTGGGTGGCGGATTAAAAACTGCACTAAAAGGATATAATGATGCAGTTGGATCATGGGAAAGCAGAGTAATACCTGCCGGACGAAAACTGGAACAGCTTAAAGCAACTGATATCAAAAATGCGTTGCCTGATCTGGAGATCATTGATAAACCTGTGCGGGAGCTTAAGAAATCTGAAGAATAAGTTAAATGAATGTCTTTAAAAGATATCTGTTTCCAGTTGTCTATCTCGGATCATTGATCTTCCTGCTTTATTTTTCATGTTGTTCAGATGGCAAAAGTTCTGCAAAAAAGGCATCTGTGTATGTTCATGAAATAAGTGATACTTCTTCACTTTTCGATGGAAAATCACTTGAGGGATGGGAAATCACCAACTTTGGACCCCAGGGACCAGTATATGTTTCAGGTAATCAGATCGTTCTTGGAATGGGAGAGGGCTGCACAGGTATTACCTGGAAAAAAGCTTTTCCCAGAACAGAATATGAAGTTTCACTCGACGCAATGCGCAAATCGGGGAATGATTTTTTTTGCGGGATTACATTTCCGGTTGGAAAGGACCCATGCACACTTATCATTGGAGGTTGGGGAGGGACGACTGTGGGTCTTTCAAGTATAGATGGAAAGGATGCGGCAGAAAACGAAACAACCACTCATCGTAATTTTGACAAAAACAGATGGTATCATATTCGTCTTCTTGTTACTGATAAGTATATAAAATCGTGGATTGACAGCGAAAAGGTTATAGATTATACTCTTTGCAATAAAAAGTTATCAATACGCCCGGAGGTTGAGTTATCAAGGCCTTTTGGTATAGCTTCATGGTATACCACTGCAGCAATCAGGAATATACATCTGCAAAGAATTGAAAAATGACTACCTTGTAAATGACAAACTACGCATTTCTTATTAATATATTATGAATGAGAAAAATTTAAACCGCGACTTTCTGAATAAGCTTACTTTCGAACCTTTGACAAAATCGAACTGGGATAAATTTGTCAGACTTTTTGGTGAAAAGGGAGCATGTGGTAATTGCTGGTGTATGTACTACAGGCTTTCACGGGCTGACTACGTTGAAGGGAAAACAAATGAAGGGAATAAAAAAGCTATGAAGGAAATTGTATGGAATAACAAACCTGCAGGGATACTTGGATGTTATGAAGGGGAAGCTGTTGCCTGGTGCGCATTTGCGCCTCGCGAAGACTTTTTAAAACTCAGGAAGTCCCGGGTTCACAAACCAATTGACAAGAAAATTGTATGGTCAATTCCATGTTTTTTTATTGATAAAAATGTGAGACGGAAAGGGGTATCTGTAGAACTATTAAAAGGAGTTATAGCATATGCGGAAGATAATAATATAGAAGTTATTGAAGCATATCCGACCATTCCTGCAAAAGAAAATCTTCCAGACTCATTTGCATGGACTGGTTTAAACAGGTCCTTTGAATGTGCCGGATTTGAAGTAGCTGACAGGACTTCTAAAAACAGACCAATGGTAAGGTATTATATTACGAAATAATTAGATGCTCATTAAATGAAAAATTCTTTAATTTTATTTTTGCTTTTTCTGACATTAAATCTTTATGGTCAGAAATACAAACCAGGTTGGGAATCGTTGGATAAAAGGGAAGTTCCGCAATGGTTTCAGGATTCAAAGTTTGGGATATTCATTCACTGGGGGCTGTATTCAGTGCCTTCATGGGGCCCAACCGGAGACAGCATTGGAATTTACGACAAATACGCGGAATGGTATTGGAATAAACTGGTTGAGCCAGGCAAAACACAAAAATATTTTAAGGCTTTTCATGATAAAACTTATGGGCCAAACTTTCGGTATCAGGATTTTGCCCCAATGTTCAAAGCTGAACTTTTTAATCCCGATAAATGGGCTGAACTCTTTAAGGAATCAGGGGCAAAATATATAGTACTTACCTCAAAACATCATGAAGGATTCACTCTGTGGCCAAGCGCACAGAGCTGGAACTGGAACAGTGTCGATGTCGGACCACACCGTGATCTCTGTGGTGATCTTACAAAGGCAGTTAAAGCAAAAGGTCTTCACATGGGTTTTTATTATTCGCTTTATGAATGGTATAATCCAATTTACAGGAATAATCCGGACGCTTATGTAAATGAGCACATGATTCCTCAGATGAAGGATCTGGTAACGCGTTATGAACCCGATCTTTTGTGGACTGACGGAGAATGGGAAAAGCCGAGCAAGGATTGGAAAAGTGAAGAATTTCTTGCATGGCTCTATAATGATTCTCCGGTGAAGGATAATATTGCAGTTAACGACAGGTGGGGAAGTGAGACAAGGAGCAGGCATGGTGGCTTCTATACAACTGAATATGGTCTTGTTGGTGATAAAGAAGGAATTGAAAATGTTGTCCCTCATCCATGGGAAGAATGCAGGGGAATAGGAAATTCCTTCGGGTACAACCGTACTGAAGGTCTTTCTGATTATTCAACTCCCAAACAGCTGATCAGATTACTGGTATCAACAGTATCGGCAGGCGGCAATCTGCTTCTTGATATAGGTCCTGCAGCCGATGGAACAATACCTGTCATCATGCAACAGAGGCTTATCGAAATAGGCAAGTGGTTAAAGATAAATGGTGAAGCTATTTATAATACAAAGGCTTTTATAAAATCAAAACATGATCTGGAGATCAACCCGGAAACGAACAAAACGATCTTTTTTACTCAGAAGGATAAAGATGTGTTTGTCATCTGTCTTGACTGGCCTAAAACCGATATTGTCCTGCAGAATGTTGCTACGGATAATAGGAATCAGGCCCTTCTTTTAGGTACAGGCAGATCAGCAACTGTTAAAAAACAAGGAAAAAACCTCCTCATAACCGCCCCGGTAATTTCTCCTGATGATTATCAGTCTGCGTATGTTTTTAAAGTCAGTGGCCTGATAAAATAGTAAATTGAAGTGTTAAATAATATTAAAAGACCATACTTTAATTCTACAATTATAGCCGCGCATAACTATTTTTTTATCTTTATGGTCTTATCCGTTATGTTTAAATAAAGAATTTTTTTCGGGAATAATTTGATTATTGCTACTGTCAAAAATTATTAAGCCATAATCTTGTTCCCCATTTATTTTAACCCATTCGTTCCTTATCGGGATGATATATTATAAACTTACTGCGAGAATTTAAATAGCCTGTGACCCATTAAATGAAAAGAAAAAATCTTTTAAGCATATTCTTATTTACCTTTTTTATTGGCTTTAACCTGATAAGTTCTGGTGAATCTTCTACTCTTAAAATCAATAAACAGGATCAACTGAAAGGAAATCAGATTCTTTATAATGGCAAAGAATGGCATAATCTTTACAGCAATGTGAAGGGAGATCAATTCCTTTTTTCCATAAATTATTTATCAGGATCGGTAACAATGAATGGGAAATCGTTTAAGAATTTACCGATTGCTTACGATATTTACAATGATGAGCTCATTACACCAACAAATAATGGAAACGTCCTTAAGCTGAATAAAGAGATGGTTGACAGTTTTACCCTGGAATTTAATTCCAAAACTTACAAGTTTTTTAATGCTCAGGATGATAGTTTTCCGGTTTTGAAGGGATATATTAATGTATTATATAAGGGTAAATCATCATTGTATGTGAAGTATAAGAAAGAAATCCAGTTACTGGCTGTTGATGATAAATATGACTTGTTTTATCAAACCTACCATATTTATTTTCTGAAAGACGGTATCATTCATGCTATATCAAGTAGAAATGACCTTTTAAGAATTTTAGTTAAGGATAAAACCCGGATAAAAGAATTCATTAAACAACATAAGCTAAATATTTCAAGGAAAGTGCCTGAAAGCTTTATTCCGGTAATAAGGTATTATGATAGTATAAGTCAATAGCCAAGTATATATGAAATTTAAGATACCCCTCCTGATATTATTTTTGTCCTTTTGGGTAAATCTTAGTGCTCAGGAGAAATACAAGATATCCTTTAATTATAAAGATATATCATTTATCGATTTTATCACAAAAGTTGAAAGTACTCTTCCTGTAAAATTTTTTTATCTTGAAGACTGGGTAAAAGATTTGAGATTGAGTGATTATCCCGACTGTACGACATTAGAGTGTGTATTAGACAATCTTTTTAAAGGGACTACTTTATACTATTATATTGATGAATTTGGGAATGTAGTATTAACAAAGAATTATACTGTAAAAATTTCAAATATCTCGTCGGATAAAAATAATAAATTTCTTCCGCCTTCGGAGTATAGTGGTGGCTCAGGTGAAAACCAGCAGTTATCAGGAAGTTCCTCTGTGGAAATCGGAAATCCGGCCGAAAAAAATAATCCGGGAAAAGTAACAATATCAGGATATATTACAAATAAAGATACTAAGGAGGCTGTATCAGGAGTGACTGTATTTGTAAAAAAACTTTCGGCAGGGACAATATCAAATGAGTATGGATATTTTACCTTAACCCTTCCAAGGGGGAACCACCTTGTTCAGTTTTCATTTATTGGCATGAGAGAAAAATCTGTCAATCTGAGTCTTAATGGCACAGGAGAGATGAATGTTGCTATGACAAGTGTGTTAATTCCTCTGAAAGAGACGGTGGTTTCTGCTCAGAAGAGTGTTACGCTTCAACGATTTGAGGTAGGTGCAGAGAAGATCAACATAAGTTCTTTCAAGTTATCACCAACATCAATGGGCGAATCTGATATCATAAAAGATGTTTTGTTGATACCAGGTGTTCAATCTGTTGGAGAGGGTTCTGCCGGATTTAATGTCAGAGGTGGTTCTGCTGACCAGAACCTCATCCTGCTGTACGGGGCACCAATATATAATTCTTCCCATTTCTTTGGTTTCTTTTCAGCAGTGAATTCTGATATAATAAAGGACGTGACTTTGTATAAAGGTGGTATTCCCAGTCGTTATGGAGGGAGAATATCATCAGTACTCGATATAGGGTCTAAAGAGGGAAACAGAAATGAATTTGCCGGTAGTGCGGGGATAAGTCCCATAACAGCTCATGTTTCTGTTGAAGGGCCGATTATTAAAGACACCCTTACATATATACTAACAGCTCGTACAACCTATTCTAACTGGATCTTCGGCATGATAAAAAACCCGGAGATTCATAACAGCAGAGCTTCGTTTTATGATTTAAACGGGAGAGTAACATATAATTTTAATAAAAATAATAAGATAGATTTTTCTGCATATAGAAGTCATGATGATTTTCGATTCAATTCGGATACTGTTTATAGCTACAATAATACAATCTATGCACTGAATTGGCGTCACTTTTTCACCAGCAGATTTTTTTCTTCTCTTTCGATAAATAACAGTTCATATAATTATGATATCTCCAGTAAGGGTATACCTATAGAAGCATTTGTTCTTTCACACAAAGTTAACAGTACTGGCTATAAAGCAGATTTTAACTGGTTTCTTGGCAGAAATGAGATAAATTTTGGTCTTGATCTTACCAAATATGTAGTCAGACCAGGCAGTTACCTTCCAAACAGCGATTCATCACTTGTTATACCTAAGAGAATTGAGACAGAAAGGGCATGGGAAGGAGCTCTTTATTTTGATGACAAATTCCTTCTTACTGATTTTCTGTCATTAAATTTAGGAATGAGAATGTCAGCTTATTATTCATTTGGTCCTCAAACCGTTCTTCAATATAACCCTGAATTATCTAAAAACAAATCCTCGGTTACTGACACCTTAAATTTTAAGTCTGGTGCAATTACAAGCAGATATGGCGGACCTGAGTTCAGGGTCTCTTTGAATTTCCGTATTTCTGACCAGAGTTCATTTAAGGTTAACTACAACAGAACCAGACAATACGTGCATCTCTTATCCAATTCAACATCAATAGCTCCTACTGATACCTGGAAACTTTGTGATTATTATTTAAAACCACAGATTGGTGATCAGGTTGCTCTGGGTTTTTATGAGATGTTATTCAGAAATAGTTTTGAAGCCTCCGGTGAGATATACTATAAGGAGATCAGGAATATGCTTGATTTTAAGGGAGGGACAGACCTCATTATGGACGAGAACATTGAAAAAGATGTGGTAAATGTAAAAGGCAGGGCATATGGATTGGAGCTGGTAATTAAAAAGACAGAGGGAAAAATACGATACAGCATTGGATATACCTATTCCAGAACGTTCATTAAAAGCACAGGTTACTTTAGTGATGAGATTATAAATTCAGGCAAATGGTTTCCTGCAAATTTTGACAGACCAAATGACCTTGTTATCACATTTAATTATCTGTTCTCACGCCGGCTCAGCTTTTCTTCAGATTATACCTACAGCACCGGGAGGCCTATAACTTATCCTATTGCGACCTATGATATAAGCAACAAGCTTCTTGTAACCTATTCTGACAGAAATGAGTACAGAATACCAAATTATTCCAGGCTTGATTTCTCCTTAAGAATAAGCGGGAATCTCAGATCGAATAGAATTGCACATCCAAACTGGACATTCTCTGTTTATAATATTCTGGGACGGGAAAACGTTTATTCAATTTATTTTAAAAGATCAGCAGATATTATTCAAGGTTACAAACTGTCAATTTTTGGCAGGGCAATTCCATCAGTTACATTTAGTTTTGACTTTTAAGTTGATATGAAGAATTCCAGGAAAATACTACCATTTTTATTGCTATTGCTATTTTTTACCAGTTGTATTACTCAGTTTCTTCCTCAGACGAATGAGGATAAGGAAATAATTGTTATTGAAGGTCTTATTACAAACAAACCGGGACCAAATACTATTAAACTCTCCAAATCTCTCCCCCTGGGTGGTGCCAGTGCGGCAAAACCACTGGGTGGTTGCAGCGTGAGTGTTACAGATAATCTTTCGGATAGCTATAGTTTTACAGAAACAACGGAAGGTACTTATGTTTCTGACTCTGCAAATTTCCAGGGAGTGATTGGACGTATATATACTCTTCATATACTCACAAACACCTCGGATAATGCTACAAGATTTGATTCTTATCCGGTGGAGATGAAGCCAGTACCAGCTATAGACAGTCTTTATTATGTAAAGCAGAATATAAAAGAAAGTGCCGAAGGAGATCCTTTGCAGCAGGGTTGCACGGTTTACTTGAATACTCATGATCCTTCTAATTCTACAAAATTCTACAGATGGGAATACACTGAAACATGGGAATTTCAGATTCCCTTTTCTGTCCCAAACAATATTTGTTATGTAACAGCAGGTTCTGATGTAATTAACATCAAAAACACTTCCAGCCTGGGAGAAGACAGGGTTGAAAGTTATCCGGTTAAATTTATTTCCAATACTTCAGACAGATTGAACATGGGGTACAGCATTCTGGTGAACCAGTTTTCTCTTAGTGAAGATGAATACTCTTATTGGGAAAAACTACAAAATCTCTCTGAGCAAGTTGGGGGATTATATGATATTGTACCTTCATCTATTCCGAGCAATGTTTATTGTATCGACAATCCCGATGCCAAAGTCCTGGGATATTTCAGCGTTTCAGCCTGTTCCTCCAAAAGGATCTTCATAAAAGAATACTTTGCAGGATTAGTAGATCTATATACTAATTGTGCCGACGCCAAAGCTCCTATAGGCCCAGTTATTCCAAATCTGGGCGTGACTGTCTGGATTATCGGATCACATGGACCGATGGATCCTTATTGGATACTTACCTACGACAAGGGATGCGCAGATTGCACGGTAAGAGGATCAACAACACCGCCTGATTTTTGGCCAACAGGCAAATAACAACTTATAGATAATAGCAGTATAATGATAAAAAATATTAAACCGGCAATTCTTATTATATTACTGACCCTTTCTCTGCAAAAGGTTAATGGTCAGGTATCTGCAAATATGCCTGATTATCTTAGTCAAAAATTTCTTGATTATACCAGTGCAGTTCCAAGAGAAGAAATATATGTTCACTCTGACAGGGAAGATTACATTTCAGGAGAGGAGCTATGGTTTAATGTCTATTTGATTGACAGGCAAAGTTTAAAACCTTCAGTCGGGAGTAAAATTGCTTATGTCGAGCTTCTTAATCCCGAAAGCCGTCCTATTGTACAAAAAAGGATACTTCTCGATAAAGGATTTGGCCCTGGACAGATCGTTTTGCCAGATACATTAAGCACAGGTACATACACAATAAGGGCTTATACTGGCTGGATGAAAAACTTTCTTCCGGATAATTGCTTCATCAAGGATATTCATATCTATAATGCATTCAGTAACAAGACATTTAAAGAGAAAGTCGGTTTTCGCTCTAACATAGGAGGTGGAGATGTCAGCGTCAGTACTTTATTTCCAACTGCAAATTCCGGAATTGCTATAAAAGCAGATAATCTCAAACCTGATAGTCTGGAAATTGATATAGAGACAGATGAAAATTTTCGTGCATCTAATAATCTGGTTTATTTATTTATTCAGACTCACGGGAATATTAATCTTGTAAATCCCGAGAGATTAAATGAAAAAACTACAAAAATATTTATTCCTAAGAAGCAATTATCTGCCGGAATAAATCAACTGACACTTTTTAATTCAAAAGGGAAACCAGTTGCTGAAAGATTCATCTATACTCCGGATAAGGAGGATGAAGTCAGCACTATTCATTCGGTCGACAGTGCTGGTCTTAGGGCTAAAATAGATCTTGATCTGGATTTTGGACCCCGGCTAACTACTGAGCCTGATTCAACAAATTTCAGCATTTCAGTTACCCCCGAAACAAATTTCCATTCCACAATGGATATAGGTGATTATTTAGTATTTGGTTCAGAATTTGGTATAAGGCCGGACCATGTTCTCCGGTATAAAAGAATTAAGGATATTCCTCCTGAAGCAATGGATAGTCTTCTTTTGACTGTTAGAAGCAACTGGATAAACTGGAATACAATACTTGAAGATAAGCTTCCTGAATTTGAATACAAGATTGAAAATGAAGATCATATCCTGTCGGGGAAACTTACTGCGGGTGTTCAGAAAGAAGCTGATTCAGCAAAGTACGTTATTTTATCTGTACCAGGTAAAACTGCTGTTTTTCAATATGCTAAAACTGATGTGAGGGGAGACTTCACCTTTAAGATACACATCGACGAAAAAGTTAATGATTTAGTTATACAGCCAGACGCACCTTCGAAATATGCATCGATAAGAATTGAATCGCCATTTTCGGATCGTTTTCAAAAATATGAAAAAGCAATTGACACTACAAGTAATCCCATACCCGGCTATATCTTAGCATGGAGCGTAAACCATCAGGTAAGGAAAATTTATGGAACATCAGCTGTTGGTGAACCAGTGGCATGTGTAATTTCGGTACCCAGATTAAGAAGATTTTATGGTAAACCGGATACTGAGTTGGAAATGAAGGACTATATTAAATTGCCGGTTATGCAGGAAGTCTTTTTTGAACTTTTACCTGGTGTGGGCTTGAAAAGCAAAAAATCGGGATATGAATTATCAATGGCTAACCCCGATAATTTTAATAAGGTTTTTGATACACCGCCAGCTTTATTCGTTGATGGCGTTCTGGTTAAAGATCCGTCAGTTATTGTCGGTTTCGATCCTGAGATGATTGAAAAAATAGATGTAATCAGAGTAAAGTATTTTGTTGGTGATTACCTTTTCACTGGAATAGTTAATATTATAACCAAGGCTGGAGATTTTAGCATAACACCTCTTCCTGATTATGCCGTCAGAATGCAATACAGAGTGATAGATCCTGTTTATTCATTTGTTTCTCCTGATTATTCATCGCTTCAAATGAAGAAAAGCAGGATACCCGATTTCAGGAATACCCTTTACTGGAATCCATCTGTAAAGCCTGATAAGGTGGGGAAGGCCAGAGTTGAGTTCTGGACGTCCGATTTTGTTTCTGATTATGAGGTCAATATTCAGGGGATCACTAAGGAAGGCAAAAGATTTACTATAAAAAAGATCATAAAGGTAAAAAGATAAAAGAAGAATATTTATGTTCGGTTCCTGCAATTCTCATAAATAATTAATACTAGATTTGATATCTGGAAATACAAAAAATACGGGGTTATAAAATACATAACAAATCAAATTTATTTTCAAACATCTGTAATATGTTATGCAGCTGATAATAAAATATTTGATTTTTAAGCCCTTGCAACTGGGTTTCCTGTTTCTGACTCTGCTTGTGATTAACAGTTGCATAGAACAGTTTACGCCCGGACCTAGTCAGGACAGGAATTTGCTTGTTGTTGAGGGACTTATTACAGACCGGCCGGGACATGACACTATAAAACTCTCCACTTCAATGCCACTTGGTGCAAAAAGCTCTCCAAATCCGTTGAGCGGATGCGTTATAACCGTTTCAGATGATATTGGTAATGTTTACAGTGCCAGTGAGATTTTTGCAGGGACTTATGTTATGAATTCACCATTTCAGGGTGTCGTTGGCAGGTCATATATTTTGCATATTAAAACAAATGAAACTTATCATAATCTGAGTTACGAGTCATCCCCTGTAAGGATGAAGCCTGTTCCGGCAATCGACAGTTTGTATTATAAAAAAGTTGTCCTTTCCCAGTCATCTGATGGCTTCCCATTAACAGAGGGTTGCGAGGTTTACCTTGATACTCATGACCCTGAAAACAATTGCAGGTTTTACCGTTGGGAATTCGTTGAGACATGGGAAATCAAACTGCCATATTTTGTGACTAACAGAGTATGTTGGGTAACAAAAAATTCTGATCAGATCAATATAAAAAACACTACTTCTCTTTCCGCTGACAGAATCGAGGGATTTCCTATAAACTATATCTCAAACGTGACGGACCGGTTGAATTTAAAATACAGTATACTGGTGAATCAGTATTCACTCAATCAGGATGAGTATAATTATTGGGAAAAATTAAAAAATAATCTGGAGAATGTAGGAAGTCTTTATGATATTATACCTTCTTCGACACCAAGTAATATAAGGTGTGTGGAAAATCCGTCGGAACCTGTATTAGGGTACTTCAGCGTTTCAGCAGTTAAATCCAAAAGAATTTTTATAAAAGATTATTTTCCGGGAATGCCTGATCTGTATACCGATTGTGAAGATGCAATAGCCGGGTTAAACGATTCAATAGCATCTTTGAACTCAAGGGTATGGGTAATAATTATTGTCACATATCCTCCTCCCGGATATAAAGTACTTACCTATCTGAAAGGTTGCGCCGACTGTACAACGAGAGGTTCAGCAATAAAACCGGATTTCTGGGAAGACTCCAAATAAAACTTCTTTACCTGTCATCTCTGTCTGAGAAATTAAGCACAAATTTCCATAGTATAAGGTTTTTATTTCTACCATTTAAAGAAGCCATAATCTGCACTATTTATTGAATCCAAATTTAAGGGTCATGTTGTTTTTTTCTTAATTTTGGAAACCGTTTTTTCAGATTTTTAATCCGGCACTCAAATAAAAGACAATACAGCTTCTCAATGAGCAGATTTAATATTTATGCTTTTTTCTTCATCAGCATTTTAAATGGAGCCGGCCTATATGGTGCTTCAACTTGCCTGTCCATGTCACATTCTAACAAAACATTTCTGCAGGATACGCTGCATGACAATCAGGTTCTGTATAATGGCAAAATATGGAGAAACCTGTACTTTAATGTTCATGGGGATCAATATCTTTTTACCAGGGATTTTTTACCAGGGTGCGTTTCGGTAAGAGGTAAGATATTTACGAATATTCTTCTTAAGTACGATCTTTATAATGATGAACTTCTGATCCCGGTAAACCCCGGCGGAGTACTTCAGCTTAATAAAGAAATGGTAGACAGCTTTTCATTTATCTTTCAGAATAAAACATATCATTTTATAAGGATGCAGGAAGATAGCATCAAAAGAACTAATACCTACTTAAATGTTTTATACAAAGGTAGCACTGAACTTTTTCTGAAATACAGTAAGAAAATTGAAAAACTGGCTGATGAAGGGAAATATGATAAATTCTACCAGGTAAACCAGCTCTATTTTATTAAAAACAAAGTAGTTTTCCTTATCTCAGGTAAAAGCGACCTGATGAAAGCCTTAACTGAAGATAAAGTCCTGCTTGAAAATTTCATTAAAATAAATAAACTTAAGGTCACAGAAAAGACCCCTGAGAGCTTTATTCCTCTGCTCAGGTATTATGACAGTATTAGCAAATAGATTTGTTTTTATGAAATTTAAAAGTCTTATCCTGATTTTATTATTCATTTTGTCCTTGAATGTTAAAGCCCAGGAAAAATACGACATATCCGTAGATTTGAAGGATCTTACATTTAAAGAATTTGTATCAAGAGCTGAAAAACTATTGCCGGTCAGATTCTTTTACAGAGATGAATGGGTAAGTGGTTTAAAAATGGGTGATTATTCAAACTGTACAACTTTATCGTGTATACTGGATAACCTTTTTAAAGGAACTTCGCTTCACTATATTATTGAAGAATCGGGAAATATAGTTATTACCGATAAGTATGCAGTAAATGTTTCGGTTGCACCAGTGGAAAAGGAAAATAATTTTATGCCACCAAGTGATTATGCCGGATCAGAAGGTAGCCAGCACACTGAAGGTACTGCCTCAGTAGATATAGGTAATCCGGGAGAAAAGAACAAAACAGGTAATGTCACAATTTCAGGTTATATCAGAAATAAAGATACCCAGGAACCGGTATCCGGAGTAACTATTTTTGTTCAGAAACTAACAGTTGGTACCATCTCGAACGATTATGGATTTTATACCTTAACACTGCCAAGAGGAATTCACTTTCTGCAGTTTTCTTTTATTGGCATGAGAGAAAAAAAGATCAGTGTGAGTCTGTTTGGAAGCGGAGAACTTAATGTTGAGATGAAAAGTGTCCTGATTCCATTAAAAGAAGCAGTGATTTCCGCTCAGAAAAATGTTACTCTTCAACGTTTTGAGGTAGGTGCGGAGAAAATCAACATAGCTTCTTTCAAATTATTGCCAACATCAATGGGGGAATCAGATATTATAAAAAGTGTTCTGCTGATTCCTGGTGTCCAATCTGTTGGGGAAGGATCAGCAGGTTTTAATGTACGCGGTGGATCAGTTGACCAAAACCTGATCCTTTTATATGGTGCACCTATCTACAATTCTTCTCATTTTTTTGGTTTCTTTTCAGCTGTCAATTCAGATATAATAAAAGATGTTACATTATATAAAGGAGGTATCCCCGGCAGATATGGAGGCAGGATTTCATCAGTTCTCGACATAGGATCAAAAGAAGGAAACAGGAGAGAATTTAAAGGAAATATAGGCGTAAGTCCTATAACTGCACACGTTCTGCTTGAAGGCCCGATAATCAAAGATACTCTTACATATATCCTCACCGCGCGAACCACTTATTCAAACTGGATATTTGGTCTGATCAAAGATCCTTCGCTCCAAAAAAGCAAAGCCTCATTCTATGATATTAATGGAAAAATAACATATGACCTGGACAAAAATAATAAAATAGATTTTTCTGTTTACACCAGCCACGATTCTTTCCGTTTCAATTCCGATACGATCTATAGCTATAATAACAATATTTTTTCTTTGAACTGGCGACATTATTTCAACAGCAGGTTTTTTTCTTCATTTTCAATAAATAACAGTTCCTATAATTATAATATATCAAGCCGTTACCTCGCCACGGAAGCTTTTGTACTTTCGCATAAAATAAACAGTACCGGGTTAAAAGCAGATTTTAATTGGTTTCTTGGCAGAAATGAGATAAATTTTGGACTTGATCTTACAAGATATGCTGTAAACCCGGGAAGTTACCTTCCCTATAGTGATTCATCTCTTGTGAAGCCGCATATCCTTGACAAAGAAAGAGCACTCGAAACAGCAATATTCATTGAAGACAAATTTCAACTAACAGATTTTCTCTCCTTAAATATCGGATTGAGAATGTCGTCATATTTCTCTTTCGGTCCACACTCAGTTATGTTATATAATCCGGAATATTCAAAAAGCAAATCAACTATAATAGACACACTTTATTTCAAACCAGGTGCACTTACCAGTAAATATGCCGGACCGGAGCTGAGGGTATCTTTGAATTTCAGGTTATCAGACAAAAATTCATTCAAGATAAATTATAACAGAACGCGACAATACCTGCATCTGCTTACCAATTCAACTTCCATATCCCCTACCGATACATGGAAACTATGTGATTATTACCTTAAGCCACAGATTGGTGACCAGATTGCTGCAGGATTTTATGAAATGTTGTTCAAAAACAGTTTTGAAGCCTCTGCAGAATTATATTATAAGAGAATCAGTAATATGGTCGATTTTAAGGGAGGTACGCATTTTATAATGGATGATAATATAGAAAAGGATATTGTAAATGTAAGGGGAAAAGCTTATGGTTTGGAGCTGGTTCTTAAAAAAACAGAAGGTAAAATTCGTTATAGTATAGGTTATACATATTCAAGAACATTTGTTAAGAGTATAAGTAATTTCAGCGAGGAGATGATTAATTCAGGGAAATGGTTCCCTGCTAATTTTGATAAACCAAACGATCTTGTTGTTACACTAAATTATATCTTTTCCCGCCGTTTCAGCTTCTCCGCAAATTATATTTGGAGCACAGGCCGTCCTATAACATATCCGGTTGCTACTTATCATATGTATGATGATTTACTTGTGGATTATTCCGACCGTAATAAATACAGAATTCCTGATTATTCGCGTCTTGATATCTCTTTAAATCTAAAAGGGAATTTAAGATCACATAGGACAGCTCATCCGGATTGGACATTCTCAGTATATAATCTTTTAGGTAGACAAAACGTTTATTCAATATATTTTAAAAGGGAGGGTGATCTCTATAATGGGTACAAATTATCGGTGTTTGGCAGAGCAATTCCATCTGTGACATTAAGTTTTGATTTCTAATCTGATTATGATGAGTAAAACACGAATATTATTATTTATCCTGCTTCTTCTAAGTAGCTGTATTTCAAAATTTGTACCCGAGGTCAGTGAAGATAAGGAACTTCTCGTTGTTCAGGGTCTAATCACGAACCGGACCGGCGCTGACACTATTAAATTGTCAAGATCATTACCAATCGGACAAAATAGTGAGTCCAGGCCTGTAAGCGGATGCTCTGTTGCTATCTCTGATGATGCAGGAAATCTTTACTATTTATACGAATATAAAGCCGGAACATATATTACCGATACTTCAGTTTTTAAAGGAATCGTGGGCAGATATTATACTTTACATATTGTGTCAAACAGCAATCTTCATTATGAGTCCGACCCGATGGAGATGATTCCTGTCCCTGAAATTGATAGCTTATATTATGAAAAATTAATTATCGAACCACCATATAAAAATTTTAAAGGTGAAGACGCTTGTCAGATTTACCTCGATACTCATGATCCTGAAAATATTTGCAGGTTCTACAGGTGGAATTATTCAGAGACATGGATATTGAGGCTGCTTTTCCCTGTAGTTAACCAGACATGCTGGATAACAGAGAACTCACATAATATCAACATTAAAAATACAGCTGCTCTGAATGAAACAAGGATAACCCGCTTTCCTATAAATTATATTTCTAACGAAACAGACAGGCTGAAAGTAAAGTATAGCATTTTGGTTAACCAATATTCCCTGAATGAAGATGAATACAACTATTGGGAAAAAATTCAGAGTATTGACGAACAGGTGGGAGGACTGTATGATGTTATACCTGCATCAATCCAAAGTAATGTAAGATGTATTGAGGACCCGGGAGAAAAGGTTTTAGGCTATTTCAGTGTTTCTGCAATGTCTTCCAGAAGAATTTTTATTAAGGATGATTTCCCTGGCATTATTGATCGTTATAATAATTGCATCAAAGATACAATTCCTTATGTAGATCCTCCGGGTCTTGGTGTCTCAGTATGGATACTCGACGATGAACCTTATCATATTGGCCCGTACAGAGTGCTGACAAGTGATAAAGGATGCGCCGATTGTACAGTGAGAGGGTCTGTTTTAAGACCTGATTTCTGGAAAGATGATAAGTAAATTTTAACGACGAAAGAATTCCTGATGGTAAAAAAAATAAAACCTGCGATTCTGCTTCTTATGCATCTACTCTTTCTGCAGAGCATCTATTGCCAGGATCCGTCCAATATGAAAGATTATCTTAGTCAGAGGTTCTTAAATTATTGCAGATCAGTACCCAGAGAAGAGGTGTTTGTACACACCGACAGAGATGAATATATATCCGGAGAAGAGCTTTGGTTTAATGTTTATCTGATCGACAGGCAGAGTCTTAAACCATCTTCCAATAGCAGAATAGTATATTTCGAATTACTGAATGCAACAAACAGACCTGTGATCCAAAGAAGGATATTGGTCGATAATGTTTGCGGGCCTGGACAGATAACTTTGCCAGATACCTTAAGTTCCGGCTTATACACTATCAGAGCATATACCAGTTGGATGAAAAATTTCCTGCCTGAAAACTGCTTCATGAAAGATATAAATGTTTATAATACATTGAGCAGTAAAACATTTAAAGGGTCTTTTCACCATGTAAATTTCATCAAAAAAAGAACAGATAATGCAATTGGTGAGGGTGTAAAAAATTCCGGAGTTACACTTAAAGTAAATAATTCACGACATGATAGTCTTGAAATATTTCTGACTGCTAACGATAAATTCAGATCTGAAAACAATAACATTTTTTACATTTTTATTCAGACACATGGAAACATTAACCTGGTGAGCAATGAAAATATGTCAGGTGACTCCACAAGAGTCAGTATTCCAAAAACTTTGATGAGTTCAGGAATAAATCAGATAACAATATTTAATTCAAAAGGAAAGCCGGTCTGCGAAAGATATATCTATACCCCTGCAAAGAAAAATGCTGGTATCAAACTTCAGTCGGTTGATAGTTGTAGCCTTAGAAATAAAATTACTCTCGATATTGCGTTATTAAACAGGGTCAGACCTGAAAATAATTTGTCAAATTTAAGCATTTCGGTATCCCCGGCGTCAAGTGAAAGTGAATTGATTAGTATGGATGATTACCTGGTTTTTGGGACTGAATATGGATTGGCAGAACAACATGTAAACCAAAAAAGAAACTTAAGAGATCTTTCTTCCGGCTTTATGGATAGTACTCTTTTGAATATTAAAAGTAATTGGTTAGACTGGCCATCAATACTCTCCGATGCTCCACTTCATTTAAAATACCAGGTAGAAAAAGAGGATCACCATTTGTTGGGGCAACTTTTAACAAGTGATCAGCAACCTGTTTCTCCGGGTGAGTTACTTTTGATGGACTCTCCGGGAAAAGAGGCCATGTTTCAGTATGCCAGGACAGATAGTGAGGGGAATTTCAGTTTTGACATCCACATTGATGAAGAACTTAAGGATATTATTTTAATACCGGATGATGTAAGTGAAAATCATAAAATCATTATCAGATCATCATTTTCAGATCAATATCCGAAGTCAGAAGTCGTGGTTGATTCAAATGCTTTGGCTATTTCACCTTATATCTCTAGGTTGAGTGTGAATAATCAGGTGCAGAAGATCTATGAGAATCTTTCCACAGGAGATCTACTGAATCCAATTTTACAGCCGATAAAGCCATTAAGGTTCTATGGGAAACCAGATATAGAACTGAATCTGGCGGATTATATCAGTCTGCCTGTTATGAGTGAGGTCATTTTTGAGCTTTTACCAGGTGTCGCAATGAAAAAGAAGAAATCAACTTATGAAATGTCAATAACTTATTACATTGGGGATGATCTCTTCGTTGTTTCCCCGACTTTAATGATCGACGGCGTCATAATAAAAGATCCTTCAATGATAGCAAATCTTGACCCCGAGAATGTTGAAAAAATAGATGTTATTAGAGAAAAATATGTAGTCGGCAAATATTTTTTTCCTGGGATTCTGAATGTAATCACAAAGGCAGCTGACTTTAACAGTGTTTCTATTCCTGATTACATGATAAGATTATCCTACAGAGTTATAGATCCCGTAAGATCATTCAGTTCGCCTGATTATTCTTTGACAGATATGAAAGAAAGTCATATTCCGGATTACAGAAATACCTTATACTGGAATCCGTCCGTTAAGCCTGGTAGCGACGGCAAAGCAAGAGTTGAGTTCTGGAGTTCTGATAACAAATCCGATTACGTCGTTAATATTGAGGGAATTACTCAGGAAGGAAACATCTTATCTCTTAAGAAAATCATTCGGGTTAAATAATATCTGTCTGACTTATCACTTCCCTGGCGCCTTGAAGTTTTTCGATGAATCATCCAGAACAAGAATCCAATCATTACCTCTGCCTCCGGTGGGAGGTGTATATTTACGGGTACCTGTACCGGGGAGTGTTTCAATGAATTTACTTTCTCCATTTCGTGGATCGAACCAGAAAGCATTAATTGTTATTGCACCAATCTTATCAAGCTGAATCTCAGCAGACCATCCTGTTGGGAAATATACGAATGCATATCCATCTCCCCTGGTTGCAACAACATAATCTGTTTCAGGGAAATAAGAGGGGACAATTAAGTTTTGGTCAGGTACTCTTGAGAGGAATGGCCGTGATTCAAACAGCCTGCGTGCATTGATAAGTTCGCTTGCACCCGGCAGATCAAGTACATCATACCAGTTATGCCTGGCAAGTCCTATTGGTTCTCTTGCAGGAGTAAGGAATTGCCAGATTGGGTGGCAACCATATGTATGTCCGAATGCGCCGGTGAAAAGATCCCAATACAGTGCCTGGCGAACATCGGCGTCGTTAAACCAACCTAGTACATCCGGGGTCCAGCCAACAGGGTGATCTTCGTAACGCGATTCTCCGTCAAGGCAGGGTTTGACAGGTGTGAGATTATAATCACGGTCCACTAGTCTTTTATAAATTGAATAGCTGCGTTGTCCGTGACCTGTCTGACACATGTTAAAATCAAGCCATTTACTGTTCTGAAACCAATCAGACGAACTTTTCTCGCCCCAGGGGTGGAAAGTCATAAGATGATTCTTATCAACTGATTTAACACCTTCTCCAATAGCGTCCCATATCGGTGTATTAGCTCCGCCGCCATCCCTGTCACCGCCGTTTATCCAAATGATATTTGGCGAATTTTTGTACCTGTTGCCAATCCACTGTCCATATTTATAGCCATTTTCCTTATTGAATATTTTTGGACCTTTTCCCCAGGTAGACGGATCAACCTTATCTCCCCAAGTGGGAAGCAATCCTATAAAAATCCCTTTTTCCTCCGCTTTTTTTATTACCCAGTCAACAAGAGCAAAATATGCCTCATTGGGTTTAAGTGGGTCATTATCTATTAAAGGCTTATTACCCTCTGCATTGGGAGTGTTAAGCCCATCAAGTTCAGCAAGGGCAACAGCCTGAATAACTGTAAATCCCTTGGCCCTCCGGTTTTCAAGATATTGTTCGGTCTCTTCCTTATTCAAACGGTGAAATAACTCCCAGCCCGTATCACCTAGATAGAAAAACGGTGTTCCGTCTTCAAAAACAAGGAACTTTTTATTATCAGAAACTCTTAGTTTTCCATGTGAGAAATTCACCGAAGGTCCCTTCCATGGCTCCTGTTGTCCGACTAATTTGGAAGTTGAAATTAAAAGGGAAGCGATTGCAATTATCAGATATTTCATCTAAGGCCTTTTATAATTATCAATCTAATATAAACAGATATTAAATAATTATCAATATTTGATCAGTCTTTCTGGTGTCTTCTTATTCAGCACATTTAGTACCCGATTATTTAGAAAGCATTATTTAGAGATGGAAAGCAGGAAATAACTGAATGTATTGTTCCATTGCTTAAAATTTGATAATATTGTTAAGAAATTGAATGTATTTTAATATTTAACCTGAAATACTCACTAAATGAGCGCAAAATCAAAAATCGATTTTAACAAAATCGTCCCATATTTTTTTTCAATAATCAGAATAGCTATAGGCTGGCATTTTTTGTATGAGGGTATTACAAAAATAATTATACCCGGATGGAGTTCGGCTCCTTATCTGGCAGGATCAAGATGGATTTTCGCAGGAATTTTTAATTCCATGGCTGCCAATTCGAGCATTGTCGCGGTTGTGGATTTTCTGAATATATGGGGAATGATACTGGTAGGATTGGGCCTGATATTTGGAATAGTAACACGATGGGCCAGCATAGGTGGATCGTTGATGCTCCTCTTCTATTTTGTGGCATATCCGCCTGTTCCGGGTTTTACTGCCAGCGTTCCTGTTGAAGGCAGCTACCTCTGGGTAAACAAAACACTAATTGAGTTTTTTGTGCTTGCAGCGTTTATATTTATTTCATCAGACTATCAATACAGCATTGACCGTCTTTTTAAAAGATGGAGAGATGAAAAAGCCCGTAAACCTGTGGCAGATCTTCCGTCAGATATCAAAAGAGGACTTGGACGGCGTGAGGCAATAAAGGATCTGATATCTCTCCCTGCTATCGGCGCTTTTGCTTACGCGTTTTACAGGAAGAAAAAATGGGACAGTTTTGAAGAGAAACTGCTTCAAATAGATGGAATAGATGCTAACTCCGGAGCTACACTTCTCAAATTTAATTATACTTCTATTAAGGAACTGAAGGGTCAGGTTCCCAAAGGAATTATAAAACATACTGGTAAAAATGGTCAGCCTGCTGAGTTTGAGCTGAGTCGTCTTTTGATGGGGGGCAATCTTATTGGAGGATGGGCTCATGCCCGCGACCTGATATACGTCTCAAAATTGGTTAAAACGTACCACACCGACGAAAAAGTAATGCAAACCCTCGCTCTTGGGGAAAAATGCGGGATTAATGCAATAATTTCTAATCCCCAGATGGGTAGAATATTTCAAAAATACAGACACGAATTCCGGGGGAAAATAAAATTCATTTCCGACTGTGGTACAAACCTTGATTTTCAGAAAGGTATTGCAATGTCGCTGGCAGCAGATTGGGATGCTCTTTATTGTCAGGGAGAAATTACTGACCGCTGGACTAATTCTGAATGGGATGATCCTAACCACAGAACAGTAGATGAACGTATGGAGCTTATCAGAAGAGGACTCGAGGAGATCAGGAGTCATGGAAAACCAGCGGGAATTGGTGCTCACCGGATAGAGGCAATTAAAGTTTGTGTTGAACATGGACTGCGACCCGATTTCTGGGTTAAAACCTGTCACAGTCACGATTACTGGTCCGCAAAATCCAATGCAGAATGGAAAGACAATTATTTTGATTTTGATCCGAAAGAGACCATAAGTTACATGGCAACTTTAAAGGAACCCTGGATTGCGTTTAAGGTTTTGGCTGCAGGGGCAATCACACCGGAGGAAGGACTAAAGTATGCTTTTACAAACGGTGCTGATTTTGTATGTATGGGAATGTACGATTTTCAAATAGTTGAGGATGTAAACATAGCTCTCAATACTCTTTCCCAGATAAAAGAACGTCAAAGGCCTTGGATGGCATAATTGTAAAAAATAGATAGAGGAACAGAAATCTATAACTATGAAAAAGAACTTTTTAATTCTTGTTTTCATTCTTTTGCAGCTTGCCGGATCTGCACAGAGCTATCCTTTTCAGGATATACATTTAACTGAAGATGCGAGGATAAGAAATCTGATATCGTTATTAACAACCGATGAAAAAATCAATTGTCTTTCCCCTCTCATTTCAGTTCCCCGACTGGGAATTAAGGGTACTCATCCGGTTGAGGGACTGCATGGTCTGGCTTACAGCGGTCCTGCTAACTGGGCTGTAAAGGGACCCAAAGCTTCACCAACAACAACATTTCCACAGGCAATAGGGCTCGCCGAGATGTGGGATCCTGAAATGACTCAAAAGGTTGCTGACTGGGAGGCTACAGAAAGCAGGTATCTGGCGCAGAATAAGAATTTTGGAATTTCCGGACTAATAGTTTTTGCACCGAATGCTGACCTTGGAAGGGATATACGGTGGGGAAGAACCGAGGAATGCTACGGGGAAGATCCTTTCCTGACTGGAACACTTGTAACAGCATTTGTCAAAGGATTACAGGGCAACAATCCGGTTTACTGGAAGACTGCTTCACTCATGAAACATTTTCTTGCAAACAGCAATGAAAATAACAGGGCTTATAACAGTTCTGATTTTGATGAACGATTGTTCAGGGAATATTATTCATACGGATTTTATAAGGGAGTTACTGAAGGCGGATCGCAGGCATTCATGACAGCCTACAATAAGTATAATGGCATCCCCTGTATAGTTAATCCGGTTCTGCGAAATGTAGTCATGAAGGACTGGGGCTTCAGAGGTATTATTGCCACGGACGGTGGTGCCTTTAAACAGCTGGTATCGACTCATGCATATTATTCATCATTAACTCTTGCCGCTGCAGCATGCATTAAGGCAGGTATTACTATGTTTCTCGATGATTATAAATCATCTGTTAAGGCAGCACTCGACCAGAATTTAATAACTGAGAAAGATATTGAACAGGCAATTTATGGAAATTTCAGAGTATTGCTGAAGCTAGGATTACTCGATAATTCATCTCAAAACCCGAATTCAGAGATTGGCATCAGTGATACTATTGCTCCCTGGACCAGAAAGGAGGCAGGAGAGCTTGTGAGAAAAGCCACTGAAAAATCAATCGTTATGTTAAAGAATGACGATATGATACTGCCCCTGAAGCTGGAAAAGATAAAATCAATTGCCGTGATCGGGCCTTCTGCCAATTCCGTTATATCAGACTGGTATTCAGGGACACCACCATATAGAGTTACCATCTTACAAGGTATCAAAAATGAAGCAGGTGATAAGGTACAGGTGCGGTTTACATCAGGTAATAAAGCTGATTCAGCTGTCATAGCAGCTAGGGAAAGTGATGTTGCTATAGTATGTATAGGCAACCATCCATTGAGTCATGGCCTGAGTTGGGGGCAAAATTATGTGCCCAGCGATGGCCGTGAAGAGATAGACAGACAGGCTATTACCACTGAGCAGGAGGATCTGGTAAAGCTTGTTCTTGCTGCAAATCCAAGAACGATTCTTGTTATGGTATCAAGCTTTCCTTATGCAATCAACTGGTCAAAAGAAAATGTTCCTGCAATATTGCATGTAAGTCAGTCGAGTCAGGAAATGGGCAACGCCATGGCAGACATTCTGTTTGGCAAAGTCAGTCCGGCCGGACGGTTAGTTCAGACCTGGGTTTCTTCAATTGATCAGTTGCCACCAATACTTGATTATAATATCAGGCATGGAAGAACATATATGTATATGATAAATAAATCACTTTTCCCTTTCGGTTATGGTTTGACCTATACAAATTTTGTTTACTCGGACCTGCAGACCGGGGAGAGTTATCTAAAAAATAATGAGCTTGTTAATATTACTTTTAAACTCCGGAATGCCGGAAATTTTGATAGTGATGAAGTAACTCAGCTTTATGTGAGTTTCCCAGATTCCAAAGTAGATCGCCCGGTAATTGCTCTAAAAGGGTTTAAAAGAGTATTAGTGCATAAAGGCGAGACAGTTCAGGTATCAATTCCTCTAAAAGCTTCAGATCTCACGTACTGGGATGTTGAAAAACAGAAATTTGTCCTGGAACCCGGTAGGGTAAGATATTTCATCGGCTCATCATCAGAAGACTCTAAACTTCAGGGAGAAGTTATGGTTCAATAACAGAATAGTTATATGATAATTGTCATGTATTTGTAACTGTTTAGCTTTCTGTCATAACTTGTACAACGATAACATTTTATTCAGTTCATGTTGTTAAAAATATAAACAACAGAATAATTGTGAATTAAATGAATAGTCTTATTTATTCAATAATCCTATAATATGTTCACATATTCTATTAATTTTGCGATAAATTTTATAATATCGGGTATTAATAGTAATAAATTGAAAAACAGTAAACCGGATTTTAAAAGAATTGCCATCAAAGTCGGCACAAATGTTATTACTCAGGCTGACGGGTCACTCAACGATGGAAGAATATTACGGCTGGTAGAGGATGTTGCCATTCTGTATAAACAAGGGATAGAGGTTGTATTAATCTCTTCGGGAGCTGTTGCAGCAGGCCGAAGTGAGGTATCACCTTCAAAAAAGACAAACATTGTAGCTGCCAAGCAGATCTGGGCAGCAATTGGTCAGGTAAAACTGATGTCGAGTTACCAGTTTCTATTTGGGAAATATGGTATTCAGGCTGGTCAGCTTCTGGCAACAAAAGAAAGTTTCAGGGACCGGCTTCACTATTTAAATATGAAAAATTGTATATCAGCAATGCTTGAGAATAGTGTATTGCCGATTGTAAATGAGAATGATGCAATTTCGATTAATGAACTTATGTTCACTGATAATGATGAATTGTCAGGCCTCATCTCTTCAATGATGGATTGCAGATCACTGATTATACTTTCGAATGTAGATGGCGTATATAAGGGAATCCCCGGGAGAAANGAAACTGAACTGATAACAAGTATAGATGAAGAATCAGAGGACCTGGATAAGTACATCTCTTCAGTAAAATCAGGATTNGGTAGAGGNGGNATGCTTACTAAATGTTCTATTGCCAGGAAAATAGCTTCACAGGGTATTGATGTTTTTATTGCAAATGGTACCCGTGATGCCATAATAACCGATATTGTCAACAGGAAAAATGTTCCTTATACTCATTTTATAGCCAGCAGCAGAAAAGCAACAGGAGTTAAAAAATGGCTTTCACATTCCGATACTTTTGCCAAGGGAGCTGTAGTAATAAATTCAGGCGCAAAAAAAGCTCTGCTTGATGAAAAGGCAAGCAGCCTGCTTATGATAGGTATAACAAAGGTTGATGGATTTTTTAGAAATGGCGATATTGTGAGGATTGTTGATGAAATGGGTAAAAATGTTGGGTTAGGTAAATCGCAATATGATTCAAAAAAAGCGGAGCAGAATATAGGGAAAAAACTTGAGAAACCATTTATTCATTATGATTATCTGGTTGTTAATGAGAAGAATAAATTAATTTAGATGGTATAAAGAATGATTTAAAACGACAAATTTGATAATGGATTGTACACCCTTATTTATAAATGCGAAGAAAGCATGCCGGTCAATAACTGTTCTGGATAAGGATGTTATTAATGAAATCCTACTATCGGTTGCTCTGTCTGCTATTGAGAATACAAATTATATCATAGAAGAGAACAAAAAGGATTTGGCTTTGGTAAACGAATCTGACCCGGGATATGACCGTTTGATCCTTACTGCTGAAAGAATTAATGGAATTGCCTCCGATATAAGAAATGTAGCCTCACTGCCATGTCCTATCGGAAATGTATTAATGAAGAATGTAAGACAAAACGGGTTGTCAATTTCTAAGATTTCCGTGCCTTTTGGTGTTATAGGAGTAATTTACGAGGCAAGGCCAAATGTAACTTTTGATGTCTTTTCTCTTTGTCTCAAATCGGGGAATGTCTGTATCCTGAAAGGAGGAAGTGATGCGATTAATTCAAATACAGCTATAGTGAAGCTTATAAAGAAGGTGCTTCAGGAACATGGAATTGACCAGGATATACTTACTCTTCTTCCTGCCGGACGTGAAGAAACAAAGCAGTTACTAAATGCTGGAAAATACATCGACCTTATAATTCCGCGAGGAAGCAGAGGCCTTATTGATTTTGTTCGCGACAATTCGTCAATTCCTGTAATTGAAACCGGAGCAGGCATCTGTCACACATATTTCGATGAATTCGGGGACAAAGAAATAGGACGGGCGATAATCCATAATGCAAAGACTCGCAGGGTGAGTGTATGTAATGCCCTTGATTGCCTGATCGTTCATGAAAAACGTTTAGCAGACCTCGATTACATTGTTGGACTCTGCTCTGCTTCAATGGTTGTTATCTATGCTGACGAGAAAGCTTTCGCTGCTTTATC
>WSSedB1CaDRAFT_10000200_pt1 | contig 29027 bp, 28 predicted proteins | sample WetSurSB1Cattail_FD_9460 | JGI IMG/M metagenome (IMG submission 9460)
CCCTTAATGTGTAGTGACTGCAAAGGAAATAAAAAGGGCTGGATTCCAAGAGAGGAAAACAGCCCTAATTTTTTGTTACTCTAATTTTTACCGGACAGCAATAAAAGACTAATAAGGAAGAAGCAACATCACAAGCTAAGCAAACAGTAAATAAGGATAGTGCTATGGTCAATAAGAAGTCAGACCATAAAAAGGAAGCAGATAAAGCTAAGACTGAGACAACTTTGCCTAAGCAGATATCTCAACTCGTTTGGTCTATAATTGCTTTAGTTATAATCCTTGCTCTTATTTTCATTGGCTGGAAATTTAGGGAAAAAATAAAGTTGCTCTTCCAAAAGAAATAAAAAATAAAGGGGGAATAAAAGCCCCTGACCGTTAGTTGGACTTCAATCACCTACTAACAAAAATGCGTCAATCCGCATAGTTGAGGGTTAAATGTCTTCATCTGTGGATTAACGTTTTTTTTGTTATGGGTAACAAATCTAATTTTTTGAGGAATTTGACAGAAGAAGTGATGAATTGGAATTTTTTAGGAACTTATAGGAGAGAAAAATTAACGGTTAGATACAAAATACCACTCTTTTGACTCCTTGTAGATATTAGTATAGAAGATAATGCTCAGTCTACTTTTCTTTTGCCGTATTTCTTTGATCCTTAATGTTGTTACTTTATATAAAACATATTATCTTTGTAATAATTATTTGAAACATGGATATATTTACCAATAATGAAAAATTAATATTATGGATATCAGCATGGGTTGGTGCTTTGTGTTGTCATATGTTGTCTATGTATTCAGATAATTTTGATGGAACGCAGCCTTTTCTAAAAAAATTCTTTCCGAATCATAGTGAAAAATTTTATGTACGTATTAATGCTATAATATTGCCTCTAATAGGTGCTTTTTTATCAATAGTTTTATTTGAACCAACTAATATGAAGGGTGCCGTTATTGCAGGATTGTCTTGGACAGGAACATTATTGGCACTTCTAAAAGGAAAAAAATGACAATGGATACGATCAGTTACATATTTTTATTATCATGTATAGCTGTAATTACAGTTTTTTTGTATATTATGATAATAGGTAAAGCAAAATTTAAAGGATTTATTAGATATATCTCCTTTATTTCTATAATTGTGTTAATAATATCTATATTTTCACTTAATAGTTATTACAAAAAAATATTGAGAGATGAATCTGAAAAATTTGAAATGTTACAATCATATGTACATTCTTTAAAATATGATAGTGCCCCACTTAATGAAAAACATAAGAAAAAATTACTTGATAGCTTAAACTCTGTAAATTCTCAATTGAATACTATATTATTAAATATAAAGGATCCAACAAAAATTACAGGAAAGAATTCTAATCTCGTTTCAAATGTAAAGGGAATGATAAATAAAAATAAGGCTGATATTTTGAAAATTGAGAGCTATAATGATATCATCGACAATAGTATTTATGGATCTAAGTTAAAGCAATATATTTCATCAGGTAATACATCAAATTTTATATTTCAACCGCCATTGGATACGAATGAAGATTATTTGGACTTTTTAATTAAATTTCAAGATGAACATTTGGTGGATAAGATAGAAGTTATATATTTAGAAATATGCAAAAATAATTCTGATGGTAGCCTTACAGAGATATTTGCGCAATTTTACAAACCCAAGAAAGGAGTGAATGCCTTTAAAATTAAAAATTATTTTAAAGGTGAAAAGAATGTGCAAATGACAATAGGATATTTTCTAAAAGGTGAAATAGGCTATAAAAAAAATCCTGTTTATAATAAAATTACTTATTCTTTATGATACATTTAGCCCTTTGTTAAATTAATAGACTAAGGGCAATCCGCTATTTTGCATCACTGTATCTGATTTCAAATGAATCTCATTACTACAGGAATGTCTCTAACTCTTTTTCAACTTATTCAAATACATCTTATGGCAACCACAACGGCACTCTATTCCTGATTTTTTACGAAGATAGCGTATGATTTTCACATGATTCCTTATCAGGGGTCACTTTCTAGGTGCATTGCGGACATTCATATAATTAAATGTCATCTAATACAAATTTCTGAAGTGCTGAAATAACTTCGCCTTTGCAGTTCATTATATCTTTAACCGTTTCCTTAAAAAGCTCAGTATTGAAATCTGTGGAATTATTATTTCCATTAGGAAAAGCCTTCATTATTTCTTTAAAGTATTTAGCCAACAAAGAGTGAAGTCTCAAAATTTTATTACGAAAATTAGGTTCTTTAATAATTGGGAACAATTCACTTTGTGTTTGACAAAATGATTCAAGATATGTCATAGCAGTAACAATCGGCATACTTATATTTGGTATAAATATATCAGTTTTTAAAACTAATGATTTATTCAGTAGATCCATAAAATTATATAATTCTTTCTGCCTTAATTGGGCAATAGCTAATTTCTTTTGAAAAGATAATTCTTTTCTTTTATTTTGAAGACTTTCATTACTAACAGCATTGGTTAGCTTGATGAATACCCATATATTTATGATAGTAAGTATTGGCATTAATACTCCACTGATGTAATTACCAACGCAAGCCCAATCATTTATTGTGTTAGAAAGTTCTCCATGAAATTTATACATAAAAAGGGAGATAGCAATTATACTGGATAAAAATATAATACCCATAATTCTTTTGATCTTCATTTTGTTTGATTTTTTATTTCAAATTCAAAGATAAGAACAAATAAGTTATATTCAAAGTAGATAGGATAACTAAATGTACAAAGAAATAGCTATTCTGGTTTTAAATAGCCCTTATTTCTTACGATTTGAAACTTCTATTATGCCTTGCTTCATTTAGTCAATTGTCTAAATTGTGACCAATTTTGTAAAAAAATAACTGAAAAGTTGCTCGCTAAGTATTTTATGGCAATCTTTCGAATGTTTTTAAATTTAATACTATGGATAGAATGCCTGAACTTTCTGAAAGAGCCAATATGGAAACGTATGTATACTGTGATAAACGTATCATAGTATATGATGATCACCGTTCGTTATTAAATGTCTTATTTGAAGCAAGGAAAAATGAAACATTAACTGCTGCTCCTAATCTTATATATTTTGATTTACATGATGATGCATGTAAAGTGCCCTTAAAAAGTGAATTATTGAAAAAAATTGGAACACCTGACTTGAATAAATCATCATCAAAACAATTTTGGTCTTTTACGGAATTTGATTTAAGCATATTGGATGATGATTGGTTATTGACAGGTATGGAACTTAATCTTATTTATCATGCAATTGTTATAGGTGATGATAACTACACGAAACTCAATATTGAAAATCTTAAAGGCTCTTATACGTCTGAGGATGGAATAATTCATTTTGTACATAGTATATCGCATATTAAAGAGATGCTTAGTTCACGTGGGTGCTTGGGAGATTGTCTTATTAGAGAGGATTATTACAAAATTGTCAGAAAAATATTTCAATACAATAATGAAAAAAGTGAAGACTTTGATGAAGGCATAAATCCTTTCATTTTGGATTTTGACTTAGATTGTTTTACAACGGGTTGCCGTGGAAAAACATATGCATGGCCAGAATCTATATTTAGAAACGAATATGGTGATGAGAGAGAGAATTTTTTTATGCAGCAATTGATTGAGCGTTCGTCGTTTATAACAATTTGCCGAGAACCAAAATGTTGTGGTGGCATAGGAGAATCTAATAAAATTTTAGGCTATTTGGATAAATATCTTTTTGATGGATGTTTGAAAACCAAAGCTATGTTGTGATGATTAATATTTATTGCTATGAATTTTACTGATATTATAGAGCACCTTACGGGAATTAGCTGTCCGATATTTGGAATATCATGGGATCCTCCGGAAACGGATCGTACTAAAGCAAATCATATAATTCGTTTTTTAGAAGACAGGAGGGTTCTATATAATCCATATGAACAAGAATGCCCAGAACATTGTGTTCGTTCGATAATTGAAATTAGACATTATTTAACGGATATAATGCAAGATATTGACCAGAAGGTAAACCTTTATAACTATCTTAAAGCTATGCGAATAGCATCTAGAAAGTTTCTAGATCTAGTTTCGAATGATGATAAACGTTTTCGTTTTTACGTAAATAAACATGATTGTATATCAAGTTGGATATTTAATTCAGCTTTAGGTGAACTAAGAGGTGAGTTTGGTGTTATGTTAGCTCAAATGTCTGTATCTTATGGCGTAGACATTGAAGATGATCTTGCATCTATATTACCCGAAAAAAATAGTGAGGAGTAAAAGAGTAATAACAAATTGATAATATTATGAGTAATCACAAGAGGAAAAAAACAAAACAAATTGAAGACTATGAGAAAAAGTATTTAATTTTAGGAGAAAGAGGTAATGGTGGCAATGCAACGGTTTACGAATGTTCAAAAATAGATTCTGAAGAAAAAATTGCGCTTAAGGCTCTCACGAATCGGTCACCAGAAAAAGAAAAACGTTTTTCTGATGAGATAAAGATTATGAGTTCTTATTGCGAAAATGTCAATGGAATAATGCCAATATCTGATTGTTCATACGAACATTGTTGGTATACAATGCCTTTATGCCAATCTGCAATGGATTATGTTGAAAATTTACCAGATGACAAGGACAGAATTTTTCAAATTGTAGATAATATTATCAAGGTCGCAGAGACATTGGTATCTCTTCACAGTGAGAAGGTTTCCCACAGAGATTTAAAGCCAGATAATATCTTGTATTTTAATGATAGATTTACTATAGGAGATTTTGGTCTTGTTGATTTCCCAGATAATGATAACAATTTAACGAGATCAGATGAAAATATTGGCTCTATATTTACAATTGCTCCTGAAATGAAAAGAAATCCCAAAGAGGCAGATGGCATGAAGGCAGATGTATATTCTTTAGCAAAAACTTTATGGATGTTCCTTACTATGGATAAGAAGGGATTCGATGGACAATATGATTGCATGGATGATAGCCATAGGCTACATTCAGATAAGAAATACGATAAAAAACATTTGGTTGAGATTGAAGAATTGTTAATTGCTGCAACTAATAATCAGCCCGAATATCGTCCAACAATGGCAGAGTTTAGAGATAAATTAGTAGAATGGAAAGATATAGATAAGGATCCGTACAAGTCTCAAATTAGCGATTGGAATTTTTTAAATTATCTTCTATATAAGGAGCTGTCTCCCACATCAGTTTCTTTTACGAATATTGATGACATCATTCATGTGTTGAATATTATCGGGAAAATACCCGCTTACAATCATATGATATTTCCTCGTGGAGGCGGATTTGACTTCAATAAAGCTGAAAGAGCGGTTGAGCCTGGATGTATTTGTATATATGCAGATGAGCTTTTCAATATAGTCAAGCCTAAGTGCTTGTTTAATGAAACATTTGAAGATAGTTCTTGGAATTACTTTTTATTAGAAGTGGAAAATAATAGCCCAATTCTTGGTAATGATCATGAAGGGTGTGAAGAGGAATTAGTTGAAGATATACCAGGCCATTATGTTTCGGATATTGATGCAATATATGGTGTATATGATTATGAATCGGGTAAAAAGCTACCTGAAGGATGGAGACGTGTTTCAAGGTTCACAAGTGGAAAATTTTTGATTCTTCCAAAATTGGGGCCATATAATCAAACTAATAATACTTATGATGGGCGTCATAATAATTGTACTAAAGACGAGTTAAGAAGCTATATTGAAGCTTGTTGCAAGCAATTACTTAGCATTGAAAAATTAGGGAAAAATCGATTTGAATTAATAAGAAAAGGCCTATTTAATAAAAATCCTTTTGAAAATAATGATATGAATACGGTCCCATTTTTAACAGAAGAAAAAGCAAAACTTCCGGATGCATGTAAATACATTAAAGAAAATTATAAAAAATGGAATTTCTCTGAGTTACTATGCGACTCACAAATAGATAGTCCGCTAATGTTTTACTTTAGTTTTGAAGGGATTGATCATTTTTCATTTTTGGAAAATAATGCTTTATTTCTAACTAAAGATGGAAATATTAAGCGACTCCAAAAAGAGGATTTATCAGAAGTTTTTGGCATTAGATGCAGAGAAAAGGCAACCGATTTATGTAAAAGATTTAATGAGAAAATCAAAATTAATTGTAAGGGGTATGATTACGATTATATCTTTGACGATTGTAAGTTTTCTATAAAGTGGAAACGGATAAATAAACCGACACATCTATTTACGAAAAAAGAGATTGAAGCATTGATGAAAGAAGCAGATGATAAGGAAGGAAACAAATTAGTAATAGACGAATATGGTTATGCACAAATGATGCCTATAAAGGTAGATGGGACACTCTATCCTGTTTTTCATGAAGCATACGGCGCTAGAAATAATTACATTGGGAAATACTCTGATTTATCAATATTAGATCAAGATTACGAAGAATCTTTAACGGCTTGGCTAGATCATCTTACATATAATAGGTATGTTTACGTTGGAGACGACGGAAATATAGGAAATGAAAATGAAATAATAAGAAAAATAAAAAAATTCTATTAAGTTAATAGGTTGTAAGCCTTCGGCGAACCCCGTATTTCAAAATCCTTGAATAATATCAAAAGTCTACAGATATTCTTCAAGGATTTGTATTATTTTTCAAAGATATATTCAAAAACTCCTAAAACATTCGGAGGCAGTTAGGAGACTTTCAGTGACATTCCTAATTTATATATTTTTTCTATTTGGGATTTCAGGCATTCAGGTTTTGAGGAAGAAGTAAATCCTTGCTATAATCGTTATACATGTGGTTAAATATATTTTAGAAGTTTTCTTTGGGGAACAGAACATCGTCGACGGATATCACCATCGTTCTTTTTTTTGTGTGTATTTGAAGAAGAATAGGTTTAAAAATTTAGTTTAAGAAGTACATGTATATATGGTGTAAGCTTAAACTTGATTCTTTCTGTTTCTTCTTGGTTGAATGTATTTTTTTGAATCATAAGCATGAATTGTATTGAAAATAAATGCGTAAATACGCAATTTATTTCAATAGACATTTGGGCGCATTTGATAAATTGTCTATATTTGCTGAAGAAAAATGCGTAAATACGCAATAATTTTTATTAGATATGGAAATAAAGCGGGATATTTACTTGAAGAAGCTCATCGAAAGCAAACGCAATGGTTTGATAAAAATAATTACAGGGATGCGTCGTTGCGGTAAATCATATTTATTGTTTACTCTTTTCTACAATTATCTTATAGAGGAAGGAGTTGACGATAGTCATATAATACGAGTTGATTTAGAGGACAGGCGCAATAAAGTTTTGCGTGATCCAGATGCACTTTTGAAATATATTGATGACAAAATGGTGGATAACCAAATGTATTATATTCTTCTTGACGAAGTACAGCATGTGAAAGAATTCGAAGACGTATTGAATAGTTATTTGAAAGTAAAGAATGCTGATGTATATGTAACAGGAAGCAACTCTAAATTTCTGTCTAAGGATGTTATAACTGAGTTCCGAGGAAGAGGTGACGAGATAAAGGTTTCTCCTCTTTGTTTCCGCGAATTTGTATCGGTTTATACAGGTAGTCGAGAACAGGCTTTTGAAGAATATCTAACTTATGGAGGATTACCCCAAGTTGTAACTATTACCGATGAAACAAAGAAAATGGAATATCTAAAGAGCCTATTTGAAAAAGTTTATCTTACAGATATAAAGGAGCGTTATAAAATTAAAAACGACAGTGATTTGGAAGAGCTGATTGACGTCTTAGCTTCACCAGTAGGTGGGTTGATTAATCCAACAAAAATTGAGAACACATTTTCATCGGTCAAGCATAGCAAGATTTCATATAACACAATCAAGAGCTATCTTGATATCTTACAAGATGTATTTCTATTAGAAAAATCGATACGTTATGACATTAAAGGTCGTAAGTATATTGATACGCCGGCAAAGTATTACTTCTCTGATATAGGTTTACGAAATGCTCGTATCAATTTCCGCCAGCAAGAAGTTACACATTTGATGGAGAATATGATTTATAATGAACTTCGTATTCGTGGTTTGTATGTGGATGTTGGTGTCGTCGTTGTTAATACTAAAAACGAGCAAGGTGTTAGCCAGCGCAAGCAATTAGAAGTTGATTTTGTATGCAATCAAGGAAGCAAACGGTTCTATATACAGTCTGCTCTACGGCTACCTACACCGGAAAAACGCGAGCAGGAACTTCGCTCATTAAAGAACATAGACGATAGTTTCTTGAAGTTTGTGATAACTGAAGATCCTATAAAGAAATATCACGACGATAATGGTGTTGCCTTTATGAACATCTATGAATTCTTGATGGATGAGGAAAGTTTAATGGTATAAAAGAATTTAAAGAGATAAAGCAAATTAATGTATTGACAGGTATTAATGGCTGTGGTAAATCTACATTTGCATATTCCGTTGTATTCGCGTTTACTCTTGTTTCAACATTATGTCAGCACTACAAAATAAATATTTTTTCTTAAACTTTCACTATCAATAGGATGGATCAATTTACGACTGAAGGCAGTTGTCGGGCTACCTTCAGTATATAATTTTCACTCAAAATTGTATTTTCCTGCATATAATTTTGCCGGATTATTGTAAATTATCAAGAATCAGTCTGATTGCTTTTTCGGCATGAATGGTTTTATAAAAAAAAGAAGGAGAATCATTGCGGCTCCCTTTCTTTGTTATAGCATCTTTTGCATCACATTCCTTTCAATCGTACTCTTAAGCACCTTAGCGTATATCTGTGTAGTCTTAATGTCTTTGTGCCCTAGCATCTTACTAACGCTTTCAATCGGTACGTCATGAGCCAATGCTACAGTTGTTGCAAATGTATGCCGGGCCACATGAGAGGTCAAAGGCTTGTTAAGTCCTAAGCGTGTTTCAATGACATGTAAGTAATCATTATACTTTTGATTTGATATTCGTGGAAGTTTCAAATGATACTTTTCTAGTACTTTCATTGCCGGCGGTAATAAAGGAGTGTAGAATTCTGTTCCAGTCTTAAACCTATAGCCGTCTATAAATCTCATTCCGTTAGATTCTACAACTTCTTTCTCGTAGTTAAATGATTCTAGATCTGCATACGCAAGCCCGGTATAACATGAGAAAATGAATAGATCGCGCGTCTTTTCTAATTTTTCCGGCAATTTAATTGTTTCTAGTTTGTCCAATTCTTCCTGCATTAGTGGATGACGTTCTTTGCTCTTACCTTTGATGTCTGTAAATCTATTGTAAGGATTGTTGGCAATGTAACCTAGTTTATAGGCTTTAGCGACATAAGGTTTGATTCTTTTATGGTACCCGTGTATTGTTGTTTGGCAGCGTTTTTGATCTTCTTTTCTTAAGAAAGCATCAAAAGCTTCGATGTTATCAATAGTAAGACTGGTGAATGATTTAATCTTGCCGAATCTTATAAGGGCCTCGTATGCACTGAAATGTTGTTTTTTTGTTGTGTCTCTTATTTTGCTTTTGCAGATTTCTTCGTACATGAAATCAATAAAGCTGTCTGGGATATTTTCTCTGGGTGAAAGATATTCATTTAAATTGTTAAGGGTTAATTCAATTCCATCAATTTGCATGTCGTGTAAAATTTGTGCATAATTCCTTTTGACATCTGCTAGCTTAGCATTTAGTTGCATTGAATCACTTCTGTTGATAACCATCTCGTCCCATTGGCTAGAAAAAAGCTTTATACCTGTTGGAATAATTTTTTCTAGGTGTCTCCTTAAATAGATTTTTAATTCTACTGGAGCCTCTTTTAGATCTGTAGCGATGTGTCTACGATCAAAAATAAAATACATTTTCATATTTGTACGTCAATTATGAAATACAGCTACAAAAATTGTACGTCAAAAGTTCTTTTTATCTCAATTTATGTAGGCTTATTTCAGATTATAAAATAAGCCGGAGGATTGATAAATGATTGATATTGATTGAATTACCTTATATTCAAAAGATTAGGCGCAACTTTCGTCGCGCCTAGTTGTGATCCAGAAGGGATTCGAACCCTTGACCCACAGCTTAGAAGGCTGTTGCTCTATCCAGCTGAGCTACTGAACCATTTATCTCTGAATTGCGGGTGCAAAGATACGTTTTTATAATTAATAGCCAAAGCTTTTTTATACTTTTTTTGAAAATGTCTTCATTCGTTGCCTTTCAGATAAGGGTTTCAAGCAATTTTCACTAGTTGATGGCCTATGTATAGCATTAGCAATCCTATTGTAAGACTGAGAGTTATGTATAGGGCTGGTAACAGAAAGTTTTGTTGAAGGATGAGTTTGAAATTTTCATTGATGAATGATGAAAATGTAGTGAAGCCTCCACAAAAACCAACTGTAAGGAACAAACGTATATTTGTGTTGAGTAGGTTGCCACGCTCAAATAATCCGTATAATACACCGATGATGAAGCAACCTAATACATTTATTATAAATGTCCCGAATGGAAAGGATGCGGAGTGTAGACCAAGAATCTGTGGCAGGAAGTAACGAAAAGTGCCACCTAAAAAACTGCCCGTACTTACAATGAATATTGATTTATACACTTTGTTCTTTATTTGTATTCATACTGCAGACAAAGATAACGATTTTTGAATCAATGATCTGAGTATTTGAATTATTTCTATTAATTTTGCAATCAAAATAAATACTGATTGACATGGTACAAAAGTTAGAAAGTTCTGCATTTATCCTTGAGGAAAAGACAGAGTGGGAACAACTCTCAAAGGGTGTGAAGCGTCAGATATTGGGTTTTAACAAAGACTTGATGATGGTGAAGGTGGCTTTTGAAAGCGGTATTGTGAGTGATCCTCATTCACATCCACATACACAGGTCACTTATATAGCTTCCGGTACGTTTAAGTTTAATGTCGGTGAGAAATCATCTGTAGTGAAAGCTGGAGATTCAGTGTACATTGAGCCTGATAAAATACATAATTGCGAGTGTATAGAGAGTGGGGTATTGCTTGATACATTCGCACCGATGCGTGCAGATTTTCTTAAATAATAAAGAGTATGGATTCATTATCACAAGATTTATCCGCGTTCTTGTTGCGTTTGCATCAGCATCCTGATTCAGTGAGCGAACGTGTTGAACATTTTATCAAGCATCTACTTTATCTTTTGCCTGATGATGATGTGAAAATTATTTCGGCTTTTTTCGGTGTTAACGGAGCTCCATTGACTTCTATTGCAGTGCTTGCAGAGGAACATCATTGCACTGTTTCGGAGCTGCAAGCCCGAATGGAAAAAAATTTACGCCATTTGGCTGTTGCGCCTGAATGGCAAATGATAAAACAACTTATATAATAATTTCAAAATAATTATGATTAAAAAAATTCTTTTGTTAGGTTCAGGCGAGTTGGGTAAGGAATTTGTTATCGCTGCTAAGCGTAAGGGACAGTATGTAATTGCTTGCGACAAGTATGCCGGAGCTCCCGCTATGCAAGTGGCTGACGAATATGAAGTGTTTGATATGCTTGATGGTGATGCCTTGGACGCTGCTGTGAAGAAACATCAACCGGATCTTATCGTTCCTGAAATTGAAGCAATCCGTACGGAACGTCTTTATGGCTATGAAAAAGAAGGAATACAGGTTGTGCCAAGTGCCCGGGCTGTAAATTATACGATGAACCGGAAAGCTATCCGCGATTTGGCTGCTAAAGAGTTGAAGCTTAAAACTGCTAAGTATTTTTATGCCACGACATTTAATGAACTGAAAGAAGCTTCCGAGAAAATAGGTTTTCCATGTGTGGTGAAGCCGTTGATGTCATCTTCCGGTAAGGGACAGTCTGTGGTGAAGTCTGCTGATGAACTGGAGCATGCCTGGCATTATGGTATGGAAGGGAGCCGTGGTGATGTAAAGGAATTGATCATTGAAGAGTTCATACGTTTTGACAGTGAAATAACATTATTGACTGTGACACAGAAAAATGGACCGACTTTGTTTTGTGCTCCTATCGGACATGTGCAAAAAGGTGGCGACTATCGTGAGAGTTGGCAACCGGCTGTGATTGATCCGAAGCAGTTGAAAGAGGCTGAGATGATGGCTGAAAAGGTGACAAATGCTTTAACCGGTGCCGGGATATGGGGAGTAGAATTTTTCTTAAGTAATAAAGAAGGTGTTTACTTCTCTGAATTGTCTCCACGTCCGCATGATACCGGTATGGTGACGATGGCTGATACTCAGAATTTGAATGAATTTGAATTGCATTTGCGTGCAGTACTTGGATTGCCTATTCCTGCTATTCATCAAGAACGGGTAGGGGCTAGTGCCGTGATTCTAGCTACAGAAGCAAGTGACAAGGCTCCTGAATATAAAGGTATGGAGAATGTTTTGAGTGCTGATTATACTCGCTTGAGAATTTTTGGAAAACCTACTACACGTCCTAATCGTAGAATGGGTGTGGTATTATGCAATGCTCCTCTTGGTTCGGATACAACTCCGCTTAGAGATAAAGCGAAAGAGTTGGCCGGCAAAGTTGAAGTTTGCTGATAAAAAGTATATGGACTGCATGGATGGGATGGAAGTCATGCAGTCCATTTTTGTAATCTAAAAGAAATAAGTAATAATGAAAGTTACCATTTTGCAAACAGATATTGTTTGGACGGATGTTGCTCGGAATATCGCTGAAGCGGATGCTTTGCTGGATAAGAGTGAAGATGCCGATTTGTATGTGTTGCCTGAAATGTGGAGCACCGGATTTATTACTGAACCTAAGAATGTTGCTGAAATCGCAGAAGAATCGCCTTCTTTGTTGTGGATGAGGCAAAAGGCTATGGAACGAAATTGTGCCATTGCCGGAAGTCTTGCTGTGTATGAGTCTGAAAAGTTCTATAATCGGTTTTATTTTATGAAATCGGATGGTACTTATGTTTATTATGATAAGTATCATCTTTTTACTTCTGGAGGAGAAAATCTACATTTTACACGTGGTGATCAGCGCGTGGTAGTAGAGTGGAGAGGCGTTCGCATAATGTTGCTTGTCTGTTATGATTTGCGTTTTCCGGTGTGGACTCGCAATAAGAAGGATTATGATTTGATTTTGTATGCAGCCAATTGGCCTCTCAGTCGACAAAATGTATGGAACACGCTTCTTAGAGCCAGAGCAATTGAAAACCAATGCTATGTTGTCGGCGTAAATCGTGTCGGCAATGATCCGTATTGTCATTATTCAGGAGAAAGTGCCGTGATTGACGGCTTTGGCAATCCGTTAGTTATTTGTCCGATCAATGAAGTCGTTTCGTCAACTGTTGAAATAGATATGAAGCGATTGCAGGCTTTTCGCGAGAAGTTTCCTGTACTGGATGATGCCGATGAATTTTCTATTTTATGACAAACGTGGCTATCTGCGGATAATGATCACTGAAATCATAGTCATGTTTCACTTCACAGCTTTTTACTTTAAAATATGTCGAATCATAGAATATGTGGTCGATTCGTAATAGTCGGTGAAGATACTTGTATGTACTTCCTTTTCCTTGCCCGTTATTAACAAACGCATCATTGAGGTTTCCCTTTACTTGTGAATATACGTATGAAAAAGGAGTGGAGTTAAGGTCGCCACATATAATAAGAGGATAATGTACATCGTGCTTTTTTATTAACGCAAGTGCTTTTGATTGAATGGTTCTATCGAGGAAATTATGGTACAGCGCATTTCTGAAGGAATTGAATGCATATAGCTTTGAGTAGAGACCTTTTGAAAGACTCTCCTTAATCATTGAACGATTTTGATTGAAGTTGGTGGTTTGTAAGTGGGTCGTGAGTATGTCTATTTTCTTTCCCTTTACATTTATGGTTGATAGGATTATTCCATTTATTGCTTCGTCTTTGAATCTATAGAATTTGCTTGAAATGATGGGATACTTACTGTATATTGCAAGCAATATGGGATGTTTTCTGTCCGCAACAGCATAATATGGATAATCCTTGAAAATACGGGAGATACTATCCAGCTCAAACTCTTTGGTGAAAACAAACTCTTGCATGCATATTATATCAGGATTATCTTTTTTAAAATTGTTAGCAAGTGCCGAGACGGACCATCTGGTAACTCCATTGTCAAATCCGGCAATGTTGAATGTAGCGACTTTGATAGTTTTTCCGGGCACACTCGTTATTTCTTTGTGCAGGAAAGCCGGACGGTATATGGTTAAAATGAATGATGTACTATATATTAATGTAATGAGTGGAAACCAAAGCCAGAATTTAAACCGGATCAACCACCAAACGAAAATGATTGCATTCATTATCAACAGAGGGATAATTGCTAGATGGAGGAATGCTATGATCGGATAATCTCTTATGCTGTAGTGTTCACAATTTTGAGACATAATTGTAACTATAGCCAAGATAACTGTGAATATCCCGGTTAAATAGTGAAGCAGTAATAAAGTTGCCTTCTTTCCCATTATCGTATGGTTTATGGTTACTTCTGTTTACCTATCTATTTGTTTTACACCTTTGACCGCTTGTAGTTTCTTAATCAATTGATTAAGTTTGCTTGTGTCACTGATATTAACTGTAAGGTGGCCGGTAAATAATCCATCATGGCTGTCGATGCTAATACTTCGTAAAGAGGAATCTTTTTCTTTAGAAATGATAGAGGTGAGATTCGTGACAATACCTATATCATCAATACCCACAACATGCAATGTTATAGGATATTGTTTACCTTCTGATTTTCCGGCCCAACGAGCTTTTACTATGCGATATTCGAACCGTTTTTTTAATTGTGCAGCATTGGGACAGTCTTGTCTATGAATTCTGATACCTCCATTAACAGCAACGAATCCGAAAACATCGTCACCATAAATTGGGTGGCAGCATTTAGATAATGAAAAGTCAATGCCTTTTAAACTATTATCAATGATCAATACATCGTCTTTGCTGGAGGCTTGGGATTCTTCCTCCAAAATGCTGAATTCTTCTGCACTACGATAAGGAAGATTATTAAGTTGATCTTGATCTTTTTGAATAAGTTCAAGATAATTGTCGACCACATCATTAACATCCATGGTACCTTCTGCAACCTTTTGATAGAAATCCGTAACGGTTTTGTATCCGTATTTTTTTATTAGTCGCATCATGACAGCTTCGTCATAATCAATTTTCCGGTTTTTAAATTTGCGTTGCACATCTTCTTTGGCAAATTCAGCCTGTCGCGATGCCATTTCCTTTAGTTCAAGACGTATTTTGTTGCGAGCCTTCGTGGTGGTCACTATGTTCAACCAATCTTGTTTCGGATATTGAGTGCTTGCTGTGATCACTTCCACTTGGTCACCATTATTTAAAACTTGGCGTAATTGCACATTCTTTCCGTTCACTTTGCCACCAGTACAATTACACCCGATTTTACTGTGAATGTGGAATGCGAAATCAAGTATTGTAGCACCTTTGGGTAATTTGAATAAATCACCTTTGGGTGAAAACACAAAGACTTCATCAGCGTATAAATCCATTTTAAATTGGTTGATCATCTTTTGGGAATCATCTTCTGTGTTTTCCAAAGCCTCACGCACAGATGTCAACCAATCATCTAATCCATTAGCACCTTTTAATCCTTTATATTTCCAGTGAGCAGCCAAACCTCTTTCAGCAATCTCGTCCATTCTGCGTGTACGAATTTGAACTTCAACCCACTTTCCTCCCGGTCCCATTACTGTGGTGTGCAAGGATTCGTATCCGTTGCTTTTGGGCACAGACAGCCAGTCACGAAGTCGATTGGGATTCGGTTTATATTTATCGGTGATAATACTATATACTTCCCAACAGATTTTTTTCTCTTTATCTAGTGGAGCATCCAGAATGATACGGATAGCAAATAAGTCATATATCTTGTTGAAGTCTGTTTTTTGTTGACGTATCTTGTGCCATATAGAGTGGATGGATTTAGTTCGTCCTTTGATGCTGAATTTATATCCGTCTTTTTCAAGGCTGTCTTTAATAGGAGCAATGAAGTCGGCAATATATGCATCTCGGCTACGTTTTGTCTCATTCAATTTATTCTTGATATCGTAGTATACATCATGTTCTAAATATTTGAGAGACAAGTCTTCTAATTCGGATTTTAATTTGTAAAGTCCGAGTTTATGGGCGAGCGGTGCATACAAATATGCTGCTTCATTGGCGATGCGTATCCGGTCCGTTTCGTTTGGCGAATCTTTTATTTGCCTCATCAAATTTACCCTGTCGGCAATCATTATCAGGATTACCCGCATATCTTCAGCAAATGAAAGTAATAGATTCCTGAAATTCTCGGAATCAATAGCTAAACTTCGATCATAAAGCTTTTCAGTCTTTACCAAACCTTCAATAATGCGAGTTGTATCAGCACCGAATAAGGTTTTAACTGTATCTGCTTTTAAAGTTTCATTCCTTACTAAATCATGCAGCATGATTCCGATTAGACACGAACCTTTCAATCCTATCTCTTCAGAAATGATAATAGATGTTTGCATGTCCCTGATGATGGGGTTCATATCGAAATTATTTCGAGGAAGAACTCCATTTTTAGTACTGTCAGAAAGAAGTTCTTTAAGTTTGACTATTTGTTCATCTGTAACGCTTTCTCCTGCTGTTAGGCGTAGTTTCTTATATAGTTGGCGTAGGAGCGTTTTTTCTTCTTCTGTAAAAACAAGTGCTTGTCCCATGTCTTTTTCGTTTTAATTATCTGTAAAAATACATTTTTTAGTTGTCACTGTTGCAAAGAATAAATAACTTTTTGTACTTTTGGAAGTAAATTAATATTTTGATACAATGATGGATCCACAAGACAAGGTATTATTAGCCGCAAAAGGTATAAGTGAAGAGAAGATTGCTGTGCAGATGGAATGTTTTAAAAAAGGGTTCCCATATATGAAATTGCAAGCTGCTGCATCAACGGAAAAGGGTATTCTTTCGCTTGATAAAAATGAAACAGATTCATATCTTGAGATATGGAACAATTATACTCTATCAGGCAAGAAAATTATAAAGTTTGTACCAGCTTCAGGAGCAGCAAGTAGAATGTTTAAAAGTCTCTTTGGCTTTTTATCTGCCGATTATGATGTACCTTCGAAAGAAGATGAGAAGAAGTTTTTTGAGAATATTAAGACTTTTGCTTTCTATGATGATTTGAATGAGGTGTGTGTGGAAAATGAGGGCGAAAATATTGACAAACTTCTTGCTGGAGGAGCTTATAAGACCGTCATAGACAACTTATTAAATGATAAAGGACTTGGATATGGTAATTTGCCGAAAGGCTTATTGAAATTCCATAAATATATAGAGGGTGCCCGTACTCCTTTGGAGGAACATTTAGTGGAGGGGGCTTTATATGCAGCTGATGAGGAAAAACAAGTGCATGTCCATTTTACGGTTTCACCTGCTCATTTGGAATTATTTAAGAAGAAAGTCGTGTCGGTTGTACCAAGTCTTGAAAAGAAATATGGCGTTAAATACGTCATTTCGTTTTCAGATCAGAAGGCTTCAACGGATACGATTGCTGTAAATTTGGATAATACTCCTTTTCGGGATGAGAAAGGGAGTTTAATGTTTCGTCCGGGTGGGCATGGCGCATTAATTGAGAACCTAAATGATTTGGATGGTGATGTAGCTTTTATCAAAAATATAGATAATGTTGTTCCTGATTCAATTAAGGGAGATACAATAAGGTTCAAGAAAGCATTGGCTGGTGTATTAGTTACATTACAAGCAAAGGCTTTTGAGTATTTGAATCTGCTGGATACTGGGAAATACTCTATAGAACAATTGCGTGAAATTATTCAGTTCGTTCAAAAGCAACTTTGTGTGAAGAACGTTTCATTAAAGCAAATGGAAGATGCCGATATGGTTCTTTATTTGAAGAACAAACTAAATAGGCCAATGCGTGTTTGCGGTATGGTTAGAAATGTCGGTGAAGCCGGTGGTGGGCCGTTTTTGGCATATAATGCAGATGGAACAGTTTCATTGCAAATCCTTGAAAGTTCACAAATAGATATGGATGATCCGGAAATGAAAGCGATGTTCATGCAGGGAACGCATTTTAATCCGGTTGATTTAGTGTGTGGCTTATGTGATTATAAAGGTAAGAAATTTGACTTGACAAAATATGTGGATCCGTCAACGGGCTTTATATCTCAGAAATCGAAAAATGGAAAGGATTTGAGAGCTCTTGAATTACCTGGACTTTGGAATGGAGCGATGAGTGATTGGAACACCATATTTGTAGAAGTGCCTTTAGAGACATTTAATCCCGTGAAATCTGTAACAGATTTGTTGAGGCCGCAACATCAATCTTGAAAATTGAAGATATTTTTTATAGAGCATGCCGATGATGAACTTTTTTCATTATCGGCGTGTTTTTTATATGTGGATTTTTCTATATTTCTGTCAGCGTTTTGGTCTTATTTGTAATATTTTGTTTCCTTTTTGTCCACTAATACACTTTAAACAATGTTTTTTCACAGTCTTTATGATTGATGTAAGAAGAATGTTTATACCTTTGCTATTGTTCAATTAGAAGTCGAATAGAGATAATTTAATAATAAAGAAGAGCTTATGTCACAAATTCTAGGGCATATTTCTCAGGTTATAGGTCCTGTAGTGGATGTATATTTTGAGAATGCGAAAGGTAAAGTGAATCTGCCTCGCATACATGATGCCATGCAAGTAAAACGTCCTAATGGGATGAACCTTATATTAGAGGTGCAACAGCATATAGGCGAAGATACGGTTCGTTCAGTAGCCATGGATAGCACGGATGGTTTGAAACGAGGATTAGATGTCCTTCCCTTGGGAGAATCTATTAAAATGCCAGTTGGAAATCAGGTAAAGGGACGTTTGATGAATGTCATTGGTGATGCTGTAGATGGTATGGGGGCTTTGGATGAAACTGGGGCATTACCTATACATCGTGAGCCTCCCAAATTTGAGGATCTGACCACTTCACGTGATGTTTTATTTACTGGTATCAAGGTGATCGATTTGTTGGAACCTTATATGAAAGGTGGTAAAATCGGATTATTCGGTGGCGCCGGTGTTGGTAAAACAGTATTGATCATGGAGTTGATTAATAATGTCGCTAAAGGTGGCAATGGTTTCTCTGTTTTTGCCGGTGTAGGTGAACGTACACGTGAAGGTAATGACTTGCTTCGTGAAATGATTGAGTCAGGCGTTATTAAATATGGTGCCGAGTTTAAAAAATCAATGGAAGAGGGAAAATGGGATTTGTCCAAAGTCGATTATGACGAATTGGGAAAATCTCAAGCCGCTTTGGTTTATGGTCAAATGAATGAACCACCAGGTGCACGTTCTGCTGTTGCTTTGTCCGGATTAACTGTTGCTGAATATTTCAGAGACTTAGGTAAAGATTCTGGAGAAAAAAGAGATATTCTTTTATTTATAGATAATATTTTCCGTTTTACTCAAGCCGGTTCTGAGGTGTCTGCGTTGTTAGGGCGTATGCCTTCTGCTGTGGGTTATCAACCGACATTGGCCACTGAAATGGGACAAATGCAGGAACGTATAGCTTCTACTAAAAATGGCTCTATTACTTCTGTTCAAGCAGTATATGTGCCAGCTGATGACTTGACCGACCCTGCTCCAGCAACGACATTCTCGCATTTGGATGCAACCACTTCTTTATCAAGAAAAATTACTGAATTGGGTATTTATCCTGCAGTTGATCCTTTGGAATCAACTTCCCGTATAATGGATCCGCTGGTTATCGGTCAAGAACATTATGATACGGCACAACGTGTAAAGCAAATTTTACAGCGTAATAAGGAATTACAAGATATCATATCCATTTTAGGTATGGAAGAGTTGTCGGATGAAGACCGTTTAGTCGTAAACCGTGCTCGACGTGTTCAACGTTTCTTGTCTCAGCCGTTTACTGTTGCATCGCAATTTACAGGACTGCCGGGTGTAATGGTGCCAATAAGTGAAACCATTCGTGGCTTTAAGATGATATTAGATGGAGAAGTTGATTATTTGCCTGAACAAGCATTCTTGAATGTAGGTACGATCGACGATGCTATAGCTAAGGGAAAGAAAATTCTTGATCAAGCTAAAAATTAAATATGAAATTAGATATATTATCGCCTGAGCGTTTACTTTTTAGCGGTGAAGTAAGTAAAGTTGTTTTACCTGGAGCCGCCGGTTCTTTTGAAGTATTGAAAAATCATGCTTCTTTGATTTCAGTGTTGAAATCCGGAGATGTTATTTTTTTTGATGATGTTGGAGGAGAAGAGAAAACAGTGAATATAAAAGGCGGTTTTGTAGAAGTGAAAGAGAATGTGATTTCAGTTTGTGCTGAATAATCAAACATGATGATTAATAAGTAGAAAAAATACAATGAATAGATTGGTTCAAAAATCTTTATTGTGCTTGTTTGTGGAAGTAGTGATTGTTACATTCGGCTGTGAAGGCTATTTGATAAGTCATGATCCAAGCAAGGTCGTAAGTTTTTTGCCTATACCATTTGTATTTTTGATAATGGGGGTATTCTTGACATTAGTATTGGAATTCCATAGACATACGGATGATAAGCAGATGGTTGTAATCTATATGGGTCTGAAAGTCTTGAAGTTTTTTATTATGATGCTTTTGTTTTTCGCCTATACTTTTCTACTGAAAAATCATGTTATTCAGATATTTTTGATGATAGGTATATTTTATTTTGCTTATTTGATATATGAAACAGGCTATTTCATAAAATTTGAAAAGAGTCTAAAAAAGGAAAAGAATGGATAGAAAGATTTCTCATATTAAGAAGATTGCTTTTTTTCTTTGCTTTATTGCATTTTCTATTGGCACTTTTGCTCAGTCAGCTCCTTCATCAGGAAAAACGAAGGTGAATGTGAAAGAAATTATTTTCGGACACATTAAGGATTCGTATGAGTGGCATATTACAACTTGGGGAAATGCGAAGATAACGATCCCTTTGCCTATTATTATTAGAGATGCAAATACGGGTTCATGGCATGTATTTTCCTCTTCCCGCATTGAAGAAACCGGAAGTTATGATGGTTTCTATAAAGCTGTTTCAGGTCCGTATGAAGGCAAATTGGTGCAGAAGGACAGTTTCGGTAAAGAAGTTCGTCCTTTTGATTTATCGCTTACTAAAGATGCTTTGGCATTGTTGATCAACAGTGTTTTGCTTTGTGTCATAATTATCAGTTGCGGTCGTTGGGCAAAGCGTCATCCGAATAAAGCACCGGGCGGATTTATTGGATTCATGGAATTGTTTATCATGAATATTAATGATGATTTGATAAAACCCTGTGTGGGTCCTAAATACAAAAAGTTTGCGCCTTATTTGCAAACCGCATTCTTTTTTATTTTTATAAATAACTTAATGGGACTGATCCCGATCTTTCCCGGAGGAGCCAATGTAACCGGTAATATAACCATCACGTTCTTCTTGGCTATATGTACCTTTATCTTGACGAATATATACGGAACGAAAACGTATTGGAAAGATGTGTTTTGGCCGAATGTTCCTCTTGCAATTAAGCCTATAATGATACCGATAGAGATCTTTGGCGTGTTTACTAAACCTTTTGCATTGATGATTCGTCTTTTTGCAAATATGATGGCTGGTCACACTATTCTTCTCAGCTTGGTAAGTATTATATTCCTTACATCAACTATTAGCGCAGTAATTTGCACTCCAATGAGTATCGTTTCGGTTGCCTTTGCAATCTTCATGGATTGTCTTGAATTGTTGGTGGCTTGGATTCAGGCTTATGTATTTACGATGCTTTCAGCTGTGTTCATTGGAATAGCTATTTCAGGAGAAGCTCCAAAAAGTGTAAAAGCAGAATAATAAAGAAGTAAAAGTATAACGTTTTAAAATTAAGAAATTATGTTATTATCAACATTACTAGCAGTTGCCGCAGGCAGCTTTGAATTCGGAAAAATGGGTGCCGCTATTGGCGGAGGTTTAGCAGCTATAGGTGCAGGTATCGGTATTGGTCGCATTGGAGGTTCTGCAATGGATGCCATTGCTCGTCAGCCGTCATCAGTCGATGTTATTCGTACCAACATGATTATTATTGCAGCCTTGGTTGAAGGTGTTGCATTGTTTGCTGTCATTATTGCATTGTTAGCAGAAATATTATAATATATGTCACTTCTGTTACCTGATGCAGGCTTGCTGTTTTGGATGCTTCTTGCATTCGTTGTAGTATTTATTTTATTGGCAAAATATGGTTTTCCTGTTGTCACAAAGATGGTTGACGATCGAAAAACTTTTATAGATCAAAGCTTAGCAAAAGCCAATGAAGCAAACGAACAGCTTGCCGATATAAAAGTCAATAGCGAAAAAATATTGGCTGAAGCCAGAGCGCAACAAGTGAAAATTCTCAATGAGGCACAATCAATGCATGATAAGATCATTGATGATGCCAGAAAAGAGGCACAAGTTGCAGGCAAAAAGCAATTGGATGAGATACGTCAACAAATGGAAGCTGAAAAAATCGAAGCTATTCAAAGCGTTCGCCGCGAAATAGCTGGTCTTGCTGTAGATGTCGCTACAAAGGTGATACGTCAGAAAATAGATAAAGATAAAGATCAGATGGATTTAGTTGATCGTATGCTTGAAGAGATTGAAGCGTCTAAGTCATAAACGAGAAGAAGATGGATACAGGAATAATACCAATGCGTTATGCAAAAGCTCTTCTAGCTTTTGCGCATGAGCAAAAGGCAGGTACGGCTGTGTATTCAGATATGCAACAGTTATCTCAGAGTTATTCTCAAGAGCCTCAAATCAAGACGGCCTTGGAGAATCCTATGATGATGACTGATGATAAACTGAAATTGATAACAGTAGCTGCCGGAGGCAATGTGTGTGAACAGTTCACGCGTTTCATCCAACTTGTATTGCATCAAAGACGTGAGGATTTCTTGCAATCTATTTCATTGCTTTATATTGATTTGTACCGAAAAGCGAACCACATTCAAACCGTTGCATTGGTTACAGCTACTCCTGTTTCGGATGCCGCATTGGAACAGATCCGTAAGTTGATTGCTAAAAATGATAATGAAACCCTGGAATTTAAAACTTCAGTAAATAAAGATATTCTTGGTGGATTTATCTTAAGTCTTGGAACTTATCGGATGGACGCGAGTGTCGCCACTCAATTAAAAAGGGTAAAAACCCAATTTATAAAGAAGAATAGTCTTTTATAAGGAGAAAATATTCATATGTCAGAAAATATAAAACCAAGTGAGATTTCTGAAGTGCTACGTATGCAACTTGAGGGAATTGATACTAAATTAAAGTTCGATGAGGTAGGATCCGTATTGCAGGTCAGTGATGGCGTTGTACGTATCTTTGGCTTGAATAATGCAGAGGCCAGTGAACTTCTTGAATTCGAAAACGGAATAAAAGCCGTTGTGATGAACCTTGAGGAGGACAATGTAGGTGCTGTATTGTTGGGACCTACTGATCAAATAAAAGAAGGTGACATTGTAAAACGTACAGGATTAATCGCATCAATTAATGTAGGAGAGGGCATGCTAGGGCGTGTTGTCAATCCATTGGGTGAACCTTTGGATGGCAAAGGTGAGATCAAAGGTGAGCGTATTGAGTTACCTTTGGAGCGTAAAGCTCCCGGGGTTGTATTCCGTCAACCGGTTGATGAACCTATTCAGACAGGATTGAAAGCTGTTGATTCGATGATACCTATTGGTCGTGGTCAACGTGAGTTGATTATCGGTGATAGACAAACCGGTAAAACAGCCATTGCTATTGATACAATTATTAATCAAAAAAGTAATTACGAAGCCGGTAAACCTGTTTATTGTATTTATGTGGCCATTGGACAGAAAGGATCAACAGTTGCATCGTTGGTTGATATCTTGAAAGAGAAGGGTGCCATGCCTTACACGGTTGTTGTTTCGGCTACAGCTTCTGATCCCGCTGCATTACAATATTACGCAGCGTTTGCGGGTGCTGCCATCGGAGAATATTTTCGTGATACCGGTCGCGATGCTTTGGTGGTTTATGATGATTTGTCAAAGCAGGCTGTTGCGTATCGAGAAGTATCTTTGATTTTGAGACGTCCATCCGGTCGTGAGGCTTATCCTGGTGATGTTTTTTATCTGCATTCTCGTTTACTTGAACGTGCAGCAAAGGTTATTAACCAGCAAGAAGTAGCAGAGCAGATGAACGACTTGCCAAAGAGTTTGGTCGGTAAAGTAAAAGGAGGAGGTTCATTAACGGCACTTCCAATTATTGAAACCCAAGCGGGTGATGTTTCTGCATATATACCAACGAATGTTATTTCCATTACTGATGGACAGATATTCTTGGATACGGATTTGTTCAACCAAGGGAATCGTCCGGCTATAAATGTAGGAATATCTGTATCACGTGTGGGTGGTAATGCACAAATTAAGGCAATGAAAAAGGTTGCCGGTACATTAAAAACAGATCAAGCACAATATCGTGAGTTGGAATCATTTACGAAATTTGGAGGTGATATGGATCCTGTTACTGCATTTACAATTGATAAGGGGCAGAAAAATGCCCGTTTATTGGTTCAACCTCAGTATAATCCAATGCCTGTTGAAGAGCAAATCGCAATTTTATATTGTGGAACACATGGATTATTGAAGGATGTACCTTTGGATCATGTGCTAGAATTCCAAACTAATTTATTGCTGAATATGCGAAACAATCACCAAAAAGATGTATTAGATATCTTGAAAACTGGTGTAATCAATGATGACGTTACCAAAATATTAGAAGCGGTAGCTACGGATCTTGCAAAAGGATATAAAAAATAATATAGCATATGGCGTCACTAAAAGAAGTAAAAGGAAGGATCACCTCGGTTACCAGTACCATGAAGATTACTTCAGCAATGAAGATGGTTGCTTCTGCAAAGTTGCATCATGCGCAAGCTGCTATTACCAGTATGCTTCCTTATGAAAGAAAATTGTATGATATGCTTACGACTTTTATGGCTACTGAGCAAGATTTTCAATCCAATTATATCACAGCTCGACCTGTGCATAAATTAGCGATTGTAGTATTTTCGTCAAATTCATCTCTTTGTGGTGCTTTTAATTCAAATGTAGCGCGCTTGCTCAATAATGTGGTCGATAGTTACAATGAACTTACTAAACAGGATATTTTTATATATCCCATCGGGAAAAAAATAAGTCATGTAGCTAAAAAGGCTGGTTTTCAAGTCCAAGGCGATTATGAGCTGATGGCTGATAAACCTAGTTATAAGGCAGCGGCTGATTTGGCTGCGGAAATCATGAAAAAGTATGCTGATGGAGAGTTTGATAAGGTGGAAATTATATACCATCATATGAAAAGTACATCATCGCAGCAGCTTTTGAATGAAACTTATTTGCCGCTTCAAATTGAAGCAGAACATGAAGGACCGGCTTTGGACTATATTGTTGAACCTTCAAGTGCGGAATTGTTGAGTGTAATGATTCCTCAGGTAATTTCATTACGCATGTTTACAGCTTTACTTGATAGCAATGCGTCCGAACACGCTGCTCGTATGATGGCTATGCAAACTGCATCAGATAATGCAGAAGAATTATTACAAGATTTGACCATTCAATATAATAAGAGTCGTCAACAAGCAATTACAAATGAATTACTTGACATCATAGGTGGATCTTTTAAATAAAAGTCAATAAATCAATAAAAAGGGCATGCTTAAGAGAGTATGTCCTTTTTTATATTATAATCCAAAAGTTTCTTTCAGCTTTTCCAGATATTCCAGATTCTTTTCTAAGAACTTTTTATTTTTAATAGCCATTTCATTTAGTAATGGATTCACGAAATTAGTAGTTTTCTTTACTAGCAGTAACTCTTTGTGAATTTTCCGTGGCACAATTACCTTTAATCCCCCTCGCATAATTTCTATTGGAAGGTCCTTTTCCATGTTTAATGGATCACCGTCAACATGAGCGACGCCTGGGGTATGGCGATGTATGGTTACTTTTTTACATTTAAACGTCTTGATACGTCCGTTCCAATCTATGGTACGTGTGAATAGTTGTAAGGTTAAAGCAGGAATGTCCACAAATGTAAATGGTTCCAATATGGTCACATCCATTAGTCCATCATGTAGCGATGCTTGTGGAGCGATGTATGCATTATTTCCATATTGAGTAGCATTTGCGCATGCAATAAGAAAAGCTTTGTACTTTTTCTTACCAGATTCAGTTTCAAGGATATAAGTTTCAGGCTTATATTTTAGGTATTCGTTTAATGTCTGCTCTAGATAAGTACGTAGTCCGCGTTTGCCTGCTTCAGAAAATTTCATACTGATAAAAGCATCGAAGCCGACACCACAAGTACAAAAGAATGGATGTCCCGATAACGTTCCATAATCAATTCGATGAGTTAAGCTGCTATTAATGATGTTTATACATTCATGTACATTGTTGTGAGGAATATGTAAGCTTCTTCCTAATCCGTTGCCTGATCCACTTGGAATTATTCCCAATGCCGTTTTGGTGTTGATTAGTGCCGATCCGATTTCATTAATAGTTCCATCTCCTCCAACAGCAACAACTGCAAAGTAATTTTTTTGCACAGCCTCTTTGGCCAGCTCCCTAGCGTGGCCAGCATTTTCGGTCATGATTACTTCATAATCAAATTGTTCGGAATTGATGTCAGAACCAATGATAGTTATTATTTTGTTCTTACTATTTGTACCCGAAATAGGGTTTACAACAAATCTAATTTTCCTCTTGCTCGTCATATATACGTAAGTTTGGTTACAAAAGTACGAATTTTATGCAAAGGGGCTCTCAAATTAGTTTTTTTTCATCAGAATAAAATGAAATATTTTGTTAAAATATAAAATTTAGTAGATATTTTGTTATCTTTGCAGCCTGTTTAAATTTTAAGGATCAGAAAAAATAAGAATTCTATAACTATGGGTTTATTACAAGACAAATTAGGAAAATATGATCTTCCGCAAAAAATAATGGCACAGGGTGTTTATCCCTATTTCCGTTGCATAGACAGTGCTCAAGACACAGAAGTGGTCATGAGTGGAAAGAAAGTGTTAATGTTCGGTTCCAACGCATATCTCGGGTTGACAAATCATCCAAAAGTAATAGAGGCTGCTGTTGAAGCTACGAAAAAGTATGGATCGGGTTGTGCCGGATCTCGTTTCCTAAACGGTACGTTGGATATACATATAGAATTGGAGCATGAATTAGCTGAGTTTGTTGGCAAGGAAGATGCGCTGATTTATTCAACTGGATTTCAGACAAATTTAGGCGTTTTATCATGTGTTACAGGTCGCGAAGACTATATTATATGTGACGAGTTGGATCATGCTTCAATTGTTGATGGTCGTAGACTTTCGTTTTCAACCACATTGAAGTACAAGCACAACGATATGGAAGCTCTTGAAAAAGAGTTGAAGCGTTGTCGTCCTGAAAGCATTAAGCTTATTGTTGTTGATGGTGTATTTAGTATGGAAGGTGATATTGCTGATTTACCTGAAATAGTAAAACTGTCGAAAAAATATAATGCAAACATCATGGTAGATGAAGCTCATGGACTTGGAGTTTTAGGACGTCAAGGACGTGGTACATGTGATCATTTCGGATTGACTAAGGATGTTGATTTGATTATGGGTACATTTAGTAAATCACTAGCTTCAATTGGAGGTTTCATTGCCGCTGATGAATCTATTATCAATTATTTGCGTCATAATTCACGTCCATACATCTTTAGTGCTAGTGCAACTCCTGGAGCTACAGCTGCAGCTCGTGAGTCACTTCATATCATGCAACGTGAACCTGAACGTTTGGCACATCTATGGGATTTGACCAACTATGCGTTGAAAAGTTTCCGTGATCTCGGTTTTGAAATCGGTAAGACAGCCACTCCTATTATTCCATTGTTTGTTCGTGATATGGATAAAACATTTAAAGTAACAAAGATGGCATTTGATGAAGGAGTATTCATTAATCCGGTTATACCACCGGCTTGTTCACCGAATGACACACTTATTCGTTTCTCATTGATGGCTACTCATACCAAAGAGCAAGTAGATATGGCCATCGAACGTTTGGTAAAATGCTTTAAAGCACTTGATCTATTGAAGTAAGGAAATCATAATATTTACATAAAAAGAGGGTGTGCCAGTTTTGACGCACCCTTTTTTTATTGTATTAATACATCCGTTAAGCTAAAAAACGAATATTTTAAGTATTGATGTATTGAATGTAAGTGCCGATGATGCTGAAACCTTGATTAGTTCTGCCATTGCTGGTTTAAATCCGGATGATATTGAAAGTTTCCAGATTCTGAAAGATGGTAGTGCCACATTTCGTGGAATACGTCTGTAACTTATGCTGCAGATTTCTCTCAAGAAGGCGCATATCATGTGTATAGTTTTGATGATACCGGTTCATGGTCTGGCTATTCTGTAAATGGACTGAAACTTGGTGCATCTTCAACCTCTCCATCGATAACGTATCTAGGAAGTATTCTTTCTCTGACAGATGTATATTTGTACAGATAAGTTCTAATATTTAAATACAAAAATAAGGGAGATGTCACACATAGTGTGGCATCTCCTTTTTTATTCACTATTCATAAGCCTTTGTTAATCGAGGTTTCCGAGTGAACGAATGAAGGCTCTGGAATATCTCAAGAGTTCATAAAAGTATTAGACATTGTAGAGTTTGTTGGTATAGATACAATCAATGGAAAAAAATCTAAAACTGGCTATAGCGTTTCGTTCTACTAGTAACTATCAGGATGCTTCGCGATATGTATTTGAAGTCTTTTTTCTATTAACGGCTCATTAAAGAAAAATAAAATAAGGAATAAATCGGCGTAAAAACTCACAAAAGCGCACAAAGGCTCACATAAAGTCACAATGGGTTTTTCGGCTGCCGTATATTTGCATCTCAAAAAGAAGAGAAAGAATATGATAACGAATTTTTCAATGTTTTGGGCAACGGGAGAC
>WSSedB1CaDRAFT_10000201_pt1 | contig 28875 bp, 29 predicted proteins | sample WetSurSB1Cattail_FD_9460 | JGI IMG/M metagenome (IMG submission 9460)
TGTGTTTTTGATTTTTTGATTCCATCTCTTTATACTTTTTATGTTAATACTTAACACTCTCTTCCTGCTAGTATTGTAAACACTATTCCGTATAAGACATAAGATTCGAAAATCTATACTATGTGATGTTGTGAATTTTCTATTCACCCTTCACTTCCCTTTATCCATCGGCGTTCCCGAGTGAACGAGTGAAGGCTCCGTTTCATTTTCTACCCTTCACTGTTTTTATTCTCAATGAGAATTCTTGGAAATTCAGCTCCTTTATTTCGTAACTTCAACTGCTAGTGATGACACACCCAACTGGAAGGAAAATGAATGCAAGTGTGTTCACAGATGAATGCTCGTTGGTGGTATAAGATGGACTGGTGCCTTCACTCGTTCACCTCGAAACGTTGATGAATAAAGGGTTGTGAATGGTGAATCCAATTTTTGTGTTTTCTATCTTGAGAGATGCTACAAAATTTATAAGACAAAAATAGCCTTCACTTTTCAACTCTTTGGTTTACTTTTAAGAGGTGAATGGAGTGAAGGCTTGAGTAGAAGTTTTACCTATAGAAATCTTAAATAGAATTTTTAGTAGCGCTTTCCTTTTCTTATTATATAGTCATTAAGGTTTCACTATTTTTACATTGACGAATCTGAATGCCATTTCGTCGATTGTTATTTTCTCTACATCACAGACTACTTCAGTCAATAGAGAGCATCCGAAAAAAGCTCCCTTTGTGATTCGAGTGATAGAATCCGGCACTTCATATATGTCTGCGATTCCGCACGGAACGGAAATTAATTGCTTCTTGTCTTTACTGACCAATACACCATTTATTGTTGAGAAATATTCACTGTCGTCATCCACGATAAATTCAGTAAAGTTGTCGCAATTATAGACCATTCCCGGACTAAATTCTTTTACCTCTTTGGGTATAATTACTCGTTCCAATGAAATGCATTCTGTGATGCACAAGCTGTCTACAGGAACTTGTGCCGGAATTGTCACTTCTTTTAAAATTTTCATTAATGTAAGTGTGTCGTGAGGTAGTGTATTTGTTGCCAATTTCCTCACTTTCTTTATTCCACTCAAATTTAAAGAGGTTAATTCCCGCAACTGTCTTATCAGCCTAATCCCATCCCAATCAATGGTTCCCTTTAAAGTAAGGGCTGTACAAAATCTCAATGAATCAATACTTTTATCTAAAGTATTCACGTCATTAATTTCAAGTTCGATGTATTCATCGAACTTTTTTCGTGTGAAAAATCTTTTAAATAGCATGTTGATTTTATTTTGAAAGTTGTTGCTTTTTATTTTTTATATCGCTATTCCCTTGTTCATTATGTTGTAATAAAACATTGTCATTTTTTTAGCTGCTTCCCATTTTTTGTGCGTCATCACAATGATGCTTATGATTACCTCATTGTCTATCTCTATATCGTATATAGGAGTTGTAATATTATCTTCTTCCTCCGGTGTGATATTCTCCTGGTCCAATAAAATTAACAAGTATATGATATTTGCTGCATTGGGATCTTCGCTATCTACGCTGTAGAATACAGCTTCAGCTTTTGGAGCCACTTTCCTTAAAACTTTTTTTAATCTTGAAATTATCTTCTCTATTTTCATGGTCAACTAGTATTTTATCTGTGTTTACCAAGATAAGGTTATAGGTAATAATTATTTTTTCGTATCCGAATTTTTTCCTTCATTTGATAGATGTAATAAAGCTTCTCTTAAAAATTTATTTTCTTCTTCTACAGCACCTCTCATTCTTCTTTCTCGGTCTTGCCCTTTGAGTATTAAGTCCATTTTTGAACTTATCTTCAAATAATCTTTGTTTGTCAGCTTTAGTTCTTGAATTATTCTTTCAAGCTGTTCAAGCAAACGTTCACTTTTTTCCTGTTCCACTTTGATCAAGCGGTCAATGTCATTTTCTTTGTCACTCATGTTCTTCCAGTTTAGAGAAGTAGACAACTCTCTTAAGAGAGTCTGATTAATTAATTTATTTCCCCAACTCAATAGGGAGTTTTGTCCACTTCTATTAATAAATTTACTCAATTCAATCTATGGGTTTTTGTTTTTTATCTACCGTTAGAACGGTCGTATGCCCACATCTCTTCCTATATCCGGTGAACATCTGCACCCATAAAAAGCATTGTTGGCCACTTTCAGAAGTACCTTGTCACTAAGCACTTGATTTAACTGCGTACACCCTAAAAAAGCACCCCCTACTATTTCTGTTACGGAGTCGGGGATACGATATGTACCTTTCATTCCGCACGGTACTGATAGGAGTTTTGTTCCATCTTTGCTCAATAGCACCCCGTTGCTTTCTGAAAAGTTCATATTTCCCTCTTCTATAACATATCTGTTAAAATTCCGACAATCATAGACGATCCCGCTGTTCAATATTTCTAGTTTTTGAGGAATAATTACCTCTCTCAGCGATCTGCAGCTTATGACGGCCAATGCATCTGTTGTTATCAATTCCGGTAGCACTAGTACCCTTAATCTTTTCATACCTTCAATCGATGCCTGTGGCAACGAATTTGTAATAATTTGCTTTACCTTTTTAATTCTACATAGATTCAAAATATCCAACTTATTCAGATTTCTTATCGCTTCCAGGTCCTTACTATTCAATTCGCCTCTCAATGTCAGGCTTTGTGCCTCTTTTATTGAGTCGCTCATCTTGTAAAGTGAACCTGCAATAATTATATCAAGTCTTAGTTCTTGATGATGTTGAATAACTCCTGAACAAGTATGTTTGTGTTTAAATGATTCTAGTAGATTCTTTATTTTATAAAAAATCATACGGCGAAATTTAGTGATTAAATAAATTAGTAATTTTTGTCTAAATCATGGGTCATGTAGATTTAAGTTTTGTTCTTCCCATATTTATTTATCACTTCATAGTATCAGTACTTGTAATTATTGATTTGTCGCTATAGTCAATAGATATAAAAAAATCGTTCCGTTATTTTCCTTTGTATTGCATCTGGTAATATTTCTGATAATTCCCACTGGTAATGTGATCCATCCATTCCTGGTTTTCCAAATACCATTTTACCGTTTTTTCAATTCCTTCTTCAAATTGCAGTGAAGGCTCCCAGCCTAATTCATTTTTTAGTTTTGTCGAATCTATTGCATATCTCAAATCATGTCCGGGACGATCCGTAATGTAAGTGATCAGATGGTCGCTTTCTCCTTCAGCATGGCCTAATAATCGATCTACGGTTTTAATAATTACTTTTATCAAATCAATGTTTTTCCATTCGTTAAATCCACCGATGTTGTATGTATCCGCAATTTTCCCCTTGTGGAAAATAACATCAATCGCCCTTGCATGATCCACTACATACAACCAGTCACGAACATTTTCTCCCTTACCGTATACAGGTAATGTTCTTTCGTGGCGAATGTTGTTGATAAATAGCGGAATCAATTTCTCAGGGAATTGATAGGGGCCATAATTGTTTGAGCAGTTCGTCACGATTGTCGGCAACCCGTAAGTATCATGAAAGGCGCGTACAAAATGATCGGATGATGCCTTACTGGCAGAGTAGGGACTATGTGGATTGTACTTGGTCTCTTCCGTAAAGAACGTTCCGTCAAATTTCAGCGCGCCGTAAACTTCATCCGTGCTGATATGATAAAATCGTTTACCTTCCCAATCCTCTTTCCAATATTCTTTGGCTGCTTGCAATAGGCTGAGTGTACCCATTACATTGGTTTGGGCAAATGTAAACGGATCTTTTATCGAACGATCCACATGACTTTCAGCAGCCAAGTGAATGACTCCATTGATGTCGTATTTTTTGAAGATCCATTGCAGTGATTCATGATCACAGATATCCGCCTTTATAAAAGTATAATTCGGCTTGTCCTCAATGTCCTTCAGATTTGCCAAATTTCCTGCATAAGTCAATTTATCCAGATTAACTATGTGATAATTCGGATACTTGTTTACGAATAAGCGAACTACATGTGAGCCGATGAATCCGGCTCCACCGGTAATTAAAATATTCCTTTTCATTATTCTTAGATTTGTTGTTCATTCAATTCGTTGAGACACTTCTTTAGTGAGATTTTCCAGTGAGGAATTTTTATATTGAATGTCTCTTTTAGTTTTGTTTTATCCAATACCGAAAAATGTGGACGTTGTACTTTACTTGGAAACTCATCGCTGTGACAAGGCTCAATGTCGCATGTATTCTTACAGTCATCACAAATTTCTTGAGCAAAATCATACCAGCTGCATACGCCTTCATTGCTGAAATGATAAGTGCCTTGCTTATTCAGCTGGTTCTTTTCAATCACGTTGTATATGACGATAGCCAAATCTTCGGCATAGGTAGGAGTACCCACTTGATCAAAAACAACCTTTAGTGAAGTCTTTTCTGCAGTAAGCCTTTTCATTGTCTTTACAAAATTATTGCCGAATATCGAGTAAAGCCAAGCCGTACGGAATACAAGGGATTTGCAACCGATTCTTTTTATGGCTTCTTCACCTGCTAATTTTGTGCGTCCGTATACACCCAGCGGGTTGGTTATATCATCCTCTTTATAAGGAATGTTTTTGTCACCATGAAACACATAATCAGTAGAGATATGTATTAAGGTCGCATTAACTTCTTTGCAGGCTATGGCCAAATTTTCAACCGACTTGTGATTTAATAAGTCTGCCGTTATTGCGTCGTCCTCCGCTTTGTCCACATTGGTATAGGCAGCACAGTTGACCAATACATCAATATGCATGTCTTTTGCTAATTTACAAACAGCATCTCTGTCGGTAATATCCAGTTCGGCAACATCTGTGAAAGTATAGTGATTCTTACTTTTTTTTGAAACTCTACGCATTTCGTTGCCGAGTTGTCCGTTGGCACCGGTAATTAATATATTCATCGTTTGATTTTATATTTCGTTTGATTCGTCAGCCAACTTCTTCAAGTACTTTCCATAGTCATTTTTCAACATAGGTTGTGCCAATTGTCTCACATTCTCGGTCGATATCCAACCATTTCTTAATGCGATACCTTCCAGACAAGCGACTTTCAATCCCTGTCGTTTTTCTATTACTTCAATGAAGTTGCTTGCTTCACTTAGTGAATCATGAGTTCCGGTGTCCAACCAGGCAAAGCCTCGTCCGAGAGTTTCCACCATTAGCTCCCTGTCTTTTAAAAAGACTTCGTTCACCGTCGTGATCTCCAGTTCACCGCGATCTGACGGTTTAATCTTTTTAGCCACTTTCACCACTTTGTTCGGGTAAAAGTAAAGTCCGACCACCGCATAATTTGATTTTGGCTTTTCCGGTTTTTCTTCAATAGAGAGACATTGCCCTTTTGCATCAAATTCCGCCACACCGTAACGTTCAGGATCATTCACCCAATAACCGAATACCGTAGCTTTCTTATCTACTTCAGCCACTCTGACTGCTTCAACCAACATCTCCGTCAATCCGTGACCGTAAAAGATATTGTCACCGAGCACCAGACATACGGCATCGTCCCCAATGAACTTTTTGCCGATAATGAAAGCCTGAGCCAATCCATCGGGTGACGGCTGTTCAGCATATTTGAACTGTACTCCCAGCTCTTCTCCCGTACCTAATAATCGTCTAAATCCAGGTAAATCATACGGAGTAGAGATTATTAATATATCACGAATACCCGCCAACATCAGTACGGAAATCGGGTAATAGATCATCGGTTTGTCGAAGATCGGTAAAAGTTGTTTGGATACCCCTTTTGTAATCGGGTAGAGGCGTGTTCCGCTGCCTCCTGCCAATACTATTCCTTTCATAGATTTGTTATTTTATTTGTAAAGATTTTCGTTGTAGTCAAATAAATCAGTCGCATCTTTTAATAGAGGATGCAATTTATCTTTTTCTGATAGCGCTATTTTGTTTTCAGGAATCATCCAATCGATCTTCAAATCAGGATCATTCCAAGCGATTGCTCCTTCGCTTTTTGGGGCATAAAAATTATCACATTTGTATTGAAAGATAACCTCTTCGCTAAGTACACTGAATCCATGAGCAAATCCCCGTGGAATAAAGAATTGTAGATGATTCTCTTCGCTTAGTTCTACACCGACATGTTTTCCAAAAGTAGGGGAGTTCTTGCGAATATCCACAGCGACATCCAAGACTCGGCCTTTGATCACACGCACCAGTTTACTTTGAGCGTAGGGCGTTTTCTGATAGTGTAGTCCTCTCAATACTCCATAGCTTGATTTGCTCTCGTTATCTTGTACAAATACGATTTTACAAACTTTTTCGTCAAATTCTTTTTGCGAGAAGGATTCAAAGAAATAACCTCGATCGTCTTTGAAAATTAGAGGTTCTATGATAGCTACTCCCTCGATACTTGTTTTGATTATATTCATATGTTAGAGTTTTATTTCTCTCGTATTTATTTCAATGTTTATTTGCAATCATACGTCTTACTTTTTCCATATCGTGTTCCACCATAATGTGTACTAATTCCTCAAAAGAAGTTTTGTAAGGATTCCATCCTAGCACGGTACGCGCTTTAGTAGGATCGCCCAACAACTGTTCCACTTCTGATGGACGGAAGAATTGTGGATCTACTTTTATTAATACGTTTCCAGTCTTGGCATTTATACCTTTTTCGTCGATGCCCTTGCCTTCCCAACGGAGATTTATGCCTGCTTCTTTGAAAGCCAGAGTACAGAACTCACGTACGGTATGCATCTGTCCTGTGGCAATCACAAAATCTTCGGGAATATCATGTTGTAGAATCAACCACATACATTCCACATAATCCTTTGCATACCCCCAGTCACGGAGACTGTCCATGTTGCCTAAATAAAGTTTATCCTGTTCACCTTGCACAATACGGGCTACTGCGAGTGTGATTTTTCGTGTTACAAATGTCTCACCACGGCGTTCACTCTCATGATTGAAAAGAATTCCGTTCACCGCAAACATTCCGTAAGATTCACGATAGTTCTTTGTGATCCAGAAACCATATTGTTTAGCCACACCATATGGAGAACGCGGATAGAAGGGCGTAGTTTCTTTTTGAGGTACTTCTTGTACTTTCCCGAACAATTCAGAAGTAGAAGCCTGATATATTCTTGTTTTCTTTTCCAATCCCAATATTCTCACAGCTTCCAGCAAGCGAAGTGTACCTACCGCATCAGCCTCAGCTGTATATTCAGGCACATCAAAGCTCACCTTCACGTGACTCTGTGCAGCCAGGTTATATATTTCATCGGGGTGAATTGTCTGAATGATTCGCACCAGCGAAGAGCTGTCGGTCATGTCGCCATAATGGAGGTTTACTAAACGAGTTTTTTTCATATCCCTTACCCATTCATCCAAATAGAGATGTTCGATTCGGCCGGTATTGAATGATGATGAACGGCGAAGAAGGCCATGTACCTCGTATCCTTTACTCAAAAGAAATTCGGCTAAGAAAGAACCATCTTGTCCGGTGATTCCTGTAATTAAAGCTTTTTTCATACCTGTGAATATTTTCTATATGCTAAAGAATCTTCTAAAATTATTTAGAATATTTTTCAATTAGATCTTTCGTTTGCTGAATGTGAGCTCTTGAAGAAGCACCAAATAAGATTGATTCAACTTTAGGGAAGCGACAAACATATTCCATCGCTTCTTCGGGCTTTAAAGCTCCAGCAGCCAAGCATTGCATCGCTATAGGACGAAACTCTCTGTTACTGTTTAAATACTTCTCATAAGTTTCAATATCTCCACTCATCCTAAAGCCTATTTTGTTAATCGATGAGCAGATAATGGGATTCTTAATTCCTATCTCTTCGCAAATATCGACCATCTTTGGCATATTCATTGTAATGAACCCCGGTTCAGCATCATAGTTCTTCTTAATATATTCTACATAGTGGACAAGAATATCATACATGCCTAATCCTATCAGCAAATCTACAATTACATTCTGCAAAAAAATTACGGGAGTATTCATCCCTTTAAACATTTTCATTTCAGCATCCACGAGTAATTCCATTAGTGCCGGAAAATCTTTGCGCACATAAGCAATGCCTGCTTTAGATGCCACTGCAAAGATGTTTCCGGGAATATACTCTTTCAATGTCCCTACGATGCCTAGCTCTGTCATAGCATTAGCATATTTGTGTGCATACGGCATACAAGGATGAAACTTAAAATTCTTATATTTCTCAGGATTTTGGCGCATGTAATCACATATCTTTACTATCCGATCATGAGTGGTACACATGAATGTATTGATACCTAAATCCATAGCTGTATCAAGTACATTAATAATCGCTTGATTATCCTTGAATTTTACAGACTGTATGCGCGACTTTTCATCTGAAAGATGGTTTACTGCAAAAAATTGATTATCACCCAATAATATTCTATCCATAATATTTATTTATTAGCGTCTTCTATCAACTTATCTATAATAAAATCTGTTTGCAATGCTTTTTCAAAAGTATTTCTATGTTCTGTAATGCCCTCTTTGATACAATGAACAAAATGATCTATCTGAGCACTGTACTCTTCGCCGCGAAGATTAAAAAAGACCTGTGATGTTAACTCTGTGATGTATTTTATGTTCCAGCCTTTCTTTAGGTTCTCGGCAGGCTTATCTTCCTTTATGTAAATTTTCAAAGTCGTAGCGTCCGCTTCTAACTTGCCACCATCCCCCTCTATCTTTAAAGAAGTTGTCATTTTTCTGTGTGTATCATCACTCCAGTTTACTGATAATTGGCCTTGTAAACCATTCTCTAGTTTCAATGTAGAATATACAGCATCATCTACCTCTTTTGAGAATATCTCCGGCATAAATGTGCCACGTGCTTCTATTAATACATTGTCAGTCACATAATTAATCAAGTTCAATACATGTGCAGCATAATCCATCACACAACCGCCACCTGATTTTTTGTCAGCACGCCATGTCCCTCCTTTTGGTTTTAATACCACTGGCCCATATGCTTCACCAATAAAGTGAAATGGTTTTCCAATGATTCCGATAGAAAGTAATCGTTTCATTTCATTGAATGTTCCAATAAAACGATTATGATAACCTACTTGATTTATTAGCCCTTTTGCTTTAGCTAAAGCGACCATTTTTTGCCCATCTTCATGATTTATACAAAATGGCTTTTCACAGAATACATGGCAATTGTGTTCTAATGCATAAATTACCATTTCTGCATGAAATCTGGTTGGTGTAACTACAAATACTGCATTTGGTTTGGCTTCGTCTATCATTTTTGTGTAGTCTGTGTAGCATTTGATATTTGTTAATTTTTTGAATGCACTTTGTAGAAGCCCATCAGGATCGCACATGGCAGCCATCTCTACATCAGGATGTGCACCAAGAATAGCACAGTGAGACATGCCCATTTTTCCCAACCCTATTATTGCTACTTTAATCATAAATAATTAATTTTATATTGATTTATATACGTTCTTATTATACGCTAGTTAAGCGTTACGTTCATTGCTGAAGTGGCAAATATTGTTATGTTTTTGCATAACTCTTCTTTTTTTTGAAGGATTTAGTTGCTTGATGTACATTACAGTGCAAGAAAATTAAAGTATTAGTAACCCTTTTTCTAGTAAAATTCGCTAAGTCAAGATATTTGTAGAAGTTTTTGTTTTTAATCTATAAATTGATATTATTTTTAATGTATTTAGCTGGTATCCCTGAACATAAAGAATAATTATATGTTTCAAAGTTTTTATTTACCACAGAATTAGCACCAAAATGCAACTTTCTCCAGTTTTTGTTCCTTTTAGGACTGAGCAATTACCGCCAAACCAATTATTTGATCCAATTTTAATGGATTTATTTTTTTTAATTATGTTTTTTGTTTCAGTATTTATTATCGTATGAAAATCCGAATTAAAAAAAGAGCAATTCCATCCAATTGTATATTTATCACCAAATTCAATCCGTTTAGAACAAATTACGCGTGTCGCTGTTGCACGGAATATTTCTCCGATAATTAATTCGCCTTTATCCCATAGAGAAATTTGAGAACGATTTCCAATAAAATATTTCCCCCTTGAAAAGAATTGTTGAATCTTTTCTGATATCTAAGATAATCACGCGATGAAAGAATGGATCATATAACTCACCTAATCTTATCATGCCAAAATGAATATTTCCTTCAATTTTTATATTATCACAAAGGTTCAAAAAGTGTGGTGCGGATAATAATATAGGCAATTTTAAAGCCTGTTTTAGTGGTAGTATTTTAAAATTAAAGTATATGCTATGTATTATCCATGTAATATAATTATTTAATAAGTTGTATTTTTTTATAGGTTAATTCTTTTAAATTCAGCTCCACCTATTGCAGCAGGCAATCTGGAAAAACCAGAAGCGTGAAATTTATGTATTGCTATTTGAAAAACTCGTTTTGATTTCATTATTATAAAAAAATCTATAAATGATTTTAGAATACCTGCATCAGCATTTCCAGTTTTAAATGAAATGTGGGTGATTTCTCCCGGTATAACTTCTACTATTTGAGGACTTAGTCTATTTATAAATTCTTTACTATCGGAAAAAACTACTGTTATAAATAATGGATTTTCATCCGCGATTTTATAAACTGATTTAAGACACTTATTTATTAGTTTGTTTTTTTCACATTCGGAAGAAGGTTTCGAATTATCATATCCTTCTTCGAAGCTATCTAATGCATTTATAAATCTTAGATGGACAGATATATGATCTTTATTATAAGATGGAATTTTAATTAATGCAGATTTTAACATGTCCGAGGGCTGAAATAATTCATTCCATAATTCAGAATAGTTGATATTTTCTAAATAATCGTGAAGAAACCCCAGGGCTGTATAAGTATAAATATGATATTGCTTTTTGCCATTTAAAGAAGGTCCTTTTGTTCCGCAACAGTGGATGATTTTTGAATTTCTTTTACTGAATGAAATTTTATCAGGTCCTCTGTCCCAATTAACAGATGATGAAGGATTTAAATATTCTTTTATGTTAAATATATTTTGGTGAATTATATAGAATGGAAGATTCTTCTTTTTACTGACCCAATATAAACCTAAGCAAATGTATAATCTATCTGCAAGTCCTGTATATTTCAAGTCTTTATCAAATATAATAAAAATTCCTTCTTCACATTTTTCTTTCCCATTATGATAGTATTTATTGTATAATTTTTTTATTATAAATCTACTTTTTATTTGTAACTTAATTTTTTGGATACTGTATCTAAGGGTTCTAAAATTCATAATCAACTTAATTTTTTTATGTAGGCGTCTGCAATCTTATCCCAATTAAAACGATCTGCAACATCAGCTTTTCCAGCAATAGCCTTCTCATGGATATCTTCTGGAGCTTCTAAAGCCTTTTCAATCGCTTCTTTCAAAGAATCCGTGTCGCCACTTTTAAATGTAATTGCATTCTGTCCTGTAATAAATGTGTTTTCCTGTATGTTACTACAGATCAATGGAGTACCAAGTCCCATAACTGTTAGGATAATCGGAGAAAGTCCTTCAATCAGAGAGGGTTGAATATAAGCATATGAGTTTTTTATCAGAATATTTGTATTATCTCCATAGATATACCCTGGGCAGATTATACGAGAATTATTTGCGCTCTTAATTTTCATTTCATAGTTATTGGGGTTGGGAGATCCACCAATCATAATCAGTTTTTTGTCTGTCGTTATCCGTTGGAATGCATCTACTAATAAATGTAAACCTTTATCGGGAATAAATCTTCCAACAAATAAAAAATATTCACCTTTCTTTACTCCTATTTCATTCAAAATACTCAAATCATCTTTTGGTTCAGGGACTTCACTACCATATGGAATGAAGTCAAATCGTTTATTGTATGTTTTCTCAAAGTAATTTTTTGTAAAGATATTATCGAAAACAACTATATTCGGAATGTACGCTGTCAGAAAATTTGAAAACCGATAATATAATTTACCATACCATGGCCATTTGTCACGTTTCCAATCCATTGCAAATTGGCTTACTACGACTTTCTTTCCTGCTAATCGTAGGAAAATAGCCCATAGGCTATTAGCACCACTATGTAAATGTACGCAATCAGCCGTGTTATTATAGATAATATCAAATGTCGCTTTGCATGAATGTACGAGTGAATCAAAACCAGCCTTATTGACGGTTTTAAAGGCTTTAAGCTGGATACCCTTATATTCACTTTCAGGCTTCTCCTTATCGCCATGATAAATGCGTGTGTATGCTATTAGATGATGACCTTTAGCGACAATTCTTGGGTAGAGTTCGAATGCAAATTTATCCGAACCCGCACAGCCTGCTTTTGGGGGAATATCTCTAAATCCTCCAAAAGCAGCGATTCTTAGAGCTTTATCTTTCATTGATCAAAATAGTCTTTGTAGTAGTTTTCCATATAGTCTTTTAATGATATTTTCCAATTGCGCATTGCACTGACTCCACGAATATTCAATTTGCGAGTCCAAAGACGCTCACATGCGGGTCTTTCTGCAAAATATTCTTTAATAAAGTATTCAGAGGTCACCACATTAATTTTGATTTTCTTCTCAAAATCTAAAATTTTCAACATTTCTTGGCAAACTTCTAAACGGCTAGTCTGACCTCCACATACACAGTTATAAAGCCCCCAATATTCTTCCTCTATTAAATTCTTTACCGTTCTGGCAAAGTCTTGTGTATAAGTTGGAGTTCCATCTTTATCATTTACAATATAAAGTTCCTTCTTACCTTCCTTCAATTGCTTCATAATCTTTTGAATGAATTTTTTATCTTTTGACGGTCCTGACCCCATCATCCAACCTGCTCGGCAGACAAGATAACGTTTTGCATTCTCAACCACGAAGCGCTCTCCCATATATTTTGAACGTGCATATACTCCTAGTGGATTCGGTTGATCCCAATCGTCATATAATTGTTTTTTACCATCAAAAATACCAGCAGTGCTGATATACAGCAAAGGAATATTTAGCTCATTAGCTATATAAACGGCATTCTCTACGCAAAGTGTGTTAGTAAAATACACTTCATCTGCATTTTTCTCACACCATTCCAAATCTGTGTAAGCTCCTAGATGGAATAAATAATCTGGTTTAAATTCTTCCACGTCTTTTTTATATGCTTCGAAACTACGAAAATCAAGGAAAGATAACCACGGTGCGTTAACGTCTTTATCTGTGCATTTTATTTCGTACTCATTTCTAAATTGTTCGTAAAAAGCTTCTCCAAGCATACCACCGCAACCAGCGATATAAATTTTCTTTTTTTGCATGATATAAAAATTAAATTATTAATAATATATATGAAAAATGATATAATGTAAATTTTGTCCTGTTGGAATTAATGTGGATCTGAGCTTAAATGGCTAATCAACCCGCAATTCTTTTGGCTTCCAATTAATCAATTCAGCTTTATCATTCATTCTAATGTTTTTTCGAATAATTTTGGCAGGATTCCCAGCTACTATACAATTTGATGGAACATCTCTTGTTACTACAGCTCCAGCGCCTACAATACATTCATTACCAATTTTTACTCCAGGTAAAATAGTTGCATTTACTGCTATAAAGCATCGATTTCCTACATAAGTATCAACAAATAAAGGTAATCCATTTACTCTTTTACAATGGTCATGACTAAGTATTGTACATCCTGAGGCTATAAGACAATGTTCTCCTATATGAATGCCTTGAGGATATAATCGATCCAGGTGTAGCTTGCGCTCAAAAATTGTTGTTTTATCTACATCATACCTTTTAATCCTGTAGTTAAGGTTTCGATAATTGCGGATTAATGATGCAAAAATACTACGTATGAAAATTTTTAATTGGAAAATGTTCATTTTTTCTTTTTGTTTATGATTGTTTGATAAAAGCTACACAATCGTTTAATATATGTATTCTGATCAAAGTTCTTATTAGCGAATGCTAATGAATTACTACTCATCGCCAAGTAATCTTCAACTTTTAGAGCATTTGCTTTTTCAATACAGCGGACTAATTCCTCTTTGTTACCGTATTCAAAAATATATCCAGTTTTATCCACTTCTATTATTTCAGGTATTCCTCCTATTTTTGCTCCGATAATTGGAATTCCCATTGAATAAGCTTCAATAATAGTCATTGGATTGTTTTCATACCATTCTGAAGGAACTATCACAAAAGAAGATTCTGAAATTATTTTTTTTAGTTCATTCCCTTTTTTATAACCAAGCATTTCAATATTATCAAGAGATTTTTGAGCTATATATTCTTTCAATAAACCCTCGTCAGTTCCTGTACCGACAATCTTTAAATGGATATTTGGTAATTTTGAAAACGCACTTACTAAAGTATTTAGACCTTTTTCTCTAGATAATCGACCAAAGAATAAAAAATAATTTCTCTTATGAGTATTAATAAATCTATCTTGAACTGTTGGGGAAAAGTTATAAATTACTTCGTGATAAACATCCTTATATCTTCTATCAAACTCAATATGCTTATTTAGTGCAAATTTGCTGACAAAAATAAAGCCATCAAACATCTTGGTAGGATGATAAAAAGTATTATGAAATTTTATAGCTGCTGCTAAAATAAAACTTTTGATGAAACTGTTTTGATAGCATCTATCTTCTATACAATGGTGAAAATGATTTCCTTTGCATTTTTCACAAATTCTGCCATTACAATTCATTAGAACAGCGATAGGGCAAATTGATTTATAGTCATGAATTGTTTGTATAACAGGTATTTTGTACTTTCGAAGTGTTGAATTAACGGCAGGGTATAACCCACTTCGTATATGAATATGCGCTATATCAGGATGTTCTTTTTCAATTAATTCTTTTAGTTTATTTTTTGCTTCGAAGCAATAGAATTGTCCTATAATTTCTTTTAGGTACAATAAAAAACTTTTATTTTTTTTTGATGAGTTTATAAAGAATTTTTCGTCTTTACAGTAAATATTATTTCCAGTTTTTTTAGAAAAATAACAAATCTCTTCCCCATTTTCTAAAAGCAAATCACCTGTATTTAAACACACGATATCGGCTCCTCCACGTCTATAGTGAACATCATTAATGAGTAAAACTTTCATTGCAAAATATGATTAATTATCTATAGTGCTGTATTTATTCAGAGATTGATTTGTAAGTACGCAGTTCTAATCTACTCTAATAGCTAAAAATGAAATGATTAAAATGAAATTTAAATAGTAAGCATTCGAATTAGATTGTATCTAATTTTTAAGGACTGCTAAACCATTGTATTAAATAAAACGAATTCTTTTTTAATAATTTAGTTGCAGGATGTAAGTCCTAAATAATTACTTTCCTTCTTTTTGATAGCAATTTACGCATAGTTAATTTCGCGTCTTTTCACCACCTAAAGGAGAAAAAATGTCTTAAATAAACTTACATTTTACATCATTTATGTGATTTGTTAAATTAACTAATTGTTGCAAATTTGATTAATGATTTCAATTAGTTGTTTAACATATGCATTGGGAGAACCTAGTTGCTTTACTTTGTTGAATAATTCTTTCCCATATTCTTTTTGTTTGTTAGCATCTAAAAACAATAACTTAATTTCCTCTGCTAATATTGTGGAATTTCCTTTATCAACAAGAATACCATTGACCCCTGATTCAATATATTCTCTCATTGTTACATTATTAGTTGTTACAACAGCTTTAGATAACAAACCTGCAGAAAATAAAACGATTAGACCTGCCGGAGCTTCTGTATTTAATGGCAATGCTAATAATGAACAATTAGTCATTAACTGATTAAATTGGCTGTAAGGTATATCGTATTTGAAATCAATGTTCGTCGGATATTTTTCTCCTAAAATATTTTTATTAGGCCCAACGATAACAAAATGGATATCTGGTAATAATGATGCGACTTTAACAAGAGTATTCCAGTCTCTGCCATTTGAGCCTCCACAAAAAACATAACCTTCATTTTTCGTTATCTCGCTTTTGTAGGCTATACCATTCCCATAACAATCATGTAGTAAGTAAAAATGTTTATCTTTAAGTTTAAATAATTCTGAATATGTAAGTGCTAGTTCTAAAGAAGTTACTGTTGGATAAATATTATCATGATTTAGCATCCAACGAAACATTTTTCGTTTAATAGAATTAATTAAATCACTTCCTTGATTAAACATGATGTTAATCGCAATAATCCTTCTTTTTGAATGAAATAAAACTGAAATAAGTAATAGATACATTGCAGTTAAATCAAGCCAACAAATAATAATATCATTATTTTTGCTACTAAATATAGAATTTATACATTGTTTTATATAGTTATAATGTAGTATTACAATACGTTGTATCCTAAATTTGTAAATATGATTAATAAATTTATTGATTCCAATAAATTTTACTTCAATCTTATTGTTTCTAAAACTATTTTCTAGCCACGAAGGTATAGGTGAATCATACAAAAAATATATTTCGCTAGTTTTATCTTTCATATCAAATAAACATTAAATTCTTAAAATAATCAGATGTTATTTTATGAGATCTCTCAAAACGTTCAAATATCCTTTTCCATACATTATGTCTGGTTCAACATAATTACCTTCTCCCCACTCATTCCATGATTGTAAAAAAAGTATTTTGTGTTCACTGGGTTTATCTTTAATTATTTCAATTGCTGACTTAACACTTTCACGAAATAATTCAGGTGTTGTATTATACCAAATTAGAGCTTTTTTGCCGCTTCTTGGGCTTCTATCCCAGTTTGGAATTATTGTAGGGTAAACATTATTCCATGAGTCTTCATCAACAAAAAGATGTTTGATGATTTTTTTATAATTGTATTTATCAGCAATAATTCCATCGAATTCTTTGTTGATAAGATTTAAAAATAATTTTTTAAATCGTCCTCTGACAATAATTTCTGCTCTGTTTTGACCTCGTGAATTAACAGCGTCAAAACCAAGATTTAAAATTCTGTTGTAGTAGTCCGCACTCTTATTAAAATTTATTTTTGACAAGAGTCCCTTGATTACATTTTTGTTTCCATTAAGATTCGATAAATTGTGTGTGATTCCAACAAAATGAATTCCTTTTAGCCCATTTTTAATAGCTAATTTTCTCCATAAATTAATAAATGATGTAATATTGGGGATTGAGGTTGGGCTATATATCAAAAATAATGGCATTCCATCAACACATATGTATCTTTTATCTTTAAGAGCTTTTAAAATATGATAAAAATGTAGTTCATGATCTTCATTTCCAGGATATGATTGAGTCATTAGGTTTACTTCCTTTGTAAATTTCTTACCTATATGCCAATCTTTATTTGTCCAAGAGTGATTAGCCCAGCCTAAACAAAATGGAAAGTCAGGTTTTCCGGATTCAAGTACATCGTCAAATGGTTTTTCTAACAATTGTTTGCCAGAACCAAACCAATAATGCCAATAGCAAAAACCTTCTATACCTGCTTGTCGAGCTAAATCAGCTTGCGCTTCTCTTATTTCTGGCATCCTCAAATCGTAATACCCCAGATCTGCAGGAACTTTCGGTTGATAATGCCCCTTGAAGATAGGTTTAGCTTTGCCTACATTTGTCCATTCGGTAAAACCTTTTCCCCACCATTCGTCATTTTCCGGAATTGGATGATACTGTGGTAGATAAAAGGCTATTACCCTTGCTTTTTTGTTATGTTTCATATATAAAAATTCAGTATTTTATCTGTTTTTTTAACATAATTGCTTCTAGATATTTCTCAATAATCTGCGAGATAATGCTACTTATATCTTTTTCTTCAATGTTTAGTATTGAAGTGTAATGTCCCTTTAATCCCATATAATCAAAAGCACCTTCATATTTGTAGCTGTAAGCCAAACCAAAAACAGGAGTATTAGTAAATATGGCTGCAAAATTTGCATGCATCCTTGTTCCAATAAAAAAAATAAATTGTGAAATGACATATTTTGTTTGTGGTGAGGTCAAATCTTTATCTATTAAATAGACATTAGTTTTATCAATTAAATTGATATAAATATCTTTTGATGCCTGCATATCATCACTTGAGTTTTCTGGATTTTTGTAGTTATAGGAGTGTGATAGGAGATAGATTGGTATATTTTTACTTTGAAAATGCTGAATAATACACTTTATCAATTGCGGATAATAATCAAAATATCCAGATAAGTCTCTGAATTTATTTGAAAAGCACAGGCCACTTACATTCAAGCCTACAGCATTAGGCTTAATATCAATATTATACTTTTCAGGCTCCATATAATATGACAAATCCTTAGTTAACTCAAAGTTGATGCCCATTCTTATCAGTTCAGACTCAAATTTTCTATCACGAACATGCACTTTTGAAGCATATTTTAGAATTTTTTCTGCCGTATTTAAATTTGTTTTGTCTTTAAAAGGTCCTAAAGTTTGGGGAAGTATAATCAAAGGGATACTTTCTTTCATTGCTAAGTTCGTGTGGAATAATCTGCTCTTGAAAGTTTTGGAATTGTAAATATCTGAAAACCCATCACCTCCATTAATAGCAGCGACAAAACTGACTGTTTTTAATATCCTATGAACTATTGTCAGACGTGATAGAAAGGGAAAATGTTGATATATCCAATAATCTAATATCCAAACATAGAGATGTTGTAATAATACTTTGTTTTTTCCAACGTTTACTAGTTCTTTTTGTCCATTCTTGAATTTATATTTCCAAGGTTTTTTATATACAATTAAGTCCAAAGGAGTCAATTTTTCGGTTTCTGCTTTGTAAAATTTTTTCAAAAATGAAAACGATCCATAACCCAAAGCTGCTGTTCCTCTATTGTCATCGTGCAGGCTTAGGCCTGATATGATGTAATATTTTATTTTTTTATCTTTTCCCATTTTTTTAGATCAAAATTATATTGTTTAACTATTTTTGCAGGATTCCCTGCAACAATAGAGTAAGGTGGCACATCTTTTGTTACAACTGCTCTTGCCGCTACAATGGAATGTCTTCCAATATGAACACCAGATAAAATTTCACTGCTAAAGCCTAACCAACAATCATCTTCGATAATAACTGGACCTTTATAAATTAGTGGCTGCCCATTAATTGGTTTATCTATGTTCTCATAACCATGAGAGTGGTCTGTAATGTGAACAAATCCAGCGAATAAAACATTGTTTCCTATTTGCACTTTATTGATAGTGGCAAAACTATTGCGAATTCCAATCCACACATTATCTCCTATAATAATTTTAGGATCATATTTTATGTCGGCATAATAGATACAAGGCAAGAAGCTAGCATAGTTTCCAATGCCAACATTATTACCTATTGTTATACATTGAGGATTCAGGATAGTTACACCTTTACCTATATTGAAATTTATACCACAAAATTTAAATCTCCTTGAGATTCGTATGCTATGGTATCTTTTATAAATTTTTACTATTAAATTCATATTGACATTGAACGATAATTATTGTGAACCTAATTGCTTAAGGATATTCTGTAATTTTAATTAGTATCCTCCAACCAATGTATAAATAATTTGAATTCTAAAAAAAAATAGATATTATTTATTTAGTAATTTATTGATAATTTTGTCATGTAATATCATTAGGTACTTACTTTTAGTAACAACACTTTTATATTTCTTATTCTTACAAATTGAAACTATCCTTTTTATTTTCGCTTTTTGAGGTGGGTTTTCTCTCCTTTTTTTATAGGTAGGACTCTGAGATTTCATAAAATCACTTATTGCTGATTGCTTTACATGTATATTCCCTCTTAGAATTAATTGTTTTACAATTTCATTCCCCACCTTGGAATTAACAGAAAATAATGTGTTTCCAAGCTTATCATTTCTTATATACTCATCAAGCCATGGATCCGCTAAGGTAAGATCTGATTCACAATTAACAACGTGCATACAGTAGAAACAGCGTTTGGGTTGAAAAAGATATGATGAGTGGATCAGCGTCCAAGGATAGCTCCAATTTTTTCTAAATACTTCTGATCCATCTTTTAATTTTATTAGAATTCCACCAGGCCAACCATTCCCTCTATAACGTATATCAATGATGTCCTTTTTGTCTATTTTTAGATATTTATAGTAAAAGTAACTTCCTTCAACTTCCATTTGTCCTGAACATACTAATGAGATTATGAATGAATCGATACTATATTTATTAAGAAGTAATTTTAGACCTCTAATTTGGCAAGGTAAACACGTTAGGACAATAGAGTGTCCAAGTTTGTTTATGTTATCCTTTAAAAATGAATATAAGTCGATATCTTGATAGATTGATCCACAAATATTATAATCCGAAAAATTATTTATTATAATTGGTTCATATATACATTTGTTTATATTAAATATAAATGATAATGCAGAGTCGTATTTTTTAACTTCTAAAAGATATTTAATAACAGATGTACAAATTCCGCCAGAAGCAGCCTTGTATCGATTACTTTCATTACAAGAATAACCTATGTATTGTTCACAAATTTTATTCATAAGTATAATTTAAATAGTTTTTAAATAATATATATACTTAATTGATTATAAATATATAATATATTATTGGGATAGTTTTTATTTTACAATTGCTAAGATTGAAATTTACACTAGGCTCTTCTATTCTGAACTAAGTTAAGTCACCTCTACTTATTTTCAATTTCATTATGAAACGATATATTGTATAGTCAACATTAGTATTTTTCATCTCATATTTGTAAAAATAGGAGTAATCCAATTTAGGATTTTCTTCAAAAAAAACATCTGTTTTATATCTTTTAGCACTGTAAATATCCCACGCTTTGGTGAAATAGTGATTAATTTGTATTGTGGATTTTAAATCCTTGCTTTTGCCGTGCCCCCACATCGTATCTAATGTGCAGAAATATTTGAATTGATTTATTGGGGGCAGCTTCAATTTTAATATTCCAACCTTAAAATACATATAGGTAGAATGATGCATAAACCACTTATCAAAATTAGCAATGTCATAACGAGTATTTGCAAAACACTTTCCGTGGATATTAAAATGATCCCAGCAAACATTATACTGCTCAATAACAAGTTTATTGAAATCGTGCTTGAGAAGTCCCCCCGTTCCAAACATCTTCCAATAAACTGTTACTGATGGGAATTTCGTATATTTGTTAAGCCATTCTGCTATATTATTATCTTTCTTAAGGCAGATAAACTCATCTGCATCAAGAAAACAAATCCAATTTGATTCATTCCGATAGTTTTTATAACAATTCTTATAAGCAGCCATTTGGGCAGTAGGGTATGGCCAATCAATAAGTGTAACAATACTTTCTTCAATATAAGTTTGAATAACTTCTCTATGATTATCTGAAGAATTATTATTATAAAGATAAAAATGATCTACTCCAATCATTTTGTGGTAATCAATCCATTCTTTTAAAAAGGGAGCTTCGTCTTTATATATAAGGCATAAAGAAACTTTATATTTTTTTTTCTCAATATTTTTTTTTGCAAACAACAATACAATTACTTTGCATATTGAATTAAAATATATGGCTTTTGATGCATTTGCAATATTTTTCAAACACTTTTTAATAGCTTTGGATAAAAAAAATGATTTAATGTTAGAAATCATAATCCAAGACTTATCCTGAAATTTATGCCTTATATCTTTTAGTTTTAGCATATATTACCTATATTAAAATAGTTATCTATCCCAAATAAATGCAAATCCATGATAAGGTATATTGAAAATATTCCATAATAATCCATAAATATAATAATTAATGATGAGAATGGTAAATAATGTATATCTTTCATATTTTCTCATAGGTACTTTATACATTGCAACGCCTAAAATAAGAGGCATTAAATAGATATACCAATTATAAAATCTATGATACATCTCAATGTCACCACCGATCACGTTAAAGATGATGGCAATGTAAGAAAAATAATATGCTATCTGCAATCTATGATCCATTAGCTGAGCTTTAAATCCATAATAGATGATTATAATATTTAAAATAAAATTAAATAATGAATTTGTTAGTGATGTTACATCACTTTTCCCATATAAAACATTACTAATACTCCCTTCATCCGTAAACCAACGATTAGAATTATCCAAATAACTTTGCATCTTGATATCACCACCAAGATTTAAAGTAGATAGATTGTCTGTGATACTACTAAAATATGAAATCTCCCAAAAAAAGTAAAGGGTTACAAAAATACCCAGCAAAATCCATGGACGTTTCAAAGGTATTTTGAAGAGTGCTAATAGTACAAAAATAATTACCGACATCAATCCAGATATGTGAATCATTGGTACACAGCATAGAAAAACGACAGCCAAAATATTCTTCTTCTTTAAATAAGCATAATATGCAAAGATAACAAATGATATTGCCAAATATTGGCGCACAATATTCTCAGAAGAACTTGCAGTTATCAAAAAAAATAGGGGAAGCCCCCAAACTGCAGCTTTAGGATATATCTTATAGATCAGCAAAATTGCTGAAATCAACATGAGGCTATATGTAATGAAGCCACACCAATATGGTAAGCCTAAGAAAATACTTAAAAAATTAACAATTATTTTATATAAGAATTCAGGATTTGGAGTATCCCAGCGACCTACCAAATCGTGGTAATAATGCATGTAGTCAGCTCCTCTATCCCAACGTAAACCTTGAATGAGTGAATAAAAGATTGCCGCAGTAATAGCATAAATCTTAAATTTTCTAGGTTGTTTATAGCTAATGCCATAGCCACAAAATATTAGAACTGAAACCAATAATATTTTGAGTAACCAATATGTAAATAACGATCCGATTGATAGCATTTTAGTTTTTAATAATTAGTATATACGTGAGTATTTTTTCTTTTATAATATTTAATTCTGTTCGATTTAGCCCGAATATTGCAATAGATATTATTGTACATAAAACGCTTGTTAAACCGATTATTAAAAGCCAAATTAATCCAGATGAAGTAATTGCCTGTTTAATCCAGTATAGAACCAATAAGGGGATAATCCAAGAAACAAAAGATCTAAGTAGTATTTTTCTAAAATAGAATACATAATTTAGTTCTGCTTTTTTATGGCAAAAATAGATTCTATTCAAAAGACTGATAAAACTTATAGGTATCATAACTATATATGATGCATAAGGTGGAAAGCCTAATTTATATATTAACCAACAAAACGGCAAATTCAGAACATCAATCAAACCCGAGAAAATTTGCCATCTTTTAATATTTCCTGTTGCTAATAACAATGTATCCAATGTGGATTTTAAAGGCTGAAGCATTATATAAACCATAATTAATCGTAGAAATTCACTTGTATAAGGAGGTACAACCTTTAACCAAATATTTAATAATTCATCGGACAAAGTAATAATTGGTACAGTTAGGATAGCCATAAGGAAGAATGCCATTCGTGAACCTTGGTCAATCAGTTTATAAAGATATTCTTTTTCGTTACTAGAATATGCTTTTGTAATTTGTGGTCTTAGCGACATGGTGAAGTTGTTTACTAACAATGTTACAATACTTTCTATCTGAGAGGCAACACCTTTCGCTGCGTTAACTGCGATACGAAAAAAAAGATTTATTAAGATATTAATGCCTTGACTAGTTAATATAGATGCACTTGAGCCAAAGAATATCCAACCGGATAAATTGAAAAGTTCTTTATTTATTGACTTGTCAATAACTTTCGAATGATGTGCTTCGACAAAGTGTCTCTCGCAATAAATACTGTAAAAAAGTCTGATTGATAAGGCTATTGAAAATATTAATATTGAATATAATATCAATTTATCAAACAGAGTTACATAGAGAAAATAGATGATCAATAATTTCATGATTGATTCATATATGCCAATGAAAGCAAAAGTTCTCATCTTTTCTTTTGCAATAATCATAGCGTTGTATGGTATACTCATAAAGTCCACCACAAAAGTAGCCATAGAAAATTGAAAGACCCAATTGGCAGCCGACAGACGGTCAGCAGGAATATTTGCTTTGAAATTAATAAACCATACTCCTACGATTTCTATTAAAATAAGCAGAGCTACTGATATTGCCAAATGAATATTAAGAGCTGCGGAGAAGGTTTGCTGTGTTCGTTCTATATCTTTTCGACCAATTTCAAATGAAATGGAACGTTGAGTCGTCGCAACAAAGGTCGCACTTATTATCTGAAACATGGCAACAACTCCTCCTACAAATGCATAAATGCCATAATCATTAACGCCTAAAGCCACTAATATGACACGGGAAGTATAAATTCCTATTGTCATAGAAAATAAAGATCTTAGATACAGATATATTGTATTTTTGGCTAGTCGTTTGGCATCTTCTTTATGGTTGGTCATAAAATGTGTACTATCTCTATTTGTTTATTAATATTATTCCGCAATTATTCTCACTCTATTTAATTAGCAAGAACAAAAAAAACTCTAATTATTACTTGAAAAAAATAAAAAATGACGATAATGGCAAGTACATAAACATAGTAATATTCAACCCCCACCAGTATATAAAATTTTACCGTTAGGCTTTGCAAGGTACAACCAAGACCATTAAAACTATAAGGATAGTCTTTGCATAATCAATCCAAACAATTCTGTGGATTTTTGGCGTTTGGCATCATCTTTCAAAATGTGAGCATTCAATCTTTGATTGCTCTCTTTTTTAATGGATTGTTGAATAATTAAAAAAGAGCTTTCTTTAAATAAATTCATGTATAACTGATAATCAATGCTCTCTTTATTAGAGAGCATGATGCATTTTCGTTTAGTAAAAATGGAATCGCCGACTAAATTTATTCTTTATTAGTTGTCTATGATTCAATTTTTATTTTCAATATATCGAGTGATGACTTTTTGTTGATGATAAGGACTCTTTATTGAACTTAAAGCATTTTCTAAGTTAGAATGCTTTCTCTTCTCCATGAATCATATTAGTGAGCGTTTTGACTATAATATGTATATCCAGCCAAAATGTCCAATTCTCTAAGTACCAAATATCTTGCTTTACACGTCCTTCCATTTCGGATAATTCTTTGGTTTCTCCTCTGAAACCTGTGACTTGTGCCCATCCTGTGATGCCGGGCTTTACTAAATGACGAACCATGAAGCGGTTGATCAATTGTGAATAGTATTCGGTATGTTCCAACATATGGGGACGTGGTCCTACAAAACTCATATCACCTTTCCAAACGTTGATAAGTTGTGGCAATTCATCTAGATTAGTCTGTCGCAAGAAGCACCCGAATTTTGTTTTTCTTGGATCGTCTTTGGTGGCTTGCACTTTATCACTGTCGTTATTTACTTCCATACTGCGGAATTTGATGCATGTGAAGTTTCTTCCATCCAATCCGGTACGTAATTGTTTGAAATAAACAGGACCAGGGGAGGTGAACTTGATTATACTACCGACAATGATGTATATAATAGGGTAGACGGTGCAAAGGAATAGGGTAGAGATCGCCAGATCGAAGAATCGTTTGAGCAAACGATTATAGAAAATGCCCAGCGGCTCTTTGCTTATTGCTAAAACGGTGGTACTTCCCAATCGTTTCAGTGATACTTCGCGCTTCAAATAGTTTTGCAAATTGGGTACACTGTAGAAGCGTATCAGGTTGTTTTCGCAATAGTTGATAATGGGTACGATCTCATCCCGACGAATAGATGGAAGTCCGCAATAGAGTTCGTCCACGCGATGAGAGGATATATAAGGGATGACCCCGCTGATATCATCCAGCCGTTTGATGGGCTTGGGATAATAATTGGTGTCTTTATCCGTGAAAGTACCGAGCAAACGATAACCGTTCCAACGATCGGTCATGGTGGTTGCAATATTTTGCATGTTCTGTCCGTCGCCCACTAAGATCACATTCCGATTGTCGCGACCGGTGTAGCGGATGAATCCGAAGCATTTGTGAAGCAACAGTCGTGCCATACTGATGACGATAAAGGTGGGAATATAGAAGGATAGTAGCATGAGGATAGAAGGTGCTGATATCCAAAACAAGCTGAGTCCGGCTAAGAAGAGTATGGACTGCAGGAGCAATGTACGTCCGGCTTTTGAAACAATTGTTTCGGGGCGTATTAATCGGTCATGCAACACGATACAGATCAAATTGATGCTGATAAAGTAGGTGATGTTGCCGATGAGCCAATAGGACTGTGTGTGTAAGATAATGGATTTACCTTCAAATAAATGCAAGTTTGCACAATAGAACAGGACATACATTATATTTAAAATAATCAAATCGCAAATCTCGATCATGCCTATGACAATAAGTACTTTTCTAAAAGGATTTTTCATTGAGATAGTTTCTGTTTAAAATACTATGTTATTACGTTTTTTCTTAAAAAAGGCCCCGGATGGAACTAGTCCGTCCGGGACCCTGAATCAAATATTAAAATGTATGAGAATTTAGATAAGGTGTATTATATATCGTTATTTAATAATTTTGATTTTATTGGCGTGCATGAATGCTTTTGCATCTATCGCCACTTTTTCGAAATCGCAAACAACTGTGTTCAATTGCTTGCATCCGAAAAATGCCCCTCTTGCTATGTAAGTGACTGAGTCGGGCACCGTATATGTCTCTTTGGTTCCGCATGGCACGGAAACGAGTTTTTTCCCATCTTTGCTTAGTAAGGCTCCATCAACTGTGATGAAGTAGGGGTTGCCTTTATCTACAATGTACTCTTTGAAGTTTTTACAATTGTATACAATGCCGATATTGATGGTAGAGGTGGTTTTAGGGATGATGATTCTTTCCAGGGATTTACATTCAACAATGGCAAGACTGTCAATCGTTGCATAACCGGAAATGACTATTTCTTTCAGTCTTTTCATTTTGGTGACCGAATCGTGAGGAAAGGCATTGAAGAGCATTCGTTTCACTTTTAGAACTTCTGCAAAGTTCAAGGATATAACCTTGTGAAAATCTTTTATCAATCGGATGTCGTTCCAATCAATCTCGCCTTTGAGCGTAAGGGCTTTGCAGGTTTTTAACGATCGGATGTATTTTCCTTTTTTCGGAAAGACTGTGATATCATTATTTTTATCAATGATAATGTAATCTCCTTCTATAATTGCCTTTTTTTCACCGTCAAGCTCTTCGGTGAAGTAATTGTTGCTATGAATGGATAGCTCATTATTATCATTGCTGAGTATGTCGGATTTTTCTTTTCCATCGGCAATGTTATTTTGTGGAGACTTGCATGAATTGATATCATTATAATTGAATGAAGAACGATAGGCGTATAAGTTATCTGCTTTCCCTACTAAATTGGAGAGTTCTATGTTATCGCAGTCTTCATATATTTTATTCACGATTATCTGTTCGTGAGGTGTGTCATATTTTTCTTCTATGGAGGCGAATCGCAGGGCTATGTTCGGCATACCTCTTTCTAATGTTGTCTTAATGCTTTTTACAGGCCAGACAAAGATGCCTGAGCCCCAAAGATAATTGGGGGATGTGACGAATTGCTGTGCTTTCTCCAAATCGGGCGCTTGATGGATTTCCTGTATGCGGCCGAATTTGTTGTCTGTTTCTTCCACTTGCAGATAATACTGATTGGTGGCAGGGAATGTAGGAGTGAAACCAAGGGTTATTAATGCATCATTGTCGGCAGCATAATCAAAGAGTATTTGCATCTGCTTGGCAAATTCAATTTTATTACTCATGTATTTATCTGAGTGAGCGACTGCAATGATGGCGTCTTTATCCTGCTGGTAAATTTTGTAGGTAGCATAAGCGATACTTGGAGCCGTGTTTCGGTAATAGAGTTCTGTCAACACTTGCTTCGGTTTCAGCATCGGCAACTGCTCAAGTACTAAATTCTTATAGGACTTGCCGGTGACTACCATAAAGTTTTCATGGGGGATAAAATCGCTGAATTGCTCATAAGTGGTTTGAAGTGAGGTTTTTCCGATATAGAGTGTGTCTATAAATTGTTTCGGAATCTCTGCGTGACTCAATAAAGGCCACGAATTGTTTTCAACGCTGTCGGCTAAGATGATGCAGTAAATAGTTTTATTCATATATTAATATAGAAATTTGACATAAATGTTTTTTAATTAATCAATCCCCCGCATCACTGCGGAGAATTGATATCATTTGCTACTGTGTGTGTAAATACATTTTTACAATAATGTAGCTATAAGCAATTATGAATTTCCTAATAATTATTATCGTTTATTTTTTCTACTAACGAAGGATGCAAGCTTGCTGTGGCTACTGTCATGATCCCGTCTATGGAGATGACCACGCGTAGTCCACGTTTGATACGCAAAAATGTACCTTCTACACCTTCCCAGATACCTCCTGTAATTCGTACGCGATCGCCCTTCTGGAGATTAACCTCTGTGGGGCCGAGAAACATAATTTGTTCATCGGGAGTACCTGCTACAGCTATAAAGTCCGTCATTTGTTTTTCCGGTACTATAATAGGTGTATTGGTGGTAGGATTAGTTAGGTAGCGGATGCATGAATACATATTTTCCGCTTTAATTTCGTCTATTTTTCGTTTACAAGTATGGATGAAAATTAGGTTATGAATCACTGGAACGAGCTGGCGCATTTTTCGACCGTTACGTTCCTTTTCTCTATATTCCATAGGGATAAAACTCTCAATCTCTTGAGCCGTCATAAGCTCTTTTATCTTCATTTCTTGAGAGTAGGTGACCCGTATGGGATACCATAATGTTTCGTTGCGCTTTGTCATATAAGACCCTTAAAGATGTTAGAAATCCAATGCGTTTTTTACTTTCGAAAAAGCACATTCTTTGGGGACACCCAAAAGTGTGCATGCTTCTCGGTCAATTAAGTTCCGGCTGCCTATATGTTAACATATTTCAACTCTTACTCCTTTTTCTATTTCAGAAAG
>WSSedB1CaDRAFT_10000202_pt1 | contig 28743 bp, 21 predicted proteins | sample WetSurSB1Cattail_FD_9460 | JGI IMG/M metagenome (IMG submission 9460)
CAGCCACTGGCGGTACTGGGGGCGGGCCGTCACGCGCCTGTGCTGGTCATCGCTCTGGCGGTAGGTGGCGTCCTCCTCAATGGTGGGGATGGCCACCTCCATCTTCTCGGCCGCAGCATAGGCAATGCGGCAGGCCTGGCGCACCACACCCTCTCGCCAGTACTTGAACTCCTTGCTGTCCACTGCCTGGCGCCAGGTCATGGACTTGCCATCCTCGTTGAGCTTGGTCACGTGGGCAATGAAGTCCTTGCCCAGCTTCTCCGCAGTGCAGTTGGCCGTCACAAAGTACTCGTTGTTGACCCCGCGCTTGCGACGCACCACGCCCACGCTTCCCGAGTCGCCCAGCTCGTGGTCCCAGAGCTCGTCATCCGTGTTGTCGTTGCTGCGCGTGTTCATGGTGATGGGCGCAGCACAGTACTGGGGCGCGGCCTGGTTCAGCGTCTCCAGCTTCTTCTCGAAGAAGGCGTCGTCGAAGACTTGGTCCGCGGCGGGCAGGATGGGGCACATGACCAAAAAGTGGAGCGACTCGGGGGTCAAGGTCAGCGGGTCAACCCTGGCCTCTTCGCGGTAGTTGATCAGCTGGCCCTTGGGGAAGGCATGCGGGTCCAGGGCAGCAGCGTTGCCCATGATGTAGGCACTGACAATGCCCGTGCCATTGTCGTAGGCAGTCACAGTCTCGGCAAACGAGTTGATCTGATGGGGCGTCAGAGCACCACCGGGCGCAAGCGAGGCGTCAAACGTCTTGCGAGCAATGGCCGCACTGTCCACAACTGTTTCTCCCACGGGTGCCGTGGCAGCAGGAACGGGGAGTCCCGTAGTCTTCTTGATCACAACGTCCATGGTTGCCTCCTTTTGAAGATGAAGCAAAGAGTTGTATCAGCTTGCAAGCCTCTTCGCCTTTCTTCTTGTGGCAGTTGCCAATGCTAACACACAATCGCCACAAAATGCGCAAGAAGCCCATTCTTTACTGCATGTAAAACGCAGGGTCCCGCACCAGTAGGCGCGCCTCTTCCAGCACCGAGTTGACCATTTCCATGGGTTGATCAATGTCGTCCTCCTCCATATCGTCTTCGTCTTCACCACCGCCAATGCTGCTCTTCACAGATTGCTTGTGCCATACCCAGAGGCTGTCGTCTAAGTAAGCCATATCCGGCAGTCCTTCCTCGTGTGGCTCGCGCATGGCATAGCGAGCAATGGGAAGGTTGGCATAGAACCTGGCAAAGGCAACGGGGTCCGGCACGCGCAGATGACCATCCACGACCCCCACAGGGACATTACTAAAGAGTTCATGGTTGTACAGACGCATAAAGGGACCACGGTGTCGGTGGTGGTCGAGGGCCCGCAGCACAGAAAACATGGGGTTCAACGGCCAGAGGTCATTGGGCGCAAACGAGTAAGGCCGCATGGCACTAGCCAGCTTGTCCGTGCTCCTACGAGCCAGGGTGGTAACGTAGGTGCGCATGGCCGGCTCATTCTGGTACTGCGTGTTGTAACTGTGCTGGGGCTGCACTGGATAGACCTGGCTCAGGAAAATGGCATTGGACAGGTTCCACTGCTGTTCAGTCGTCAACAACCCGTCCGCGTTGATGCATACTTGGTACAGATAGTAAGGGACTGGCAGCGGCAAGGGGTTACGGGCCTTTTCGTTGGCCGACAGATCCAAAATGTTGGCATGTACCGAGAAGTTGAGCAAGCATGACCCCCGCAGGTGGTCGAGGATGCGCCAGGCCTCGGGGTAACGCTTGCGCAACTTGGGCTCCTCGGCAAAGACGGACCACATGTAGTCCAACTGGCGGGTGATGATGACGTGACGGTGTTTCTGGAAAATGAAGCCAGCAATGAAGGAGCACAGCGAGACGTTGCTGGGGTACTCCACGTGGATGCACATGTGGAGGAATTGGCGCAGCTCCTGCGTGGTGCGACCCCAGATGGAGATGAAGGAAGGGAGCAAGTCGTAAATCTCAAACCCTGGCTCGCCCACCGCATACATGTGCTGTTCGAGCTGGGAGTAGTTGCAGCCCAGCGTGTTTTGCAAGAAGAGCAACGTGCTGTAGATACCAAAGCTCCGGGTCCTCGACTCGCTCTCAGGCACCGCTTGCATCCCCCAGGCCTGCATCAGCACGGGTGCCATGGGCATGGCTGCAGCCGAGTCTAACCACAACATGGATACCATGCGATAGGCCCGTAGCGCAAACATGTTAATGGCAAGCAGAGCCTCCCCGCCAGGGTTATCAGGAGAGGAGAAGACGGCGTGACGCTTGGCCCCAGAGTCGTCCATCTTGTTGCCCTCTCGAGACAGGACACCGTGCATGCGATGGGCCCGCATCAGACTGCGTTGCACCTCCACCGCAGATACACCCGTTACGCGCAAGAAGACAGTGGCGCCGCTGCTCCCAGCCGCCTCTTGTTGCCACCACCACCAGTCAAAGTAGGCGCGGTCCTCTTCTCGCAGCACTTGCTCAAAAAGGGCGGCCGACTCAATGTTGTGCACGGGGCGGAACAGGCGGCGACGACAGCGCCGACCCTGAAAGCCAGGCAGTATGTATGCTTCGTCCGCGGCAGCGTCGGGTCGCATGCCAGGCACATCGGGGACCAACGCATACCGAGCCCGCTCGCTCGTAAGGTCCTCCTGCAGCAGCACATTCCCACGGTTAAGCCTGTTGTCGGTGTCGGTGTCGAACCGCTGGTACTTGTCGGTAGAGTGCCCCGTGTGGCCAAAGACTGTTTTTGCATAGTCAACGGCAAAGAGGTCCGAGTGAATAGGACGGAACAGGGCGATCTTGGCACCGCATCGCACGTCCTTGTTGCGCAGGCAGCGAAGCATCACAGTCTCGCCCCGCACTCGCTTGATAGAGGTCCTCTTTTGCCGAGGGGTCCAGATGCTCTGGGTGGCCTCATTGAAGTGGGCCTGAGCCTCCTCGACGGTGGTCCACGCCACGGCCACGGCCGGGCCTTGGATCATCGCATTCAGAGACCCTGATTGTCTTTTCCCCTTGTGCCCCTTCTCCGCTTAAAAAAAAACGGGGGACCTTGATAATTTGAGGGGCTGTCCGCGGATATTGTGTTTTCAATGCGCAAATGTGGGGTGCCGTGAAATTCTCTCTCGCGCACAAAGGGGTAACATTGTCGTCATGAACAAGGGAGTCTACACCGAGCTCAGTGCAGCAGAACGTCAGAAGCTCTCGCTTTCGCTCATGCAGCTTGGCGGACCCGACACTTTCGTCGTCGCCTTGGACAAAGAATTCTCGTCAGAGGACGAGCCTGAACCCGTGTCCATCTTGTGGGATTGCGAAAGGGCGCTCCAACCCAACCGCACGACCTTGGAACAGCTCAAACACATGATGATCTACATCCAAGGACACGCCAAATGGTCCCGACTCGCGCTGGCCCGGGCACTGTCTGCATCCCACCGCACACCACTGGCCAATGAGATTTGGCCGTCTTGGCGTCAAGGGGAGGCTGGTGTGGCACCTGCACAGCCCGCCGCTGTAGCAGCACCGTCATCCCCATCTGCGCCTTCCTTGGAGGATCTGGCCGAGATTCCACCACAGGTTGACTGGCAGCATTACATTCCCGCATTGGGTGCACTCCCGGCAAGTCCAGTCCGCGACCTTGACCTAGAGCCACTGCTCTTCAAGGACCGTGTGACATGTGCCACCGCAATTGTACGCATGGGTGGCACTTTGGCCTTTTTGACACTTGCAAACGGCTCCTATGCGTCGCCAGGCCAGCCAAACCAAATCTCCAACATGTTCGCGGAGATTACGAGCCAGCATCCACACGATTCACAGGTTGAAGTGTTGGTACGACTGATAGAACGGATGGGCGGTCTTCAGAGGTGGTCACGGAGGCATTTTATGGACATGATGGAAATCTGGCTATGACCATAAAATTTTAACCGTTCAATGTGAAAAATTCGAGAGAGGATGGAGGGGTTCGACTACCTTGTTGAAACCCACTTTGACACTCGCATCCCAGATGCTGAGTTGAGAGTGCGTGTCAACGAGGTCAATACCGAGCGTGATCTCCACTATGCAACGATTCTGAACGAAGCAATCATGTGGCAACGCGCCGACTTTGTCAAGACGCTCCTTCGTGATTTTGGTGCTGATCCCAATCTCTGTCCTGGCGAACGTACTCTCCCTCTGGACCTTGCCATTTGCCACGCCAAAGACGGCGACATTGTGCACCTGTTGCTCCAGTATGGAGCCGACGTGAATATTCACTACGACGAACAGGACGACGGCGAGGGACACCTCACGCCATTCGACGTCCCTTACCAGCGGAACTTTGTGTATTACGCGTTGTTGCTTCTAGAGTACGGTGCCGACTACAAGCGTTACCTTCCAGATGCACTCGCCCAGACATGGGACGATCCTCGACGCAAGATTCATCGTCGAATACGCCTCTTACACGCGCGCCGTCAACGTGCCCTACAAGCATGCTGTGCGATACGGACTCTGAGCCGTGCCCCGCGCGATGTAAAGTTTTTGCTCATGCATTTGGTATGGAACACTCGGAGGAACGAGGAATGGGACATGGTTGAGAGATAAAACCCTCCTGCATTTACTTGGGTGTCCAACAGGGCTGGCGCTGGGGCTTGGACCGGTCAGGGGGCTGGTAAGCGTAGAGAGGGACCGCGTCCCCAATGCGAATGTAGAGTGGGAGCTGTGCCACGTCGTTAAGCACGGTCCTGTGCTCAAGGGCCCGCTTGAGGAAATACAAAAAGGGGTCGCGTCTGTTGTGCACGTGGCAGATACCCACGGCCTCGACCGTGGTCAACAAGAGTGTGGGCCGTTCCCGACCCGGCAACAAGGCGCGTGTCACGCAGTCCAGCACAAACTGATGGACCACGTAGCGAGGGCAAATGACCTTGCTCAGCAGGCCATCCAAACGGAACCCACTGCATGCGTAGTGCTGGTCTGGGGTCCGGCTCACGTGACGAAAGAGGGCAGCCCTATCAATGACAATATCTGTGAAGACCATGCGTTCCTCAGTGGACAGCCAGGTCAGAGGGATGGCCAGCGCGGGGTCCTTGAACAGATGCAGAGCATTCTGGGTGATGCGCATCTGACATGGGCTGTTCAGAAGGGTTTCAATGAAGAGGGCCCATGTCTGGCAGGGGTTCTTGTCCTTGAACATGGGCCGCGAGTGCCACTTGCGGATTATGGTACGAGTGCGCTGGGGATGGCGCAGCAGTGAGGCGGCAAGACTTGTCACACGTTCACGCCACGCTGGTTCCAAATGGTCCTCGATGAGGCGTGTCTCCTTGCGCTGACTCTCGTTGTGGACCAGGGCAAAGGACGGGAAGATGCGATTCTTGCGTGCCTTGACAAAGGACGACAGGCCATTGCCGTTGCTAGACCCATTGCTCGCTGTCGCGTCTGTGAGGCTGAGCCCGTAGAGGCGTTCCAAATCCGCTACCGCTACATGGCTGCGAAACATGGACTTGTCGACAATGTCCAGCGGAATGTCAAAGCGCAACACATCGTAGCGATTAAGAAGCAAAGTAGTTCTGGCAAATCTGACCCATCCGTGGGGGTGAAAGGTCAGTGCGGTGCAGATCTCAAGCGAGTGTCCGTCGCCATCGTCGCCTTCGGCCGAGCTACTTCTGTGGACGCAGGTAAAACTGGCCCGCACCGGGTTGCCATTGCGTAGCACAGCCACGTAGACCACATTACTGACACCTTCCCAGGCAATCTCCTTTTGCGGTGTGTCGGCAGCCAGTCGCATAGGCAGGGCGCTGGCCCCCTCATCGATTGAGAGCGTCACGGCAAAGAGAACTTTGCGCAGTCCGGTCTGCTCTGTTCCTCGGGCCGCCAGGCCACATACTTCTCCAAACGGAGAGGACGACAGCTCGGACTTCATCTCTACCAGTGCATATTCGCTCAAATGGACAGCGACGACGATGAAGGCTACATGCCAGATTTCTTTGGCACTAGCTCTTCTCCGGCAGCAGCAGCAGCACCTCTACCACCACCACCTCCAGCAGCACGTCGACAGGCTGCACCTCCCCCTGCTGCTGCGCACAAGCGACAGGCCCCACAGGGACGCAAGAGAGCGTCACGCCCCGCCCCCACAGAGGACATACCTGTGGAGCTGCTTGATGCCCTGAGCACCTACGACAAGAAGGACCGCGGTGCCGCTTCCCCTGAGACGCGCCGTGATGTCATGTACAAGCGGGTGTCACGTTCCAATGACAAGATATCGGGTGCCGCGCCCGTGGAGATTGTCGACGACAGCCTCATGCACGATGAGGTGGGACGAATGGCCCAGGACTACCGCCAGTACACCGAGTACAAAGGCAGCGAGCGCGTGTTCCCAGCCGATGAAGGTGCCCCGGAAATGATAATGGGAGACGATGATGATGCCAACCCCAACCCAGATGGGAATGTTGTACCTGCAGACGACGACGCAGCTTCGCGACATCTCATCGTGCCATCACGTCGCGTCCCTGATCAGGCCAACAGCAAGCGCGTCATGACCTTCTCCGAGTACACTGGGGCCACACCCGCCACTGCCCAGTTCTACAAGAACGTCCGTCACCTCAAGGGACCCGAGCAAGGGGTGTACATGGAGGTGCGCGAGATGGAGGACATCTACGAGACGGTGAGCGAGACCCTCAGCACCCCGCTGGCCAACCAGGAGATTAGCTCCATTGCAGTGGAGCGAGGCTTGAGCATCCCCAACCTGCCCAAAGTGAGCAAGGCCGAAATCCAGGACGGCCTTTGTGAGCCCAACTACGACATTGGGGAGCGCCCTTGTGTTTTCGGGGTTCGATGCGCCAGCGTGCTCATGTGCGATGCACTCAAGAAGCGCTTCCCCGATCGCTATGCCCATGCCAAGTCCTTTGCGTGCAAGGAGTTTTACTTTGGCAACCGCGGCAAGGAAGTGCGCGAGGCCATTGCCCTGGGAACGCCCCTCAACGAGATTCAAAAGGGTGACCCCATTATGTGCGTGCTCTGTCACCTGGCCATTGTGACGCGCTGGTACAAGGAGTTTGACTTGGGCCTGCAGCTGAATCCACCGCACATTTTACATGCATTCAGGGTCTGTGCCAATGTACCTGGGGGGTACCCCGTTGACAAGTGCCTCATGGGCGATCGCAAGTTCAAGGTCAGGGACCACTCCTCCATTTCAACCCTTTATTGTAACCATGTAACCACCCAATGTAACCACCCAATGTAACTGCTCAATGTAACCACCATGTAACTGCTCAATGTAACTGCCCAATGTAACTTCCCAATGTAACTGCGCAGGGAATCATCGCGCCCTTTTTGCGCTTCGTCCCCGACAACTACTACTGGGAACCCTCCACTGGGACCATGGAACGCGACCCCGCCACTGGACTGATGCGCAAGATCCCAGGCACCGGCATCCAGCGTTGGCTGGAGCTTGAGTGCATGGATTTTCCCTAAGGAGCAGCGTGGAAGCGGTGCGATTTGGATGGCTGTTTCCCCAACAGCCCTACACTGTCCAAGTCAACACCTTCCACGTGCCATCAGTGGAATCCACGCTGCTCCGCATTTTCTCCAAGGGGACCAACTTTGTCCATGCTGCAGCACCGCTCGTCTTTTGCGACACGCTGCAGCTCACCGTCAGCCACATGCAGACCCAGGGCTACATTGATATGCAAGGGCAGCCCCTCCGTCTCTACATGGGAAGCACCCTACAGACCCTTTCATGGACGCTACCCGACAACTGCATGGTTTGGAAGCCCCAGTTGGGGCCAGCGGTTCTTGCCTCTCCGGCTGCTCACTACCGCATGCTCATTGCCCTGTACTGGCGCGTCAACGGGGCATCCCATCTGTTTAGCACCCTCAAGAGCAAGGACGACAACCTGCGCGAAAAGGTGCGCGAGTTTATCGATCGTCACGTCGAGATGGCCATGCGCGTGGACGCCATGACCAATCCAAGCGACGCCGAGCTTTGCGACAAGCCTTGGGCCGTGGTGGCATCTGGAGGACCGACTGATTGGCTGGATGATCGTGATGCTGTGCAAAAGACCACTCGCATCCTGGCCATGGAACTCACGCCCTTTGAAGTGCTCAACATTGAGGGCGACACGCGTTCCATGCTGGGCCACCTGGCCGCCCAGATTAAGAACAACTCGAATGACGATGTCCTCGAGGCCCAGTTCACGGGTATGGTCCCTCCTCGTCTCTAGTCCCGACCCAGTTGTCTGACCAAGTGTTTGTTGTTGTTGTTCACAGGAGAGGAGCCCGAGGCCTATGATTACTACTACCCGCTGCCGCTGACCAATGCCGACGAGTGCCGAGCCCATTCCTGGTGGTTGAGCTGTCTGCTAGTCATCAACCAATCATGGCATCAAGTGCGCCGGTTCCAGACCATGGCTGAAGTCTCTCCCGAAGCTGCCCCCTCTGGGAGTGCAAACGATGCCTATGCCCATTACCGAATCATGGGCAGCTTTGTACCCCTCCTCTACGCAGTCATTGGGAACAACGTCCCTCACACCGATGATGCCTGGCGCCCGCGTCCCGATGGCCGACCCAATCTGTTTGAGCTCTTCTGTCCCGAGCACACCACCTGCTTCCACGCAGGGGATCTACCTGCTCTGGACTGCCTCTTTGACCAAGTGGGCCTGTTTGGGGTAGTCAACGTGAAGCGCAAGGTCCCCTTGGTACAGCTCCTGATCAAGGCCATGCCCATTTGCTGCCAGTCCCGCGACCTGCGCGAGAACCTGGTGGGTGCCTGCCGTGATGTCAATGGGGAGGGCTACTGGCGCATTGTGCGTTCCATCTTCTGGGTAGGCTTGACGGGTCTCTATCCTGGGGCGAGGCAGCGCGTGCCCTTTCGCGACATGCTACGCATCTACCACCTACTCTTCCACGACAAGGAAGGGTTCCTGGACGCTCTGGACTTTGAGAGCAAGGAGCGTGCAGCCTGGTTGGCCGCCAACCCCAACAAGAGCAAGAAGAAAGAGGCCGCCACCAAGACCTGCCAGCTCATCGAGGTGGTGATGCGCGAGTTCTTTGTGTATTCGGTGCGCAACAACCGCAATTGGATCGAGGTGGTGGACAAGCGCATTCGCTGGGATGACTTTGCCGACAAGACCCAGCACATGGCCGATGAGATGCGCCTCTATGGAAGATTTGCCGATGCCCCACAGGGGAATGACTTTGTGCACGCCATTGATGCCTTGACGCGATGCAAGTCTACCTACAACAAGGACGTGTACCGCTTCCGCAAGAAGGAGTACGTCCACACGGTGAGCGACACCATCAACACCACCCAGGACGAACTGCACGAACAGCGCCGCCGTGAGGGCAAGGAGGTCATTCTCATCGAGGCCATGTTGGATCGCCTGGTGGACGCTGAGATCTTGGACGAGGATGACTTGGCCCCACTGTTGCAGAGTCGTCATGCTCGTATCCGCTTCGGCGGTGACCCCGTGGGTCTGTTCCGTCGTGCGCCAGACGATTTTTCTGCCGCTGTCCAGGCTGCAGCTGACGACTCCCGTCACATTTACGATCACAACCTGGGCTACGCGGTGCCTGCGGAGATTAAGCGCAACATTATCGATTTCCTCGTGCGCACGCCGCCTGGTGATCGCTTCCGCTTTGATGTCCTTCTCGATGAACGCTTGGGAGGGGTCAGTCGCGAAACGGTGCAGACACTGGCCAAGACCCGCCACATTTACGAGACGCGCTCCTCACCCAAATCCATCAAGACTCACATCCAAAACCTCAAGATTAACGACTTGCGCGTGGTCTCCTGGTACTTTAACATTGTGTCGAGCATCGAGCGCTTCAACTTGATTCCTCTGGACTGCGACACTGTTGAGCAACAGGCATGGGCCATGCGCAGCTACCGCTTTCGCCTCATGCCAGACGAACCTCTCCCACCCGGGGCTTGGATCGTTTACGTCTGCATCTGCTGCAAGCGCATCGCCACCTTTTCGGACTCGCCCATGTACGGCAACTTTGGCGTCTCCTACGATCCTTGCAAGCGCAACATGGTGTGCAGCAAAAAGGTTACCAGGGCTGCCCGTGTCAGACATCAACGTGTGGACGCGAGCGGGGTACTGGACGACACTGAGATGGAGCGGGCCAAGAAGGAAAAGGACACGCGCCAGAAAAAGGCCCGCGCTGACCGCAAGGAAGACAATGCCCTCCCCTGCGAGGGACAGCCAGTGATACCCGTGGACATGTACGGGGTGGCCCTGGAATTTGACGGGGATCGATTCCTCATGTGTCCGGGGTGCGGACAGTTCCACACATACAGGGATTCAGGCTGGGGCCATGGCGGGTATCGCTGCAAGTCGTGCCGGGACAGGGAGACCCCACTGGACAAGATGTCACGCTGCGCCTATTGCGAGGGCACCCACGATTTGCGCAAGGTGGACGTGGTGGCCACTTTCAAGGACCCCACCAACCCCGACCACTCGCTCCTCGCCGACCCTACCTCTTGCTACCAGACGCTGTGGTTCTGTCAAAAGTGTGCCAACTCCATAGGCCTCTTTGAGAAGCACCCCAACGACAGACTCCACGAGTTTCTACCAAAGGACAAACTCTGGTCCATCATTGGGCCCACGACCCAGGAGCGCACCATTAAGAATTATGTAAAATACAATTGACGCTTCCTCTTTACTTGCGACCACTCTTTTCCTTGAGGCGCATCTTGTTAAATGCCATGCGCTTTTCCTTTGAGCGTGCAGCATAGCGGTCGCGGTTCTTCTTGGCCTCAGCGCCCAGCCCATAGTACGTCATCTGCTCCACAAAGCGTGTGTTGATCTCATCGACAAAGTTGTACTTGGCCAGCATGCTGAGCAGGATGCGCCGTGTGTTATCATCGTAACCTGGAGGTACCTCGCCTCCGTTGAGCTGAGCAATTTTTGCCTGCATGGTGAGGAGATCATTGAACGCCCAGGATGCACGCCAGTCCTGGATGTTGTGATAGGACCCCTCGACATACAAATCAGTGGGCAGACTGTCGATAACCACCTCGTAGGCTTGCCAGTCAAAGTACAATTGCCGTCCCATGTGCTCCAGGACTTGCACAATGTCGGAAGCCTCCATCCCGGGAAGCATGAGCTTGACCAAGTCGTAGTGGCGCAGGTCCAGGGCCACGTGCAGAACGAGGATAGGGACGACTTCCCTGTTGGGCGTGGACAGAACGCGGCGAACCACCTTCTTGGCGCCCAGCTCAATGGCCCGTGCCAAATCCCTGGGCTGGGGAAGTCTGTGTGCTACCTCCAGGCCCGCGACCAAGTCCAGACGTAGCATGTGCTCGACGCGCCTCAGATTGTGTATCTCTCCCTGAGGAGTCAGGCCAATGGCAAGTATTTCCAGCGCCATTGCTCCAGGAGACACGTACATCTTGGCAAAGTCATCGTGATCCGGCGCGTAGACGATGCCGTGGCCGATGAAGCCCGCTGCCAGAAAGGGCGAGTGCCCATCGATGAAGATACGCCGCAAGGTCAGTCGCATGAGCTTGGCATTGGCTACTGCATCTTCCACCACAAGGTTCAGTGCCTCATCCGGTCTGCTGGGCGGCGGTGGCAAGTACACTTGCTCAAAGATGGCGTCCCTGACAGGTCCCTCTACCGACCAGGCAACATCCAGTTCTTGGGCCAGCACCTGGGCATACGTGTCCAGGGAAACAGGTGTACGCATCAGCGTCACTCGACTGTGCAGATAGCCATAGACGGTGCGCCAGAAGCGTTCCGGTTGCAACAGCCCGGGGACATTGCTGAACAAGCCAATCAGGGAACCTCCTCCGCTGCTCGACGATTCAGTACGCACAATGCTGAGCGGAGGTTCGCTTGGGTGGTGTAGTAAGACATCCATCTGCGGCCTACGCCCTCACCCCATTGAGTGAACCGTCATTGATAGAGGGGCATGTGAAGTCAATACAATCTTTTATCACTGCCAACCATTCTCTGAAGCAAGTGCCTTGGCCAGCACTACGGTTCTGTCCGTCTGCGGGTGGCGTTGTCCGGTCGCTACCTCCCCCTGCAATATGTCCACCAGTCGACCAAAGAAGGTGCGCGACCCGGCTTCCCCCGAAATGGCTATCAATTCGTGCAACAGCGACGGCGAGGGTGTACTCTTCAATACTGCCATTGCCATTTCTGGCACGTCGGTCACCGCGTTGAGTCTAATGACTTGACGAGCAAAGTGGACGCGCGTGTCGGAGAGATACTTGGCTGCCTGGGATTTCCCCATGAGACGCACCAGGTCCTGCCGCACGTCCAAGTCAAGAGCCTCGATACGGGCAAATACGTAGGCCACTCGAGCACCGTCGTAGGGAGAGAATTTGGCCTGCATGCCCCACAGCTCCCAGCGGTCGCCAAAGAATCCAATCAAGGCGGTGATGGTAATGGACTCGCGATGCTCCAGGGAGTAGTCAAACATGGCACGAAGCAGCACGTCGTCATCCATGCCCAGAAAGGTGTCAGAGAGGATGGCACGCATGATTTCCACGACGCGCTCCACTGGAAGACCGGGGCGATCCTCGTCCGTTATGGCGGCATACTCAATGGCCGTCACCAACACACCGGGGAGGTCGTCCCCCTTGTGAGGGGCAAAGAGCGCCTCGAGACGCGTATGCAGGTCATCTGTAGCAACATCCTTCAGTTCGTCCAGCAGCCCAAAGCCAATGCGCAGGGACTTCATAGTGCCGTAAAAGGCGGTCTGGCATGGCTCATTGCAGAAGCGAAGGCGGTTGCCATTCTTCTCGCGCAGCTTGGCCTCCTCCCTGTGGCACCCCACGCACAGATGGCCACTCATCTAGGCATCCCGTCCACTGAGTCCACTCATTTCGCACGGACTCAACGTTTTCTTCGTAGTCCGAGCTGACACATTCCCGATTGTGTGTTTGTTTAGTAGTCTGGGTTCCCATCTCCTCCCGCGTAAAAGGGCAAGGGCACCTTAATGCGCTTCCTCTTGCCCACCTGCTTCCCGCTCGCGTCATACAGCGTGACCCACATGTGGTAGGCATCCGTCATGGGTGGCGGCAGCGCCTCGGGCTGCGCCAGGGCCCACTCTCTCACATCCTCCGGGTCGGACACAGGCCGCTTCTGAACAGTGCCCCGTTCTTTGTGCTTGAGGTCCGTGTAGTCCACGCGCCCATCTTGATGGATGACATACACCTCGTTGTAGCCCGCCAGGCCTCCATGTCTTTCGTACACGAGTTTCCATCCAGGTTTTGATACCGGTGCCTCGCGAATGGTCGCGCGTCCATGTCTGTCCACGGAGCACACCCAGTTTCCGATACGGGCGGCCTTGGCCTTGTAGTCGCGGTAGCAGACCTCGGAGCATACCTTGAGGCCTGGCACCTTGGGGGACTGCAGCTCGGCCGGCTTGTCCAGACAAACGTGGCAGCCCATAAACTCGAACTCTTCGAAGCGATCCAGGGGGATCTGCATGGCAGCCAGCTCGCGTGCCAATCGCTCCTCGTCGTCGCCTCGCAAGACATGAGCAAACACGGTGCCTCCTTCGCGACCATGCGCGGCAAAAGCTTGCATGGCACGTTGGGCGTGTTCTTGCTGTAGCACACGAGCCGCACGAAGGGCCAGCGAAGGGGTCCAAAGGCGGAGGGCAGTGCCAGACGAGACAAAGGGGACGTGACCTGAGCCCAGCAGCTCGATGCGCAGAGCACCGTGTATCGCTGGGGTGGAAACGATTTTGCACCAGGGCTGGGGTTCCTGGGTTTCTTTGGCATCCTCAATGACAACCTGCGCGACATCACGGGGAACGTTTTCGTAGCGGCGCCGATCGGGCCCAGTCAGGACATGCATCAGATAGCTTTGGGCGTAGATGACCCTGGCCACGTCGTCCAGCCTCCATCCAGTGTACACGGGTTCTCGTCTCGGTGCGACGGGTTCCTCTTCCTCGTGGAACGTGCGTTTGAACCCACACAGCATGCCGGGATCGTCTTGAAAGAGGTCACGGAGGCCCAGTCGACGCAAAAACTCGTGAGGGACATCAAAGTGGAAAATGCTTAACGCTAATCGCGATGGCAAAACGGGGGTGTAGATGAGGTGCCAGTTGCCGTTCAGCGTGGCCATTCTGTACTTCCCGACCTTCCATTTGGTATCACCCCATCCCGCTTCCCCGCTATGTTCGGATATTTCATCGGGTTCATCGTGGGAGCTGCCATTGACCCCCACCGCAAAGCCCACATCCTCTGCCTTGAATTGGAGCGGATGCTGTGCATTGGGTTGAGGGACGAGCTGCATCCAGGTGGCCTCAATTGTATAGGCGGTCTGGAGTTGATCAGGTAGCTCTTCCTCCTCGGATCCTCCTTCGTCGAGCGGGGTGACCTGTTCGTAATCGACCTCTCCCATGGGAATGTCAATGGCCTCGCCCCTGAGCTCGCCCTTCTTGTTGAAACCATCCGGGATGAACCATTCCTCCTCCGTCTGCACCCGCTCTTCCCAGCCTCTGACATCATCGTTTCCGTCTCCATAATAAACCACCTCCAGGCGCAGCAGCTCGGAAAAGTCGGGTATGACCGGGATAAAATCGTCGGCGCGCAGGTATCCAATGCAGACCCATTGATAGTTGATCATGAAAGCAGTGCCAAAGCCTAACACCGTTGGCGTGTACACAAACGGTCGACCATCTTTCCTCTTGTCAACAATGGGGCCCGGCATCTCCATCCACACCACCTCCACAGGCATTGGGACAGCCCGCTGCTCAATGGGAACCCTCGGATTGTCCTCGCGCTCGTTGAGACCAGGGGTGATCATGAGCGTCGCATTGCCCAACTGGAAGGGTGTGTGGTAGGTAATGTCATGCGCCCGGACGAACCCCCCAGTTGTCCATGCATCTCGGGGCTGTTTCCCTGGCGTGGGTTCCCCTCGATGGGTGTAACCCCAGACGTTGCGAGTGCCAAAAATGATGCGACGGGCCGTCTCAAACTGGAGACGTCGCACCTCTCCTTCCGACGCAGGACGGCGCTTGGGGCGTTGACGCATGGGGAGAGGGGCGTCCCAGTCAATGGGCCTGGCATTTGCCTCGCGATTGCTGGGGTCGAGAGGCGCAAAAGATGGGTCGTCGTAGTCCACAGTCCATTCCATCTCCTCGGACTCCTCATGTTCAGCCCGGTAGGCGGGGACGTCCATGGTCCCTTTCCCCCGCCTTTTGTGCATGAACCGACGAGCCGAGGGAAAAGCAATGTATTGGCGAGGCCCAGAATCACTTGGCCTTTTTCTTTGCACCCCCAGCGGCTGGCTTGGTGGCTGCTAGCTTGAGCTTGCCATCTTCAATCTCGCGCTTGTCCTGGGTGGCCTGCTTGGACACATCAATCTTCTCCTGCTCCAGCTCCTTGCTGTCAGTGGCCTGCTTCTTGGCCAGCGTCGCCTGCTCCATTTCGAGCTCACGCTGTCGCTTGAGGGGCGTGACATGCATATCATCCTCGGCCAGACCCGTTTGGTGGGCCGCGTGCTTGGCCAGTGTCTCTTGGTCAATGAGACCAAACTCCCACAGCTGTACAAACTGCTCCACCGTCACCAGGGGCGTGCAGGGGGTCTCAACCACCAGGTCGTGGACGGCGCGGTAAATCATGAGGTACTCTGCCTCGCTGAGAGGTCTGTTCTTCTCGCGCATGGCCGAGTGGGCCAGGGCCATGTACTCGAGGCGCAGTAGGTCTCCCTCCACATCGAGCAGCACGTCGACCATGGCCTCGTTCATCTTGATGATGACGGACTTCATGCGGTCGCGCGCAAAGATGATTTGGGCGTCCAGGTTCCCCGCGTGCTGGGCATGCTGCTCAATCACCATGGACAGAGGGAAGTCACAGATCATGGCGCAGATCTGGTCCGTGCGCTTGTCATACTCAATGGGGTCCACCAAGATGGCAGGCGTCGCAGCGGCCACGGGCTGTCGATAGTCGTCCAGATAGACGAGTCGCTCCAGCAATCCATTTCCCTCACGAGCTTCGCGCTCCCGAATGGTCTCGCTGTTGAGCACGGGATTCACACAGGGTGCTCCCAAGGCTGACTGGCCCTCGTTAATGGCCCGTGAATCAGACACGGCCTGACGGGCATCGGCAATGGACATGCGCTGCCTCTGACCAGACCTGGCCCAGGCCTCGCGCTGCATCCCGAGCTCCTCTGCATCGCCAAATTCCAGGTTGATTTGATCCTCCCCGGCGCGGAAGCGAGGTGGGTTGTGCACCAAGAAGGTGGGCAGGTGAGACCCGTGGTAGGCTGCCCGCGAAGCAGAGAGCGTGGAGATCTTGTTCATCTTCCAGGTGGAAAGGGCAGCGGCAGCAGGACTGGTGTAGTTCCCGTAAATGTCGGGAGGGTTCCACACAATGAAGCGCATGTCGAGGTCGGGCTTCCCGTCAATGCTGTGCGTCCAGAACCAGCGGTACACCATGGTGGACTGCTCCTTGTCCCAGTGCTGGCGAATGCGTCCTGTCCCCACGGGTGGAACATAGGGAACACGCTCCTCTCCCACGTTGCTGCCCTTGGTCCCAGCCTTGCCCTTTCCACCAGCTCCCCTCGCTCCTGCGCGCTTGCCCACTGTGCGCACTCCCCAGGCCGTGATGCCAAACTTCTTCATGCGCTTGTAAAACTCCCAGCGCAGCGGCTTGTAGTACTTGACCAGCTTGGGCTTGAAGTGCGTCTCGTCTGCCTTCTTGTTCAGCGCCGGCCACTTGACGTCGGGCTCATGGCAAAAGGCCCAGCCCTCTGTGGCATTGAGGCCAGCGGTCAGGGTGGGTATGTTTTGGAACATGTCCTCAATGTCATCCTCCTGTGTGACTCCCACCCACACGGCATTGGCCTCGTTGACCCCATTGTGAAGGAGATCGAGAGCGTCTGCCATGTCTCACGTCAGATGTGGAAGCGCGTCACGCCTGCGGGCAGCCCCCGCTTAAGCGTCTCGAGGTGGGCTGCGTCCTGCTCCTCTTGGGTGGTGTAGCTAATGACACCTTTACCCTGCAATATGTGGTCCAAAATGTCGCCGACATATGTGCTGTCAAACAGACAATCCGTCGGAAGTTGCGCTTGCATCCGGGTTTTGCGCAGCATGTGCATCCACAGACAGAGCGAGACGTAAAGGTTGTTGATCGGGACCACCTTGCAGTCTAACAGCAGCCAGTAGTTGCTCCACACGTTGATTAGCATGGGCTCCCTGGTGGTGCTCCATTTTTGAAACACGTCATCCTCGTCGATGAAGCAATTCTCAATGACGTAGCCATCGCGCCAGTTGGTGCCCTTGTACGTGTTCAGGTACCGATCAAAGAGGCGCATCGCGTACGTGGTGCTCAGCCAGTTGGTATTGACCTGGTTCATAATGGCCGTGTGACTCATGTTGAGCTGGGCGTGGTAATCGTCGTAGTCTGCCTCCCCGCGCACACGCCTCAGGATGACATCCACGTTGCTCGGTTCGTCGGGGAAGCGGTAGAGGAACCAGTCTGCGTCCCCTTCGTGACTGAGACCTTCGTGAGCTGCGTCTTCCAGGCGATCCTCAAAGTTGTCCCCTTGCTGCATGGCCATGCGTCTGCACCAGGCTTCCATGCGAGCCACGCTACCTTCGGGGAGGTAGGTCTCCACACGATCCACACGCTCCAGCTGCATGCGAGGGAACTTCTCAAGCATGTAACGGGACCGCATCAGGGGGTACCAGTAGCAGGCGCAGAAGACCCAAAAGTCTCGATTGACAGTGTAGCGCCCTTGCTCGGGAAGGGGTGCCAGGTCGGGCTGTTCGTTCATGGCTCGTCGCACGGCCTCTGGGTACTGGGCACCCAGGCGCTGGCGTTCCATGTCGGCACGGCGTTCGGCGTTGGCTCGTTCGCGCTCGGCATTCAAGTCGGTTCGGAAGGCTTGCTCGTCAATCTGGGCTGCACGCATGGTCATGCAGAAGAACATGGCCGTCTTGAGCTCCAAGATCTCCAGCAGGTAGGCCATGTCGTCGTGCCAGGGCGTGATTCGCATCTTGGCCGTCAGGAATTGCAGGAGACGGCGCACTTGCGATTGTTTCATGCGCAGCACAGGGGTCTCTGAGATGCGTCGCTTCTTGTTGAACACTTCCAGCGCCTCTGTGTACTTGATGCGCTCAGCCTCGTACTTGTCCAGCTGCTCCTGCGTCAGGATGCCTCCACTGGTCTTGGGCTTGGGCTCCAAGGGTTCCTTGGGAGGACAGTCGAGGGGTACCCCCGGGGTGTTAAGCAGCCACTTGACGAGGAACTCGCTGCCGGAGATGCGCCAGTCCCGCAGCTCCTCTAACTTGCTAAAGTTGAGCACCAGTTTGAGGCGCAGCAGCTCCACCAGGATCAGCGCAGTTCCAGACATGCGCTCCTCTGCCCCATCCTTGCCAGTGGGCGTGCTCATAAAGGTCCCGAGCACCGTGTAGTGATGCTCAATCATGTAAGAGGACCAGTACTTGAGCCACACGCTGCAGTGGTAGCGCTCCAAGTCGCTGAGTGGGGTGCCATCTACCACCACTTGCTGGACCAGACGCGTTGATTCAGTGCCCATGCGACAGATGACGCGGATCAGCTCGCGGTAGTAAATGGCTGGATCCGACAGCTCCACGGCAGGCAACACCATGCCCCCTGCATGTTCCTCTGGCTCGTTTTCGTCGTCCTCTTCTTCTTCGTGGCTCTCGGGGAATATGGGACCGTTGGAGTCATCGACGTGGGGTGCATAGAGATCAGTCTCGCGCAGACGCAAGCGGCTCAAGTCTCCCTCCCCATACTCGTCCCGCCAGTAAGCATCATCATCCACATCCGGGTCCGCCTCCTGAGCTTCCCGGCGTCGTCTGCGTCCTTGTTGGACTCGAGGTTCACCGTCGTCATCCGGCATCTCGGGCAACGGCTCCGGCGCATCATCCGGGACTGGTTGTTCTTCTTCCTCTGCGCTTATCGGGTCGACCGCAATGGAAAGTTCCTCGTCGTTGTCCTCTTCATCTTGTTGGATGACGTCGTCGTCGTCCATCGCCATGAATCGGTCAATGTCAGCCTCGAGTTCTGCATCCTCGTCCATCTTGGTGCCTTAGCGAGAGTAATTGCAAAGGTTGCGCATCCGTGGCATTTACAGAATTCAGTGCCCCCATCGTATGCCGGGCCCCAATGTAGTCGTTGCAACTTTGTGCACGTGCGTCAGATGATCAACGACTACAATGCCGGGTACATGGGAATCCTGCCGCCTGCTGGCATGGACGATGGCGGGGACAACTTCTTCCCTCCCCCTTCACCGCAACCAGTGTATGGGAACCAAGGTGCGCGGCGGGCCAGACCGCAGGATGACGATGGAGACGGAGGCGCTGAGGCCGAGGCAGAAGAGGCAGAACCACCCGAGTACTACCCAGTGGGATGTGCAGACATGGAGGAGATGCTCCGGGACCTGGGCCCTCCTGCGCCCATGCACAAATGCTGGGGCTGTCGCTACGTGGGTCAGTACAAGGCCGCCAAGATCCCAGACGTCAAGCTGCGCATGGTCTTCCAAACCATGGCTGAAGGGATTGGCGTGTCATGGCCGTCGGCGTTAGCCGTTGAGGTGAGCATCCTGCATGAGAAGTGGCGCACCGAGGTGAACAAGACGCGGGGTGAAGACGACAAGATTCCCAAATGGAGTCCTGCCACCATCCTGCAGCATTGGGAACTCCACACTTGTGACCCTGAGATTCGCCAGTGGCTGGACCTCTGTCGCCTGCAAAAGGAGATGTATGACATCAAATGCCACTCCATGGAGCAGCGCAGTCGTATCACCGGGAAGCGGCGCAAGGACAAGGAGCAGTCGGCCCTTTTCCATCAGCACATGCGGGCTTGGTACTTTGTCAGTGCCAAGGACCCCCGCAAGCTCTCCTATTTCAACGAGGGGGCCATGCTTGATCGGGGGTCCGTCACCAACCCTGCTGGCATCTCCATGAAGGACAGACCCGTCTACAATTGGTTTGGCAAAGCTGGAGGAGGCGGGGGTGCTGCCACTGGCAAAGGACGCAAACGCCGGGTTGCCAATAGCTCTACCCAGTAAAAAAGCGGGGGAGGGTCAAGACTACGATGAGGGTCTCTTTCATTATCACGTGGTTCTTCATTGGGACTGCATTGGCGGTTATGCCTGTGGATCTAGGCGTTTGCCTCGCTGACCCAGTCGCAAGAGCCGATTGTGTTGGGCCCACGTTGACGACGCTGCCACCACCGCCGCCAGTGACTCTGCAAGAACAGCAAGCCCAAGCCGAATGGAAGCGCTGGCATGCCATTGCCAACAAGGTCGTCAAAACGGTGCCGGCTCCAGCTGACTATCTGGTCCCCATTGACCTGGAGGCCTTTGCCGAGCAAAGCACCTGGACTCGAGTATTGGAACTGTGTCGCGACGCTGGGCATACATGCGAGTTGGACACGCTCATTGGAGAGCTTGGACACGCAAGTTGGGCTTGTCAATATTGCAACGCCGACGGCACTGCGGCTGTTGGGTACGGAGGAGTGACCGACGAAGGGTGTCGAAAATGCACAGACAAGCTGAGCGAAGTGAGACTGCAAGGCCAAGATCCGGCCCGCCAAGTAACGGCCAGGGTGTCGCGCAAGGTTGTGCACAACACGGACCAGCTGCCGCCGAAAAAATGATAAAAGAGCGACGACTCGCTATTACCTCAATGATGTCTCTCGGCGTCTGTAACAACCCTTGATCGATTGAAATGAGGTCTGTCGCGGGACCTGCATTGGCTGCAGGGGGACGCCCCGTGCCGCCAGGTCGCTCGGCTGGCCCTGGGGACCGCATGCCCGTCTACGAGGCACGACCCGTGGGCCAATGGAATGGGGCCGCCCAGGGTGTCAACAATGCGCCCAGACCGCGTACCATCACCTCCCATGCTGGAAACATGGCCAACAGCCGCGTGCACTCGTCCCATCCCATCAAGCCATGGGGCAATGGCGAGCACATGTTGGTGCGTGAGGGACAGATCATGTTCATTGCTCGGGCCAACCCCCGCTCAGACCAGAACAGTGTCTGGGCAGGTCATGCCACTGAGGCATCGATGCAGCATCTCAACCAGATGGCTGCCATTGCCTACGGGAGGGCCCGCCAGCGCCTTGTCACGGGGGTGCTGCCCGAGGGGATCAAGATCTCGGCCGCAGAGTTTGACGCCCTCGACGAGCGCGACATTATGGAGTACTTTGGCAAGCGCGAGGCGGACATTCCAGAGGGCTCTGAGACGCTGAAGCAGGCCTGCAAACTGCTCCACATTGGAGAGTTCAAGTACCTGCTCCCCGGGTCTATGATGATGTACTGGAACCTCTACGGAGGCGTCAACAACATCAGGTTAATGACTTCCTTGTCCATCAACCATGTCCATACATTGGGTCTAGACTCCTCGTCAATCCATCATGTCTTAACAATTGAGCAACAGCTACGGGACATCCCCGCAGGCCAAGGTCCGGGAGGACACGGTGCGCACGCTCATTGTCAACCACAACGTGGCCAAGAGCGGCTTTCTGTCCAACATCTGGGGCGATCAACACAAGCTGGTGGAGGGCGCTCGCATTGGCCTCGTGGTCAGGCGCAAGATTACCCCCGAAGGTTTCCCTGGGGCTCCCGAGATTGTCCCTTGGGCTGAGCTGGACTATGACATCCCGCCCATGTGCTCTCGTGCCCATGGTGACGAGATGAACCGCAACCAGCACGGCTACTACATTCCCATTGGCCGTTGCATGGAGCTGAGCGGCAAGGACATTTCTGAGCGCAAGCGCCGCGACGCCATTGGCAACAATGGGAAGTCCCCCGCTGTCGCTCACGATGCCTACGGCACCCTTCCACGCATCAAGGTGGAGTGGCGTGTCTGATCGCGAGAGTGGAGAACAAATTAAAAAACAAGGTGTCGCTACACATTGCGCTGGTAGAGAGGGGTCAAAAGACATGGCACAAACAAGGTCCAAAAGCAAGGCGCAACTCTTTGACCCAGCGCTCATCGACTACTATGAGGCCCTGTATCCAGAGGAAACAAGTCCGACAGCACTGCTCAACAAGTTCATCCTTCATCGACCGCCGGGGTCTGAGCAGTGGGATGCAGAAGACCAGCTGATCATGGCCGGGGAACTACACGCGTGGCTCACGTCAACGTCCTTTGATTCGTCAACGCATCCGCGCCTCTGCTCAGTGGGTGCAGTGGCTGGCATGTACACTTTTTCCGTCACTCTTGAACCCGTCGTCAGAGAAGGACGCGGATATCGTCCTAGCGCCACCACCATGAAAGGCCATTTGATGCCCCATGGAACGAGAATGGATAAGACAATCAAGATGGCTGCCTGGGACGGATATGACAAATGAATGAAGGATTCGGCGTTTTGCGCTTTTAACCCGTAAGTGATACGCTCTACTGGAATCGCTTCAACAGGCCAGTCATTACGCACACGCCAACAACAACAGCAGCAAGAATGTCTGGGTCCAGCGCCAACCGCCTGGCCATTAACGCCAAGAATGACTATTGGCGCGGCATCATCTCGGCCATCACCACCCAGGGCGAGATCACCGTCAACGTCCAGATGGAGAGCGGCGAGATGCTCACGCGTCGCAACAACATGAACCGCGACATCTCGCGCATCGCCTCGTACCAGGGCGGCGATGTGATGGAGAACCTGCACGTCCTGCCGGGGGAGCTGGTCTTTGGCTGGAAGACACGCCAGGGCCGCAACAAGGTTCCAGGGAACCCCAGCCAGATTGGGTTTTCCTCGCTCAACGGCATCAAGTGGGGCAACTACAGCAGCAACGAGGAGCTGCAGTCTCGCATCCGCTTCATTGGCTTGGCCAAGACCCCCTACTTTGTGGACAACGCAGCCCAGCTCAAGAGTGGGTTCTCGGCCATTGCAGTGGGCTCGGGAACCACCTTCAACACGGGAGACGATGACATCCAGCCAGGCGACATGATCGAGTGGACCGTTGTGCCTCGCCCTGTCAACGTGGGGACCAGAGACAAGCCGCGCCTGCAGATGCCGGGAGGTCAGTTTGGAGACGACGGCCCAGGCAGCCGTCAGGGCAATCCATTCCATGGGACGCCCCACGGGAAGCTGCGATTTCGCACCGAAGTGTCGCGGTTCAACGACCTCAAGCCCTCGCTCAACCACGCCGTCACCGCCATGACCAAGACCAAGGATGTGGGTGGCATCTCCGATCGACCCATTGAGCACCTGTTCCACGAGGGCAGGCTCAACAGCGAGGACGTCAAGATGAACCCCAACCAAGAGTTCGCCCTCAGTCTGCAGATTGCCGATTTTGTGACCATTGTCCGCGGCATCAGGATCCTCAACGACCAGGGCATTCCTTTGCTCGTCACCAACGCTGCAGAGGAGCTGGCCCTGTGCCAACGCATTGGGACGTTTGCTGGCAACGGAGCTGCTGGAAGTGCTGAGACGCGCGCCGCGCTCATTGCTGGTCTCTACATGGGGCTGCCAGGAGGTGGAGCTCCAAGCCGCATGGCTTTCAGTGCGTTCCGCCAAGAGTTCAGCGCGCCTGGCGTGACTGGCTTCACCAGCAAGGGTGCCCTGCTCAACAGGGACGGTGACCTGGCGTCGCGCTACTGCTCAGTGTCCACCCAGCTGGGTCGCCTCAAGGAGATTGGCTTTGCCCGTGCTGTCCACTCAGTGTCGAGGCGCCGTCTGGGTATTGCTCTCTGCTCTTCTAGCAAGGGAGAGCGCCTGGACTTGCTGCTGGGACACTTTATCGAGTCCTTCTGAGGTCGCGTGTGCGGACCTCACCAATGGGAGACGACTGCCCCGTGGGAGAGGGCATGTCTTTTCCCCGCCCCAAACAGGCAAAAACGAGACTCGCTGTCTGAGATTGCGATGACGAGTAAAAACGCCCCTTTACTGTCTCTTGAATGCTGATAATGTCGCCTGCGCTGCTGGTGGAGGCGGTGCCTGTCTCTTTCGCGGAACCGCGGCAGGCACCTGGTAAGCTTGGGGCAGTGGCGCCTGCCTTGACTTGATGGGAACATTGGCAGCTGCTACTGGTGCCTTTCTCTTCTGAGCGGGACGTGGAGCGGGTAGCTCCTTGTCATTGGTCTGGGCGGCAGAGAGGCGCTTTTCCTTGGCAGCCAACTTGCGCTGTCTCTCCAAGCGCATCTCCTCCTTTGCCCTTTCCCTTGCTTCTGCCGCTGCCTGAGCAGCCTGTTCTGATGCGGCCTGTTCTGCAGCTGCGTCTTCGCCAGCCTCCTGCCTGTGTAAGCCCAGATTGGGCACCACAAAGTCGGGCACCGGTTTGGGACCCGAGACAATGGGCGATAGCTTGTACCGGGTGGTGGGTGCGGCGGGATCTACCATGTACCCATAGTAGGGGAACCCTTCGTACTCCTCCAGCGGGTTGCAGTACTCCTCACCTCCCGGTCGATAGCCATTGAGCCAGTAGCTGTGAGGGACAACGGGGTCAGTCCTAAGGGCACGAGAACAAGGAACGACATAATGTACGACAAGAAGGTGTGGACCATTGTTTTCCAACCTAAAGTTGAGCAGGGCCAGTCTCACGTAGCGCTGCATCACAGCTGTCTCGGGCATGGCCTTTTTGCGGGCCTGGTTGAGGCGCTTCCTGTACTTCTCGGGTTCCTCTCCGTCCTTGGCCTTGCAGTTGCTGGCAAAGCTCTGCGTGTACTCCAGCAGCTGCGGGATAGTCACCTTGCCCGCATCGTAGAGCTTGCGCACAGTCTTCCCATACTTGACCGCGTAACACTCTTGGAAGAAGGTGATCAGGGCTTCCTCATCCACATAGGGGCGTCTGCAGACCTCTGGCTGCCCCTCTTCGGCAGGCCCCGTGTAAAAGACCATGATGAGGTTGGCAAAGCGCTTCTTGTGGGTACACCACGTGTCCCACACAAAGTTCTCCCAGTCCATGCCGTGGAAGAGCGCAGTTTCGTCGTCCAGGTCGTCGAAGAAGTCTGTGCCGCCCAAGATGTACAGCAGCACCGCTGTCCCTTGGGGGAACTGGGCGTACTGCAGGTCGGGATCCTCGCTCATCATCTTGTACAGCATGTTGATGTTGATGTACACGTCCCTCCCGTCAATGGGGTCGTTCAGCACGGCATCCGCAGCCGCAGCCGCATCCTCATCGCCCTTCTCCAACGCCTTTTGTTTCTTGTCTGCAGCCGCAGTCTTGCGCTTCTTGGACGCCGCCTTGGACGCCTCTTGCCCCTTGAGCTTGACCCAGACACGGCTGTTGAACTTGCCCGACTCGCGGTCGATGCGATCGGGGGTCTGAAGCAGCGCAATCCAAATGTAGTCCCCGTCGTTGGTGTCCACCACAATCACAGGGTCAGCCGGGAGCCCCGGAGGATTGCCGCGATAGGGGAGGTGCTTGGTAATGTGGAAAAAAGCGCTCAGGTCTGCCTCCTGAATGTTGTGCTTGTAGCGCTCAGGAGGGCACTCGTAGCGAGTGGTCACGGGAGGCACAGCCATGGGCGTGTTGAGTGCATCGTAGTTTGACATTTGCGTCCCTGCCGCTGCTGCAGTTTCAGCCCCATACACGCGCTGGAACGCTGTGTCTCCCATTTGCTCAAACTCCTCCTTGGTCAAGGGCTGGCAAGGCGCTCCGTCCAGCACAATGTACTTGCCGGCAGGGGGCTCATAGATCTCCATGAACGCGCGATAGTAGAGGGGGTACACCTCGCGCCGCGTCATGCCCCTGTTGGCGATGATGCTGTCCCACTGCTGGGGTAGGAGCCCATTGACAGGCAACACAAAGGGCCTGTCCTCTGGGCCCGGGTCTGGCAACGGTTTGACCTTGTCATCACGATGCTTCCCAGCAAACAGGCGCTTGGCCAGGTTCCCCCCTCTGTCCAGGAGGCCATAGTAGTACTTGACGTTCTTCTTGTTGTCGTCCAGGGCCCCGCGCACGTGCACCAGAATGTGCTTGTGAATGTACTCTTGGATGGTGGTGATGTTGGGGTCCTTGTACTTGATGTCCGTCATGTGGTCCCGAATGTGGATGCTCACCCCGGGCGGGTACGTGTGGACGGCACATCCCTTGTAGCGCTGTCATCGCCCCTGTGTCAGAACATGGCGCGCAAGCGAAAAAGGTTCTAAAGGGTACCGTAAGCAAGTGGCGCTTGCGCTCCGTGCCCAGTGTCATTGATGATGTCACACACCCAGGAAAATAGACTCTTGACAAGTTGAAGGCCCCGGGTATTTGGCAGTGAAACTGACCGGTCCGGTTATCACAAGGCATCTTGGGCGCAAATTTTCGCAGCCAATGTTTAACCAGCAGGGAACCCAAGTGCACAAGCGCACTCCCGCTACGGGGATCGGGATTGACCTGCAGGTCCCAGTCAGCTCGTTGCAGCGGGTTGCCGACACGGTTGTCGCAGCCGTCAATGATCCCTTCCCTCGCGCCACCAAGCTTCCCGGCGCGCCATTCCGCCTGGCCTCCTACGGCTACGCCTTTGTCTGGGCTCCCTACATTGCTCCGGGAAGCTTCGAATGGGTGCCGTTCCTCCTCTCGTTGTTCCTGGAGTTCTTGCTGTCCTTTGTGCTGGGATGGGTGGTGACCACCGTGGCGAGCTACGTCACTGCAACCAGCATTGGACTCAACGCCATGCCCGTGGCGCTCGTCTACGCTGTGGGTCTCGTCTTTGGCCAGAGCTGGCGCGCCGCCGAGCACCTCCCCCGCCACCTCTTCCCTGGTCTCACCTGGGCTGAGAACATGCACACCCACATTGGCCTCGTGGTGTCCATCCCCTACTTTGCAGTGCANCTGGCGGGCTCGGCTCTCGATGCCCCTGTCCTGACTGCCCTCGGTTCCACTGATCTGCCCAACTACGCCACTGCGGCCCGTCCCATCTCCTTCTGGGGCGCTGTGGCCTTGCAGACCGCCCTCCAGGCCTTGGCCATCTACGCCTACCAGCAGAACGCGAGTTTCAAGCACCATCACCTGCTCGTTGGTCCCAATGGACCCAATGCCAGTGCCGCAAAGGAGAGGCGTGGCACCCAGCGCGCCTTCAAGGCCACTTCGCTCTTCTTTGGGCTGGCGGTCTTCCTCTGCGTCATGATCACCTACCCCAACGGCCTGTACAGCTTGGGCAACTATGTGATCGAGTTTGGTCCCCTCATCAACACGGGAGCCTGGAACACCCCCGACAGTGGCTACTGGACGCTGCCCATGCTCTGGTTCCTCGTGGCCGGCACCATTTCCTGGGCCGTGCACCTCTTGACCTGGAACATCAACGCCCTCACCGATCAGGCGATTGCCAGCATGGCTTCCAAGGAGTTTGAGGGAGAGGCCGAAGAGACGGCGGCGGAGGAGACTGGCGTCTGAGCAAACCCACCCTCACATCCTTTCCCACTTGGGCCTTTTTGGGACGGAGAGATGCCCCTCAATACACTTTAGTGCCCAAGTCCAATGTCTCTTCCCGCGGCAGACAGTGATGTCAGACACAATGTCGTCCAAGCGTCCAGCCCCCTCTACATTGCAGTGGGCACCACCATTGCACTCCTCTTGATGCTGCTCCTCTTTCAAGACACAACAGGCATACGGTCTAGCTACCGAGTCTTTGAGGTTGTATGGATCTTGGCCAGTGTGGGTGCAGGCTGGATGCTCTACCTCGACTTGATGCAGGGTCTCCACGAGAAGTAAAAAAAAAACAACATCCTCTTTAATGTCCACATGCAGGGCATCGAAGCGTTGTCAGCCCTTGGCCCTTGTGCAAAGGACATGCAAGAGATCTAATGTGCTGAATGTAAACGGCATTACACCATGGGCATCCAAAGGACTTGCTGGAACATGCGCAACCTGGCTGAGGGGGCGCGAATGTCATTGTCTCGCGCAATCCACCGGGGCATTCCCGTCGAATGAGCTGTCTGCAACCCTCAACAATCTCGTCGTGGAGCAGCTCCCTCAGGTCGCGTTCCATAAGGACCGAAAGCACTCTTGCCGACACGCAGCCTTGGGCATTCTTCATGCAGCTGAGATTCCATTGAGCGTCCTCGCCGACCACAGTGTCGCAGAGCACCCCATCGTTAACCACCATGTAGGCAAAAGGATAGCCGTAGTAGGCTACGCGAATGTCCATAATGCCGCGAGCCCATGTGGCTCTGTCGTTGAAAGGACATGCCTTGAAGGTCAGGCGTGGTGGGTTGTCGTCGCCAATTTCTTCCAGTGCACGTTTGTGTCGCGGACATGTAAAGGGGTGACGTGGAGAATCATCGTTGTCGTGATCCATTTTGGAGACCCTTACTACTGCCACACCTGATTTTTATGTTCTTGGTGACCCCCCAAGAATCCCACAAAATCCCTAAACAGGGCCCGCCGCCGTGCTGTTGAGTAGCGTCCCAAGTACACAGGCCCCTGCCCTGGCCCTGGATCATCAGCGCTAACTGTCCAAGTACGACCACCACCACCACTAGACTCTGTTAGTGTCAGGGGCGCTGTCATGGGTGGCTCCGGGGGTGGCATGGAAACCATGAGCACTGAACGCCATCCACTCAGACAGTCGGGGTCGGCCAGCAGATGAAAAATTGTGAACACCATGAAGCTTAGCAGTATGGCCACTACTACGTCTGCACTGTAGTGAATGCGAGCCGACAAGATTGCCCAGTACCCGCCCATGACCAGGATCCAGAAGAGTTGAGAGTACAGATGGTGGAACGTGTAGTAGGATACAAACAGACCCATGAGCGTCATGATAATGGCGTGGCCCGAGAACATAAAATCAGCCTGGGCCAAGCTCTCCGGGTCAATGAGATTCCACCCCAGCCCATCATAGTCTGGGAGTGGCCCCGTTGGGACAAGACGAGGGAACCGGGTGAGGCCCACGGTAAAGCAGCGAAGCCAAACCATGGTGCCCCACACCC
>WSSedB1CaDRAFT_10000203_pt1 | contig 28735 bp, 54 predicted proteins | sample WetSurSB1Cattail_FD_9460 | JGI IMG/M metagenome (IMG submission 9460)
TACCCATGCGATTGCCCGGGCTGAATGAATACGTCAATGCATGCCGTGGGAATAAATACGAAGCAGCAAACTTCAAGCAGCAGGTTGAAAATGATTGCCTTGTGTTTATCAGAGCCGCTCTAAGAGGCAGAAAGCTCAACAGTATAGGCATTATATTCAAGTGGATTGAAAAAAACCGTCAGCGTGACAAGGACAATATCTGCTTTGCCAAAAAGTTTATACTGGATGCCATGCAAAAAGGGCAGGTGTTGAAAAATGACGGTTGGAGTCAAATACAGTATTTTCGGGATGAATTTTCAGTCGATAAAGACAATCCAAGAGTAGAAATTTTGATTGAGGAGGTTAGTTAAATATGGGAACGACAATATCAAATCAAGAATTCGCCAAACTCCTAACAGAGCAATGTAAAGGCAGTTGTCATTCATGCATGAGCGAATATTCTTGTGATAAAGATAAAACATGCGAGCAAAATGTATATGAATGGCTAGTCGGAATAGAGAAAATGCAAAAAGAAAAACCGGAAATTGATATTGATGTAGTACTTTATGATGGCGATAAAAAAATAAAAATAACCGTAAAATCGAAATCAGCAAATGATTGTGCCAATCTTCTTAAGGATTTTTTCGGTAATTACTTGCCGGCTTATGATATGTTTTATAACGGTGAAAACGTTCGCCAGTATAACGGACAAAATAAGCATTGATATAATAGTAAAATCATGATAAAATTATGTTGTTTCAAACACAAGAAAAAATAAAAACGGAATGATTACACCGTTGCTTGAAACAATGTATCACATAGAAAGCATTAAAATAAATATAAATGCTATTTTAACTAAGCCGATAATAATATCGGCTATTTTTTTTGCACAAAACTATTTACATTATAACAACTAAGTAGTATAATTAAATCATTGAAAGGAGCGATACAATGCTAAGAAATCCAAAACGAAGAAGCAAAAAGTTTGAAACAATTGCAGGGAAGGAAATTTATGATCTGCGAATGCGATTGAATCTTACTCAAAGTGAATTAGGAGAAAAACTAGGAATATCACAACAGGCGATACACAAATGTGAAAGCACCAAAAATTGGCGATTAAGCGCAAAAACAATAATCAAATTATCCAAACTGTCAGGACTACCAGCAGAAACATTTGTAAATTAAAATTAGGAGGAATATCGGAATGAAATTATTAGAACTGAAATTAAAAAACTTTAAAGGAATTAAGGAATTTAATCTTATTATCAATGGACACAATGCTAACATATTCGGGCAGAATGACGCAGGAAAGACAAGCAATTTTGACGCTGTTACTTGGCTTTTGCATGATAAAGATAGCCATAATCAATCGGATTTTGGGATTAAAACAGTAGACCAGAACGGCAATCCTATTCACCACCTAGAACATGAGGTAGAGGGAAAGTTCTTGGTTAATGATCGCGAAATTGTTTTGCGTAAAGTTTACAAAGAAAAATGGACACGCACACGCGGTCAGGCAACTGAAAAATTTAGCGGACATACAACGGAATATTTTATTGATGAAGTTCCATGCAAGACAAAGCGAGAATATGATACAGCGGTTTCAAAGATGATGGATGAAAAAATATTTAAGCTTTTGACAAACCCTTTGTTTTTCAATGAAAATATTGAATGGAGTGAACGAAGGGGAATAATTCTGAAAGTTTGTGGCGATATTTCAGAAGAAGAAGTAATCAATGCAAATGATTCGCTTAACGATCTAAAACTATATTTGAACGGCAGAAGCATTGCAGATTTAAAAGCGGTGGCATCTTCAAAGCAAAGCAAAATAAATGCAGAATTAAAAATGATTCCGGTACGGATCAGTGAGTTGCAGAACAATTTGCAAGAAATTAGCGTTGACGAAGTAAAGCTACAGGCAGATATTGTTGAAGGGCGCAAGCAACTTGAAGAAAAAAACAAACAAATTATGCTTGCTGAAAACGGCGGTACAGTAGCACAACTGCAAATAGAAATAAAAATGCTTGATTCTAAAATTCAAGAATCTTTGAATGAACTTAATAAGGCAAGCAATGATGCAAAAAATGTTATTCAGAAAAAATGGTTTGCGGAAAAAGAAAAATTAAACGATATTGGCATGAAAATAAAGCAAGCCGAATACGAAAAAATATCGATAAAAAACAAAATATCTGCAAATGAAGAAGCAGCACAAAATTTACGCGAAAAATTTGGTGAAATCAGCCGGGGAGAATTTGATGTAAAAGAACAATCCCCTAACACTTGTTCATATTGCGGACAAAAATTGCCAAAAGAATTGATTGAACATAACCGGGAAGTTTTTCAGAAAAAAGCGGATGAGTTTAACAGTAATAAGGCGCAAAGATTGGCAGAAATAAATGAAAAAGGAAAGAAGCTTGTTCTTGACACACAGGAAGGGAAAGAAAAGCTTCAGAAAATAGAAGAAGAATTAAAAATAGATAATGAATCGCGCAATACTATCATGGAAGAAATTGATTTATTGTCTAAGACAATTAAAGAAAAACAAGAAGCGATTATTACTACTTCACCTGCAATTGAGGACATAAAAAAGCAGCAGGATGATTTGAATAGCAAGATACAGAACGATAGAGAAGCACAAGCAGAAATTATTAAAGAATTGAAAGAAGACCGCGATTCGATTCAGCTAAATGTTTCTTTGCTTGAGGAACAAATGGCAGCATTTAACCAGTCAAAAAAATCTCGTGAACGCATTGCAGAACTTGAAGAAAAACAAGAAACTATTTCGAAAGAATACGAAGAATTATCCAGTCAGATATTTTTGACTGAAGAATTTGTAAAACGCAAGGTTGATATGCTGCAAGAAAAAATCAATAACAGATTTTCGATGGCCCGGTTTAAGATGTTTAAAGATAACATAAGCAATGACGGCATTGCCGAATGCTGTGAAACAACCTATAGAGGCGTGCCATACAAAGATTTGAATGACGCTGCAAAGGTTAACGTAGGTCTTGATATTATCCGGTCATTGTCGGACTACTACAAATTCAAGGCACCTATTTTTATTGATCGTGCAGGAGAAGTAAGCAAACTTATCGATATGGGAGATACGCAGATTATCCGGTTAGTAGTTAGCGAAGAAGATAAGGTATTGAGAGCAGAAATAAAATAATTTTATCCGTGGGAGGGTATAACAAATGGAAAAAGATATAATAAAATCAGAGGAAAACATGAGCGAAAGATTTACAGCAGCGGTATTAAAAGAATTTAGCGGAAGTTCGGGAGATATACAAGTTACTGGATACCAACGCAATTTAGTACAAGGCTATTTTATTTCAATAGATCGTATGCTTTTGGATTTAGAAGCAGGAAGAATACGCAAAAATGCATTTAATAAAGACCACAGCTATGACAACAAGATTCCTTATACTTGGGCAAGCATAAATATGCCATCATTAGCAAGAGATGTAATGTGCTATAGCAAACTTGGTCTTGACATGCTGGCAGATAATCATTTATTTGCTATTCCTTACAAAAACAGCAAGACAAATAAATATGATCTTGGATTTATCAAAGGCTATAACGGTATAAAAATGCTAGTTGAAAAATATGCAATGGATATTCCAAAGGCATCAACGATTGAAGTTGTATATAGCAATGATACATTTAAGCCGATGAAAAAAAGCTTTAATACACCAGTTGAAACATATCAATTTGAAGTTACAAATCCGTTTGATCGCGGTGATATAATCGGCGGATTTGGATATCTTGAGTATGAAGATCCGGCGAAGAACAAATTATATGTTATGACAATGAAAGAAATTGAAAAAAGAAAACCGAAAAATGCTGCCGTTGAATTCTGGGGAGGAACTAAAAAAGATTATTCCAGCAAGCAAGACGTTGAAGTCGAAGGATGGAAAGATGAAATGGTTTATAAATCATTGGTTCGTCATGTGTTCGGCAGATTACCGTTAGATCCTGCAAAAATTGGCGAAGCTTATCGGATAACACAGCAGCGTGAAGCTGATTACAAAGATATGGAAGTAACAGACGAAATTGCTACACAGGCTAATAAAGATCCTATCAATGTAACACCAGACGAAAAACCTAAAGAACAGGAACTTAATCCGGCACAGCCTATTATAAAACCGCCAATAGACAATACAATTAAAGAAGAAAAAGTCGCAGAAAAAGTTTCTATTACTGGGCCAGAGTTTTAATGATTAATATAAAGGTACTAGCTTCAAGCAGTTCGGGAAATTGTTATCATATTGATGATGGTGAAACGTCTTTGCTGCTTGAAGCCGGAATACCTATAAAAAAAATACAGAAAGCTACAGGATATACGGTTACAAAAGTTTCCGGATGTCTTGTAACTCATGAGCATAAAGATCATTCAAAGGCGGTGAGTGATTTAATGCATATTGGAATAAACTGTTATATGAGCAGCGGAACGGCTTCAGGTATTGAAGCAAATGGAAACAGATGCAAAATAATAAAAGCAGGAGAAATTTTTATTATAGGATCATGGAAAATAAAAGCTTTTGATACAAAACATGATTGTGCTGAACCACTTGGATATTTTATGTTAAGCCAGAATACTGGCGAAAGATTAGTTTTTATTACAGACACTTACTACGTTAGATATAGATTCGAAAAGATGAACTACATTATGGTTGAGTGCAATTACGCGGATGATATTATTCGAAAAAATGTTACAGATGGAATCATTGCTGACAGCATGAGAAAGCGAATACTTCGATCACATTTAAGTCTTGATAATTGCAAGGAGTTACTTAGGGCGAATGATCTAAGCAAAGTAAAGGAAATATATCTCCTACATCTTTCGGACAACAACAGTGATGAAATACGCTTTAAAAAAGAAATAGAATCGCTGACAGGAATACCAACATATATAGCAGCGAAATGAAAGGACAATATAAATGATTAAAGCATGTGATAAATTTATTGCTATAAACACACTGGACAAACAGCTAGATCACGTATGGCAGGAATACAATGAAATCGAAGAAGCGTTCGGAGAATATCAAAAAAATCCATGCCGGGAAACAATGGATCATTTGCTAGAAGAATGCACAGATGCAAAAACAGCAATCCATACTTTTATGAAAATTGCCGGAGCGACAGACGAACATATAGAAAACATTGAAAACGATGTTATCGCTAAAAACCATAAAAGAAATTATTTTGGTGATCCTAAATGAAAACGATAACAGAAGTACAGCTTTTACTTGAAAGCAATAACCCGGGTGAAGTAAGAGAAGCTTTAAAAATATGCACGGATAATATTGTTAAAATAAATGATTTACTAAAAGAATATGCAACTGATAAATCAATGAAAAAACGCGCATATAAAACAGCATATAATAAAAAATATATTATGTTCCGGCAGCAGGGTAATAATGATGCGCTTGCTAAAGCAATGACCGAAGTAGATAAATCTATAGAAATTCTAGCTGATGATGTTGAAGCAGCGAACATGTTATGGGATTGCGCTGACCGGGAAAGAAGTTCATGGAACTGCGTTTTTATATCAATGAGAAAATCAGCGTCAATACTAGGGGCTGAAATAAATAATAGAATATCAGGATAAATAAAAGACCATACTAAAAACGTATGGTCTTTTTAATAGAAAAAGCATTGCTAAAATAATTCACTTATAGTATAATAATTTATAGAAACAGAAATAATAAAAACAAAAGGGGAAATAAACAATGATTAGTTTAAAAGCAGCAAGAGTAAACAGCGATATGTCGGTTAAAGAGGTGGCCGAAGATATGAACGTAGTCAGCCGAACCGTGAATTATTGGGAATCGGGCAAGATTAAAATTCCGGTTGGCATGGCATACAAACTTTGTAGAATGTATGGACAGGATATAAATGATATCATTTGGCCAGAAATGGAAAAGAGCAATAAGACGATTTAAATAGCCTGTAACACAAAAACATTTAAAACACATATAAGTTATCGTAAAAACAATTTAAAACGAATGTACTGGTAAAATTGGAAGAATTAAGCATATTATAATAGTGACGGAAAGAATAAAAAAGGAGCAGATAACATGGAATTGATATTACCACTATTTTGTTTTAGCTGTATGGTACTTGCACCGATTGCAATAATGATGGTTACTTGTGATGAAGATGATGATTATGAAAACATTTAGACTTACAGTTGGCACAGGAAAAACATTTATCGTACAAGAACAATCACTCAACGAAGCCAAGAAAAAATGGTTAGGAGAGAACCTTAATTATAGCGATGGCTCGTCACAAATTATCAATGTGGAAGAAATTGAAACACCAAAAATAGCAAAATATTGACCAATTTATTAAAGAAAGGCGTGAAAACAAAAATGGAATGTGTGTTGCTATCAATTACAGGGTTAATTGTATTGGCTTACAAAATAAGCAAAGACAATGACAGATACAAAGCCAACGGTGAAGATGAGCTCGAATTGTTTTTAGGAATGTTTAGCAGATTTAATATTTCAAGCGAAGATCAAAAAACTATATTTTGTATTCTATGCAGATACGATAAATTCTATAATCAAGTTAAAAATATTGGGATTGATAAAGAAAATACTGATGATAAGTAAATTAAAACACTGAAAACGGTAAAATACTAATTAATTTATGAGAGAGATGAATAAAATGAAAACAGAAATTGAAGTACAAAAAGAAAACATACAAGCTTTATTAAAACTTATTGCTGAAAATCCGGATTTGCGTATTGTTCCGATGGCTAATTATGAGATTGTTGCTGATGATAATTGCGCATACTGGATGGGAAAATGGGGCAAATCGTCCATTGAATGGATTTATTCAAAAGAAAAACGCCTGTACATTAAAAGCATGGATGATGAAGATTTGGCACAAGAAATTATAGATGATATGCCAATTAATACCATACTAGATAAAAAAGCAGAAAAAATAGCAATGGAAAAAGTTGATGAATTGCCATGGGAAAAGGTAATTATTGTATATATTGAAACATCATAAGGAAGGCTGACAATGGAATCTAAGAAAGCTTGCTACTTATGTACCTATGCATTTTATGAATTAGACGAAAAACCATGTGAATCATGCACGGAATATTGTAATTTCGATAGAAGGTACAAAAAATCTATTAAGGTAAAAGGAGATTTAGCAATGGAAAAGATTAGTGACAAAGAACTTGAAGATTTTACTTGGCTGTTTCATAAAATTATAGAAGAAGGCGGAGTTAAAAGACCGGATATTCTTGCCAAAATTATTGAAGAACTAAAGGAACGTCGCGAAGCCGATACTGTATTAAATCAAATGACACGAATAGTTAAGGAATGCCAAGATGATATTTATTATATTGTACTTGATAAAAAAATACCTGCGAAAGAGTTGTTAATTCATCTTGCGAATAATGATGATATTGGCGTAAGTTTCCGTGAAGAAATAGCAGATATGATGTTAAAATTTTTCTTGAAATTTGGGAACGAAGCACTCAAGGAGGAAAATAATAGTGATTGATGGTAGAGAAATAATACCAATTGAAAGCGCTGTTGTATGTACTAAAAATAATAAATTGGTTTTGCTTAGAGAATGTAAGGAATGCAATCACCACAAAGAGAATGCAACAATTCTTACTAGTGATAAGGATTTGATGGGAATTGTACGGTGTTCGTTTGTTTATGATAATGTGATTGGATATATAAAATAATGAAATGCGAGTGCTTATATTGCAAGCATGAAGATTCCCCGAATGAATCTCCTTGCGATGAATGCAAAGGGACTAGAACTTGCAAATTTGAGCCGATAGAAGGTGAAAACAATGATGAATCAGCCAATTATAAGATTTGAGTTAGAAGGTATGAAATATCAAATTAGAAAGGTGATTATATAAAGTGTATCCAATATTAGAATTTGATGATGATGATATCGCAACTGAATGTCTAAAAGAATGGCAAGATAGATTATATTTAAATGATTGGATAATATCATTTAATCCGCACGTATTGCCTGATGATGATACGGATTATTATGGGCAAGCAGTATTAAATTATGTCAATAAAACAGCAACAATAAATATCATTAAACCTACAATGAAGTTTAAATGCAAATTAACAAAGTTCTGCGCGGAGCATTGTTTAGTACATGAATTATTGCATTTAAAATATGACATGCCGGAGGATAAAGAATTTTTAAGTTTATACTTTGAGCATGAACAACATATGCTGCTGGAACAAATGTCGAGAAGTCTAATAATGGTAAAATATAATTTATCAAGGTCATGGTTTGACAATGTAAATATTTAATAGAACGGGAGATAATACACAATGACAACAATTGAGAAATTGCAATATATCCATGATGTTACTACTGTAGAAAATGGAATATTTGGCAAAGATAATGAATTTGAATCAGCAGTGGAAGAATCTATCAAAGCCATAGAAAATAAGGAAAAGTATGAAAAGGCATTAGAATTATGCTGTGGGTTTATAGCAGCACAAGATATTTGCCCTATTGAAGATTGTCAGGCAGGACAGCCGTTTGGAGAAAATGATGATATAGCGTGTTGCGGAGACAAATGTTCGCCCAAAAGTTTTGTGGAATATTTCAAGAAGAAAGTAGGATTGGAAGTGTCTAAATGAAACATTGGAATAGATTTTTAAGTATGCAAGCAGGTGTTAGACTTCATTGCTGCTATGCTTGCAAGAAAGAAACAGGAAATTGTGTTATATGTTTTACACCACGCTGTCATAAAGATATATTTATTCCGAAATTCAAAGTTAGCAAATACATCTTGAGAAGGTGGAAACATGCACGGATTTAATGAATATATGCACCACTGGTTTAGGATGTTTTATCGAGAACCGGAAATGTCCATGAGCGAATATGTAACGCATATACAGTCAAAGCGGAAATATAAAAGAAAAGGGAAGAAAAGGAAATGAAAAGCTGGAAAGGTAATCGTAGAAAAACAGAATATAACTGGGCCTCAGCTCTAGCGCGGGAACTGATGTTACCGCCGGAGAGCAGAAATAAAAAGCGGATCGAAAAATTAAAAAGGAAGGTGAAAGGATTATGAAAATAAACGATAATCAGCTAGAAAACATCAAAAACAGATTTATGTTTGGATGTGAAACAACCATAGGGCCAAATTGCTGTTCGGCAGTTTATGACCTGCTGGATGAATTGCAAACGTTAAGAGCCAAGGAACCGAACGAAAACAATGTTAATTTGTCCGATCAGATGGATTTAATATCTGTAAAGTGGAAAGAAGTACAAGAAGCATACAATGATATCATAAATTGCGAAATGGGTAAATACGTAACTATTGATGACAGCAAAGAACGAAAAGAAGAACTGACAAAAACGCTTATCGCGAAAATAAATGATATGAAAAGTGAATGCAATACGATGATTAATATTATACTTGCATTATACAAGCCAAACGCGGATGTAAGCTCATTGGAAAACGCTCTGCTAGTTTCGTTCGAAACAATAATAATTGACCAATTATTAAAACAAAGGATGGATAGCATATGACAAAAGCAGAATTAAGAAAACAAATTGACGATTTAAAGCGAGCCAAAATACTGAAATTACACGATGAATATATTGTAAAAGCTAAAAAACAAAAGAAAAATATCTTAATGATAATCCGGATGTTGAAAAATGCTTAACCCAATATGCAGATTGTATGAACAAAATAAATGAATTAAATGCATTTATTTACAACAACAAAGTTGAATTAACACAAGTATATCGCTTGGCGCGAACAGTTAATATTGACGATTTAATTTGGAACTTTTTAGAAAACCGCGGTAGCAATGATGTATATAATGAATTAGCAGGAAAATATAGACAGAAACATTCCCTTATTATTAATGAATTCTGCAAACTTGATGAGATAATTAAAGGAATGACTCCAACGAAAGCATTTAAAGCAATGATTGATATGGGAATACCATTGGCAGAAACAAAACCTGCAAACATTGTTGCAGTAAAGCCACCGGACATTAATAAAGATTTAATTTTATAATAAAAGGAGAAGTTTCTTATGAAAAAATATATTTGCACAGCAAAATGCACTGAAAAAGATAAATGTATGGCTGATTCGATGTGCACTAGAGAATGCTACGGCGGTAATAAACCAAACTGGGTAAAAGTCGCTATAAATATCGGCGATACAGTAAAAGTGAGAAACAGCAACAAAAATACCGTTTCAACCATTATTGGGTTTGGCGAAGAAACATATTTTTGCGAACCGGGAATACGCGGACAAAATATCAGTGAAATTTGTATTGAAGATATAGCGATTGTGTATGAGGAAAAATATAATGAAGATAAAGACGATGATTAAAAACCGCCAAAAGGCAGAACATAAAGCAAAACGGAAACGACGTAAGCAGGGCGATACATTGGCTAAAATTATTAGGAGGAATGACTTATAAATAGCATAATTATTTCAGGAAGATTGGTGCGAGACGTAGAGGTGCGCTATACTCAAAGTGGTAAAGCGGTGGCGAGCTTTACACTTGCCGTAAACAAACGGTTTAAACGAGAGGGAGAACAGCAAGCTGACTTCGTTCCAGTGGTAGCGTGGGATAAGCTAGCAGAAATATGCGGACAGTATCTTGCAAAAGGATATCAAGCAATTGTCGAAGGAAGATTGCAAATAAGATCATATGATGCTCAAGACGGAACTAAAAAATATGTGACAGAAGTTATTGCAAACAATGTTGAATTTGTTGGCAGCAAAAAAGTGGCAACGGAAGAAGAAACGCAGGCTAATAATGGATCAGCAGAAAATACTTTTGGGAAAACTGTTCCAGATGAAGATATACCTTTTTAAAATTGATTGATTTAATTAGCACAATGCGGTTTAAAATTGCTGACGCTATGCTAGAGCGTATTTAACGTTACGGTACGTAAAAGTATATGCGTTAGCAAAATAATTTGATTAGAAGCAATTTAAGGAGGAATTATGATGGACTATAAAAAAGTTGTTGATGATTTGATGATTATAATTAAAAACAATGAAAATCATTTTGAAGAATTATCCAATAAAGCAATGAAACGTGGGGATATTATGTCGGTTTCGATTATGAATGCTCAATGCTCTGGATGGACTGGCGCTAGATATGCACTTGAATTATTGCTAGAAAGGGAAAATGAAGATGAAAATTAAAATTATAAAGTGCAATGATGAAACTCGCTGGTATAAAAATTATGTTGGTGTAGTACTTACGGTTGGTGTTGAATTAGAGACTGAATATTTTATTAACCCATTAGCTAATGTTTCGGGCGGTAATATAAAAAAATATGATGCCGTAAAAATATCATGTGAAACGTGCGATAAAATGGATTGTAAATGGTGTGGTCCGGGTCTATGCAAGTGGCAATATAAAGAAAAAAGAATATGCTGCAATACATGTAAAAACGATCACAATGGAAATTGTAAAATTGAAATGGAAAATCTATGCGTTAAATATTCAAGATGGGAAGAAAAGGAGATTAAAAAAATGAAGAATTGTATGAAAGAAGTATGCAGCATAATAGGAATGAGCCAATGCAAAAAATATGATATTTATAATGATAGAGGTCAGTTAGATCCTGATTCACCATATTTTTTCGATGGAACAAATATATATGATAAAAATAATGGAACAGTTCGCCCAGGAATGTTTGCAGGATTGTTTAACGGCACATATACTATTAAACCAATTGTTGAGTTTGCAAAGCCAATATGGATTGATAGTGGTGTGTATAAATATTTCAATGATAATGGAGAAGTGGGAATAACTGAATTTGAAGGATATGCATTTGACTATTATTGTCGAACAGCAGGTAATATGTTTGCACCAGATGAAACAGTGCCAAAACTGCAAATAGATCAAATCGTGGCAGATATGAAAGGAAATAAAATATGAATGTTCCTCCATACATGAAAAGAAAAATAATATCATGCGCAAAACATAATGCAATAGCAAAGCAGCAAGACGAAGATATAAGAGCGTTTCTTACAAAATGCAATTTAAATGGATACGGAACAGATGTATTAATTGATTGCGTTGAACTTACAAATGATCCTAAAAGCTTAATAAGATTTATTGAAAATGATGGTGATGGTATTGCCGGAAACTGCGAAGATTATACACAAGGAGATTATAATTTGCGAGGATCATCGCATGATTAAGTGCTTATCGTGTAAATTCGGCATAGAAATATCTAAAGATGAACGACAAGTGCGCTGCAAAGCTAAAAGCTGGCTTGCTTCGTGGAGAAATACCAGAAAAGAAAAATGTAAACAATATAAAGAAAAGGTGATAATATGAAAATTAAAATAATGACATGTGATGACAAAAATGTATGGTATAAAGACAAAATAGGGGAAGTTATAGAAGTAACTCAATCAACTAATTTAGGGTGGTATGAAGCAAGAGATAAAGATAACAAACTTATAGGGTATATAGATAAATCCGAAGCTGTGGTATTATCATGTAAAACTTGTAAAAAATATGGAAAATGCAACCTAATATATAGTTGCACTGATTATAAAGAATGGGAACAAAAAGAAGATAACAAAATAATGAAAGTAAGCGATGAAATAAAAAATAAGCAGCTTGATTCGTTTTTAGATGGTAAACTATGTTTGAAGATAAAAAATTCAAAATTAATGGGTGCGGTGATGATTTGTATTGCTGCCAGAAAAATTGATGCAAAAAAATTGTATAGTTGCAACCCACCATATTTCGATGGAAAAGTTAAATTTATGACTATAAGAGATGGTAAAGCATTACCTTTCATAAAAGTAGATACTCCGATATATGACATATCACAAGATGATTTTCCTAAAGAAATTTATTTTAAGGCTGCGGAGCTTAATCAATCAATAGAAGATTCAAAAAAAGTTATTCCGCTTGATAATAGCGAACCTGTTGAAAACAAAGAAGCTGGAACATCGGCAACGGCCCAACATTATATAAAAGGACGGCTAGAACCTATCGAAGTTTTACAGCGGATACTTACACAAGAACAATTTATCGGTTTTCTTGTGGGAAATATGATTAAATACAAACTTCGGGCCGGATTTAAAGGTGACAAAAAAGTTGATCTGAAAAAGGCAGCACAATATGAAATGTGGGTAGAACTTGCTGAACAGGGAATCACAATAGAACCGCTTAAACATATTTATAAATGAGCAAAGAAAAACGACTGGTTATATGCCAGTCGTTTTTCTTTTTAATTCTTCTACTATTAATTTTTCGGCCCATGGAGTTGGATTAGATTTATTATCCGCTTCCCAGTTCTCAATGTTTCGCTTCGGTATTCCTAGAAGTTCACTCATTTCTTTTTGCGTAAGACCGGATTTTATACGTGCTTCTTTTATTGTCATTAAATCACTCCTATTATTTTTGCCAAATTGGTTTACGCGAAACAGATGCAAATTTCCATGATTCACGAATAGATCGCGGTAAAAATCTAGCAACTTTTTGTTTTAAAACATCATTTTTAATCTTACAATGCTCCCATACATCAACCGAAATAAGCTTTTTTCTATTTTCATCCATATACACTATCGTAAATACGCATTTGCAATCTTCGAGAATTTTATTTGCTTGAACCTCACGAAATAACTTTGATTTATTTTTTGAAAATTCATTTATTCTCATATTATCTATCCCCGGTATGGACATAATGACTTGCAAAAATAACTTCTTCTTCAAAATATGATCCAGAAGTATAGATTAAATGCTCTTTGCTTATCTGGCGAACAAATTCACCATCATGAAATATTTGAACATTGATAGAAAACTCATGATTTTGCATATTGGCTACAATCAAGCCGTAAGCAATATATCCGTCTTGATAATTTATAACTTTGTCCTGAAAAGCAATAACTTCGTGATTATAACTGCTGCGATAAACATTGTTTACATCAACTTCAAAGCGACACGTAGAAGATGAATCAACCCATTGGTATATAGCAGGGCCGGACGCGCTGCAAGCATTGGATAGCAAAGAAATAAATAATACGATAGATACCATCAATAACTTTTTCATTTTAATCATCCTTTCAATTTGTAAATATTATTTTACCGGATCTATCATAAATAATACTATGAAGATCAGGATATTTTTTAGCGGTATCTATTGCTTCACTTAAAACATCAAAGGCTTCAATAGTCATTCTATCCTTTTCTGGTATATCTGTCATAAGAAGAAAACCTGCTGAAGCAGATGAAGAACAATTATGAAGGACATAAAAGACACCGTTTATATAGCGATTATACATTTCAAAACTCCTATAGCTTTATTCCAAGCTTATATGATACAACATTAATCAATTCAAACACGAAGAAAAATACCCAGCAAAGAATCTTCATGTGTTCATCGGAAATAATGCAGCCTTCACCGGACGGCAAATATGCTACGATCAATAAAACACCAATCAAAATAGCATTTATAATGTACCGTTTTTTACTATGCTTAATCATTTTATCAGCTCCTTGTTTTTTATCTTCTTCCGGATCTTCGTACATAATATGCATGGTTCGCGTAAGACGTTCCGGTTCTTCCAGTCTTTTTTGTAATCTTTTAGCAAAATTAAAATCATCAATATTATCAAATTCGAATACGTCAACAGCACACATTACATCATGATAAAATTTACCTGATGTGTTTTTAAGCACATACGCTTTATAATTATAGTCCGGTTTAAAATAATTTTCGTCCATTCGATACCACGCGCCTGTCTCCGGATATATTGGCAAAATATATTTCATTTTAAAACTCCTTTCTTTTTTTAGATTGTATTAAAATTTGCTTGTATTGCATCGACGTTTTTACAAAGATTAAATTCAGCGTGAGAAAAACAATTAAAATAAAAAGAAGATGATTTAAAACTGCAAAGTTCAAAAACGCAATTTTCAAAAGATGAGTTTTTTACCCATGTATCAGAAAAAGTACAATTGAAAAAATGAGTGTTTTTAGCAAAAACATTATCAAAAATACAGCCGATAAAATCCATATTTCTTAATCTGAATTTATTGTCGGAATAATCTCCTGATACTTTTTCCTGTATCCATAATTCGTGCAATTGTTTTGAAAATCCATCTAACGTATGACCGGAACGAAACACATTAGAATTAATTTCTTCATGCGGATCATATGAACTTGCTTCCATGTATGAAGAAAAAATTTTTGATGCTGCTAGAAATTCTACAGTCGGTTTACCATAATTATGTTGCACTGTTCCGAAAATATCAGATCGAAAAAGTTTCATTTAGAACATCTCCTTAAAATTTATTTTGGTATTCCATACAGCCCACTAGATTAATGAGCTGTAGCAATGTCAAATCACTTGTCATCAAGAACTTTAGTTATCTTGTTTCCTAATTTTTTTAAACATGGTTTGCACATTTCAAATTCTGTTGCTGATGTTCCAAAAGATACAATATGGTACTTTTTCAATTCTTTACCGCAACAAAAGCAGTATTCTGTATTATTTTCTGTACATGTTTTTGTTTTAACTGTCATTTTTAACCACTCCTTTTTATTATCTTGCGACCGCATCACTGCGGTTTCGTCTTAATTTTCAAAGACTCATCAGGCATGATTCCATATTTTAGAAAAATTGTCATTCATGTTATTCTTAGATTGTTCTTCTTCTGCACGCTTAATTGCGAAAAACAGTTTGCTTCTCAAATCACATAGAGCATCTTTCTTTGCACACTGAATTTTAAAAGTAGCTTTATCTTTCATTGGATCAACCATTTCATCATTTATTCTTTCCAGTCCTTCAAGTGCTAATTTCATTTCGTTTAAGTTCATTTCCATTTTAAACGCTCCTTTTATTTAATTAATTCTAGTCCTACATACCCAATCCTGTCACAACTGTGCAAGCCATTTTTATAATAATTATAATCATCAATTGCACCGATTATTTCTGATTTGATATTTTTTATTTCTGCTTCAGCTTCAACGATTTTATAAATAACATGGTTCATTATAACTCTGCAATTGACTGGATTTTCGCTATAGATTATTCCGACTGCGCAGTCATTGATTATTTCACCGTTTTTATTTGAAAACATGATTTCTTTTTCCAATCCGTCTAATTTTAACATCTTAACCGCTTCTTTCTTTTCGAGGTATTTCCTAACCTCTTTCTATATTCTTAGTATATCACTATATTGGTGATAATGCAATAGTTTTTTATAAATAGTTTAAAAAATATCAGATAAAAGCTAATAATTGAGTAAAGAAGATATATTTGCTATAATAATCAAAGGAGTGATGGACAAATGAAAATAAAGAAAGTAATAAAGAAATTGCTGTGCCTACATGAATATAAAGTAGTATCAACAGAGACAAGAAGAATCAAAACAATGCCTACATATTATGTAGGAATAACGCATATAGAATGTATCAAGTGCGGAAAGACGCATACATGTATACAAAGGAGAGAAAACAAAAGTGAAAAGCCTGTATCCCACAATAAGGAAACTGCTGACAGCAATAAATAGAAAAAACTATTTGATGGTAGTTAATCGCAAGATGATCTATAGCGAAAAGTTAGACCGAATGTGCACTTTAATAGAGCTGAACCAGCTCATACAGATCGATGCATACTACAAGAAATATCCCAACAAGCAGCGAAAGATAAGCGACAATAGCAAGTACAAGACTGACAAGATTATGTCTAGCTTTAAAGAGATTGATATCTTAAAAAAGCTAATTGAGATATGGAATACCATAAAGGATGGTGAGAATAAAAATGGAGAAGCAGCCAGGACGGAAACTTGCGAAAAAACCAATAACGAAGCCGAAGCTAAAAAAGCCAGAAAAAATAGAGATAAAGCCGACAGTGAAGACGATACCAGCAGATCCGGTAAAAGAACCAATAGCCGAACCGCTACTCGAAGAACCAAAAAAGCAACCGCCAAAAAGAAAGAAGAAAAGAAAAACGACAGCAAGACCACGGAAGATAAGAGAGTTGACCAAAAAGCAGCAGCAGTTTGCTGACAAATATATCCAGTTAGGGAATGCAGAGCGCGCAGCAGTGGAAGTTGGGTACAGCAAAGCATATGCGAGGTCTAGTTCGTACCTCCTCATGGAAAACAAGGGCATAGCGCGATATATAAAGGATCGGATGAAGGAATTGCAGCGTCCAGAGATAGCAAAAGAGGTTGAAGTGCTCACATATTATACTGACCTCATGCGTGGCAAGATCAAAGATCAGTTTGACCTTGACGCGCCATTGTGCGAACGGACAAAAGGTGCTGACGCTCTGGCAAAAATCTATGGAAGCTTTTCCGACAAATTTAAACAGAAAATTGAAGAACGCAAACTTAAAATACTGGAAGAAAAGGAAGGTATCAGCGGTGGTGACAATGAAGAAGTTGTTATCATCGATGATATCAAAGATGATGAATAAAATGTACGCACACGATGGACAAAATGCGGTTTGCTCACCGGGCCAATACCCTGTTTTGTGCGTGTACGGTGGAAAACCACCAAATAGGGGGCGATATTTTGGAAAAGAAAGAAATTAGGCTATCCGATAAAGTCCCGGTAGCATTCAGAAGGTATTGGCAAGAAGTAAGACGAAAAGATATATTGAGAAAATTATATAAGATTCTGAAGGGCGGTCGTGGCAGCGGTAAATCATCCGTCATATCGCTAAGCATTATCAAAAAGATGATGAAGGATAAAATAAATTCGTTGGTAGTCCGCAAGGTAGCAAATACTTTGAGTGATTCGGTCGCAGAGCAGTTACAATGGGCCATAAATGAACTTGGAGTAGCAGACAAGTGGCATATGTCAAAGAATCCTCTAAGGTTAACATACAAACCGTGGGGCAACTACATCATATTTCGCGGTGCGGATGATCCGGGTAAAATAAAATCAATCAAATCGAGCAAATATCCAATCACTCTTTTGTGGATTGAAGAAGCTGCCGACTTCATGCTGCAAGAACAGATCACAACAATTGTTAACTCGGTTGTCCGTGCACAGCTAAATAACGAACTAAATTATGACATTATCCTTTCTTACAATCCGCCCAAACGTAAAAATTCGTGGGTGAATAAGGTATACAACGACATTGCACTGCCGGATAACGTTTATGTTCATCATTCAACCTATTTAGACAATCCTTTTATCTCCGAAGAATTCAAGCGAGAAGCAGCAAATACAAAGCAAAAGAACAAAGCGAAATATAGATGGGAATATGGCGGAGAAGCAATTGGAACCGGACTTGTACCATTTAATAATCTTACATTTAGGCGCATAACGAACGAAGAACTAAACGGATTTGATAATCTTTTATCCGGAATCGATTTTGGATACGGCGGTGATCCACTTGCTTATCTAGTCGGTAATTATGACGCAACACGCAAAAAACTATATATATTTGATGAATTGTACGGTCTTAAAGTAAGCTTGTCACGAGTCGCTAAATTTGCACGTGACAGAGGATATATACAAGTAAAGCTGATTGGCGACTCGGCGAGTCCGCGTGATATTGATACTCTTGTTGATTATGGCATGTGGTGTTATGGAGCAATTAAAGGCCCAGGCAGCGTGGAGTCAGGCGAAAGATGGCTAGACGAAGAATTAGATGAAATCATAATTGATCCAGAGTACTGTCCTAATGCTGCGAGGGAATTTGACAATATAGATTATGAATTAGATAAAAATGGAGAGCCAACCAATAGACTGAGCGGTAAAAATAATCACACGATAGATTGTACAAGATACATGCTAGATGATATTATGCGTAGATCCGGCAAGATATTCACAATGAAATCCAATAAAATTTAAAGGGGCGATATCCTGTGTTGAGAACAGAAAATTTAGATATAGACTATATACTGCTATATGATGCTTATTACGGTGTGGGCGGATTTAGGCCAAATAGAGCCGGGAAGAATATTTACCTTGAGAAATATATAAGAGAATCAGATGAGAAATATCTAAGACGAAAGCACTTAGCATACTACATCAATTATTTTAAGCCAATCGTTAGGTCTCATGTAGATCCAATTTTTAGAAAATCTCCATCACGCAATTACTCAAATGATTTGACCGGAGAATTCTTGAAAAATGTTGATGGTGCAAAAAGTGATATGAACAAGTTTATGATCCGCGGTGCAAATATCGCACAGATATATGGTTCTGCATGGGTAGTAACAGATAATTTCCCGGAAGTGCCGACCAAAATGTCTGATGTTGTAGCTAATCGTATATATCCTTATGTAAGTGTGTATCCTCCTAGCCGTATTAATGACTATACGGTCAATCGATTCGGAATTCTAACATCTATCACATTCAAAGAACCAGCCGAAAATGAAAATGGTGATATCCAAATAGAAGAATATAATTTAAGGAAATGGACATTGACTAGCTGGACATTGACAGATACGAACGGTGCTGAAATTAGTCGAGGAGATCATAACCTTGAAAGATTGCCAGTCACAGTGATTTATTCGAATGAAGTTGACCGCTTGGATGTTATCCCGGTATCAGATTATATGGACGTGGCGCGGATATCAAAAGCGATGTACAATCGTTGCTCTGAACTGGAAGAAATTCTAACCGGGCAGACGTTTAATATTTTGACATATCCGGTATCAAGAAATCAAGAACTTGCAAAGATAAAAGAAACAATCGGCAGCGTAGAAAATGTACTTGGATTTGATGGTGAAAGCTCAAGCAGACCTGCATTCATCGCACCATCGCCAGATTCGGCAGAAATGCAGCAGAAACAGCTTGCTTGGCTTGTACAGGAAATGTATAGGATAGCGCGATTATCTCATGTGGTGGGAACAGAGCAAAAAACAAGTGGAGTTGCAAAGGCTTTTGATTTTGAACAAACAAACTCATCTCTTTCCAGCTTTGCCAAAACGTTAGAAAGGGCCGAAGAAGATATTATATCTATATTTTGTAAATGGCAGGGAATTGAAGAAAAGGACTACTCTGTTAGCTATGGAAACGACTTTGGTATTATTGATGTTAGTGGAATGCTGGCAGATGCAACAGCAGCACTTGAAGCAAAGATAGGCAGTAAGTTTGATGTAGCCGTACGTAAATATGTAGCGAGCGCATACCTGCAAGGCAATAGTACACCAGAGGAAATTCAAGAAATTAAAGATGATATCGAAAGCGAAGCGGAAAATGATGTATACAATGAGCAGACAATGGAAACAAAAACAGGCGAACAAGTAAAGTTAACCGGGGAGTGATAAGTTATGGACACAGACAATATTTTCAACATTGACGAAATGGATTCAATCATAGCTTTATTCTTAATTTCATATCGTAAGAGATCAGCGAAAGCAATAAAGGCGATTGAATCAAACTTAGATAAAGGAATAAATACAAAAATAGCCATTAACACTGCATTAAGTGTTAGTGGCTTTTATGCAGGAGTAAAAAAAGACATTGTAAATGCACAATACAAGCTATTTGGCAACACAGATTTACTTGTGAATGATAAATGGGCGGATGACGGCCTTACACTTATAGACCGAATCAATATTATGAATAAAAACATTGTTGAATATGCTACAAGGTCTATAGATTTTAAAAACACGGCAATAGATAAGCTCACAGATGAGTTAAAACAAGCATTGTCTGATAAAAATATAGTAGAAACATTGCCTGACTATTTAAGCGACTTAACAACTCTGTACAAAAAAGTTGCAGCAGGAGACGAAAGCATAAAAAAAGAATATGAAAGTGCTATGAAGAAAGCACAGAAGCAAATAGACCGGATAGATGAAACACAAGAAGGATCTAGGCAGATGAAACAAGCATACAATTCTCTGACAGGTCTAATGGATAGCTTTGATAAAACTAATCAAGCAGCATTAAAAAAAGCAACTGACGAAGCCGTTGGCGGTAGAGGGGCCTACTATGCAAACAGAATACTTGTCACAGAATTGGCCCGGCTGAATGGTGATATGTTTTTTGATGAATACCAAAATGACGAAAACATTGCTGCTTACAAATGGTCGCTTAGTCCAGCACATCCTTTTTTTGATATATGCGATGTACATGCACATTCTGATTTATTTGGGTATGGCGATGGAATTTATCCAAAAGACAAAATGCCAGAATATCCAGCACATCCTCATTGTAGATGTATTCTTTCTGCGGTAAATGTAAAAGATTTGAATAAAAGTGGAAAGAATGCAGGTGTTTATGATCGTGATAAGATGATTGACTTCGTCAACGGTTTAAGCGATGCAAATAAAAAGAAACTTATGGGTGAAAAAGGAATGGATGAATACGAAAAAACGCGTAATTTTGAAAAGTTTATGCGTAATTACAGCGGTTATAATAAACCAAAAACAAGGTTTGACAACGACTGATATATTAAGTTTACTTATGTAGTAAAGGGGGAAGATTATGTATGACAATTCAATCAACTTAAAGGGAAAAAAGTTCGGCAAATTAAAAGTAGTTGAAAAAACAGAAAAACGGCAGCGCGGGTATGTAATTTGGAAGTGCTTATGCGATTGTGGCAATATAACGTATGTCACATCAAACAATTTAAAGCATAACCTCACAAGATCGTGCGGATGTTTAATGAAAAAGAAAAATCGGGAGGAAAACAAATGATAATTTTAAAAATCGGGCAAATGGTACAGATCAAACGCAAGGCAAAAGTAAGAAATATGATAGTTAAAGAAAATAAAGTAATGGAAAAACACAAAACGGCGGATGGAATAACAAGCAAACATCCGGTAATAAAAAGAGAATTTACTTTATGCGATGTTGCACCAATCAAAGATAATGATTTGCTTGTTCAAGTGGATGGATTGATTGAACGGTTTGGTAAATACGTTGTCAGATCGGTTAGAACCGGAAATAAATACGCGATCAGTCCAAAAGATGTAAATCATATATTCAAATTTCTGTATTGATGGGGTGAATCAATGAAAAAGCTATATCTGGAAATAAAAGCGGTAAAGGCTGAAGAAATGATAAGAGCGCAAGCAAATATAATGCTTAGAAGATTTGAAAACGATGATATGTTTGATGGAAATGAAGAAGGCCTTTATATAACACCGAAGTTAGGCGAGCCATATTGGCAAAATAAAGAACTTTTTGAACGACAGCACATTGAGTTTGAAGGAATAGACACATCTAAAAAAGAAATGGTCATAACGGATAAAGACGCAATGCGGATGATTGAGGGAATAGAAACAAAAATTGTTGATAGCACCATGCATATAGAATTTATTCTTGGAAATGGATATTCTGTCAGCAGAGAAACAAACGATGTTACCGAAGAAAACAAAGACAGCAAACGGCAACAATTAATAAACGAAATGAAAAGAGACATACGTTTTTCAATGATTCTTATGTGCTGCCTAGGAATAAACGGAATGAAAATGAAAAATGAATAATGGAAAAGTAATAAATTTATTTGGTTATGAAGTCGTTGAGTATGTCTGGGAAACTGCCGTACGTGAGATAAGAACGAATAAATGGATAACGATATCATTAAGACCGGATGGAAGAACAATATCTGTAGAGGGCATAGATATTGAAATACATGAAAATGGCATTGAGTTTTTATAAATTAAAGTGGGAGATGAATTGATATGAATGATGTTATAACAATTAAAGACGTAAGGGCATATATCGATAATAGCGGAACGGCTCGATTAAGCTTAGAAGATTGTGCAAGAGGGTTAGGATTTACGACCGTTGCCAAAAGTGGCAACGAAGTTGTCAGATGGGCGAGAGTTAGAGAATATTTGGCAGGGTTTGGATATTCAGTACCGAAGACGATGGAAACATTTTCAGCAGAAACGTTCTTTATTCCGGAGAACATTTTCTACCGTTTAGCAATGAAAGCGAATAACAAAGTAGCAGAGGAATTTCAAACTGTTGTGTGTGATGAAATACTTCCGACTATTCGTAAGACCGGATCATATACCAACAAGCCAATGACGCAAATTGAATTGATTGCAGAAACAGCAAAGGCCCTTCTTGAGCAAGAGAAAAGATTGGGCGGAGTTGAAAAGGAAGTAGACCGCATAAAGAACGATCTACCGTTATTCAATGTGGACTGTAAAGAAATTCAAAGTGTTGTAAGAAAGACCGGAATAAATTGTCTTGGTGGAATTGACTCGGCTGCATATAAAGATGCGTCTATTCGTGGGAAAGTTTATTCTGATATCCAACGACAATTGAAAAGAGAGTTTAACGTATGTACTTATGCAGCAATCAAGCATTCTCAAATAAAAATAGCTGTGAAAATTGCAAATGAATACAAACTTCCATATTCATTATCATGCGAAATATCAATGAAAAATTATGGAAGAATCGGCCTATGATGTTTCCAAAACATAAATTACGTGACGCTTCGTTCATCAAAAAGTTTCGAAAAGAACATAAATGCTGTGAAATATGCGGTAAAGAACATTGCCTTGAAGTTGCTCATATTATAAGCAAAGGCGCAGGTGGCCCAGACATGGAGGAAAATGTGGTTATGCTTGATGGCCCGGCAGCTTTTCAGGCTGGATGTCACGGATTAAATCACATCGGAAGTATAAGCAAGCAAAAATTATTTGAAATAGTAGCGCATCGCCTGGGAATAACACCAGAAGAATGTGAAAAACGAGTGAGAAGAAGGATGGGGTACAATGTATAGCAAGCAAATGCCAACTCCTGTTCCGGATAGTAGGAGAGAGAACAAGCATTCAGATGCAGAAGTAAAAATATGGACAGCTACCGAAGAAGAAAGAATAAAATATGGAATAGGTGAGGAAAACATGAAGCTGACAGAAGAAAAAATGCATGAATGGATAGATGGCGGAATGACTACAAAGCAAATAGCAGAAGTAGCCGATGTAACTGAAAATTATGTACGAGTTTATGCACACCAGCACAAGATGAAGCTTAACCGGACTACAGGGTATAAGGCAATACCGTCAACGGATGAAAAGATTTTTGGAAACAGTGATAAACCAGCGAAAGAAAAGCCGACAGAAAGAGGAACTGCATCAAATGTTGCTAAAAAATGTAGCGGAAAAATTGAAGAAATGACAATAACAAATGAAAATTTCGGAACAGAAGATTTTACAGTTGACTGCGGAATAGCTATAAACAAAAAAGATTTTGCAAAATATGGTATTCCGGAACTTCCTGAATACGGTAAAGATCCATTTGAACCAGAAAAGTTAAATGAAGAATCAAAAGACTGCAATGTTTCCAGATCCGATGAAAAAGAAACCAAACGATTGAAAAAAGCAGCCAACAAAGCATTAGGCGAATACGCTGGAACGATCGTTATAAATCAACCGGATGCGGACAAAGTAAGGCAATATACAATGACTCCATGCGAAAAATGTATTTATCATAAGAAAGAACCGATTAAATGCAGATATTGTAGAGAATTTTCTAATCTTATGACAAACAAAACGGCGCGTGAATGCGAAATAGAAGCAAATGATTTAAAAGAACAACAAGAAAAATTTCAGGTTTCAAGAAACATATCAAAATGGACACCGGAATTTACTGCTGAACCATGCATTGAATTCAAGGATCAGCATGAAGCCAATTTATATTTAAAAGAATGGCAGAAACGTTTGTTCTTGGATGATTGGATTATAAAAGTTAAAGTTGTTAAGCCGAATGATATGCCAAAAGATGATGAATCCGGTCATATTTCGTTTGTTCACCATCTCAAAGCAGCAGTAATTGATATAGCTAAAAGCAGAGATGATAAAGATGATTTAGTTATTAAGTGTTGTCATGAGCAAACACTTGTACATGAACTATTGCATTGCAAATACAATTTGATTGAACCATGTGAAGATAATTATAGTGGCATGTATCTTGATCTTTCACAGCACCAATTACTTGAAGAAATGGCAAAGAGCTTGATTATGGCAAAATACGGTGTTGGGTTTGAGTGGTTTAGAAACTTTAAGGAAGAATAAGGGAGAGATTGTTTATGGAAATTAAAGATACTTTCGAAATGATGACAAGCGAATTTTATCAAGAAAGATACAAGGGTGAATATTTCGAGCTTAAAATCAGGGCGGATAAGCTTGAACAAATGCTTAAAAAATATAAAGCCGGATCGTTGCCGTTTGTTCCTTCATGCTCTTATGAAATATTGTATGAGCAGTATATATACATGCGAAACTATCAACAAATTCTTGAACTTCGCGCAAGGATTGAACATGTTGATTTGGCGGTAGAACAATGAATGATTTAGAAAAAGAAATGGATTTGAAAAGAGCGGTTCTAAAAACCAGATTCTCATTTTTATTGTTTGAAACAACAATGACTTTTATAAACAAATTTGCTGAAGGATTTGCGCTTTGTGCCGGGGTACTTATTGCAGCAAAAATAATTATTGGTTGGTAAAATATAAGGGAGCGATTATAAAATGTGGATACACGTTAGCAGAGAGTATCTTGGGATTAATCCAGTGATAAAGCCTAAAATACCCGGATCTGTAACTAAAAATTTTATATGCCGATCGGAAGAAGGTGATATACCTAGAATTTGCGTTTCGACTAATATAATAAAGTGCATAAATGGAATAACAGGCAACTGTGACATTCCTATGGAATCTTTTGTAAAACATTTTCCAACCAATCCATGCGTATATATAACTGATGAAATACCATATATTCCACCTAATTGTTCTGATTTCAGGTATAATGACGAACACTGGTTTATAACACCAACAAAATTTTATTTTTTAGGAAGAATCGATATTTATAAATTATTAACACGTTATCAGATAGAGAAAACAGAATTTGAAACGGTTAAGTTTCCAACGAAAAAAGTGATTGTTTACAGGGAAAAGGTAAAAAGCAAATTTCTTGAATGTTTAAAAACAAAATTAAAGTAAAAGGAGAATAAAAATGAAAAAATATATTGGCGTAAAGATGATTGAAGCAGAACCTATGACAGATATTGAGGTCGAAGAAAAGAAAGGACACCCTATTTGTATCGGACGTGAAGATAAAAAAGGATATAAAGTAACTTATGAAGACGGTTACATTTCATGGTGCCCTAAAGATGTGTTTGAAAAGGCTTATAGACGCATTGACAATATGACGTTTGGCCTTGCTATCGAAGCATTAAAAAAAGGAAACGCGGTTTGCCGTAAAGGATGGAATGGAAAAAATATGTGGTTGGTTCTTGTAAAACCAAGTGATTATACTGTTGATTGCGTAAGAAGCGGAAACTGTGAAATATGTCATTGGATTGGAATGAAAACTGCTGACGATAAATTTATACCATGGCTTGCAAGTCAGGCAGATTTACTCGCGGAAGATTGGAACATTATTGAATTTGACAGAAAAGGATTAAAATAATTGAAAGGAAGTGATATACGATGACAAACGCTAAAAAATGCAGCACTGGCGGAAAAGGTGGAAAGGGTAAATAACTTTTGAAGAAAGGAATTTGATATCATGCCATTAAAACAAGGCTATTCCAAAAAGACAGTAGCAAGTAATATCAAAAGCGAGATGAAAGCAGGAAAACCGCAAAAACAGGCAGTTGCGATTGCATTAAGCACCGCGAAGAAAGCAAAGTCCAAAGCAAAAAAGAAGTAGACAAACGACAATACATTTTGTATAATTGAATTGTTCATATCGAACCACCTTCTTTTGATACCGCCATTTTTGCCAATGGCGGTATTTTTTATTGCACATATAGATATAAAATGCTAAAATAAATCGAATGATAATACAAATAAGTGCGATAGCAAAAGGAGATGAAACGTTGAATGAAGTGTACGCTTTTATAAAAGATTTAATCCCTTTAAGAACGCAGATTGAATTCGGTGCTATTATATCCGCAATTGGAACTGTTTTTTGCTATGTAGTTGGGCCGTGGGATGGCGCATTGGAAGCACTTGTATTTGCAATGGCAATCGACTACATATCCGGAATAATGGCTGCATATATAAATTCAGGCAGTCAACTCAACAGTCAAAAAGGATTTAGGGGAATATGCAAAAAGATAATGATTTTGCTTTTGGTGTCATTGGCTCATTTTTTAGATCAGGCAACTGGTCAAGTCATTATTCACAGCGCAGCAATTTGGTTTTTCTTGGGAAATGAAGGTTTGAGTATTGTTGAAAATTCTGCAAAAGCAGGAATACCAATTCCAGACAAATTAAAAAATAGTTTAGAACAGCTAAACCATCAAAGAGAGGAAATGACAAAATGAAAGTATTTATTAATCCGGGGCATGATGTAGTTTATGATAGTGGGGCGGTTAATCCTAATAACGGAATTCGCGAATGTGATATTGCTTTAGACATTGGACAACGCGTTAAGGGGTATCTTGAACAGGCTGGGTGCGAAGTTATGCTTGTTCAGTCTGACAGTCTCACAGGAGAACATGAAGGATTACCAAATGTATGTGGTGAAGCAAACGCTTGGCTTGCTGATATTGTTGTAAGTATTCATTGCAATGCTGCAAACACAGAAGCACGAGGAACAGAAGTTGAAGTATATCGTATTGACGGTGGCAATGCTTGTAAGCTTGCTGATTGTATTCGGACAAACATTGTAAAAGCGTTAGGTACTATCGACCGCGGAAACAAAGAACGTAATGGTCTTGCTGTATTGCGTTGTACTGATGTTCCTGCCGTATTGGTGGAAACAGCATTTATCGATAACGATGAAGATGCAGAACTTCTTGTTAACAGGGCAGACGATTTTGCCCGGGCTATTGCGGTTGGCATTACTGATTACGAACAGGAATAATCAGCTTTATGCAATGGAATATTTCAAGCGAAAAAAGTGGAATATTTTTTGACGAAAAAGAAAGGATGAATTTATATGGGCGAACTTACTTATATATTTGTCGAAGGTGATGCGTGGTATAGCAAATTGATAAAAGAAGTTGAACACGGTCAATATACTCACGTTGCAGGATTGATTTTAGGATCAACACTTGAAGCACAGGGGGTATGCGATGAGCAAGATCGTTATCCCGGTGTGTGGTTACATTCCCCGACAAAATATGTCGATGGAGTAAATTGCAAATTTGTCACGGTGAAAATAAATGATATGAATGCAGCGGAAGAAAAGGCAAGAGAACTATTAGGTTGCCTATATTCTTTCCACGGATGTATTGAAACCGGAATCGAATCATTATTCAACTTACCGTTGCCATCTGATGGCGAAAAAACTGTAATGTGTTCCGAAGCATGGACGCGCATTACGCAAGCTGGTGGACCGATCGGATTTACGCTACCAGAATTCAAAGCAGACTTTGTTGCTCCACAACGATTTTACGATTCTGTTATTGTAGGTGCAATTTAGGGAGCGTGATTAAATGCAATATCTTGTACCAGTATTAAAATGTATCTTGCCCTATATATTAAAAGCGGCAGACAAATATTTGCCGGAAGTATTGGAATGCATGATTGAAAAATTAAAAGAAAAGAAAGAGGTAATAAAAATGGGAGCATCTTTAAAGGTTATAGTAAAGACAAGTTTAGGACTAGCTTTATCAGGAGCGACAGTCAGCTACAAAATCGGAAGTTCGAGTCAGTCAGGAACAACGGCCAACGATGGATCATATAACGTCAGCGATCTTCCTGCCGAAACATACATTGTAACTGCTTCAAAAAACGGTTACACATCAGGCATCGGCCAAGTGACTATTGCAGATGGATATTCAGCAGAACTTGAAATTGTCCTAGCAGCCGAGGTTATCACAAAAACGGTATCTGAAGCAACCGCAGCCGCAA